>Ga0182008_10001438_pt1 | contig 15929 bp, 14 predicted proteins | sample Sormic07211129_1_FD_120482 | JGI IMG/M metagenome (GOLD analysis project Ga0182008, IMG submission 120482) | Rhizosphere microbial communities from Sorghum bicolor, Mead, Nebraska, USA - 072115-129_1 metaG | ecosystem: Host-associated > Plants > Roots > Rhizosphere | place: USA: Nebraska...
AAGATGGCGGCGGGAGCACAGCCGATGGACTGGGGCTTCGCCGAGAATCTAGCTTACTCCACGCTCGTCGACCAAGGTTACGACCTGCGCCTCGTCGGCCAGGACTCCGGCCGCGGCACGTTCTTTCATCGCCATGCCGAGTTGCACGATCAGAAAACCGGGCAGATTTACGTCCCGCTGTCCACGGTGCGCACCGACGCGAACGTCGCGGTGATCGATTCGCTGCTGTCCGAAGAAGCGGTGATGGCATTCGAGTACGGCTACTCCACGGCCGATCCGAACACGCTCGTGCTCTGGGAGGCGCAATTCGGCGACTTCGCCAACGGCGCCCAGGTCGTGATCGATCAGTTCATCGCTGCCGGCGAAGCCAAGTGGGGCCGCATCAGCGGTTTGACCCTGCTGCTGCCGCACGGTTACGAAGGGCAGGGTCCGGAACACAGCTCGGCGCGCCTGGAGCGTTTCCTGCAGCTGTGCGCGCTGGAGAACATGCTGGTGTGCGTGCCGTCGACCCCGGCGCAGGCGTACCACATGCTGCGTCGCCAGATGCGCATGACCACCCGCAAGCCGCTGGTGGTGATGTCGCCCAAGTCGCTGCTGCGCCACAAGCTGGCCGTGTCGAGCCTGGAAGAGCTGGCCGATGGGCAGTTCCAGCACCTGATCGGCGATGCCAACGCAGACGCCAAGAAGGTCAAGCGCGTGGTGCTGTGCTCGGGCAAGGTCTATTACGACCTGCTGGAAGACCAGACCAAGCGTGGCCAGGACGATGTGGCCATCATCCGCGTCGAACAGCTGTATCCGTTCCCGCGCGCGCTGCTGGCTGCCGAACTGAAGAAGTACGGCAAGGCTGCCGATGTGGTGTGGACGCAGGAAGAACCGCAGAACCAGGGGGCGTGGTACCAGATCCGCCACCACCTGCAGTTCTGCCTGGCCGATGGCCAGAGCCTGCACTACGCCGGTCGCGCCCGTTCGGCATCGCCGGCCGCTGGACACATGGCTGACCACATCATCGAACAGCAGAAGCTGATCGCCGATGCGCTGGTCAACCCGTTCAACGACTCGGTTGCCGAATAACCTCTCCCCCTCATTCTAGAAAAGACAAACCAGGAAGCTCCCGCATGGCCACCGAAGTCAAAGCCCCGGTACTGCCCGAATCCGTCGCCGACGGCACCATCGCCACCTGGCACAAGAAAGTCGGCGATGCCGTCAAGCGCGATGAAAACCTGCTTGATCTGGAAACCGACAAGGTCGTCCTGGAAGTGCCGTCGCCGGTCGATGGCGTGCTGAAGGAGATCAAGTTCGAGGTGGGCGCCACCGTGACCTCCAGCCAGGTCGTGGCCATCATCGAAGAAGGTGCGACCGCTGCTGCTGCCGCGCCGGCCGAAGAGAAGAAGGCCGACGCCCCGGCGGCGGCTCCGGCTCCGGCCGCTGCTGCTCCGGCCGCTGCTGCCCCGGCGCCGGCGGCCAAGTCGGCTGCCGACGGCCTGCCCCCGGGCGCCCGTTTCTCGGCGATCACCGAAGGCGTGAACCCGGCCGACGTGTCCGGCACCGGCCGTCATGGCGCGGTGACCAAGGAAGACATCGTCAACTTCGCCCGCAGTGGCGGCGCTGGCAAGGCGGCCGGTGCACGTCCGGAAGAACGCGTGCCGATGACCCGCATCCGCAAGCGCATCGCCGAGCGCCTGATGCAGTCCAAGAACAGCACGGCCATGCTGACCACCTTCAACGAGGTCGACCTGTCCAAGGTCTCGGCCGCGCGCAAGGAGCTGCAGGACGAGTTCGTCAAGGCCCACGGCATCAAGCTGGGCTTCATGAGCTTCTTCGTGAAGGCCGCCGCCAACGCGCTGCAGCGCTTCCCGCTGGTCAATGCCTCGATCGACGGCGACGACGTCATCTATCACGGCTACTCGGACATCTCCATCGCCGTGTCGACCGACAAGGGCCTGGTGACGCCGGTGCTGCGCAACGTCGAGCGCATGTCGTTCGCCGACATCGAAAAGACCATCGCCGACTACGCCAAGAAGGCGCGTGACGGCAAGCTGGGCCTGGACGAACTGCAGGGTGGCACCTTCACCGTGACCAACGGCGGCACTTTCGGTTCGCTGCTGTCGACCCCGATCATCAACCCGCCGCAGAGCGCCATCCTGGGCATGCACGCCATCAAGGAGCGTCCGATCGCCCAGAACGGCCAGGTCGTGATCGCGCCGATGATGTACCTGGCACTGTCCTACGACCACCGCATCATCGATGGCAAGGATTCGGTGCAGTTCCTGGTGGACATCAAGAACCAGCTGGAAAACCCGGGCCGCATGCTGTTCGGCCTGTAAGACCCGCCACCCCTCCGCGCCTGCGCGGAGGGGTGTTGGTTTTACGGCACTGCACCGCACTGCCCTGCTCTCTCCCCGGCGCCTGCGCGCCACCGGCTTCGACCGAAGCTCGGGAATGCAACAAGGACTATTTCAATGGCTGAACAATTCGACGTCGTCGTCATCGGTGCCGGTCCGGCCGGCTACCACGCCGCCATCCGTGCCGCGCAGCTGGGTCTGAAGACCGCCTGCATCGACGCGGCCCTGGGCAAGGACGGCAAGCCGGCCCTCGGTGGCACCTGCCTGCGCGTGGGCTGCATCCCGTCCAAGGCGCTGCTGGATTCCTCGCGCCAGTTCTGGAACATGGGCCACATCTTTGGCGACCACGGCATCAGCTTCAAGGACGCCAAGATGGACGTCGAGGCGATGGTTGGCCGCAAGGACAAGATCGTCAAGCAGTTCACCGGCGGCATCGGCATGCTGTTCAAGGCCAACAAGGTCGCTGCCTACTACGGCTTCGGCGAACTGCAGCCGGGCAACGTGGTCAAGGTCACCCAGCATGACGGTTCGATCGTCGAGCTGAAGGGCACCAACGTCATCATCGCCGCCGGTTCGGACTCGATCGAACTGCCGTTCGCCAAGTTCGACGGCGACACCATCGTCGACAACGTCGGCGGCCTGGACTTCACCGAAGTGCCGGCCCGCCTGGCCGTGATCGGCGCCGGCGTGATCGGTCTGGAACTGGGCAGCGTGTGGAAGCGGCTGGGTTCGGAAGTGACCATCCTGGAAGCGCTGCCGGAGTTCCTGGCGGCCGCCGATACCGAAGTGGCCAAGGCGGCCGCCAAGGAGTTCAAGAAGCAGGGCCTGGACATCCGCCTGGGCGCCAAGGTCTCCAAGGCCGAAGTGACCAGCAAGGGCAAGAAGAAGGAAGTCGCGCTGACCTACGCTGACGCGGAAGGCGAAAAGAGCCTGATCGTGGACAAGCTGCTGGTGGCCGTTGGCCGTCGCGCCGCCACCAAGGGCCTGCTGGCCGAAGGCACCGGCGTCAAGGTCAACGAGCGTGGCCAGATCGAAGTGGACGACCACTGCCATACCGGCGTCGACGGCGTCTGGGCCGTGGGTGACTGCGTGCGCGGCCCGATGCTGGCGCACAAGGGCTTCGAGGAAGGCATCGCGGTTGCCGAGCTGATCGCCGGCCTGCCGGGCCACGTCAACTTCGACACCATTCCGTGGGTCATCTACACCGAGCCGGAGCTGGCCTGGGTCGGCAAGACCGAGCAGCAGCTGAAGGCCGAGGGCATTCCGTACAAGGCCGGCAGCTTCCCGTTCGCCGCCAACGGCCGTGCCGTGGCCATGATCGAGCCGGCCGGCTTCGTCAAGGTGCTGGCCCACGCGGAAACCGACCGCGTGCTGGGTATGCACCTGGTGGGTGCCAACGTGTCCGAACTGGTCCACGAAGGCGTGCTGACCATGGAGTTCAACGGCTCCTCCGACGATCTGGCGCGCATCTGCCACGCCCACCCGTCGCTGTCCGAAGCGGTGCACGACGCGGCCATGGCCGTAACCAAGCGCGCGATCCACAAGGCGAACTGATCGCCCTGCGGACCGTGTAACGAAAAACCCCGCCAAGGCGGGGTTTTTTTTGTGCGTGCTTGCGCGGTGGCAACCACTGCCGGCGGGCGCCTCGACCATCGCTCCGGTGGGGCGGCTCGCTGGCACTCCCCTCGACCATCGATCCGGTAGTGCCGGCCGTTGGCCGGCTCTACGTAGCGCCGATCGAGGAGCCGGCCAGCGGCCGGCACTACCGGGGCGGTTCCGTCAGCAACACTGCAAGCCCAGCCAGGTCTGCGACAGATCCCGCGCGGTCAGGTCCTGCCGGCGGACCCAGGCGTACAGCATTCCCGAATCGCCCCACATCGCCTCGTCGTCCGAATCCAGCTGCAGCAGCAGCGTCCAGTCGGCCACACCGGCCGCCAGCGCAGCGGCGCGGGGATCGCCATATCCGCTCGGGTCGCCGCAATACAGGCCATGGCTGACCAGCTGCGCTTCCAGTGCCATGTCGCCCTGTACGTTATGCGACCAGCCGCCCATACCGTGCCGCTCGCCCGGCGTCGGGGAGCCCAGGTCGGCAACCTCCTCCACCAGCGCGTAGTAGCCCTCCTCCGCGTCGTCATCCCAGCTCAACCCCGCGTCACGCAGCGCCTGCGCCACCTGCTCGCCCTCGGACGAAAACGGATGCGGCAGGCTCCAGGACTGATGGAACGCCAACGCGGACGGTGCCAACGCGGTCTCCGCATCCGGCGCAGGCAAACGTTGCAACCCGTCCGCGTCGAACAGGCGGACGCCATGCCCACTGCGATCGGCCGGGTCATAACCCCACGGTTGCGTGTCGGTGTCGTAGAACAACCACAGCACGCCCTCTGCGGGCAGATCCAGCCCACACTGCAGGCCCTGCACGTCGGCCAGGTTGATCTGCAGCAGGAAATCCAGCGGCCTGCCCTTGTGGGTGGGCCATGTGAAGCCCGCGGGCACATCCGGCCCGCCACCGATCCGTGAGGCGCCGATCGGTGCATCTGCCTCCGCCCGGCGGCTGAATCCCACGCGCGGCCGCAGCCACGGCAGCAGCACGCCGGCATGCGCGCCGAACCCATGCGATGCGCAGAGCGCGGTGAATTCCTGTTGCGTCAGCGTCATGGCCACCTCCCTGTGTGAAAGCAGACAGCAGTCTAGGCGCAGCACCCACAAACCCGGTAGAGCCGACCGTTGGTCGGCTGCCCTTTTTGCCGGCCACACGAAGAGCCGGCCAGCGGCCGGCACTGCCCCGGCCGCCCCGCGCGGCAATCAACATCACGTGCGCGTGGGGCGCTTCTCCGGCGCTGCCGCAGCCGGCGCCTTCGGCGCGTCCTCGCAGACCCGATGGTGCGCCACCACCTCGCCCACGTTCCATTCCTTCACCACCCGGCAGCGTTGCTTCGGCGCGTCCTTGCCAGCGGCAGGCTCGGCACCCACCTCACCAGGATTCTGCCGCTCCACCCATGCCTTGGGCGGTTCGGCGGCGAACGCAGGCGCCGCCAACCACGGCGCGACCAGTCCAGCGCACAGTCGGCTCATGCCGCCACCGGTCCGCCGCCCAGCAGCCGTGCCGGCAGCATGAACAGCGCGCGCAGGAAGGCGAACACGGCCGAGAAGGTGATGCCGACCAGGCGGAACGGCAGGCTCAGCAGCCACACGAACGGCCAGGCGAGCAGCGCCAGGACCGCCAGCGGCCAGCACAGCACGAACAGCAGGCACCACACCCCCAGCGCGAACAGCGTCTTCATCGTCGGTCTCCACCGGCACCGGGCGACAATGCCCGCAGGCTCACGTTGCCGTTGCAGCGCCCGCGCGGCAAGCGGGATGCGACGAACGCCGACCTCGGCCGACGAAACCGGGAATACGCCGATGAGTGCCCACGGTCGGTGATGACGCCGCGATGGTAGAGCCGAGCGTTGCTCGACTGAACGGCCACGATCGCCGCTTCGGTAGAGCCGAGCGTTGCTCGGCTGAGCGGCCGGGATCGCCGGCCGCGAGAGCAGCCGACCAACGGTCGGCTCTACCCCGTTCCGGGCCAAGGCGTACCGACCCATGCCGGGCGCGCCGGCCAACGGCCGGTACCCAATCCGTTACGGGGCCAGGGCCAAGCGCCGGTAGCACACGACCGTTGGTCGCGTGCCCCAGGTCATTCGAACGAACCCACCGAATCGTGCGACAGGTTGTCGAAGCGGGTGTACTCACCGAAGAACTTGAGCTTGCACGAGCCGGTCGGGCCGCCTCGGTGCTTGCCGATGATGATCTCGGCCAGGCCCTTGTCGGGCGAATTTTCCTTGTTGTAGTAGTCGTCGCGGTAAATGAACACGATCATGTCCGCGTCCTGCTCGATAGCGCCGGATTCGCGAAGGTCGGCCATCACCGGGCGCTTGTCGGTACGGGTTTCCAGCGAGCGATTGAGCTGGGACAGCGCAATCACCGGCACGTTGAGTTCCTTGGCCAGGCCCTTCAACGAACGCGAGATTTCCGAAATTTCGGTTGCGCGGTTTTCGCTGTTGCCCGGCACGCTCATCAGCTGCAGGTAGTCGATCACGATCAGGCCCAGGTCGTGCTCGCGCTTGAGGCGACGGCATTTGGAGCGCAGGATCTCCGGCGACACGCCCGGCGTGTCGTCGATGAAGATCTTGGTTTCCTTCAGCATGCGGATCGCGCCGGTGACCCGGCTCCAGTCTTCGTCTTCCAGCTGGCCGGTACGCAGACGCTGGGCATTGATGCGGCCGTTGGAGGAAATCAGACGCATCGCAAGCTGCGAAGCCGACATTTCCATCGAGAACACCGCCACGCCCTTCTTGGACTTGATCGCCGCGTACTCGGCGATGTTCAGCGCGAAGGTGGTCTTGCCCATCGCCGGGCGCGCGGCCAGGATGATCAGGTCGGTCGGCTGCAGGCCGGAGGTCATTGCGTCGAAATCGGCGTAGCCGGTCGGCAGACCGGTGATGTTGCCGCCGTTCTCGAAGCGGTTGCGCAGTTCTTCGAACGCGTCTTTCAGCGCGCCGGGCATCGCCACGAAATCGGTGCGGCCACGCGCGCCCTGCTCGGCGATGGCGAACACCGACTTTTCCGCCGCCGACAGCAGTTCGCTGCTCTCGCGGCCTTCGGGCTGGAAGCCGTCGTTGACGATGTCGGTGCCCACCTGGATCAGCTGGCGCAGCACCGCCTTGTCACGCACGATTTCGGCGTAGGCGGCGATATTGGCCGCCGACGGCGTGGTGCTGGCCAGTTCGATCAGGTAGGCGCCATCGCCCACCAGTTCCATCCGGCCCTGCGACTCGAACCACTCGCCCAGGGTGACCGCATCGAACGGGCGGTCGCGCTCGGACAGCTCGCGGATCGCGCGGTAGATCATCTGGTGGTCGCGACGATAGAAGTCGGTCTCGGTCAGCTGGTCGTTGATGCGGTCGTAGCTTTCCGGCGCCAGCATCAGCCCGCCCAGCACCGCCTGTTCGGCCTCGATCGAATGCGGCGGCACGCGCAGCTGGTCGATCCGCGATTCATCGCGGTCGAAGCGGTCACCGCGGTCTTTGCGGTCGGAACGGAAGCCAGAGCGGGCGGACATGTGAAGGCGTACTTCCTGCGGTGCGGGCGTGGGCATGGTAGGCACGGCGCGCGCGCCGCAACCACGCACAACCCTGTGGATAAGCAGTGGATGAGCTGGGCATAACGGCGCTTGCCGGTCGGTGCGGCGGCAGCGCATGGCGCACGACGCCGGACCGTGCGCCGCACCGCATTATCGCAGAAGCACCCGGCTCAATGCTGACCGCCGTGGGTGGCGATCCAGGCGAGGAATGTGTCCACGAAACCCTGCAGGAACGTGCGGGTGCCTTCACTGGTGATGGTGCCCGCCTCGTCGATCAGGCCCTCCTTGAAATGCAGGAACACCTCCGGCTGGCCCAGCACCGGCATGTCCAGGTAGGCCAGCACGTTGCGCAGGTGCTGCTGGGCCAGCGCGGTGCCGATCACGCCGACCGAGGCCCCGACCACCGCCGCCGGCTTGCCGGCGAAGGCGCTGTCGCCGTAGGGCCGCGAGCCGAGGTCGATGGCGTTCTTGAGCACCCCGGGGATGGACCGGTTGTATTCGGGGGTGACGAACAGCACCGCGTCGGCGTCACGGATCTGCTGCTTCAGGCGGACGCCCTGCGCCGGGTAGTCCGTGTCGAAATCCTGGTTGTAGAGCGGCAGGTCGCCGATCTCCACATGCTCGAAACGCGCCCTGCCGGCCGCCAGCTTCTCCAGCGCATGGGCCAGCGCCTTGTTGTGCGAGCCCTTGCGCAGGCTGCCAACCAGTACCGCAATCTTCAGTTCGGCCATGGGATGTCTCCGTTGGGGGAAAGCCCAAGCCTAGGCGGGCGGCCCTTCGGTCGTGGTGAAGGGTGGCTACCCCTCAATCCCACATCGCCCGCACGTCAGCCACCCATGGGGTGGCTCTACCGGTGCGCCGGGTCGTTTGTTCGTCGGGCGGCGCAGGTTGATGGCGCCTGCATACCGACCAGCGGTCGGCACCTAGCCGCGCTTGACGGTGGCGCGCACGTCGCGCCAATGCGCCTGCCACGCCTGGAACATCAACACGTTCCACAGGTGCGTGTGCCACTTGCGCTCGCCCTGCTGGAACTGCTGCCACAGCGGCACCACCGCCTCGACGTTGAACACGCCCTCGGCGGCCAGCCGGGACGGGTCCAGCAGTGCATCGGCCCAGCCGCGCAGGTCGCCCTTCAGCCAGGCGCTGACCGGTGCGCCGAAGCCGCGCTTGGGCCGGTGGACCATGTCCTGCGGCACGTAACGGCCCAGCACCTGTTTCAGCAGGTACTTGCTCACCCCGTCGCGCTGCTTCATGCCCAGCGGCAGCGACCAGGCGAACTCGGCCACGCGCCAGTCCAGCAGCGGGGCGCGCGCCTCCAGGCTCACCGCCATGCTGGTGCGGTCCACCTTGCACAGCAGGTCGTCGGGCAGGTAGGTGTTGAAGTCGGCCAGCATCATCGCGTCGGCCGGCGAGCCGGCGCCGTGCAGCGGGTCGGCCAGGTCATAGAAGCTGCCTGCCCCGGTGGCCCCCTTCACCGCCGCCACCGGGTCGCGCCAGCGCGAGATGCGGTTGCGGTACACATCGCCGATGCCGCGTGCGCCGGTCTCGGCCAGCAGCGCGGCCAGGCCACCGGTGCGCGAAGCCTCGCCCTGGGTCTGCGAATGCGCCGCCATCCAACGCCGCAGCGGCGCCGGCACCTTGCCGAGCATCGCCCAGTTGCGCAGCGCGCGCTGGTACCGGCTGTAGCCGAAGAACAGCTCGTCGCCGCCGTCGCCCGACAACGCCACCGTGACCGATTCGCGCGCCAGCTTCGCCACCAGCGCGGTGGGCACCTGCGAGGCATCGGCGAAAGGCTCGTCGAACATGGCCGGCAACTGAGGCACCACCGCCAGGGCATCGGCGCCACTGACGTACAGCTCGGTGTGATCGGTGCCCAGGTGCTGCGCCAGCGCCTTGGCCAACGGGGCTTCGTCGTGATCCGAGCCCTGGAAGCCGATGCTGAAACTGTGGATGGGCGACGCCGACTGCGCCTGCATCAATGCGGCCACGACCGACGAATCGGTGCCACCGGACAGGAACACGCCGACCGGCACGTCGGCCACCATGCGCAGCGCCACCGCATCGCGCAGCACCGCGTCCAGCTGCGCCTCGGCCTCGTCGTCACTGCCGCGGAACGGCTGCGCGAGTGCCTGCTGCATGCGCTCGCGCGCATTCCAGAACGGCACCTGCTGCTGGTCCGGCCGGTGCGCCGCCGCACCGGCCGCCACCGCCGCCGCGTCCAGCCGCAGCGCGCGGCCGGGCATCAGCTTGAAGCAGCGCTCGTGGATGCAGTGCGGGGCAGGAATGTAGTCCAGCCGCAGCAGCAGGGTCAGCGCGTCGCGGTCGATGTCGTTGTCGAAGTACGGGTGCTGCCACAGCGCTTTCAGCTCCGAACCGAACACCAGCGCATCGCCGGCCCAGCCGTAGTACAGCGGCTTCTTGCCCACCCGGTCGCGGGCCAGCCACAGGCACTGCTCGGCGTGGTCCCACAGCGCGATGGCGAACATGCCGTTGGCGCGCTGCAGGGTCTCGTCCAGCCCCCAGGCCACGAACGCGGCCAGCAGCACTTCGGTATCCGAATGGCCGCGGAAGCTGTGCCCCAGCACTTCCAGCTCGGCACGCAGGGCGGCGAAGTTGTACACCTCGCCGTTGTAGGCCAGCACGTACCGGCCGTCATTGGACGCCATCGGCTGGTGCCCCAGCGGCGACAGGTCCAGGATGCTCAGCCGCCGGTGCGCCAGGGCGATGCCGCGGCCGGCATCGGCCCACACCCCGCTGTCATCCGGGCCACGATGGACCAGCGCGTCGCCCATGCGCCGCGCCAAGCCTTCCAGTGCTGCCTGTTCCGTTACCGGAGCCGGCAACAGCATTCCTGCCAATCCACACATGCGTCAGAGATCCTGCGCCAGTACCCGGGCGGCGCTTACCAACGCATTGTCGCTTGGAAGCACGCACATTGCTGCCCCCGCCAGCGGGGTGTAGGTGTCGGCGCCGCACACCCGCTGCAACGGCAGGTGGCCCAGCCCGGCCTCGACCAGCGCGGTGATGACGCCCTCGCCCACCCCGGCGCTGTGCCGGCCTTCGTCCACCACCAGCACGCGCTGGGCGTCGGCCGCCTGTTCGGCGATGAAGCCGGCATTGAGCGGCACCAGCCAGCGCAGGTCTACCACCCGCACCTGCCAGCCCAACTCGGCCTGGATGGCGCGCGCCGCGCGCAGGCTCATCGGCACGCCGTTGCCGTAACTGAAGATCACCAGGTCGTTGGCCTCCGGCGCGTACACCCGGCCCTCGCCCGGCCGCATGGTCTGTGCGGGCGGCGGGTACGGGAACAGCCACTGGCCATCGCCGGGCTCGTACAGGTCCTTGGTCATGTACAGCGCGATCGGCTCCAGGAACACCGACACGCGCCCGTCCACCTGGGCCAGTGCCGCCAACGTGCGCAGCATCATCGCCGCATCGTCGCCGCGCGACGGGCACCCCACCACCAGGCCGGGGATGTCGCGCAGCGCGGTGATCGAGTTGTCGTTGTGGAAGTGCCCGCCGAAGCCCTTCTGGTAACCCAGCCCGGCGATGCGCACCAGCATCGGGTTGCGGTACTGGTCGTTGGAGAAGAACTGCAGCGAACAGGCCTCGCCGCGCAGCTGGTCGGCGGCGTTGTGCAGGTAGGCCAGATACTGGATCTCCGGGATCGGCAGCATGCCCAGGTTGGCCAGGCCCTGGGCCATGCCCAGGATCATGGTTTCATCCAGCAGCGTGTTGAACACCCGGCGCGGCCCGAAGGCCTTGAGCAGACCCTTGCTGACCGTGTACACGCCGCCCTTCTGCGCCACGTCTTCGCCGAACAGCAGCGTGGACGGGTATTTGGCCATCAATTCGTGCAGGCCCTGGTTGATCTGGATGGCCAGGTGCCGCGGCGGCAGCTGCTCGGGCAGCTGCGCCTCGCTGCCGAAGGCGGCCACACGCGCCTGCGGATCGGCCACGCGTGCGGCTTCGGCCTGCACCGCCGCCGGCGAGTAGGGGGCCAGCGGCGCCATGATCTGCGCCAGCCCGTCGAGCTTGGGCCGACGGTCGGCTTCTTCGGCCGCGGCGAAACAGCGTGCGCGCATCGCTTCGTAGCGCTGCAGAAGCTGTTCGGGCGTCATCCAGCCCGAATCCAGCGCAATCTGCGCCGAGCGCAACAATGGATCGGCTGCCTCGGCCGCGCACAGTTCCGGCAAGGGACGCCACTCGATCTCGAAATCGGTGCCGGCGTGGCCCATCAGCCGCGTGGTGCGCAGGTGCAGGAAGGTGGGTCGCCGGCTGCGCCGGCAGTGCTCGAGCGCGCGTTGTACCTCACCGTGGCCGGTGGCCAGGTCCAAGCCGTCGGCGAAGAAATAGTCCAGCCCGGGGCGCTGGCGGAAGGCCTGCGCGATCCAGCCGTCAGGCGTCTTCACTGAAATGCCGATGCCGTTGTCTTCGCACACGAACAGCACCGGCGCCGGCAGCCGCTGGTAGGCCGCCCAGGCCGCCGTGTTGAACGCGGTCTGCGCGGTGGCGTGGTTGGACGAGGCGTCGCCGAAGGAGCAGATGACCACGCTGTCGTCGGGAATCGGCAGCGCGTGGTTGATGCGGCGTGCGCTTTCGATGGCCATCGCCGTGCCCAGTGCCTTGGGCAGGTGCGAAGCAATGGTGGAGGTCTGCGGCAGCACCCACAGCGGTTTGCTGCCCCACACCTTGTGCCGGCCGCCGCTGGCCGGGTCGTCACAGCTGGCGGCGAACGACAGCGCCGCGTCGAGCACCGGGTCCATGCCCGGCAACTGGCGGAAGCGTTCGGCCATGAACGCCCCGGAGCGGTAATGCAGGAACGCCGGATCGGTGTACCGGGCCAGCCGCGCCACCAGCGCGTTGCCCTCGTGGCCGGACGAGCCGATGGTGTAGAAGACCTTGTTCTGGACGCGCAGCACGCGCGCCATCAGGTCCAGGTGGCGGCTGATCAGCTGCGACTCCAGCAGCGCATCGAACCCGGCGGCGTCGAGCGTGCTGCCAGGCAGAATCGGCGCGTCAGCGGCCGGACGCGGCGCGGGATCGCCCCGCCACTGCTGCACGAATTCAGTGAAGTTGGTATCGCAGACCTCAGCCCGGTTGAGGGCCTTCATGCGTGCGGGAATCGGATCGGGAACCACGGCAAACATCCATCAGCCTCCGTGACGCGCGGCCCAGGCGGCCACGCCGGGAGCATGGCCGCAACCTGCGCAGGTTGCCAAGCGCGGGTGCAGCATGGGCGATCACGTGCGGCGGCGGTGCTGCCATTGGTCGCGCGACTGGCCCCAGATCTCGATCGGCTTGCCGTCATGCGGCGGCGGCAACTCGCCCATGCGCAGCAGCGTGCTGCCGAGCTTGCGCGCCACGATCCTGGAGTTCTCGTTGGCCGCGTCGATGGTGTGGATCACCTCTTCCCAGCCCAACGCATTGAACGCCCAGTCGATGCTGGCCACCGCCGCTTCCGGGGCATAACCCTTGCCCCAGCTTTCGCGGCGGATGCTCCAGCCCACTTCGGTGCCGGGCCAGTCCAGCGGCTGCCACGGGCCCATCCGCCCGACCCAGTCGCCACTGCTTTTCTCGATCACCGAGAACATCGAAAAACCGTACAGGTGCCAGCTACCGGCCAGGCAGCTGAAACTGCGCCACGCCTGCGACGGCGCCTGCACGCCGCCCAGGTGCTGCATGACCTCCGGGTCGGAACAGAACCGCAGGAACGCGTCGAAGTCCTCCACGCGGGGTGGGCGCAGGATCAGGCGGTCGGTTTCCAGCTGCAGGTCGAAGATGCTCATGGCGATGGCCGTCGGAAAACAGGCAGAAATCATCGCAGAAGGCCGGGCTGCGCGCTGTGGCGGGCCCCGCAAAACGCAACAGGCCGGACGACGCCGGCCTGTTGCTCGCACGATCCATCCGCGCGGAGTTACTGCTTGTTCGAATCCAGCGCGGCGGTCTGGGTGACCAGTTGGCCGTCGATGACCGGCAGTCGGTCGCTGCTCGGCTTGTTGTCCATCTTCACGGTCTTTTCCACGCCATCGTAGCGGTAGGTCACGTTGTACCCGGTGACCGCATTGCTGGTGCCCATCGGGATGCGGTTGCCCGGCTTGCTGGCCATGCGCATGGTGCCGGTGGTGCCATCTTCATTGCGGTAGGTCACGTTGTAGCCGGTGACCTTGGTCGACTCGGAGGTCGCCGTTTCGGTGTGGCACTGGCGCTCGGTGCGGTTGACCACTCGGCCACCCACGTGGCGCTTGTCCACCTGGTTGCCGATCAGGCCGCCCGCCACGGCACCGGCGGCGGTTGCTGCCTTCTTGCCGTTGCCGCCGCCCACCTGGTTGCCCAGCAGGCCGCCGATGACCGCACCGGCGACGGTGCCACCGACGTTGCCGTCGCGCTCGGGCAGGCGCTCCTGCACCACGACGTCCTGGCAGACTTCATGCGGGGTCTGGGTGGTGGAGGTCTGGCGTACCGGTTCGGTGCCGATCACCGTGGCGTAGGCCTTCTCTTTCTTCGTCAGCGGATCCACCTTGACGATGTCGGCATACTCCAGCTTGCCGGCCTTGTCTTCGATGGCAACGGCATCGGTGCGCGCACCATCGTCGGCCAGCGGGGTGGTGTCCAGGGTCGGCCGGGTCTGCGTCGCGGCTACCGGATCGGCGGCGGACGAGCCACTCTTCATGAAAGCAGCGGTGGCGATGCCGCCGACGAGCAGCGCGCCAGCGGCGACCAAAGCAGTGGTAGTAGTACTTTTCATAACCGGCTCCCTGCGGACGATCCGCAACGTTCTTGAGCGGGATTCCAGCATGCGGTGCCTGAACGGAATCTCCACACGACGTGCACGCCCTCCTTCCCCATTCAGGTTCTGTGTCATTGCAGGCCGTGATAGCGTTTACAGCTTCTGTCGAGGAGCGCGTCATGGCCAATCCCCTGTTGTTGCCGGTGCTGGAATGGGCACGCCGGCTGCGCTACCCCACCCTGTTCAAGCTTACCGCCGGCCTGTTCGCGCTGACGCTGTTCATTCCCGACCCGGTGCCGTTCGTGGACGAGATCCTGCTGGGCCTGGGCACCCTGCTGCTGGCCAACTGGAAGAACCGAAGCGCCGCACTGCCGCCGGTGCTGCCGGGCAAACGCCGCGCGTGACCCTGGTCGACAGCCACTGCCACCTGGATGCGAGCGAGTTTGATGCCGATCGTTCCGATGTGATCGCGCGCGCCCGCGCCGCGGGCGTGCAGGTGCAGGTGGTGCCCGCGGTCACTGCGGCCAGCTGGCCCAAGCTGCGCGAGACCTGCCGGATGGCCGACGGCCTGTACCCCGCCTACGGGCTGCATCCGATGTTCCTGGATGCGCACCGGCCTGAGCATCTGGACCACCTGGGCGATTGGATCGAGCGCGAACGCCCGTGCGCGGTGGGCGAATGCGGTCTGGATTTCTTCGTGGCGGGGCTGGACGCCGAGCTGCAGCAGCAGTACTTCATGGGACAGCTGCGGATCGCGCGTGAGTTCGACCTGCCGGTGATCGTGCATGCCCGTCGTGCGGTGGATGCGGTGATTGCCGCGATCAGGCAGGTGGGCGGCCTGCGCGGCGTGGTGCACAGCTTCCCGGGCAGCCCCGAACAGGCTGCGCAGCTGCACAAGCTCGGATTCCTGCTGGGCCTGGGCGGCCCGCTGACCTACGACCGCGCCCAGCGCCTGCAGCGGCTAGTGGCAACGATGCCGCTGGAGCAGTTGCTGCTGGAGACCGACGCGCCCGACCAGCCGGACGCGGGCATCCGCGGCGAGCGCAATGAACCGGCACGCCTGCCGGTAGTCCTGGAGACGGTGGCGCGGCTCCGCGGGCAGCCGGCAGAGGACATCGCCGCGCAGACCACCGCGAATGCGAAGCGGCTGTTCGGCCTGCCCTGACGGCGCCGCACAACGACACACGCACACCAACCCTCCCCCGGTAGAGCCGACCGTTGGTCGGCTGCTCTTGGTGGTGCCCGCCGTTGGTTGGCTTCCAAAGGAGGGATGGGTTGGCGGTGCCGGGTTTCCAGGCAGCTGACCAACGGTCAGCTCTACCGGCGGTAGAGCCGACCGTTGGTCGGCTGCTCTTGACCGTACCAACCGATCGACCCAACGCTGGGCCGCAATGCGCCGGGACGGATCGGTTGGCGGTGCCGGGCTTCCCGGCAGCTGACCAACGGTCAGCTCTGCCGGCGGTAGAGCCGACCGTTGGTCGGCTGCTCTTGGCCGTACCAACCGATCGACCCAACGCTGGGCCGCAATGCACCGGGACGGATGGCCTGGTGGTGCCGGGTTTCCGGGCAGCTGACCAACGGTCAGCTCTACCGGCCGTAGAGCCGACCGTTGGTCGGCTGCTCTTGGCCGTAACGAGCGGTCGACCCAACGCTGGGCCGCAATGCGCCGGGAGGGATGGGCTGGCGGTGCGGGTTTCCGGGCAGCTGACCAACGGTCAGCTCTACCGGCGGT
>Ga0182008_10001441_pt1 | contig 15905 bp, 20 predicted proteins | sample Sormic07211129_1_FD_120482 | JGI IMG/M metagenome (GOLD analysis project Ga0182008, IMG submission 120482) | Rhizosphere microbial communities from Sorghum bicolor, Mead, Nebraska, USA - 072115-129_1 metaG | ecosystem: Host-associated > Plants > Roots > Rhizosphere | place: USA: Nebraska...
ATCCACCGCCGAACGGGCCACCTCAACCCCCAGCCGTTTGCGCGGATTGATCCAGGCCGCTAAACGCCGTTTAGCCTCGACCAGACTGGCGTCCGTTTCCGGGCCGCTGCCGACCATGTGCAGGACGGCGTTAATCTGATAGTCGAGGATTTGCGCGCTTTGCACCTTCACCCGGTCAGTCAGCGGCCGCACGTCGTCATCGTTCAGTGCCTGCCGCACGACGGCCAGCAACTCAGGACTGGCCACGCCACGCCCGTCATCCTCCAGACTCAGCACCGTTACCGTAACGTCGCACGGCGCCGGCGATTCCGCCGAGGCATCCGCCACCAGCCCCGAGGCGTTGCGCGTGTGCAACTTGTAGCTGTTACGCGGGCCGGCCGTGGTCAGCCCCTCATAGGCCAACTGGATGCGCTCACGCAGGGCGTCGTGTTCTTCCATGACCTTGGCCACCGGCGGCACCGCCGTCAGATCCTCGGCCTGAATCACCAGACGCTCCAGATTGACGTTGGCCGCGAGCTGGTCGAGGTCTGTACCGGTCGCGTAGGCCAACAGCAGCGCCTTGGCGCCATCATTGACCCGGGCGCGATTGCCCATCTTCTGATAGGCCGCCACTTCCAACTGCATGACCACCGGATCACTCTCCAGGTTGGCCGTCCAGTTGTCCCCCATGCCAGCCCGAAAGACGCTCAAACCCTCTTGGAAAGTGGCTTCGAAGTCCAGCGGCTCCAAGACATCAGGCGCCGGCAGCGCCGACAGATCCACAATACTCATGCGCTCACCTCGCCCGTGAAGCTATCGCCTTCGTATTCGCCGGCAATGGTGAAATTGATTTTCCCGCCCAGCACCGACACCACGCGCACGCTCTTGAGCTTTACCCGAGGCTCCCAACGCTCGATCACGCGCGCGGCTTCGGCCTGCACCGCGCTTTTCCAGCCTTCGTTAACCGGCAAGTCCACGTAACTGCGCAATTTGCTGCCGAACTCCGGGCGCTCACGGCGCGAGCCGAGCGGCGTCCTGAGAATCACCTGCAGGGACTGGAGCAGGTGCTGGATGCCGGAAATGGGTTGCCCGGTGTGGCGATCCATTCCGATCATTGCGGGTTACTCCAGGGCGACGAATTCGGTGTTGCCTTGCAGAAAGGCCAACGCCTGCGCGTCGTCGGCCTCCACCTCGACCGTGGCCTTGACCACCGGCAGCGTGCGCTCAGTGCCAGGAATGCACAGGGTGCGTGAGGTGAAAACGGTGTCGCGAAACTTCAACAGATTCGCCGCCGGCGATTGATCGCCATCGGATTTAGCGGTTGCTTTGGCCATGGGTTTCTCCGGGCACAAAAAAGCCCGCACGCGGCGGGCTGGATGGTTGATGTGATTAATGCGAGTGGTGGTTGTCGCTGTTGCCGGCGGCCAGAATGTTGCCGGTGGCGTCGATGTTGCCCGTTACGCGTAACGGCCCGTCGATATTGACCGGGCCTTTGATGTTCACAGTACCCTCAAGGTCGATCGTTCCCGACTTCACCCGCACCGCGTCATCCGTCACGACGACCTCCGTGCCGCCGACCTTGATGGTCACCGTGCCGGTGGGCAGCGTGATGTTGTAGCTATGGGCCTGCCAGTCGTAGACCAGCCGCGCACCATCCTCGAAATCCCAGACCTCGACGTGGTCGCGGTTGTCCGGCTGGGCGCCGGCATTGCCGTACAGCCCCGGAACGAAGGTGCCCATGCCCGCTTGGCCGCTGGGGTTGAACAACACCCCCTGCTCGCCAAGGCTCGGCGCGCGCCAGTGGCGGGCCTTGCCGGCGGCGAGGCTGTGCCAGCGCACCCAGGTACTGGTCCACTCGCCGTTGGACACCTTCACCGCCGGCGCCGCCAGATCCACCCCGACCACCACGCACGGCATCAGCATGGCCGCGATCATGCGGTCATGCTCGGCCAGCGCCAGACCGCTCATGGCAGTTCCTCCGGCGTGAAAAACTCCGAGGCCGGATCATCGTTGAAACCAAACTTCAACGTTCCCGGCGGCTCGTCCGGCCATGGCCATTCGAGCGTTCCGATTTCAAACGCCTGCGTCCACTGCACCGACCACATGACGAACTGCTCAAGGTGCGATTCCTCGGGCTGTGCGTGGACGTTTTCAGGCGGCCCCACGACAAACTCCAGATCCCACATCTGGTAACGCAGCACCACGACCATCTGCGCCGCCAGAATCGCCGCCTGCAACGACGCCTTGGGTCGCGTGGCATCGATCAGAATGCAGGACTGAAACCGGCCGATCAGCGCCGTCTGCCCCGTCCCCCGATCCTCGCCCAAGGTTAGGTCCGTCAGCCCATACAGCAGCGCCGGCACTTCGACTTCGTCCCCAAGCTCGGGAAACTCTTCGACGTGCAGGACCTTCGGCATGGCCGCCTTCACCGTGCGCGTGATGGCCTCATGTAATGTCGTCAGTTCGCTCACTGCTTACCCCCATCACCAGCTTGACCATGCCCGCGCCATCCGACTCCAGACGGACGACCTTGTAACGGCCACCGCCCAGATGTTTCGGCAGGTCGATGGTCACAAAGTCGCCTTTTTTGCTATCTGGAACGTCGATCGTTCGCACGGTCAAACCGGGCTCTAACACCGCGTCGGCATTGACCGTCGCCCCCAGCTTCATGGCACCACTCTTGCCGCCAATGTCGGCGCCGACGAAGGGCGAGACAAAATCGCCGTACACCGTGCGGCCATCGGCCAGAATCGCCGGATCGCCCAGACGCGCGACCAGCAGCGCGTCGGTGCGATCAGCCAAGGCCCGAAAACGAGCGACCGGCATTACTGAACAATCAGCACGTCGGCATAACCACCGACGGCATCAGACTGCATCTTGCCGAACGGGAACGAGTCAGCGGTGCCGGCCGGCACCAGGGCGCCCGCTTTGACGCTGGCTTTCATGCCGGCTTTCAGCGACGCATCCGCCGGGACGTTCCAGACGCCGCAGAGGCGGTAAACGATGATCGTACCCTTGGGGCCCGAACTTAGCGGGATCACCGCCAGATCGTTGATCACCTGCGGAATGCCGGCGGCAGATCCGCCGGTGGGGGCCGGCAGCGTAACGGTTTCACCACTGCTTACATGATTCGTGGCCATGGCCATTTTCTCCTATCCAGAAACAACAAACCCCGCACTTGGCGGGGCTATTGGGGTGGGTGCCGCGTTAAGCGCCGGCGGACTTGTTCAGGCCGCGCGCATCGAGCGCGGAGACGCCGGCGTCGATCCGCACCTTGGTGGCGATACCGTCGCTGGTGAAGCCTTCCATCTGGTCGATGTACGGCACGTCGACGCCGTCCAGATACGCCACTTCGATGGTGTCCGCGCCTTGCTTGGCGGCCAGATACCAGGCCGTCGACGAATTGTCGTCCAGACGCGGCTCGCCGATCACCTGGGCGAAGTTCTGAATCGGGTTTACCACCCCGGCGTTAACCTGGGCGGTCGGCACCGACGTCGAGCGGATCAACTGATTGGCCTGATCTTCCAGCGCCACCGGGCACAGCAGGAACGCGGGACGCACGTTCAGCGTACGGGTTTTCTCGCCCTCCTTGGCCGGCTTGCCCTTCTGCAACGCCATGGCGGTTTTGGCCGCGCTCATCGCTGCAATCGACAGCACCGAGTTGGCACCGGTGAACAGGTTTTTGCGCGAGGCGTCGAACAGCGGCTTGCCGTCCTTCATCTTGCCGTTATTGATCAGGGTGTCGTACACCAGATCACCGATGGTCGCACGGGCAGCGGCGCCCATCAGGCGCGGAACGGCGCTCAGAGCGTCGAGGTCGTCGTTGATGATCGCTTGACGGTTGATGCTGAAGATTTCGCCGTAGGTCGCCAGACGGATCGTTTCGCCCGTGTCGCCGAGGGTGATGTACTTGTATTCAGCCCCCGGACGCACTTCGCGCAAGGTCGAGAACGAACCCAGACCGACACGGTTGGCCACCTTAAAGTCGCTCAAGCGGCCTTGGCGCGTCCACAGGTGATAGGTTTCCTCGGCATCTTCCCAGCCGGCCAGCAGCGAGCGATGCGAGGCATCGAGCAGGATGTTGCCGAAGTCGCTGGCATCGTGGGTAAACGCCAGACCGACCATGTCCATCGGGCGCAGGGTTGCCACGCCAATGTCGCGATCTGCCAGAGACGCCCGGGCCAGTTCGCGCAGGGTCATGTGGTTGTAAGCGTTGTCCGCCTGGTTGTCTTCCAGTTGCAGGCGACCGTACAGCGAGGCGCGCACGGAGTCGCCGACGAGATTGCCGTTGGTGATATGGCCCTGATGCCGAGTGCTGTTGGTCGGGGTGGTCTGCGCACCGATGGCAGCCAGCAGCTTGGCATTGGCGCTTTCCACGGTGCAGGACAGATCATTCAGGCAGGTATTGAGTAGATCGTTATGCACACCGCCGGCCGCGAACGGGGCAAAGGCCGCGTTGATCGCGGTGCGGCGTGCCGCTTCGGCCACTGCGCCCTGCGCCATGATTTGATCAGGGGTCAGCGCGTTAGGCGCCGGTGGCTGGTTTGGCGCCGGCGGAGTCACCGAACCGCGCGGGTCGAACAGGGGTTTGAGAGCTGCTGGCATTTTCTGGAAGTCCTGCATACGTTGTGAATTAAGTTTGGCGAAGGTGTCCAACGACTCGACCAGCTCGTCAGCGAAACCCCGCTCGACCGCCTCGGCGCCGGTCATCCAGGTTTCGGCCGCGAGCAAGGCCTTGACCTCGTCCACCGACAAACCGGTCTTGCCGGTGTAGGCCGCCACCAGTGAATCCTCGACCTGATCGAGCAGGTCGGCATAACGGCGCATTTCCTCGGCGTCACCGCCCTGAATGCCCCATGGCTTGTGCACCATGATCATCGCGTTGGACGGGATGCGGATCACGTCCGAGGCCATCAGCACCACACTGCCCATCGACGCGGCCAGACCGTCGACCGTGCCTTCCACCCGGGCCGGGTGGTTCTTCAGCAGGTTGTAAATGGCCATGCCTTCGAACACGTCCCCACCGGGGGAATGAACGTGAAGGTTGATCTGCGACACGTCACCGAGGGCTTTCAGATCCCGGGCAAACTGCGCAGCCGAAATGCCCCATGCGCCGATATCGCCGTACAGCATCAGGTCAACGACACCGCCAGAGGCGGCCGCGCGGATCTGATACCAACTTTGCTCGCCGCCCGGCTCAACCTTGGCTTGGGTCGAGCCCCGTGGCCGCATCAGCGGCTCGCTTTTTTTCGTCATCATTGGGCTGATTCTTCCCGTAGATTTTGTGGAAGTAGTCCGAGCTGAACACCAGCCCGTCCTCACGGTTCGCGGCCACCTCAGCGATGCGCGAAGCCTTGAGTTCTGAAGGGTTACGCTGACGCGAGCGGGCCACCTCGGCCTCGTCGGCAAAACCGGACTCAACCAGCAGGTTCCAGGCCGTGGCCTCATGCACCGGATTGATCCACGGCATCACCGGGCCTTGATAAACCGCGCCGTAGACCGAGCGTGGATCGACGTCCGGCGGCACCACCAGTTGGCCGCTCATGATCGCCATGCGCAGCCACGCGCGATAAACCGGGCGGCACCAGTAGTCGATAAATTCGTGCTGCAGCAGGTCGTAACCCAACTGCCCCTCGACCAGTTCCTGACGCTGCGCCGAGTAGGTGCCGTCATAGCTACGCGCCACGCTGGAGAACGTGCCCCGCGTACCGGCCGCGACCGCCTTAAGCTGGCTGTTGCGAAAGCCCTCCAGAAAGGTGTTGGGCCGGTTGCTTTCGATCATCCCGACGTCTTCACCGGGCAACAGCGTGTCAACCACGATGCCCGGCGCGATGGGGAACGTGCGCTCAGGCCGAGTTTCGCCCGCCGGCGCCGGCACAAAGTCTTCCGGCGCCCCCTTCTTGATGTACATGGCCAGCGCCGCACTGATGCGCGCCGCGACCCGTTCGCTTTCCTCGTAGTCCTTGACGTCGGCCAGTCGGGTGATCACCGCGTGCAGCAGCGGCTGTCCCCGGTTCTGGCCGATTCGCTTGCGGTGTGCGATGTGAATCATCTGCTCGACCGGCACGCGCTTGGTCTTCTGCGCCAGATTGCCGCCCAGGTCGCCCGGGTGGGTCTTCAACAGGTGATAGGCACGCACCCGGCGCCACGCGTTACGCTCGACGCCCTGAACGATGTCCTTGGACAGATCCGTGTACTCAATGGGCAGGTAATCCGGCTCCAGCAGCTCCAGGGCGAACGGCACACCATGCAAGTGGTCGTAACCGGCCACCTTGCCCATCAGCATCTGCGCCAAGGCCTCGCCATCGCGCAGCCAGGTGCGACACACCAGCCGCTCCATCTGCGGCCGACTCAGCTCGCCGGACGTTTCCGGACTGAGCGACCATTCCCCCCACAGCGCCTTGATTCGTGCGGCAAACACGGCATGCACCGTGCCGTCGTAGCCCATCGGAATCGGCTCGACCGCGATGCCCGCCCCACCCACAACCCGCTCTTCCAGACGATCAAACAACCCGGTGACAAGGTCGTGATCCTCATCCAGTTTGCGCGACTGCTCGCGCATGGATTTCAGCGTGCGATTTAGCGAAGCGTTCGCACTGCCCCGTTGCTTTTTGGCCTTGTGCGTGCGCGAAACGTTGGCAGCTTCGAAAGCCATGATCACGTTCCGCGCCCGTAGGCGCTCGGCGACCACACCCGGGAACAGCGGGGCCAGCGCCTTGTCCAGCAGGTTCATGCCACTCACTCGAACGACGCCAGGGAGTAACCCGGACGCCTCATGCCTTGCCCCGCTGCCCGCTCCTGCGCCAGTCGGCGCTCCCACTCCTGCCGGCCCTTGGTGATGGCCGGCAGATCCACCATTTCCACACGGCGGCCGTTGAACTGCACCACCTTGCCGGCCAGTACGTCCGCTTCGGCTTGCAGGTATTTATCCACCATGTCCTGCGTACTTAGGACAGCCATGCGCTTGCTCCTGTATCAATCCAGCCGCCGGCGGCAGGCTGGTGGTCTGGTTGGGTCGGAACCGGCGCAGGCGCCGGACTCGGATCAGGTGGCGAAGGCGGCTCAATGACCGACGCCGCCGGCTCGTCCGCTTCGTCTGTTTCTTCGGGATCGTCCGGCACTTCCCAAACGCCCGTTTCCGGGTTTTGGCGAGCCAGATACTCAAGATCGAGGCCGAACTTCTCCTGACTGATGCGCAGCGCCGCCAAGGCGTACACAAAGCAGTCGAGCGCCTCGTTGCGCCGCTTGCTGGCATCCCAGCGCAGCACGCGACGGCCTCGGGCCATGACCCACTTTTTGGTTTCACTGGTGAGCTGTTTCAGCTCGTCGCCGTCGCATATCTGGTCGTCGGCAGGGAAATGCACCAGACCCGGCACCGGACGATTGCCGTCCGGCTGTAGCTTGAGGCGGTTGTAGATCACCTCTTTGGCGTTGTCGGTACCGACTTCCGTGAGGTAGGTTTTCGACTTCTTTTCCTTGCGGCGCGGGAAGCTCGCAATCGGCTTGCCGTACACGCTGGCCCCGAAAATCGGGATTACCCAATGCACGCCATGCTTGCGGCTTTCTTCCCGGACGTCGCCCGAGTGGTGGCCGCCGGAGTCCCAGCACCAACGCTCGACCCGCATCACCGCACCATCGGCCCGGGTGAACATGCGGTGCAGCTCAAGCCCGACTTTGCGTTTGAGTACCGCACTGGATGGATCGCCGTACAGCACTCGGCGATAAACCAACCATGATTCCTCGCCGGCACCCCAAGCCCACACCCGCAGCTCGTAACGGTCGTCCTGCGTGTCGATCCCGCCCGTCAGCACGACGGCGCGCACTGGCACCTCCGAGGCGTAGACCTCGCGCCGTGCGTGCAACAGCTCCCAATCGACCCTCTCGGTCAGATCCTCTTCCCACGGCTCGCCCAACGTCGTGTTGACGAAGGTTTTCAACTTGCCGCGATCCTTGCCAGCCTTGACCCGCTCGTCGGCGATCTTCACCCAGGTGGTGAACGTGGAATAGATCGTCCAGATATGGAACGTCAGACGGCGCGGGGTTGGGATCGGCGCGTCATCCGGGCCGAACCATTCCATGCTGTCGCGCGTCCACACGCCGGTTTTTTCGCAGATGTAGCGCCCGGACGGGCCGGCCTCGATCATTTCGTGGTGTTCGAAGGCGCAGCCGCTGCCGGACTCGCACAGATACCACGCCTTGTCGACCTCGCCGCGTTCGTCCTTCGACCACTTGAGGCCAAACGGCTCGTCCTTGCCGCCCCACTTCAACGTCTGCTCCGTGTTGCAGTGCGGACAGCGGATATGGAAGCGCAGCAGGTAGGCCGATTCCTCAGCGGCCCGGGTGATCTGACAGCTACCTGCCAGCTTGGGCGTCGAGCCGCGAATCGACTTCGGAAAGGTTGCGCCTTCCAGACGTTTGTCCCCGAGAAAAGTCGGCGACCCTTCGTGGTTAATGTCCGCGTCAAAGCTCGACAGCTCGTCGTAACCGACTTCGTCCGGGCTTTTCTCGCGGTAGTTGCCCGCTGCCTTGCCGCCCAGCCACCACAACACCTTGCGGTTATCGAAGGTCTTTTGGTCTTCGGTGTTGTCCTTGTGTTTCTTGCCGAACCAAGGCGCCATGGCCCTGATCAGCGGCACGTCGCGGATCATCGGGTCGACGTGCTTTTTCATGATGCCCTTGGCGTCGTCGTCCGTCGGGCTCCACATGCAAATGCTGCGTTTCTTGTGCTTGAGCTTGTAGGCGATGTTCGCCATCAGCATCTTGGTGTAACCGATCCGCGCCGACTTCGGCAGGTTCAGTTCGTGGATCAAGTCGTTGCCCATGGCGTTCAGCAACGCCACTTGGAAAAACTCAGTCGTCCACTTGCCTTCCCCGTAGGACGATTCCGACGACATGTAGAAGTATTTGTCGGCCCATTCCACAGCGGTCATGGGCGGATCGACCTCAAGGCTTTTCAGCCCACGGCGGACAGCCTCAACCAGCGACCTCATCCAAGGTTGAGAGGAATTCATTCAAAAGCTCCGGTATGCGGTCAGCCAACCCAGCGGCAGCGTTACGCGTAACGGCGATTTCGCTTTCCACCGCCTCCAGGTGCCGAGCGCTGATATCGGGATGCTTGCGCTTGACGTTCTTGTGCACGGTGTTGAGGGTTGAAGCCAGTTGCGCCGACAGGTTTGCCAGCGCGAAGGTCATGAACGGCACCGGCGCCACCTCTTTCTCGCCGATCCTGTTTTTGCGCGCCTGGGCGTCGGCCTGCTCGGTGAGCAAGCGCAGGCGCTCGCAATCGATCTTGTAGGCAATCTGCGGATCAACCTCAATTGCCCCAGGTTGCTGCTTGCCGGTTTGGTGCTGAAGGCGGTTGTCCAGCACTGACCTGGCGTCATAAAACGACTCGCGACCGATCTTCGCGACGGCCGGGACGTCCCATTTATCAAAGGCCTGCACGGAAATTCCGAGGCTGTCGGCCATGTTCTTCTTGTTCAGCCATCCGGGCTGTCGCGTGATCGTGGTGATCTTCGAAGACATAACAACAACCAACCTCTAGAAAAGGGTCATACGTAGCGAACGAGCGGGGCCCGAATTACCCCCTATGGGGGTGGGGTCTGGGAGTACCTTTGGGTTTACCCCCCGGGCACCCCTGTCAAGCGGAAATCGCACGAAAAGCGGTCCTTTTTTCTACATTTCGCAGCCTCGACGTCCAGTCACCGCGCCGTCGCCCGAGCATCGGCGAATGCCTGCGCAACCTCGACCGAGTGATGGGCCTTTACGATGTTCTCGGCGATCTTGAAGAACGGGAAAATGGTGCGGTAACGAGGCGCCGAGGCACTGAAGACAAAGACCGGGCGAACTTCATCGCCCTTGGTTTTGCGCTCCCACACCGCACGCGTGCCGTCGACCTCACTGGAGAAGAACCGATGGGCATTGCCCTTGCGCTTACTTCGGGCGCTGCCACTGGCATTGGCCTGATAGCCCGATCGTGTCTCGGCCGCGCCCAAGCCCGACAGGATCTTGGTCATGGTGCCGCGTGACACGTTGCCGTACTGATTCATGAATGGTGCAGTGGGCACCGCGTACTCGCTGGCCTGCATAATGCCGCGAGCGATCAATGCCTTTTCAAAACGCTTGTGGGGGCGGAGGCCTCCACTGACAGCCTGTTGCAGGTAGGCGTCCGCCGGAACACCTGAAGCCCAAGAGTCCTTGAAGTACACCTCTGCAGGTTTGCCCTTGCGGGCCATCTTCACAAACAGGCTATTCATCGTGGTCGGGGTCGGCCGATCAAGCCGGGCTTTCATCACCGGCAGCATGCCTTTCTTGACGCGCTGAGCCAGTCGGGTCGCTGCAAGCATCTGCACATACGGCAACTGTCGCTGCTCGATATCATCCAGTTCCCAAAGAAGCGGAGCTGAATCCAATCCAAAGCCTACTTTGAACACTGGATCGCCCTCCCCTCAATCAAGGCCTTACTGATCGCGCACATTGTTCGTTGTCGATGGGCTGCTAACACCTGCCTTCCTTGCCAAAAACTGCGTGTAGAGGCCGCCCGCAACATCAGCACCAATAACCGCGATGACTATGCCCAATCCGGCTGCTAGGTATAGGTTGCTCCAAAGAGCCATTGCGAGCAGCAAAGTGGCCATACCCAACAAACCAGATGCTAGAAACCGCAAAGCCACACGCTGCAGGATCTGACGCAGTCCAAGATCGCTGCCTGATGCCCTCAGCATCTCCCCAGACAAACCCGCCATGCTCAACAGTATCAACAGCCAAAGGGGTACATCGGAGAGAGCTTGATGCTCCGTATTCATCTGTAGTCCTCAAATAGGTTCGGCCTCCATGTCACTGTCATCCGCGAAGAGCAAAGAGGCAGGCATGGGGCCGAAAACGAAAAAGCCCTGCTCAATGGCAGGGCTTGTAAGTAGGCACAAAAAACCCGACTCCATGGCCGGGCTTTTGAAAGCGTCTCGCTGCGTTCACAGCAATTCACGCTGGCATAAAAACACATCTATTCCGCGCGGAAAAGAGGCATAATGCCATCCGGATCAGATGATTAGTAACATCATTTGTAATGGATATTCAGAAAATACGAACACGGATTAGCCATGAGCGATAAAGACGCCCAACAAGAAAGCAATGTCACCGACTTCCCCAACACCGACAATGCACAAGCTTCCAAGTCAGAACAACCTAAACAGACTGAGCAAGCGGGCAACACTGGAGCTGAACAAAAGACTCCCGCGGGTAACAGCGACTTCGAGTCCGACCCTAAATTTAGACAAACGATGGCGGAGTTTCGTATTAAGAACGAGATTCAAGAAATCGCTCGTCACAAAAAAGCCGAAGAATTCCGAAGAACAATGTTTACATTTAGTGTCATTGTGACCGCGCTAATGATCCTAATGTTTGTTTCCATAGGAAACCCATCGATTTACAAAATTGACGAAGAAACCCTACTCGTTGTGAACCAAGCATTAAATGCGATTATTTTATTAGTAGTGCCATTTTTGCTCGGCATAGTCGGCGCCTCCGCAAGAATACTAATTGCCACCGTAAAGCCGGAGCTAAAGGGGAACCTTTTGATCTCATCCGGACTTATGGCAACTTTTTCATGGATCGGAATAAAGAGCGGAGTCCTAATATCAATCATTGCGCCTCATCTAGAAAAAGCCAACGTTGCCCCTGATCGCGCGATAAGCTCTGCGCATGATTTTTATACAATGGCGTTCGTTGCAATATTAGTCGGAATGTTTTCGACCAATCTTTACTTAATTGTTTCAGAGAAAGTAGAGCAAATAACCCAGCAGGTTCAGAATAGAAAGTCCATAGAAAAGAAAAGCAAGAAAAACGGATCAACTACTACTAGCTAAAAAACCTTACTAGCTGCCGAGTATTCTCGGCAGCTAGTAAGTCAGGCCGCTTGCCGGATCTCGCTTAGAGCGCAATCAATCCAGGCAGCCCCTGCCCGGGCCAGCTCCCTCGCCTTACCCTCACTGATCCCATAATGCTTACCAACTTTTACCATTGCCCATTTGGCGCCGTAGTAAAGCCAGATGATGTCGCCCATTTGTTGATCTCGGTGTGTGAGTTTGGCGACGGCTTTGTCGACCGCTAAAGCCCAGTCATCGGTGATGCAATAATTTACGCTTGATACAGCTTGAGGCATCGCTTGCCGCATCAGAGCGAACGTAGGGGATGTGTAACTAGGTATCCCCATCCCATCCATCCTCCACCAGCCCCACTGCTCAAGCAGGTACTCGGTATCTCCCAACGGCCGGCTCGCCGGCTTGCGAATCATCATTACTTCAATCCCCTGTGTAATTTGTGCCGCCCGCCCCCAGGCGGTTCGATCGTTCGTATTGGCTCTGAGGTCCGCTAGTCGGTGGCGAACCTTTCAGCGCTGCAATTTCTCCCAGCGCGTGCTGCAATTTGAAACTCAGCTGTGTGACTAACTCGTCAGAAGAAAGCACCAACTTGCTACCCCAAACAACCCAACCTGAGCCATTGCAATCTGTACAAACCAGCTCATAGAACAGCCCCCTCACTACTGCATTACCCTTGCAGATCTCGCATGGCTGCAGCTCAATCTGCTCCCGCTTAAAGCCAAGCACCGACCCTTTCTTCACGTTTTGAAACCTCGCCTATGGTTGATTCTGGAATGGCCCTGCAGCCCTTGTTCTGTGTGGCTTCCAGCGCATTACCGGAATCTCCGAATCTAACGCCGGTCAACATATGAATCTGGTCAAAGCCCTTCGTATCTAGATGCGCGTGCCACTGCTCCAGCGCATCACGCTTGCGCCCCATAACGTCCGACTGGATGTACACCTTCACGTTGTGGCCCATCGCATGGTTGATCAGCAGCTCGCCGATCAGGTGGTCGACGCCAAGGTCCGCCCAACCGGTACGGGCCACCTTGCGCAGGTCGTGACTGGTCCACTCGCCCTTCCCCAACCGCCCAAACACGGCACTCGCCTGCCCTTCACTGAGCGCTTTGCCGTTGCGTGACGGAAACAGGAACTGACCGTCATATCCTTTGGCTCGCTGGATCTCGCGATAACTGATCAGCACCTTGCGCACCTGTTCGGTCAGCGGCAGGTGATGCTCGACACCGGTCTTGGTGTGCTCGGCCGGAATGAACCACTCACGCTCGGCCAGGCTGATGTGCGACCAGCGCGCCTGCCGGGTTTCACCGATGCGCGTGCCATGGCAGAGCATCATCAGTGCGAGCATGGCATCCAGCGGCGCCACCGCCATGACGTCGGCCAGTTGTTCCAGCAGGCCCGATAGCTGCACGCCACGCAAACGCGACGGCTTGATCCCGACCTTGGCCTTGGAGAAGTCGTTGAACTTGATGCAGGCCATTGGGTTGGCCGAGATGTGGCCCAGCTTGAAGGCCTGCCGGAAGGCCAGGGCCAGTAGCTGGAACACCGAACGCACGTAATCGATGGAAATGCTTTCCTGCAACGGCCACATGAGTTGGCTGTCGAGCGTGGCCTTCTCGATGCCGGTCAGCGGCAGGTCGCCCAGGCGCGGCATCAGATGGCACTTAATGGCCGAGGCCCCGGTTTTTTTGCGTTTCTCGGACAGGTTGCGGTCGCGGGCCATTCGATCGGCATACCAAGCCAATAACTCACCGGTAGTGAACCAGGTTGAAAGCGTTGAGCCCTCGTTGGCAGCAACCCGAAGGCGCACCGCCGGCAACGCGGCCACAACCTGCTTGGTATTCAGGTCTGGAAACCCGCCAATCCGGTGCCAGGTGCGCTTGCTGAGCAAGTACCAGGAACCGCGCGCTCGATTCTTCGCGAAACGAAAGTGCAATGCCGGGTGACTCGCATCTCGCAGATCGCGGATGTGCAGCTTCTTGGCACTGCGCTCAATTTCGGCATCCGAAAGTTTCACGGTCAGGGTTTTCACTTGGGCGGTCATTGCGGGTTACCTGCGGGCGCCAAAAGATCGACGACTTGAAAGGTGTTCGGCCACATCGATGCGCCATAACGCTCGGCCATTGCCTGATCAACAAACAGCGCGAGTGCGTGATCGGGAGTACTCCCCAAATCCCACTTGTAAGAGCAGCAAAACACGGCGAAGCGGTAGTTCTCCGGGTCAGGAACAGCCAGCAGGCGATCAGGCATTGGGGTGGCCCTCGATGTTTGTTTTTTCTCGAATACCGAACCGAGACAGCAACTGAGCGCGGGCGGTCTGGCCGTCGACTGGAATGGATTGGCGAGCCATGGTTGCCAGTAACCGCGCATCACCATATTCCTGGGCTAGCTGCACTTCGGGCTTCTGCAAGTCGTGCCCGATGCCGACGGCGATATCCTCAAGTGGCTTGCCCTGGACCAGCATCCGGATGGTGATGTCGTACGCCCGATCGAAGACCTTGCTAGCCTTCTCCGACACCAGGCTGTTCAGGTTGTGCATCTCGCACTGGAGCGCGGCATGACGCACCGCGGGGTGCGACCACACACGGGAAGAGGCGCGGCTCGGGTCCAAATTGACTAGCGCTTCACGGAAAGCCTTATCGTGCGAAGGGACGCCCAACATCTCAGGCGTTGGCTGGCACCACTTCACGAACTTGCCAACGCTCGGCGCGAAATCGCCGCCGAACTGACGGCAGTTCTGAAGCCCGTATCGGATCTGCTCAAGGCTATTGATTCCGGCGACGATGAACGCCTTGATCCAGCTACGCTTGGCAGCTCGCAAGGCATCATCGTCGGGCCAAGCTTGCTTCCAAGCAGGAAAGATCGCCTGCAGTTCCTTGAACAGCGCGTTCACCACATCGGTGGTGCCAGGCGGCAGTTGCTTCGGTTGAACCAGAGCAACCGGCGGCAGGTTTCCCATCTTGCTGAGCAGCTGAGTCGCACTACGCGGAGCTTTCACCTCCATCACAAATCCCCCAGATCATCAGCCCAGCTGGAGTCATCGAAATCAGGCGGCGTAGATTGGCCGCCGACACGCTTCACCTGCTCACGTTTGATCCACTTGACCAGACGAAAGCACCAGCCAGACGAGCTATCGACGGTCGCAGGCTTGGCAACGAAGAAGCCCTTGAAATCAGCGAACAACTCATCAGTCACCGATTCAGCAGGCAGCCCAGCGATTATGAGTTGATCAGCCAATGCCTTTTCACTCGGGGCCCAGGTGGCGAACATGGCGAAGCGTTGGCGTTCACCCAGCGCCTCGATAGCGGCCTGGTCCTGCTCAGCAATCACATCGGAAATCTCGCGCTGCTGCTCTTCGGTTCCTTGATGGTTCAGTGACGGATTGGGTGCAGCCGCTGCACCCCGTTCTGTCTCAGGCTGCACCCCGTTCCGTTGTGAGTTGCACCCCGTTGCGTCATCTGCACCCCGTTTTGAACGGGGTGCGGGATTTGCACCCCGCGAGAGTTGAAGGTCGTAAACAATTGGGCGTCGGTCATGTCGATCAATGTGTACGGCAGCAATGGCCTGATTGCCCTTCTGGATGAGTCCGACCTTCTCCAAATCGTCCAGCTTGTAGCGCACGGTGCGCTCGGACAGGCCGGTGTCCTGAGCCAGAGTCGAGGCAGATGGGAAGGCGCCAGCACCATTCGAACCGGCGTAGTTGGCCAGGCACAGCAGTGCATGCCGCGCACTGGAGTCTTTCAGGGATTCAGTGGGCAGAGAGAGTGCCCAGGACATTGCTTGAACACTCACAGCGAGGCTCCGATATCGAGTTCGGCTATCTCGCGTGAGAACATGGTGTGACACGACACTTTTTCCGATGCACCTAAAAGTGTCGCGACATGGTGGGTATTGCCGGGAGTAGCGATCGTGCTCATAATGGCCTTTTAGTGTTTTGCGTTGTGAAGAAGCCGGTCTAGCCACCGGCTTTTTTGTGCCTGCGATTTACAACTGCATCGAATAGGTGCCGGGGACAGGCGTGATATCGTTTTATTTCCACACGAAGCGGTC
>Ga0182008_10001443_pt1 | contig 15875 bp, 14 predicted proteins | sample Sormic07211129_1_FD_120482 | JGI IMG/M metagenome (GOLD analysis project Ga0182008, IMG submission 120482) | Rhizosphere microbial communities from Sorghum bicolor, Mead, Nebraska, USA - 072115-129_1 metaG | ecosystem: Host-associated > Plants > Roots > Rhizosphere | place: USA: Nebraska...
CGGCATCGAGCAGTTTGCGCATGCTTCTTGATGGTCGATTCATCTCCAACTCCCTGGATTTCAGTGACGCGAATCATATGGCCAGAATGTTTCGTCAGTATTTCAGCTGCACGAACTGGCTTGAATCACCGGCTCCGGCTCATTTGACGCTAGCTGGAGGGACAACCTGATGGGTCGATTACGCTTGTAGCAACCCGTCATTGATGAAGCTAAACGGCTCGCTCCAGAGCATCCAGCAAACCGAAAAACTCCCTCGTAAGCTTATGCCGAGGGGCCAAATGAATGATGGGGACTGACACTTCATGAGATTCACGCATCTTGACGGACCTGCTCAGATAAACCGGTAGCACAGGCAAACCTTCGGCCAACAGCTCATCAACGAGATTTTGATGCAAGCTGGTGTGACCGATGAACTGGTTGATCACCACCCCCTCTACTTTCAGTGATTCATTGTGATCAAGACGTAGTTCCTCTACCTGCTCGATCACGCGATACAGCGCCTGGCGAGAAAAACTGTCGCAATCGAATGGGATCATCAAACTGTCCGCAGCCACCAGGGCACTGAATGTGTAGAAGTTAAGTGACGGAGGTGTATCGATATAGATGCGCTCATAATCCTCGGACAGTTCAACCAGTAACTTGCGCAGCTTATTAATATTGAATTTGCTCTCGAGTTTTGACTGGAGGTCTGGCAGGTCGGAGCTAGCAGTCACCAAGTGAAGGTTGTCGTAAGAGGTCTCGGTTATGACCACGCGATTCCTTCTGCCTTCGAAGCCGCCGGATAGTGATTGTTTGAAGAAGTCGTCGATCCCCGAAGGGATGCTCTCGTCGATCAGGCCCGTGAGATAGTGTGTCGAATTTGCCTGAGGATTGAGATCAACCAGCAGCGTTCGGCAGCATTCGCTGCGGCAAGATTGCAGGCAATGCTGGATTTTCCAACGCCCCCTTTCTGATTGAATACAACACGACGCATGGGGCTTGCTCATCCATGAAAAAGGCCGAAGGCCGACTGAAAGAAGGTGTAAGAAGTCGTGTCAATTCTATGACCGTAATGTTTCAGTTTTACGACTGCGATTGACGGAAGGCCTGGGCTAGAGGGATGGCTTGGCGATACAACGTAATAGCAATGGAATCGGCGCCAACAGAGTGAGGATTTACAAACGACTCTGAGAGGGGGGTTGATGACCGTTTAGCAAAACGCTTCATTGCAACTATGGGCGCAGTCTTTGCAGCAGAAGCGCGCCCCGCTACGCATTGATCCCGTTTCAGTTGGGATTCGGCATCGTCCGGAACTCCAAGCTTGCGAAGTCTCGGTCATGTGGCGAGCACCCGGAAGTAACGCCGACCCGCCAGCTACACTAACTCGATACATTTATGCACAGAGACTTCGACCATGGCGACCAAAACCGCATTCGTATTCGCTGGCGGCGGCAGTTGGGGGTGCGGTGCTGGTGGGTATGTTGCGGGCCTGGTTGAGGCCAATATTCGATGCAATATGGTGGTTGGCGCTTCGGTAGGCGCTATCAACGTTGCCTACTTTGCCGCAAGGCCCGATTTCGATGGCGTCGAGGCGCTCGCCGGATTCTGGCGCGGGCTGTGTAAAACTGACATCTTCCCCCTCTCCTGGCTCGATACCTGTAGAGGACTGATCAAACGGCGTGGCTTTCTGTTGCAGCCGGCGGCGTTACACTGACTGCTGGGTCAGGCATTGCCCATTCATCGCATTGAGGAGGCGGCGTTGCCCCTACACATCGTCACCACCGACCTGCTCAATGGTGCCGAGACGGTTGTGTCCAGTGGCGAACTTGAGCAGGCATTACTGGCCAACGCTGTCATCCCACTGGTGTTCCCTAAATGGACTTCTAGCTCTCGTATCTGACGACTGATCGCTGCCTGTGTTACGCAAAGGGCTTCAGCAACACGAGTAAAATTTTGATACCTGGCTGCCGCCACAAAGGCTTTGACAGCGCGTAACGGCGGCATCTTGATCAGCGTTTGATCTGGTTCAGTCTGCTTAACCATAACAGTAGGTTATCACTAGCCTATCTAAAATATCGATTCTTAAGGCCGGCGGCCTCGTCCTAGACTATCGCAAGGCACCAGCGATCCGTATCAAGAGGCGTGCATAGCGGCAGGTTATCCGAATTGGCTAGCTCGTATAGTCCATTCGAGCCAATAGCGAGCCCGGAATCAAGCCATCCGCGACGCGTTCAGTGCAAAAAAGCCTCTACTTAGGAGCGCATAAAAAATGCATCAATACACCGCCGTATTAGACCTGATCAAGTATCGTAAAACGCAACACGGACTTCCCAGTGCTGCCTATGTTGATCCTGATGTGTGTCGTCGAGACCTAGAACAGATTTGGCATCGGGAGTGGATTTTTTGCGGGCCACACTTTTGACCTAGCCTGCCTTTCAGCCTGGCCCCCTATTCGCAGTTGGTAGAGAATGGGGTCTGCCAATTCATCGACTGGTATTGCGAATTGATGGCTAGACGTGTGGCAGAGGTTGCAGCCGCTGCAAAAGCGCTTAAAGAAGCTATGGGTGGTCGCTGCTTCAAGTGATCACCCTGAAAATAATTACTAAAGTTCCAATCCAAATTTTCCAGCCGCGTAGTTTGACATGAAAAATATCAAGAGGATTTAAGTGTGACCTCCCAGATCTCCAGGTTCCAGTCAGTAGATTCGCGAACGGAATCTCGCAAAGTGTCGAACATAGGTTTTCTGCTGCTGGAAAATTTCTCCCTCACTTGTTTCACTCAATGCCTGGACGTCCTGGTGACAGCAAATCTGATCCAACCAGGCTCCGTAAAAGTACATACTTTCAGTCGTAACGATTCTGAAGTGACCAGTGATTTGGCAATACCGATCAGACCTGACACTCCCCTGACCGATATCAGAATCTCGGATTTGGATTTGATGGTGGTGTGCGGTGGTCTACGGACACCAAGAACGGTACCAAATTGGTTGGTGAGTCTCCTGCAAAAACTTGCAAGCCTACCTATCGCGTTAGGCGGGCTTTGGAATGGTGCCTGGTATCTTGGTAAGGCTGGACTCCTGGATGGCTACCGCTGCGCCATTCATGCAGAGCAGAGAATCGCCCTAGCGGAATACTCCCCAAATACAAGCGTGACTCTGGACACCGTGGTATTGGATCGAGATCGACTTACGGCTTCCACACCTGCAGGCGCATTTCAGGTAATGATTGAGTGGCTGTACAAGGTACTCGATCCAAAGGTGGCAGACGCCGTATTTGAATTGCTGGACTATGACCAGTCTCGCTTTCGTACTACGTCTAAAAGGCACGACCAAAAGGTGACCGTGCCAGTACGAGAAATCATCACTCTTATGAAGTCTAATCTTGAAGAACCATTAGACCTCGATCAACTTGCAGCCTGCGTAAAACTTTCCAGGCGTCAGATCCAGCGCTTTTTCCAAAAGCAGATAGGTACACCCCCTCAAAAATACTACCTTGAATTAAGACTCACTGAAGCCCAGCGCCTGATTCAAAACTCTCGATTAACCATCATAGATATCGCAATTGCCTGCGGGTTCGTATCGGCAGGTCATTTCAGCAGATGCTATAGCAACTTGTTCGGCCATCCACCTTCAAGAGAGGCGCGTTTTGAAATCTAAATTAGTTGGTTTGAAACCACAGCCGGTCAGGCGCCAATTACGCGAACTTATGTATCGCAATCTATCTGGTAGATTCTAGAGGTTAAGGGTCATGCAATCTTGTCTGAATCTGACAGAACAACAACTCTTAATGTATGGAGTGGTTATGCGGGAAGCACTTCTACGAATTCTTGCTCGTCACTCCCCATGTGTAGTTGACGGTGAGGACTCTGAAGTGCGTGTTCGATCCTTGGGCGATGCCCGTTTGAACATCGGTCTCCCCCCCTTCTCGGGCAGTGCATTACCCTCCTCCTTAGCAGCCACCGTTACTCAGGCTTTGTCTGATGCCCCCAAGACTGAGCGAGACTTTAAAATCCTGCTTTCAACGCTTGAGTTTTTATTACCCAATAGCCGTTGGATGAAGCGATCCGCTACCGAAGGAGACAATACCGACTTTGAAGAAAGGCATCGGCATGCTTTGATTCTCGGAAAGGGTGGTCTATTCGAATGTTCAACAATGACAGTGGGAGTTGCGATAATGGAGCCTGGGCTTTATTACCCGTTCCATAAGCATCCCCCTGCAGAATTTTACGTCGTTTTATCAGAGGGTGATTGGTACCGGGAAGATGTCGGATGGTGGAATCCCGGGCCTGGCGGGGTGGTTTTCAATCCCCCGCTCGCTGTCCATTCAATGAGGTCAACCAGCAAACCACTGTTGGCAATTTGGGGGCTGATTGAGGGATCGTCACAGACCACTCTTCAGCACGAGAGCCTGGCAGGGCTAAGTTGAATTGTCTTTAACGGAGGCATCAACAAGCCGCACTCCTTAATTGATGACGCATCGAACACGGTGATCAGAACTCGCTCGACCGTCTGCAGAATATTGGCGCAGACCCGTCTATAGCACGATAAAAATTGAGCCTACTGGCCGACCCGCATGGAACAACGTTCTTACTCCTATAAATACCAGCGGAAGTAGTCATGAATATCAAACAGAAGTTGACCTGGGGATTTGCAACCATCGCCTGCCTCCCCGTCATTCTAGTGGCGGTAATTGTTGTGCTAAATCTGCGGAACGCGGCACTCGCCAACTTCCTGGATAGCAGCAGCCGTGAAATTCGCCAAATTGACAATGGGATGAGTCAGTTCTTCGATAGCATCAGCCAAAGCGTTGAATACATCGCCAAGGATCCGCGAATCGTATCGGCCACGGGATTAAAAAATTATTCCAGTGCCGACGCTGCACAAATACCTTTCCCCGAAATCAATCAACAACTTTTGGAGATCTTCGAGAGATTTGCCAAAAGCCATCCCACCACGGCCTATCTTTCATTGGGCTTGAACGATGGAGGTTATGCTACCTGGCCAGACGACCCTAAAATGGCAAGGTATGACCCGCGCGTGCGTCCCTGGTACAAGGCTGCCATGGCCGCACCAGGCTCCACGGTGCGCACAGAGGCCTATTACTGGGCGCCGGATGATGTGTCGTTGATCGGTACCGTCCGCACTATCGCCGATAGCAGTGGCACTCCAGTAGGCGTTGTTGGCCTGGATGTATCGCTCAAGCGACTGACTGAGTTAGTGAAAAACATAAAGCTGGGGGAAAGCGGCTATCTAATGCTAGTTGAGGCCAATGGCAACGTCCTGGTGGATCCCAGTGACTCAAAACATAACTTCAAGCCCTTGGCCGATCTTGGCCCCAACTATGCTGGACTGACCAACCGCGCAGATGGCGTAAGCCAGATCGAAATTGATGGTGTGCCCTTCATGGCCAACGTGGTCAGCTCGAAGGGTCTCGGCTGGCGTTTTATCGGCTTGATCAAACGTGACGAAGTGATGGCCCAGGCCTCGAGTCTCACTTGGTTGATCGTCGCCATCGCAGCGGTGCTTGCCGTCATCTTCGCCATCGTTGGGGCAAGCTTCGCCAGTGTGATCGTGCGACCGATTCGCGGCGTGGCGGATGGCTTGCAAGAGATTGCCGAAGGTGAAGGCGACCTTACTCGCCAACTCAAAATCCAGGGCAAGGATGAAACCGCTAGCCTGGCGAGCTGGTTTAACCAGTTTTTGGGTGTGATTGCCCAGTTGGTACAGCGCATCGGCAACGCCTCCTCCGACCTGCAAGCCGCGGCCGCTGACACCAGCGAGGTTGCAAAAAACATGAACCAGGCGGCCGGGCGGCAGCGCGAGGCAGTAGAGTTGGTGAGCACTGCTTTCAATGAAATGGTAGCCACTGCCAACGAAGTAGCGCGTTCCTGCAGCGAGGCCGCGAACAGTGCAGATGCGGGTTACCGCGATGTGCACGACGGGCAGCAGCACATAGGTGAAGCTACGGGCAGCGTGCTCAAACTGAGCGCAGACCTGGAAAAGTCGACGCAGACAATGCTGGCGCTCGAACAGGACAGCAAGAACATCAACACCATCCTGGATACCATTCGTTCGATCGCTGAGCAGACTAATTTGCTTGCACTGAATGCCGCAATCGAAGCAGCGCGTGCCGGTGATCAAGGTCGTGGCTTCGCCGTGGTCGCCGATGAAGTGCGCGCCCTGGCACGGCGAACGGCGGACTCTACGGGCGAAATTGACAGCCTGCTAGGAAACCTCGCGCGCAGAACCCAGGAAGTGACCCAACAGATGCAAGGCAGCTTGCAGGTGTCACATACCAGCGTCGAGCGTATTCAGCAGGCTCGCGACAGTTTCGACAAGATCCGCACTTCAGTGGATTCGATTCGCGACCAGAACACTCAAATCGCCACTGCAGCAGAAGAACAGCATCAGGTGGCCGAAGACATAAACCGGCACATCACGCAGATCCATGCCGATGCACAGTTGGTAGAGCAGTTTGCACACTCAGCGCAGACCGGTTCGGGCCGTTTGACTGACATTTCCGCTCAGCTCAAGAGTTTGGTTGGTCGCTTTAAATTCTAGTTTTAGGAACGGTCAGCCAGGGACGGCAAAATAGCAATAATTGGACGTGTTGCAGCGCATGACCCGCACCGCAGAAAAAAAATCACCAACGCCTCAGGGGCATCCGCTAAGGTCGAGTACCTGCGCGGGAATTACCGCGCTGGCTACAACAAGACAGCGCTGGTGAACCGTTGCTGCCGGTGCTGCAACAGGTGTCGGTAGTCCACGCATTCACCGGGTTTCTAGGTCGAGGATCCGAGCTTGGCCGTCGGGATCAGGGGGCTGAGTCACATGACTCTGAACTACATGATTGAGTTTCCTCGGTCGTGGCCTTATGGGAGGGTCAAAAACAATGCAGAGGTCCAGACTCTGGACTGATCCCGCTGACGCGCGCAGATGAACAATGGATGTTCACGCCCCTGCTCCAGATTCAATCGGGCAAGCTCGATTTGCCCTTGCAGTTCACGAGGCAGCGGCGCAGCGGTTGTCCTTTCGAGGGACACCTTCAACTCCGCGCCCGGCAGCTCTTCGGTCACTTGCGATTGCACCAGCAACTCATCGCCGGACAACTCCATCAGCACCGTCGGCGCATGCACGTAAGGTTGCGGTTCAGACGGGTCGCCGACCTTGATGTAGTTATCGATGCGGCTATGAACCTGCAGCGTGGCGCCGGCCAATTGCGACAGGTCGATTTCGATGCTGTCGGTGTCGCCGTTGGTGTCGGTGCGAAAGGCCAGAACCGTTGCGTCCTTGCGCCATACAGTTTGTTCGGGGTGATCGAGACCCAAGGCGCGAAAGCCGTTGATGACCGCACCCGTCACGCGAATCTCGCCGGTCCAGTAGGCGCCGCGATAACGGTCCTTGATCCTTGCGCCGCCCAGGCGCAGACGAATACGTTGGCTGGAAAAACCCAATTCCTGATGCAGGTTGCGCGACCAGATCAGTTTGTCGCCATCGAACAGATCGACCTGCTCCCAGCCCGCCTCTCCGAGCAGTCGATAGTCCAGCGTGGCATTTGCATCGGCGGTGAACACTTCACCCATGAAATGCTGGCCCTGGCGCAGGCTGGCAAATGAACGCTCGCCGGTGGTGGCAAAGGTGCGACGGGCGCGAAGTGCCTTGCCAACACTGGCTCGATCGAAGGCCTCGGCCACCACGCCAGTCAGCCCGCCGCGAGAGCCGAACACCGCCGTGGCCGGAACACCTCCGCCACAACGCCCCTGATGCTCATCGCTGTTCGCCGCGGCACCCACCCGATAGCCACGCTGAAGCGCTTCGGCGTAGACCCAATGGAACTGCCCCCAGGCCGAGCCGACCTCGATCAGGCGCTCCAGCTCCGGATGGTGCCAGTCGAGGTTGCAACGGCGCCCACCGACGTGAGGCATCATCAAATGCCCTTCGGGGTCCTTGGCATAGGCGGCATACAACTCATCCACCGGCCAGGCACCCGGCTTGATGGTGCCGGCGGTGAACTCGTTCCACTCGAAAGAACGCACCAGCCGACCTTGATTGTCGAAGGGAAACTCGGGTTTGCGGTCATGCAGGAACACCACATTACGGTCGCCGCCCGCGCAAGAGTTGCCGCACCATTCGGTGCCGGGATAGCAAACAAATCGTCCTGGTTCATTGAGTTCGTGAATCAGGTTGACCGCCTGATCCCAGCGCTGCTCAGTGATATTGAAATCATTAGCGGTGTAACCGAGGACATCGAGCCCGGCGACATCGCGACCGTAGCTGAGGTTGTACAAGGTGTCGTTGGTGCCCACCGTGTCATCGGAGTGCACATGCAGGTCGGCGTACAGCGGGCGCAATGCAGTGCCAGCCGGATCGACCGTGACAAACGCCCGAGCGGTACGCACAAAAGGTGCCGCCACCTCGGCCGACAAGCGCCACTCCCCCACCGCACCAAGATCAAAACCTTCAAGCCGGGCAGTCGCCCAACCTTCAGCCGCCAGGGTGAACGGTTGTTGTCGCTCCCCCCCTTCGGGATCAACCAGAGTCAGGACACCTTGGAGCGGCAAGTTGCGGCAGGTGTTGCCCCAGGCATCATCCACCCTGAGCAGTACGTCGAACGCCTCACCCGCGCTGACCAGGCGAGGCACGATCAACTGCACGCTTTGCGCCGGTCCCGGCACGATGTTCAGCAGCGGGTCACCCGGCACCTCGGCAAATTTCGAGCTGCCCAGCGGGTCGATGAACAAACGGAAACGGAAGTCCTTCTCGACAAAACTCTGCACCCGCGTACCCGCGCCGCCCTGACGACGATCGCCCAGGCGAATGATTATTTTGTCTCCCGGATTCAGGTAACCGTCGATGATGTCGATGATGATCGCTTTCTGAAACGGCCGTTCATGCCCCTTCTGGTCGAAGCGCACTTTCAGATGCTGCACAGAGGCCTGGCTCTGGCCAGGGACCAGCTCGCCTGCCTGATATTCGGCGCTGACATAGTTGGGGCCAGTCGGATTCGAGGTCTGGAACAAGGCCCAGTCGGAGTAGAACTTGAAGGCCAGTTTCAACCAGGCGCCGTCTGCGAGGCCGCTGCCGCCGACCTCGTAGACCAGGGTAATTTCATCCCATTGGCCGGCAATCAGCGTGTCACGATCACAGTGGATGCTGCCCAGAAACGGGCGTTGTTTGTTGCGTTCGTAGAGGCCTTGAGGGGCAATGTAATACCCGGCTTCGCGGGGATCGAAAATGTTACTCACATGACACCTCGTGCAGTGGTCCACTGAAGGTTTGAAGGGGGTTGAAGTCAAATGACGATGCTTACTGCACTCGCCATTTCTGGTAATGACGCTCGATACGCCTGAACACAAAACTCTCCATCAGCCAGGCAATCAGGCCGATCACCACAATGCCCAGCAGCACCTGGCTGCTGTTGCCGATCTGCCCACCCGTCGACACCATCCAGCCGATGCCCTGGGACGCACCGATCATTTCCGCCGCGACCAATGCCCTCCAGCCCTGGCTGAAGCCGATGCGCAACGCCGCCGTCACGAAGGGCAGCGAGGCCGGCAGGTAAACGTGGGCCAGCAGTTGCCAGCGGTTGGCGCCCAAGGTGCGTGCCGCACGGACTTCACCGCCGCGGATACTCTGCACGCCCTCCTGAATGGTCACGGCCATGGGGAACATCGCGGCAATGAAAATCACCAACACGATGGAGACATAGCCCAAGCCAAAAATGATCATGATCAGCGGCGCCCAGGCGATCGGCGGGATGGCCATGAACAGGCTGTTGAGCGGCGAGATGAAATCGCGAAAACGCGAGGACAGGCCACCGGCAGCACCCAGCAGAATCGCGACGATCACCGCCGTGCAAAAGCCGCCAACCTCTTCAAGGACGCTGGCCCGCAGGTGCTGCCACAGCGAACTGTCGCCCAGCCAGCGCACAGCCTCGCGGGCAACATCCCATGGCTGCGGCAGGATGTAAGTGGGAAAGCGGCTGGCCAGGGCCATCCAGATCAACAGCAGGAATGGCAGTGACGCCCATCCCCAATTCGGTTTTGGCAAGGACATGACAGACTCAGTGCGAGGCTTTTTGCAGGTAGGAGGTATCCACGATCTGTTCGGTCTTGAGCGTGGTATCGATAAAACCCAGGTCGTGGGAGTAATTCATCAGGCGCTGGATGAATTGAATATCCGCAGGCTGCAAGTCCGCTGACCAACCCAACCGGGTACGTGCCTGGGCGACGATGGCTTGCGGGGCGATGGTCTTGCCGTCTACGCCTTGCACCGCTTCAAGCTTGAACGCCTCGGCGATGATTCGATTCGACTCATCGGGGTGCTCGTTGAGAAAGGCGATGGCCTTGCGGTGCGCACGCAGCAGCTTCACCACATCGTCCGGTCGCTCCTGCAAGGTTTTGGGTAAGGCGATCACCACGTACCAAGGGTAATTCGGCAGCGCCTGATTGACGTCGAGCAGGATCCGGCTCGACCCGCGCAACAACGACTGGCTGACAAAGGGTTCCCAGGAAAACGCCGCATCGACAATGCCGCGCTCCAGCGCCGCGTTCATATTGCCGGGTGGCATGTCGATGATGTCCAGATCCTTGTCAGGATTGAGCCCGGCCTTTTCTTTCAGCACATAGCCGCGCAGCAGCACATCCATGCCACTGCCCTTCTTGACCCCGGCCAGTTTTTTCCCCTTGAGTTCATCCAGGGCGGTAACCGGACTCTTGGCGTCGACAATCACCGCGGCCTGACCGTAATTGACCTTGGCCAGAATCCGGCTTTGCAGCCCCCGGGAAAACCATTGATACACCGGCGGCGTACCGACATAGGCCACATCCAGCTCGCCAGCGGCCAGTGCCTGCTGGATCACCGGACCATCGCCCAAGGCCTTGAGATCGACATTCAAGCCTTCCTCGCGGTAGTAGCCCTGTTTGTCGGCGATCAACGCCGGGGCGTTGGCCATGGCGAATACGTAACCCACACGCAAGGGTTTCTCTTCGCCAGCCACGGCGAATACGCTGCTTGCCAAGGCGGCAACAGACAAGGAAAGGGCAAGCAGCGAATGTTTGATCATGCTGTCAACTCAGGTTGGCGGGTTGGGTAAGCGGAGGCTGCAGGCACTTCCATGACCTGGGAAATGCGCTCCATCAGCTCATTGCGGTAATCGAGAAAGGCCGGCAACCGGCGGGTTTCGAGGTTGGAGCGAGGACGCGGCAAATGAATATTCAGTTCGCTGTGGATACCGCCGGGGGCGATGTTGAGCACGATGACCCGATCCGCCAGAAACACCGCTTCGTCGATATCGTGGGTAATGAACAGCACCGTCTGACCCAATTCAGCCCAGATGCGCAAGGTCTCTTCGTTCATGCTGTTGCGGCTGATGGCATCCAGTGCAGCGAATGGCTCATCCATCAGCAACACGCTGGGCTCCAATGCCAGGGTCCTGGCCAGGGAAACCCGCTGCTGCATGCCGCCAGACAACTGATGCGGCAACCGATGCGCGGCATTCTCCAGACCGACCAGACGCAGGTACTGCAAGGCTTGAGAACGCTGCTGCGATTCGTTGATCCGAGCCGCCATTCGCAGGCCGAAACGGACGTTTTCCAAGGCGCTCAACCAGGGAAACAACTGCGGCGCCTGAAACACATAACCCAACTCCGAACGCTCTGGACGCACCGCCGTCTGGTTGATACTGATCTGACCACTTTGCGGTTGCACAAAACCTGACAACAAGTTCAGCAAGGTGGTTTTCCCGCAACCGGATGGCCCCAGGATCGCAACGAACTCACCGGGCCTGGCGTTCAGGCTGAAAGAGGAAAACACGCGATGCCCATTGGGGTAGCTGAAGCTGATGTCATCGACCGTCAGCGCATCGGCTTGCTGCTGTGCGTAAGGGAGGGTTTTGAACATGGCAAGTGTCGTCAGGTCGTTTACAATGGGAATACCTGACATAATACGTATTAATACAAGTCGTCCCAATAACCTATTTTTATAACCTTAGAAGTGAAGGCGCACCGCCCTCCTCCAAGGCCATGGAAACCGACAGTGTCTACGTCCATTCTTCGCGACAGCACCACCTCACTCTACGAGCAGATTGCCCAGCAATTGCTGGAAGAGATTCAACGTGGCGACTTTGAGCCCAGCGGCAAGCTGCCGTCAGAAGCAGAGCTGGGTAAACGTTTTGCGGTGAGCCGCGTCACCGTTCGCCTGGCGGTGGGCAAACTCAGCGACGACGGCGTGGTGGAGCGCAAACAAGGCAAAGGCACCTTCGTGGCGGCCAAACAGGTGCGGCACGGCCTGGACGCGTTGCGTAGTTTTCATGAAGCCTTGTTGCTGCAAGGGCTCGAACCGAGCATGCGCGTCATCAGCCATACCCTGCAGCCGGTTCCAGAGGCATTGCGTGGTTTGTTTGAAGAAGCGGACGATTGCCTGCTTCTGGAACGACTGCATTTCGTCGATGACGAACCCATCGCACTGGGCCGCAGCCATTTACCAGCCGAATTGGCCAGCGTGGTCTGGACTGAAGTCGAGCATCAACCGATTTACTCCATTCTCGAGTCGATCACTGGCATGGCGGTCACCCGAGCCGATCTGGCGATCCGCGCGCAAGAAGCCGATAAACACCTGGCCAGTGCCTTGCACATCAAACGTGGCGCGGCACTGCTGGTCATGGAGCGCACCTCCTGGTTTGCCGACGGTCGCTGCTGCGACCGTACGACCTTCTACATCCGCCCGGAACGTTATGCCTTTGTCTTGAGTGGTGTCTTCAAGTCCAGACCCGCCAGCTGAATCAGTGCACCCGCAGGAATGCCCGCCTCAATCGCCAATTCAACCCGACGCATGGCGGTCAATGGGGTTTCCATCGCCGGTTTGATTCTCACCGTGCCGTGGGTTTCATTGGCCCGGGAGCTCAAGGCTTTTGAGAAAGCCTGCGACCAGCGCGTTGAACGCCTCGCCTTGATCATCGTGTACATAGTGACTGGCACCTGCGACCTCCACCGTCTGGACGTGCGGATTGCTGGCGCTCATCGCTTGCAGCATCGCGGGCGGCAGAAAGTCCGAGCGGCCGCCGCGAATGAACAGGGTCGGGCAATCCAGCGCGCGCACCGCCGGCCATAGGTCCGTCGGCTCGATACTCAGGCGCGCCTCGGCAATACCCTGCTGATCATGGCGCCAGGTGATCACGCCATCGCTCTCTTTCATCGAATGAGTGAGCCTTGATGCCAGGCCCTGTTCCGACAACCCAGGGCGCGAAGCCTGCCAGAATGTGCGGGCCGCCTCCCAGCTATCGAACTGCAAAGGCGTCTGGCTCATTTCGCGGCGAATACGCGCGGCGCCATCGCCCTGGATTGAGGAGCCGGGGCCGATGTCCTCGATCATCAAGCCAACCAATCGCCCCGGGTTTTGCCGCGCATATTCAAGGGCGTTGGCGCCCCCTAATGAGTGCCCCAGCAATACAAAACGCGACAAGCCAACATGGGCGACCAAGTCCTCGAGGTCCTCGACATACGACTGCGTGTGGTAGCTGCCGGGCGCGGCCCAGTCACTCAGTCCTCGACCGCGCTGGTCCAGGGCATAGACGCAGTAGCCTGCACCCAGAGATTGCACCAGCGATTCCCAGGTTTGGGCGTAGGCCCGCAAGCCATGTAATAGCACCAGGGGCACGCCGGTGGATTCACCCCAGCGCAAAAAGTGCAGGCGCAAGCCAGAACGGTTGGTAAAGAAACAGCTGTCAGAAGGCATCGTTTGGTTCCTTATATGCGTGGCTTCGACCGACCTAGAAACGATCGAACCGATAAGGGCTTGGATCAATGATCGGCGCATGACCGCTGACGAGATCCGCCGCGAGGTGACCTGCCGCCGGCGACGTGCCGAAGCCGTGCCCCGAGAAGCCGGTGGCCACGGTCAGCCCCGGAATCTGCGCGACCGGCCCAATGACCGGGTTGGAATCCGGCGTGACGTCAATAGTGCCTGCCCAGGCCTGGGCGATCCGCGCCTGTTCAAACACCGGCCAGGCCGCAATGAGGTTGTTCATCGCATCGTTATTGAGCCGCGGGTTGGCGGCCGGGTCCTGCACCCTGACGCGCTCGAACGGGCTGACACTGTCGGATTTCCAACGCCGGGCAAGCGCCAGGTCATTGAAAAAAGGCTTGCCCAACGACACGTTCAGAACGCTGCGTTGCGCACGGAACTGCGGCATGTATTGCTTGGCAAGCAACAGGTGGTCGAGGGTCAGGAAGGCATCCAGTTTGCCGCGCTGGGTAATGATGAAGCCACCGTCCTTGTGCTTGCGAAACGAAAAATCCGGTGCGCCGACAGCAATTTCCGTCGGCCCCTCCATTGGGTGAGTACGTAGCACCGAGCAGGTCAAGGGCAAGGTCGGCAACGACACACCGAGGTTGCCCAGAAAACGCCGTGACCACATCCCCCCAGTCAGCAGCACATGATCACAGCGAATCTCACCTTGCTCGGTGACCACGCCACTGACGGTGCCAGCGGACATTTGCAGCGTCCGTACCGCGCACTGCTCGATAATCACCACACCCAGGGCCATGGCGGCCTTGGCGATAGCGCTGCTTGCCAGCGTCGGTTCGGCACGCGCATCGGACGGCGTGAAGATGCCACCGGCCCACTCACCCACGCCACCGGGCACCAACGCGTCAATCTCGCGCTTGCTGAGCAGCCGTGAATCCAGCGACAAATGCTCCACCGACTTGAGCCATCCCTCGTGCATCGCCATCTGCGATGGGCTGCGGCCCACGAACATGATGCCTTCCTGGCGATACCCGACATCCGCCCCTACCCGCTCAGGCATCTTTGCCCACAAGCGGTCCGCGGCGAGGGCCAGAGGGATATCGGCTGCGTGGCGGCTGGTCTTGCGTACCCAGCCCAAGTTGCGTGACGACTGCTCGCCGGCGATACGACCTTTTTCCAGCACCACCACCGCAATATTGCGTTCGGCCAATGTCAACGCTGCAGTCAGGCCGATAATCCCGCCGCCAATGATGACGACGGAGGTTGCGGAGGGAAACACGGTAGACGTTTTCACGGGCGCTATAGTGGGTGCCATGATCAAGACTCGGTAAACGAATGAGGTAGGCCACGCCTGCGCATGGCCGCGTGACAGTTACTGCGACAGTCGAATGACTTCAACTTGCGCCTTCGACGCGTTGCGATACGCCGTCACTTCCAGCTCCACCTTGTAGACCGTCGACCCCAAGGGCGGACAGGTGACGGTGCTGGCTGGATCAACGCCGCGAAACTTTTCGCCGATCAGGGCCATCACGGCAGGTACGTCCTTGGGGTCCTGGATGAACACCCGCGAACACACCACATCAGCCAGGCTCGCATCGACCGCCGCCAGGGCCGCCTCGATGTTGGCAAACACTTGATGCGTCTGCTCGAGGATACCTTCCGGAATCAGCTTGGTTTGTGGGTTGCGGCCTGCGGTGTTGGACACGTAGATCCAGTTGTCCACGACCACCAGGCGCGAATAGCTGGCCTGATCTTCAAACGGGGAACCGGTCTTGAGCTTGATGATTTTTGTCATGTGGAATGCCTCGTCAATATTAGTGATGGCTGGCTTAGCGCAGAACCGGGGTTTCCCACAGGTTCAAGGTGACGCCGATGCCTTTTTCGATGGCGTTGCGGTAAACCACCGTGCCCCAGGCCACGTCTTCCACGGGCATTCCGCCCACCGACATGATGATGATTTCTTCATCGTTCTTACGGCCTTGCGCGGCCCCGGCGATGATCTTGCCAATGTCCTCGACGTCTTCGAGCCGCATCTTGCCTTCGGCAATCATGTCCATGAAGCGCACGCCAATCACCGGCACGCAGTGATGCGCAGGCTTGGGCAGTTCTTCAAACCAGGCTTGGTAGAGACCGGTGTTGTCCAGCACCTTGC
>Ga0182008_10001444_pt1 | contig 15874 bp, 19 predicted proteins | sample Sormic07211129_1_FD_120482 | JGI IMG/M metagenome (GOLD analysis project Ga0182008, IMG submission 120482) | Rhizosphere microbial communities from Sorghum bicolor, Mead, Nebraska, USA - 072115-129_1 metaG | ecosystem: Host-associated > Plants > Roots > Rhizosphere | place: USA: Nebraska...
AGTCCCTCATCCTGGAGTACTTCAGGGCTTTCGATAACGACGGTGTTCGTCCCGGTGGAGGGAGCATCCTGGAACTCTTTGCCCCTGACGCCCAGGTGTACTTCCTGAGTGGGGTATCGCCGCAGGGCATACGCAAATCGAGAGGATGTTTTCTGACTTCGGGGCGCGCCTGGTGAACATGGCAGCGCGGACGCATCGCGCTACCCGTGGCTATCTTTCCGCCATAGCAAAGCTTGGAGCCGTAAGCGGGAGCGCGGATCATTGTGAGCCGCGCCTTTAGGCTTGCTCAATAGGCGTGTTGGTCGTGAGGCTGGTGATGAGAGAGGCGCCGGTAGCCCAGTACGAAAATGACCAGGCCCAGCAAGGCACTGCCCGCCATGACACCCGCCATCGCATTGGCCGAATGGCCATCGTAGAAGTGGCCCACCAAGAAACTGGCTGCAGCGCCACCCGCCATTTGCAAGGCACGCAGGAGCGCGGCGCCGCTGCCGGCGATCTGGCCCAGCTCGTCCAGCGCCACATGGGTCGCATTCGGCATGACCAGGCCGGTGCAGACGTTGCTCACCACGACCAAGGCGGCAAACACGATCACGTTGGCCGAGCCGACACTGGCGAGCAGCAGTCCAGCGCTGCAGAGGAGGCTGATGCTCAGGCTGGCCCCAATCACCTTGGACTCGCTCCAGCCCGCCTTGATGAGACGCGTGTTGACCCAAGAGCCTATCAGCGTACCCAGCGCGGTCACCGCGAATAGGACGGCAAAGCCTTGGCTGCTCATGGCCATACCCTCCATGAACACCAGCGGCGAGGCGGTGATGTAGGCAAACATGCCGGCAAAATTCAGGGCCAGGATGGGCGCAGCGATCGCGAAGCGCTTGTTGCGCAAGACCTTGGTGTAGGCGGGGAGCAGAGGATGGTTGCTGCGCGCCGATGACGGATGTGATTCCTTCAGACGCAGTCCCGCCCAGATCAGTATCAACCCGGCAAGCGCCAACGCAGCGTAGATGTCGCGCCAGTTGCCGATGAGCAAAATGGTTGCCCCGATCAGAGGGGCGACCAAAGGAGCAACGTTGTTGATGGCCACCAGGGCATTCTGCATAGCGCGGCCTTCACGCCCAGTGTAAGCATCACGCACGATTGCAACAGGCATTACCGCTGCCGCGCCTGCGGCAGCGCCTTGGATAACCCGCGCGATCAGCAGCATTTCGATGCTCTGCGCGACAGCACAGGCGATCCCGGCCAGGGTAAAGACTGCGAGGCCACCGAGCATCACGGGCCGCCTGCCGATGCGGTCGGAGAGGGGACCGAACAGCAGCGGGCCCAGCACGAAACCCAAAATGAAGAGGCCGATTGTTTGTGCCGCCAGCGCTGAAGTGCTGCCCAAGACCGCGCCCACCGAACTGATGGCAGGCAACGCCATGTCGATGGACAGGGGAGGGAGCGCAGTCGCGGCGCCAAGCAACAGGAGGTTTGATGAGGTGGTGCGAGCGGTGGTCATGGCAACGCGACTCCAGCAGAAGACTGCGGACTGTACCCTGATTGAGCTTCATGAATTTAACTAAAAAACACCGCAAACAGATCAGGTAAATCGATCAATAAGCTTCTTATCTAGGCATGTTGCATTGATAGCAGGCTAACAGTTCAATTTTATCAATTGGTTTGAGTGAAAAATCGCCATTTTTTTGATTGGCTGGCATGGCCAATAATTGGCCATCCAAAAAAATTCGAAACAGGGGTATGTAATGGCCAAAGTGGGAAGCTACACCGCGACAGCAAAATGGTTGCATTGGGGCATGGCGTTGATCTGGGTTGCCGCCTGGTGCATAGGGATCCTGGCCACGCACTGGCGTGACGAACTCAATGCTCATCACGAGCTGACGTTCTTGCACAAGGCAATGGCGAGCACGCTGCTGTTCCTGGTGGTTGGCCGGATTGCCTGGCGTCTTACTCATCCTGCGCCGGCTTTGCCTGACACCATGAGTCCGCTGATGAAGCGTGGTGCCTTTGTGGGGCACCTCTTGCTGTACTCCGTGGCGCTGCTGGCACTTCCTGTCTCGGGTTGGTACTGGAGCTCGGTTGCTGACAAACCGATCCTGGTCGCAGGGCTCTTTGTGCTGCCTCCGCTGGTCGATCCAGACCAGAGCCTGTACGACCTGGCCAAAGGGATCCATACCTATGCGGCCTGGCTTTGCGGTGCATTGGTTGGTGGTCATGTCCTGGTCGCGCTCAAGCACCATTTTATCGAGAAGGACGAAGTACTTGCGGGCATGCTCCCAGTGCGCGGCGCCCGTTGATCCCACGAAAGAAGAGGAGCGTCAACATGCTGGACGGGAAAGAACCAGGCGCCGAGCAGATCATTCGCAGCTTGGAGAAACAGCGGTTTCAGGCGGTCGTTGATGGTGACTTCAATCAGTTCGCGGCGCTGGCGCACCCAGAGCTTGCCTATGTGCATTCGAGCGGTACGGTCGACACGGTGGAGAGCTACTTGAAGAAGTGCCACAGCGGCTATTACGTGTACAAATCCATCGATCACCCGATTGACGAAATCCGCGTGTATGGCGAATCCGTGCTCGTCATCGGCGAAATGAACGCTGAGATGATCATCAACGGTGAGGCTCGTTCGTTGCGCAACAAGAGCCTTGCAGTCTGGGTCAAACTCGAAGGTCATTGGAAGTTGGTCGCTTACCAGGCCACACCGATCATGGCTTAATCTTCGGCGGCGTCCGATCAGTACGCCGCTGCCTACCTTCCTTTTTCAAAGCTCTGGCAGACTTCACTTCTCGGTTGCTGCGTGGCTACCAGGGTCGACAGGCATGCCGCGCTGTAGATGCTTCCAAGATTAAGAGCATTCCTCTTCTTGCTAAACAATCTTAACCAGCCGAGGCATTCAGCGCCGGGGTGATTTTTCCAATCTGCTCCGACAGGTATTCCAGCAAAACGCGCACCCGCAGCGGGACGTAGCGGTTGCTGGGCAGCACTGCATAAATCCCTAAAGGCGAGGGCTCGAAGGCCTGAAGTACGACCTTGAGGTCCTCTTTCAGGATGTGTGGCGCGACGATGAAGTCTGGGAGCAGGGTGATGCCCAGGCCTTTCAACGCTGCCTGCGCCATGGCATCACCATTGTTCGCCTGCATGACGAAGGTGGGGTAGAACCGCTCTGGCTTGCCATCCACGGAATACGCCCACGGGCGATTGTTCACTTGAGGGGAATACCCCAGGCACGCATGACGGCTCAGGTCGATCGGGTGCTCGGGGGCGCCGTGCTTAAGCAGGTAGGAGGGCGAGGCGACGGTGAGCAAGCGCGCCTCACCGAGCTTGCGAACGATCAGGATGGGATCGAGGTAGCTCGTGATCCGGATCGAGAGGTCGATGCCTTCTTCCGCCAGGTTGACCGTCCGATCGCTGAAGTCCAGGGCGAGACGGATGTCCGGGTACTCACGTCGAAAGTCCATTAGCAGCGGCACCAAGGTGCTCAGACCGAAGCTCAGTGGCAAGCTGATGCGCAGACGTCCACTGGGTGTGTGGCGCTCTTCCATGACCCCAGATTCTGCCTCTTCCAGTAATGACAGAATCTCCCGACATTTTTCCAGGTAAGCCTGACCCGCAGACGTCAGCGAGACGTGCCGCGTCGTGCGCACCAGGAGCTTGGCACCTAGGAATTTCTCAAGGTTGGCAACTTGACGGGTGACCATGGAACGCGCAATGCCGAGCTGCGAAGCAGCAGCGGAAAAACTTCCGAGCTCGGCAACTCGGGCAAAGACATTCATGGCTTCAATGCGGTTCATTGTTTACTCCGGAGTGAACAGATATTTCCATATTGTATACTTTTTAGCATCAATGATTGGCGGTAGAGTGGCTCCTAAATCGACAGCTGTAAAGCCAGCTGTAAAGAGAGCCTATACCGTGAACACTCACTACACGAAAACCGCTAAAGCCTTGCACTGGACTATTGCCGTAATGATATTCGGTTTGATCGGCCTAGGCTTTTATATGCATGACCTGCCTATTTCGCCTTCGAAGTTGAAGTTGTACTCGTGGCATAAATGGGCGGGTGTCAGCGTGTTTGTATTGGCTCTGATTCGCGTCTTATGGCGCTTGAACCATAAAGCACCGGCACTGCCTTCGACCATGGCCGCAGCCCAGCGTGCAGCCGCTCACTTGGGACACCTGGCCCTGTATGCGCTGATGTTTGCGATACCGGTTTCGGGATGGATGATGAGTTCGGCCAAGGGGTTCCAAACCGTGTGGTTCGGTTTACTTCCACTTCCCGATCTGGTGAGCCGAGACAAAGTGCTGGGTGATCAACTGTTAGCGCTTCACCAGTGGTTGAACATCACCCTTATTGCTCTGCTGGCTGTTCATATTCTAGCGGCACTGAAACATCACATCATTGATCGTGACGACATTCTTAAGCGGATGCTGCCTCGTTTCAATGTTCATCTTTGAGAGAACACTATGAAAACGCTTGCACTTGCCTTTGCACTTCTGAGTGCAGGCACAACCTCCGTATGGGCTGTTGAATACAACACGTTCCAGCCGGACAAGAGCAGCATCGAATTCGCCTACGAACAGATGGGCGTCTCGATGGATGGTCACTTCAAGAAGATCGATGGCCAGGTCAGTTTTGACCCTGCCAAACCGGAAAACGCGAAGGCGAGTCTGGATGTCGACCTTGCCAGCGTAGATACCGGTTCGCCTGAGAACGACGATGAGGTGGTCGGCAAGACCTGGTTCAACACCGCGTCGTTCCCCAAAGGCCATTTTGAACTGACTGGCCTGACGCCCAAGGGCGGAAACAACTACGACGTCGCCGGCAAGCTGAGCATCAAGGGTGTCAGCAAAGACATCGTCGCCCCGGCCACTTTCACAGAACAAGGCAGCTCCGGTGTCTTCGAAGGCACCTTTGTCCTCAAGCGCGGCGATTATGCGATTGGGGAAGACGAGTGGTCATCGTTCGACGTCGTCGCCAATGACATCAAGGTCAAGGTGCGCATCACCGCGACCGCTAAATGATACCCAACAATCCACCTCAACCGAATTCGAGGAATTACACCGTGAAATCCCTGACCAAACTGACCACTGCCTTGCTGATCGCTGGCGCCGCTTCAGTATCTGCCACTGCAGCCATGGCCGCACCGGAAACCTTCGTCATCGACAACTCGCACACCTTCGAGCGTTTCTCGTACAGCCACTTCGGCATGTCGACTCAGCTGAGCAAGTTCAACAAGACCACCGGTACCGTGATCATCGACAAGGCTGCGAAAACTGCCAAGGTTGACATCACCATCGACACCACCTCGGTCGACACCGGTTTCGACGCGTTCAACGGCCACATTCAGGGCCCTGAGTTCCTGGACACCGCCAAGTATCCAACCGCCACTTTCAAGGGTGACAAGGTACGCTTCGAAGGCGACAAGCCTGTCGCGCTGGACGGCGAGTTGACCATCAAGGGCGTGACGAAGCCGGTCACCCTGAAGATCACCAACTACGTCGCCATGCCGCACCCGCTGCTCAAGAAAGACGCCATCGGTGCTGACGCAGAAGTGGTCGTCAAGCGTAGCGACTTCGGCGCGAGCAAGTATGTACCTTACGTAGGCGACGACGTGACCATCACCGTCTCGCTGGAAGCCGTGAAGAAATAATCCTTGGGCCTTGACTGGCCCGAGTTACTCCCACGTCAGCTAGACTCGTAGACGGTCTAGCTGGCGTTGCTGCATTCATAAAAATAAAAGCATGGAGGTGTCCAATGGATCGCCTACTGAGCATTGAGGCATTTGTTCGTGTCGCTGAGACCGGCAATTTCGCCCGTGCTGCGCAGCAGCTTGGTGTGACCCGCTCCGTGGTGACGCACCGTATTCAGCAGCTGGAAGCGTTCATCAAAGCTCCGCTGTTTCACCGCAGTACTCGCCATGTCCGGTTGTCCGAGATTGGTGAAAATTACTACCGCGAATGCGCGGACATGGTTGCAGGGTTCAATTCCCTGACCGAGCAGATGCGCGATCAGCGCGCCAAGCCCGTCGGCAAGCTTCGGGTGCAGATGCTGCCTGGATTTGCCATCAACCATTTCGGCACTTTGCTCGCGGAATTCACGACGCTATATCCCGATATCGAAGTTGACGTCATCGTCAATGACCGCGTCGTAGACCCGATCGAGGAGGGGTTTGATGTCGCCTTCCAGATGTTCCCGCCCCAAGCCGAAACGCTCATCGAGCGAAAGCTATTCAGTGTCCGCAGGCTGTTTCTCGCCACGCCTGCCTATCTCGACGTACATGGCGTGCCGGAGCGCCCTGAAGATTTGCTGAACCATCGTATCGCGCTCTATGAGGGTTATCCGACCCGCAACCGATGGCACTTCCACCACAGCACTGGCGTTATCGAGCTGAGCTTGCCTGGCCATATACGCTCAAACTCCGTGCACTTGCTTCGCGACTACGCGCTGACGGGGGAGGCATTGGTCTGCCTGCCGACCCTGGTGGCAAGTCCTGAGCTGCAAAGTGGCAGGATGGTGCCGTTGCTTACCGACTATCCGCTCGCCTCTTTTAACTTCTCTGCTGTCTTCCCCGCAACCCAGCGTAACGCACTCAAGGTGCGGACGTTGCTCGATTTTTTGCTCGAGCGGATGGCCGATGAACCGTTCTGGGACAAGCCTTTGCTGGAGCGCGGCTGGATTCGATAGGCATTCGCCTGTGTCAGGCCGTCGGCTTGTTTCGTTGCCTCAGTTGTTTGTGTTTCGCAAACACTGAGGTCGGTGGATGTGGGATTGTTGGTGATCCTCATGGGATTTACCTTGAGCTCACTAATACAACAACAAAGGTAATCCGACATGACTGCTGCCTATCGCACTGTCTTCGGTTCTCTGGCGAACTACCGCAAGGGCACCATCGAACTCGTCAAAGGTGACGCCCGTCATTACGCTTTCTCCAATGTCTTCGAGGTCGCCGATAAGTCGGCCCCGTACGAGAAAGTCATCGTTGGCCTGAACCTGGGCTACGTGATCGAGGTGCTTCGCGCAGAGGGCCGTTCGGCCTGGTACACCTGTGCGCATGATGAGTTTGCCATCTGCATGGACGGCGACGTGCGCATCGACTTTCTCAAGCTCGATCAGCCCCTTGCGGGCGGCGACGGCACCCAGCTCGCTGGCGATGAGCCAAAAGGGCGCCCCATGGGTTACGTCATTCTGCGCCGTGGTCACCAGGCATTGCTGCCTGCCGGCTGCGCCTACCGTTTCGAAAGTCCACGCCCTGGCGTGATTCTCCTGCAGACCATTCAAGGCCCTCTCTCCGTAGAGAAATGGGCAGAAATCTGCCTGAAGTAAATCGACTTGCAACGTATAAGGAGACCGCAACATGGCCATGCTTGAGACTGTCGAACTCGATTCCACACTGCCTCTGCTCGAAGAGGTGGATGCCAGTGCGCCGGACGCTATCACCGGATATCGCACTTTCCGCCTTGGCGCGTTCACCATTTCCCGCGACGAGTATTTCGCTCGTGTCGAGTGGCCGGCCAAAGGTCAAACTCGCTCGCATCTGATCCCTGCAGATGCCTTCCTCCGTGCGCTGATGCGTGATGTCGCCTGGGGCTTCTTCTACGGCTGGGTCAATTTCGACTCTGTGATCGGTACCCACAACCACTACGGCAAGGTCGACTTGTACGCTGGCACCTTTAACGGTGTACTGCGCGATGCTGGGGTCGACTACATCGAGCAATTCGAAACGCCGAAGATCATGGCGACCTTCAAGGCCATCCTGCGCGACTGGACAAATGAAGGCTTCGATCCGTTTGCCGCGCCCGAGGAAACCGGTAGCGCGTTCGGTCGTAAGCGTGGCGACAACATCGAGGCTATCGAGCGCTTCCGCATCGCCACCAAGCGTATGCCTGGTCTGCCGGGTGATTCGCCATTGCGCAATGACCTGCCGGTTAACCGCCAGTTTGAAGATGTCGTTCAGGATGAACCAGAAATGCACGTCGCCGCCGGCTTCGAAGGCGAGCTGCATGCCATCAACCTGTTCAAGTACCTGTCGCGTTCTGACGTGACCTGGAACCCATCGGTCAGCTCGGTGTGCAAGGCCAGCTTGTTCTGTCCGACCACCGAGGAATACATCCTGCCGGTCTTCCACGGTAATGATCGCGTTGAGTGGTTCTTGCAGATGTCGGACGAGATTATCTGGGATGTGGGTGACAAAGACGATGGTACTCCTCGCGCTCGGTTGACCATGCGAGCCGGCGACATCGCCGCCATGCCTGCCGACATACGTCATCAGGGCTACTCCACCAAGCGATCGATGCTGCTGGTGTGGGAGAACGCCACCCCGAACCTGCCTCAGCGCTACGAGAGCGGCGAACTCAAGCCGTATCCCGTCGACTTCTGATCATCCGTTCCACCGAACCTTTTGAACCACGTCGCAGGCGATGCGGCGTAGGGAGAGTCATTGCCATGCAAAACCAACTTTTCATCGACGGTCGCTTCGTACCTGCTATCAAAGGCGGTGAAATCGATGTGATGAGCCCTGCCGACGGCTCGTTGCTCACTCGGATCGCTGCCGCCGAAGCAGAAGATGTCGACCTGGCTGTTGCCGCTGCGCAGCGTGCCTTCCCGGCCTGGGCAGCCCTGTCGCCGGCGGACCGGGGGCGTCTGCTGCTCAAGCTGGCCGATGCCATCGAAGCGAATGCTGAAGAACTGGCGCAGCTTGAGTCGCGCGACACCGGTCACCCGATTCGCGACTCGCGTAATCTGGACGTGCCGCGCACCGCTGCGTGCTTCCGTTACTTCGGCGGCATGGCGGACAAGATCGAAGGTTCGGTGATCCCCGTCGAGGCGGGCTTCCTGAACTATGTCCAGCGCAAACCGATCGGGGTAGTCGGACAGATCGTGCCCTGGAACTTCCCGCTGATGTTCACCAGCTGGAAGATGGGCCCGGCCCTGGCAGCTGGCAATACCGTGGTGATCAAGCCTTCCGAGATCACGCCGCTGTCCGCGCTGCGCATCGCCGAGCTCATGAAAGAAGTCGGTTTCCCTGACGGTGTCGTCAACGTTGTACCGGGTTACGGTCACACGGCAGGCCAACGGCTGGCCGATCACCCCGACGTGGGCAAGATCTCCTTCACTGGGTCGACGGCTACTGGCAAAAGGATCGTCGAGGCGTCCCAGGGAAATCTCAAGCGCGTCCAACTTGAACTGGGCGGTAAGGGCGCGAACATCGTCTTCGAAGATGGCAATATCGACGCGGCGGTGAACGGTGCCGCCTGGGCCATTTTCCACAATCAGGGTCAGGCCTGCATCGCGGGTTCCCGCCTGGTGCTGCATGACAGCATCGCCGATGAGTTCCTGGCGAAATTCATCAAGCTGGCCGAGTCCATCCGCCTGGGTGATCCGCTGGATCCGAACACCGAGATGGGCCCGCTGACGTCGGCCCTGCACCGTGATCGCGTACTTTCCTACGTGGCAGTTGCCCTGGAGGAGGGCGGGAAGATTCTCACGGGAGGCCGTGCGCCCACCGCGCCGTGTCTGGTTGACGGGTACTACGTCGAGCCGACCGTCGTTGAGGCCTTGCCGCACCACCGCGTTTCGCAGGAAGAAGTGTTCGGGCCTTTCGTGACGGTGATGCGATTCTCGACTGACGAAGAAGCGCTGGCCATTGCCAACGGCACTGCCTACGGTCTGGGTAGCGGCCTGTGGACGCAGAACCTGCAGCGCGCCCACAAGATGGCGTCCAAGATCCGCGCCGGCATGTGCTGGATCAACTGCTACAAGCGTGTCAGCCCAGGCAGCCCGTTCGGCGGCGTGGGTCAATCCGGCTATGGCCGCGAGATGGGCTTTGAGGCCATCCATGACTATACCGAGGCGCACTCGGTCTGGGTCAACGTGGATGCCACCATCCCACCGCACTTCAAACGCTGAGGTCGCTATGAAGTCTTTCACGTATCAAGGTAATCCCAGTCGCGTAGTGTTTGGCACGGGTGCGCTGGAAAAATTGGCCGAAGAAATCGAGCGACTGGGTGCCGAGCGCGCGCTCATTCTGACCACGCCAGAGCAGCGGGCCATGGGCGAGGAAATCGCTCGGATGATAGGTCAACGCAGCGCTGGCGTTTACCCCGAAGCGATCATGCATGTGCCGTTGGAGGTTGCACAGGCGGCTCGCACGGAAGCTGCTAAACGCGGGGCGGATTGCTGCGTGGCGGTCGGTGGTGGTTCTACCATCGGCCTGGGCAAGGCCATTGCCCTGGATTCCGGTCTGCCGATTGTCGCGGTGCCCACCACGTACGCTGGCTCGGAAATGACGCCTATCTGGGGCCTGACGGAAAACCGACTGAAGAAAACCGGTCGAGACAGCCGCGTTCTGCCCAAGACCGTGATTTACGACCCGAGGCTCACCCATACCTTGCCGGCTGAAATCTCCGCCTGCTCAGGCATGAACGCCATGGCTCACGCGGTAGAGGCACTGTATGCCCAGGATGCGAATCCTGTGATCAGCTTAATGGCGGAAGAATCTATCCGGGCCCTGGCCAATGCGCTGCCTTCGGTGGTGGCTGACCCTCGCGATGCAACGGCGCGGGAAGAGGCACTGTATGGCGCTTGGCTGGCGGGTATCTGCCTGGGTTCGGTCGGGATGGCGATCCACCACAAGCTTTGCCATACCTTGGGCGGTACCTTCAATCTGCCCCATGCCCAGGCTCACGCGATCATGTTGCCGCACTCGGCTCACTACAACCGAAGTGCAGCATCCAGCCAACTCAAACGCGCTGCCCGCGCACTGGGCGGTGTTGAAGCGGAAGAGGTTGGGCCTCTGCTCTACGAGCTGAACCGCAAGCTGGGTATTGCACTGGCTTTGGAGACCATCGGCTTCCCGGTTGAGGGGCCGGAGGAAACCGCGCGGATTGCGTGTGAAAGTCCCTACTACAACCCTCGGCCATTTGAGCGTGCGCCGATTGAGCAGATGCTGGAACGAGCAAGGTTGGGGATGGCACCCGCCTGACGTGTTCAACCTTTGGCACAGGCTTCCGTGCAGGGAGCCTGTGTCCTTTTTCAGGGAGCCAATAACAATGAAACAGACCCCTGCAGAAGCCACGATCACCGAAAAGGCGATTGCCAGCTTCAGTGCTACACCGGATGCCAGGCTCCGCGAGCTTGTTCAAAGCCTCGCTCGTCACGTCCACGCCTTCACCCAGGAGGTTGAGCTGACTGAACAGGAGTGGCTAGAGGGCATCCGCTTCCTGACCTCCACTGGCCAGATGTGCGATGGCCTGGTGCGTCAGGAATTTATCTTGCTGTCAGATGTGCTCGGACTGTCGATGCTGGTCGATGCCATCAACCACCGCGCTCATCACACGGTCACTGAAAGCACCGTGTTTGGGCCGTTCTACATCGAGGGCATGCCCGACCGCGAGTATGGCGAGAACATGGCCTTCACACCGGGTGTTCCTGCACTGGTGACAGGCAAGATCACTGACGCTGACGGCTATCCACTGGCCAATGCGACCCTGGATATCTGGCAGACCGCTACCAATGGTATGTACTCTGGCCAGGACACCGAGCAACCGGCTGGAAACCTGCGCGGGCGCTACCACACCGATGAACAAGGTCGATATGCTATTCGTACCGTGGTACCGGTAAGCTACCCGATCCCCACCGATGGCCCGGTAGGGCAGCTGTTGTCTGCAACCGGCCGGCATCCGTGGCGTCCTGCCCACCTGCACTTCATGATCGAGGCACCGGGGTATCGAACCTTGGTGACGCACCTTTTCAATCACGACGACCCCTATCTTGATTCAGACGCCGTGTTCGGTGTGAAGGATTCGCTGCGGGTGGTCTATCAGCCCCGCGAGGCCAACGATCCGCTGGCCAAGGTGTTCGGTTTCAAAGGGGCGTTCCAGCACGCCGCCTATGACTTTGTGCTGCCCCGGGTGCCATCGTGAGCCAATACTTCGCCGTGTTCGCCACAGACAAACCTGAACAAGGGCAAGTGCGAGAGCGTGTACGCGCGGCTCATCGACAGTACCTGCGTAACCCATCGCCGCATTTCGTTGTGGTCAGGCTCGGCGGGCCGACCTTGGAATGTGCCAGCGGGAAAATGAATGGCACGCTGCTGGTGGTCGAGGCCAACTCGGTCGAGGAGGTTCAAGCGTTCCTGGCAGATGACCCCTACATGCGGGCCGGCATCTTTGAGCAGGTCGTGGTGCGGCCCTGGAGTTGGGGCCTGGGCAATCCGGAGTTATCGTGATGGCTGACGAACAGGTGATGCTCTGCCGGTTGGATGACATCGCTGAGGGCGGGGCCAAGGCGCTGGAGGTGGTGATCAAGGGCAAGCAGCAGCCGCTGGTGGCCGTGAGGCGAGGTGGGCAGGCCTGGCTCTATCGCAATTGCTGCCCTCATTTCTCTGTTCCGCTGGATTACAATCCTGGCGATTTCTGTACCTACCAAAGCCAGCTCATCATGTGTGCGCACCACTCGGCGATGTTCCGATTCGAGGATGGCCTGTGTGTGGACGGCCCCTGCGCCGGGGCGCACCTCGAAAGCGTGCCCTGCAGGGTTGAAGGTGGGGCGCTTATCTTGGTTGAGGGCAACGCCGTAATCGTCACGGTCGGGTAGAATAGTGCCCGATCGGCAGAGGCAGGTCGGGCATGGTCACCCTCTGTTTACTGGAGCGTCTCATGCCTGTACACCGTACGATTTCCACCGTTGCCGCTCGCCATTTTCTGAAGAACCTCACACATGATTCACGTATTCCTGATGATGCCAGGAACACCGCGCTTGAGTTGTTGGGGCACTTCCCGACAGCCCCGGATGTGCTGACGCTTGCGAAGCGCGGGAGTTACCTGAAAGAAACGGTGGGGATCAGCCATACCCTTTCTCCTTGGGTGGAGGAGAGGAAGCAGAACTGTTGCAGGGGCTGATCCAAGGCGAAGATACGAGCCGCTAAAGACCTTGCCTCGGCCACAGCCCCGCCCAGCGTGTCCGCGATTGCCATCGACTATGCCAACGAATCCATGCGGATCGACACCCATGCCTATCGCTGCAGTTACATGCTCCAGTGAGCCTTGGGCAAACCGTGCACCTACAAGACCAAAAGGGAAATGTAGACTCGCATGAATAGAAGCCCGAGATCGATCAGTCTCATCTGATCCCGAAGAGAAGGCGCGCTGGGTGTGTGCAACTACGCCCAGGAAGAAGCCTGTGAAACCCAGTGCACCTGTGACCAGGTGCCGCCCACAGCTGCACGTATTCGCTCCGCAGCGGAAATAGCGTTCTGGTGCGCTGGAAGCTGTCGGTGAAGATGGTTCCCGCTAGCGGCATCATGAACGAGGCGATGCTGACAGAAGCAGCAGTCGGCGCCAGACTTTCGCGGTGTGGATGCGGTCATCGTTATGACGAATGACGCGATCCAGATGGCGAAGAAGACGGTCGGCCCAGCGGCGTTCGTTGGGCTCGTGGTGCTGGCTGAGGTAATCGATACCAGGAACATGGTCAAGACGGCTGACATCAGTCCGGCAAGCAAGGCAGCGACGAATGTCATGAGATGACATCCCTGTGTGCGCTGGCGATATGGCATGACCGTGCTCAGGGCTACAACAGCGTTGCGAGACGTGTTTCGAAGCCGCCTCGCAATACTTGTGTCACTCTCGTCAGTGGATGATGAGGCGCCGGCGCATGGGCAGTAATTGCCACCCCAGCTTTTCCTGCACCGTGCCCCAAATGCCTTTGGGAGCCCACAGCATCATCCCCACTGCAACTGCGCCGAGAAGGATCATGTAGAGCGTGCCGTATTCGGCGAGCGCCCCTCGAAGCGCGAAGTAGAGCAGGGTGCCGATGATGGGCCCTTCCAGCGTGCCGATTCCGCCGATGATGACGATGAATATGACCACTGCCGTCCAGTCCTGGAGGCTGAAGGCCGCATCTGGCGAGATCCGAAGCTTTTGCAAGAACAGCAGGGCGCCGATGAGTGCTGTGAATGCAGCCGTGGCGACGTAGATCATCAGCTTGATGCGGTAGGTGTTCACGCCCAAACTGCCTGCTGCCGTCACCGAGTCTCGCACGGCGGTGAGCGCCAGGCCCTGCCGGGATCGCAGGAAGAGAAAGCTCCCCAGCACTGCGGCAACCAGAAGCGACACGCCGGCGTAGTAAATGATCGCCTCTCGGTGCGGCCCGAGCTGCTTCACCACGGCCACTGGCAGGCTTTGTCCGGAACCTCCGCCCAAGGCTGCTGACTGTGCGATGCCCAGTCGGAACGCTTCAGCGACCACCCAGGTGCCGATTGCGAAGTATGCTCCGGCCAGCCGGAACACGATCAAGGCTGTTGGAATCGCCAGGATCCCGACCACGACGCCCGCCATTACGACGGCGGCCATTGGGTGCAGACCGAACTTGGTGGCCAGGATGAACAACAGATACCCGCCTAGTCCGACGAAGGCTTGCTGGCCTACAGAAACAAGGCCCGCGTACCCGGCAAGCAGGTTCCACATCTGAGCCAGCGCGAGGTAGCAAGTGAACTCCACGATCACGCGCAACGTGGCCCGCTCTGCCCAGGCGGGAGCGCTGAGCAGGATGGTCAAGGCAATCGTCATCAGGAGCAAGCCAACTATGCTGCTGCGCGTCGAGCGCTGCACTACAAAGGAAGGTGCTGCTTGGGCATCGGCCACTTCCAGCTGGTGGCCTACGTTGTTTGTCATGCTGTTCATCAGTCGACACTCCGGGGAAATAGGCCGCGAGGCCGAACGACCAAAATGGCAAGAAAGACCAGGTGGCCTGCTAGGATCTGCCAACCAGGATCGATCTTGGCGCCGACAGCCTGGGCAACCCCCAGGATGACGCCGCCCGCCAGGGTGCCCCAGAGGCTACCCAGTCCGCCGATAATCACAGCCTCGAATCCGTACAGCAGTCGTGCCGGGCCGACCGTGGGATCGAAGCTGGTACGGATCGACAGGAAGACGGCGGCAATGGATACGACGGCCATGGCCAGAGCCATCGCGATACCGAATATTCGAGCGTTATTGATGCCCATGAGCTGAGCGGTGTGTTGGTCATCTGAAGTGGCCCGGAATGCCCGACCGATCGATGACTTGTAGAAGAGCAGCTGCAGCCCGCCGATGATGACGACGGCGGTGCAGAACACAATGAGCGGCATCACGCCTACGCTCAGGCTGCCTATGCTAACGCTGGCCACTTCCAGTTCACCCTGTGACAGCTTCTGGCTGTCGGCGGAGAAGACCTGCATCAGCCCGTTTTGAAGAATGATGGAGAGCCCAAAGGTCACCAGCAGCGGCGGCAGGATGTCGTTGCCCAGGGTGCGGTTCAGCAGGACGCGCTGCAACACATACCCGAGGATGAACATGATCGGAACGACTACGGCAAGGCTCGCCAAGGGCGACAGGCCGAAGTGCGACACGACGACCAAGGCCAGGTACGACGCGAGCACGATGAAGTCGCCGTGGGCGATGTTGACCAGGCGCATGACGCCGAAGATGAGCGACAGCCCAACGGCGAACATGGCGTAGAGGCCACCCAGCAGGACACCCTGCAGTACGGTATTAATCCAGTCCATGCTACACCCCGAAATACGCTGCTTTGATCTGATCCATACCGACTTCGCCAGACTTCCCGGTCAGTGAAACGCGCCCCTCCTGGAAGCAGTAAAATCGATCACTGACCGCCAGTGCCTGGTTGATGTCCTGCTCGACGAGCATGACGGTGGTGCCGTCTGCCTTGATGGAGGGCAGGGCGGCGTAGATGTCCTTGATGGTAGTGGGCGCGAGCCCCAGGCTGATCTCGTCGCAGAGCAGCAGTTGGGGGTTGGACATGAGTGCCCGTCCTATCGCGACCATCTGCTGTTGGCCGCCCGACAAAGCAGTGCCTGGGCGTTTGCGAAGTTTCTCCAATACCGGG
>Ga0182008_10001446_pt1 | contig 15868 bp, 14 predicted proteins | sample Sormic07211129_1_FD_120482 | JGI IMG/M metagenome (GOLD analysis project Ga0182008, IMG submission 120482) | Rhizosphere microbial communities from Sorghum bicolor, Mead, Nebraska, USA - 072115-129_1 metaG | ecosystem: Host-associated > Plants > Roots > Rhizosphere | place: USA: Nebraska...
AGCGTCGCGACCCAGTGCTCGTTCCACTTGATCTGGTCCTGCAGGTAGAGGCCGGTCTGCGTGAGCCGCGTGCGGGCGTCGATGTAGGGATCGGGCACGGTGACCGGCTGGCCGTACACGGGGGCGTAGATGTCGATCGAGGGCGCGCTGCCGAAGTAGGTGAGCTGCTTGTAGTCGCCGCGCTGGTAGTCCAGGCCCACCAGCAGCGTGTGCTGCCAGTCGCCCGCGCGCAGCCTGGCCTGCGCCTGGTTGTCCACCGTCAGCACCTTGCCGCTCTCCGGGCTGCCGAACACATAGCGGTTCACGTCGCGGAAGTTGGCGGGGTTGCCGGGGTTGGCCGGGTCGACGCTGATGAAGCCGCCCTGGTAGACCTGCCGGTAGTCGGTCTCGATCTTGCCGTAGCGCGCGTTCTGGCGCAGCGTCCAGGTGTCGTTCAGGCGGTGCTCGAGCAGGTAGCCCAGCGTCCACTGGTTCTGGTTGAAGCGGTCGAAGCCGGGTTCGCCGACGAAGGTCGAGGTCGGGATGCGGCCGTTGGGGTTGGAGAGCAGCGTGGCGTCGGGCGGCAGGAAGCCGTAGGAGTTGCCGGCGCGCACCCGCGAGTAGTGGCTCAGCACCGTGAGCGTGGTGTCGCCCGAGGGCTTCCAGGTGATGGCCGGTGCGATGTAGATGCGGTCGTTCTTCACGTGGTCGACCTGCGTGTTGCTGTCCAGGCCGACCGCGGTCAGGCGGTAGAGCAGCTTGCCTTCGGCATCGAGCGGGCCCGAGAAGTCGGCCGCCAGCTGGCGGCGCGAATGGTCGCCGACCTGCAGCTGCAGCTCGCGCAGCGGCTCCTCGGTCGGCCGCTTGCTCACCACGTTGACCATGCCGCCGGGCGAGTTCTGGCCGAACAGCACCGACGACGGGCCGCGCAGCACCTCGATGCGCTCGGCGCCGTAGGCCTCGGTGCGCCAGACCGAATAGCCGGCGTTGTTGCGCAGCTGCATGCCGTCCAGGTAGAAGCCCGGCGAGTAGGCGTCGAAGCCGCGGATGGAGAGCCAGTCGTAGCGGGTGTCGAAGCCGTCGAAGGCCTTCACGCCCGGGGTGTACATCAGCGCATCGGTCAGGTTGGTCGCGCCCATGGCCTCGATGCGTTCCGCGGTGATCACCGAGATCGATTGCGGCGTCTCGATGATCGGCGTGTCGGTCTTGGTGCCGGTCGCGCTGCGCTTCGCGACGTAGCCTTTGACGGGGCTGCTGGCGGTCTCGGAATCGGAAGCCGCGGTCACGGTCACCACCGGCAAGGTCGAGCTGCCGCCCGCGGGGACGGCCTTGACCACCACCGCGTTGCCTTCCTGCATCGCCACCAGGCCGCTGCCGGCCAGCAGGCGGTCCAGCGCCTGCTGCGGCGTCAGGCGTCCGGACACGGCCGGTGTCGACCGGCCCGCCACCAACGCGGGCGGCACCATCAGCGTGAGCCCGGCGTGGCGCGCGAGTTCGGTCAGGGCCTGAGCCAGCGGCTGCGCAGGCGCTGCGCATCCGCATCGCCGACGCGGGCCCGGGCATTCCCGAAGCCTCGCTGCAAGAGGTGTTCGAACCCTTCCTTCGATGCGCGCTTTTCAGATGGGAATTGTTCGCATTATCGTCGAAGCGGCCGATGCGCCGCGGTCCCGGCGCGCTGCGGCGGCGCGGGCATCCGGAACTATTCATGGGGCCGTCGCACCAAACGGCGCGACCAACCAAGGAGAAAAACATGGGACGCTGGGTCCGTACCAACAGGGGGTTCCTGGTTCTGCTGCTGTGCTTCGGCCTTTTCCGTACGGCCATCGCCGACTGGAACCCCATCCCCTCCGGCTCGATGCGGCCCAACCTGCTCGAAGGCGACGTGGTGTTCGTCAACCGCCTGGCCTACAACCTCAAGGTGCCGCTGACCGACGTGGTGCTGGCCCGCACGGGCGAGCCGAAACGGGGTGACGTCGTGACCTTCTCCTCACCGGACGACGGCACGCGGCTCATCAAGCGGCTGGTGGCGCTGCCGGGCGACGTGGTGGAGATGCGCCACGAGGTGCTCTTCATCAACGGCGAGGCGGCGCGCTACGACGCGGCCCAGACGCTGCAGGAGAAGGTGGCCACGGGCCGCACCGTCGACGCCACGCGCCTGACCGAACGGGTGCAGGGCAGCGAGCGCCGCGTGCAATGGCTGCCGGGCATTGCGGCGCGCAACAGCTTCGCGCCCATCGTGGTGCCCGAGGGCGAGTACCTGATGCTGGGCGACAACCGCGACGACAGCGCCGATTCGCGCTACTTCGGCTTCGTGCCGCGCCAGTTGCTGATCGGGCGGGCGCTGGGCGTGATGGTTTCCGCCGACATCCAGGGCCACTGGAGGCCGCGCTTCGAGCGCTTCGGGCAGAAGCTCTAGCGGCGTTCGTCGCCCCATCGGATCGCCGGTCGCACCGCCTTGGCGGATTCACCCTGGGCAGGTTCCGCATCCAGCCCTCGGCCTACCTGTTTTCAGGTATTCCTTCGAATGGCAAGGCCCCGGAAACTCACGGCTCGAGAACCACCGCCCGGAAGCCGAACCCATGCCCCCTCACCCGCCCAACGGGCTCCTGTCCAGGATTCCGATCGAGTTCGTCACCCGCGGCTCCACCAAACTGCCGCCACCCCGCGTGGGCCAGCGAACGGACCTGCGCGTCGAGATCGAGGTGCCCTATGTCGGCCTGGTGCACATCAAGTACGAACTCATGCACGGCGGGCCGCTGCACGCGCAGCTGTTCTGGGCCGCCTCCTTCGCCGAACTCGTGGGGCACGGCGGCTGCGCGCGTCGCCCGGAGCGCGCGCGTCCCGGCGAGCCCTGAGGCGCCGCGGCGGCTCCCACGGCGATGGCAGGGGCGCTCAGCGCTTCTTCCAGTTCCGCCCGTCGACCGAGGTGTAGGTGCCGCCGGTGGCGCAGCAGCCGCCGGCGCCGACGGCCTGGCGGCCCAGCGTGACCGTCAGCAGCTTCGGCTGGATCGTCAGCGACTGGCGCTGGCAGACGGTCCAGAAGGGATAGAACTCGGGCGCCAGCACGCTGGTCCACTGCACGCCGCCGCCCTCGCGGCGATCGACGCGGTACACCTCGCAGTCGTGCACCAGCAGGAACATCGATTCGCCGCCGAGCTGGCCCTCGAAGATCAGTTCCTGGGGCGCTGCGCGCGTGGCGATGGCCTCCTTGCTGAGCAGCGGGTCCGAGGGCTTCGATTCGAACAGCAGGTCGCAGCCCGACAGGCTGCCCATCGCCAGCAGCGAGCACAGGGTCCAGTGGAACGGCAGTTTCATGCCCCAAGCATGCCATTCAAATGCACCGAGGGCGACCGCGCGTCGGCCGCCTCCTCGGCGCACGCTCAGTCGAAGAAGCGGAAGCGCACCGTCGGGTCCTGCGCCACGCGCGCGCTCAGGCCGCGCTCCCACGCCAGGTAGTCGGCCCAGGCGGCGTCGCGCGCGGGGCCGAAGACACGCATCACCGAACCCCAGTCGTCGTCGAAGGGCGTGAGCAGCCGGTCGTGGCGCACGCCGCTCTCGACCGCGCCGCCACCGGCCTGCCAGGCCTGCGTGCCGCCGTGCAGCCAGGCCACGCGGGCCCGCGGCTGGCGCTGCAGCGCATCGCGCGCCGCGAGCCGGGCGGCTGCACCGTCGGGCGAGGTGAAGACCACCGTGCGGCCGGGCACGGCCAGCAAGGCGTCGACCTTGTCCGGCGATGAAGGCAGCAGGAAGAAGGCGTCGGGCAGGTGCTGGCGTTCGTAGTCGAGGCTGGGCCCCACATCGACCACGTCCGTCGAACCCGTTTCACGCCAGCGGGCCAGTGCATCGGCATCCACGGCGTCGGCGCCGATGTCCTCGGCGGGCCTCGCGTCTTCCGCCGGCGCGTCCGGCAGCGGCCCGTCGAGCACATGGACCTCGGCCTGGTTGAGCTGGGTGAGCCAGAACGCGGTGATGGCCGCGCGCAGGCCGTGCGGGTCGTCGACCAGCACGATGCGCGCGCCGCGCGTGCCGACCAGGTTCTCGAAATGCATGAAGACCTGGCCGCCCGCAACATGGCGCAGGTCGCCTGCGGGCGCGGCGCCGGGCAGTGGCGGCCGCACGTCGAACAGGTAGAGCGTGCGATCGGTGTCGGCGCGCAATCTTTGCAGGCCCTCGGCATCGATGCGCCGCAGACCGTGGCGCACCACCAGCGCATCGGCCAGGCCGCGCAGCACCGCGGGCGACTCGGCCGGCAGCTCGTCGCCAGCGTCTTCAGGCCGGGCGTTCTGCACCACGGGCGCGCCGCGCAGGCCCCAGGCCATCACGCCGTCCTCGACGAACACCGCGCGGTCGGTCAGGCCCAGGTGGCGCAGGGTGGTGGTGCCGATGATGCCGCGCGTGCGGCTGAAGCAGTTGATGGCCCACAGGTGATGGGGGTCGGCCTGGTCGTCGAAGCGGCGCAGCGAGAGCTCGGTGCCCGGATGGTTGCGCGCGCCGGCGATCGACAGGAAGGCGTATTCGTTGCGCGGCCGCGCATCGATCAGGGTGGTCGGCACGCCGTCGCGCCGGCGCGCCTCGAGCTCGGCCAAGGGCAGCACCGGCGTGCCGTAGTGCTGCCGCACCCGATCGCCGAAAGCCTTGACCAGCGTGTTGTTGCCGTCGATCAGCGGCAGGCCGCGCGCGGCCCAGGCCCGCAGGCCGCCGTCAAGCCGGCGCACGTCGGTGTAGCCGAGCCGCGCCAGCAGCGCCGCGGCGCGCGCGGCCGGGCCGTCGGCGGCATCGTCCTCGTCGCAGAGCACGACCGGCACCGCGCGGCGCGGCACGAAGGCGCCGATCTGCAATTCGAGCGTGCTCAGCGGCGCATGGCGCGCGAGGTTCAGGTGCGCGCGGTTGGCCTGGCGCGCCTCGCGCACGTCGAGCAGCGCCAGTTCCTGGTCGCCCAGCAGCAGCTGCTGCAATGCGTCGGGGGACAACAAGCTCATCGCGTGCTCAGTTGGCCTCGATGCCGGCCTGCTTGACGACGGCGGTCCACTTCACCGTCTCGGACTGGATGAAGCGGCCGAACTCCTCGGGCGAGTTGCCCACGGTGAAGGCGCCGATGTCGTCGTAGCGCTTCTTGAAGGCCGGCGCCTGAACGATGTCGTGCAGCTCGCGCGAGAGCCGGTCGACCACCGGCCGCGGCGTGCCGCTGCGCACCACCACGCCGTACCAGGAGGTCACCTCGAAGCCGGGGAAGCCCGCCTCGGCCGTGGTCGGCACGTTGGGCAGCCAGGGCGCGCGCGTCTTGTAGGCAACCGCGAGCGGCTTGAGCTTGCCGCCCTGGATGTGCGGGATCGCGGTGATGACTTCGTTGAAGATGAACTGCGTCTGGCCGGCCAGCAGGTCGGTGATGGCCGGGGCGCTGCCCTGGTAGGGAATGGCGGTGAAGTCGGCGCCGGTCTGGCTGCGCAGCAGTTCGCCGGCCAGGTGCGAGTAGGCACCGATGCTCACGCCGTAATTGACCTTGCCCGGGTGGCTCTTCGAATAGGCGATCAGGTCCTTGACGCTGTCGACCGGCAGCGCCGGGTTCACCAGCAGCACCTGCGGCGTCTGCACCAGCAGCGACACCGGCGCGAAGTCGCGCGCCAGGTCGTAGCTCAGCTGCTTGAACAGCGCGGGCTGCACCGTGAGGTTGGAGGCCGGTGCCAGCAGCAGCGTGTAGCCGTCGGCCGGCTGGCGCGCGACGTAGTCGAAGCCGATGTTGCCGGCCGCGCCGCTGCGGTTCTCGACCACCACCGGCTGCTTCAGGCGCAGCTGCAGCTGCTCGGCCACTTCGCGCGCAATCTTGTCGGCGATGCCGCCGGCCGGATAAGGCACGACCACGCGCAGCGGCTTGGCCGGGAAGTCGTCGGCGGCGGCCGCCGGGGTGGCGACGAAGGGGAAGGCTGCGGCCAGTGCGAGCAGCAGCGCGCGCTTGGCGGCATGGCGGCGGGAAGGAATGGAAGACATGGAAAGAGAACCCTGTGCCGAGTCGGCGCAAAGCGGAGGAATCTAGGGATTTCACGCGCCGGCAGGAACGATGCCTTTCGCATATCGACATGCGCAATGGGCGCATGCAAGGCACCCGCGCGCACCTAGCATCGGCGGCTTTCCCTGGCCCTCCGCCATGTCTTCCGATTCCTCTCTTTCCGCCCCGGTATCGCCGACCGCCCGCAGTGCCGCGCGCGCCGTCTGGTGGCGCCGCTGCGAAGCACCGACCGTGGCGCTGTGCCTGCTGTTCTACCCGGCCTGGGCCGCACTGGTGTGGTGGCATGCGCTGTTGCCGGGATGGCTGCTGTTCGTCGTCGGCGGTTATCTGGCACAGCTGCATTTCTCGCTGCAGCACGAGAGCATCCATGCGATGCGCGGCCTGCCGCGCTGGCTGCGCACCGCGCTGGTGTGGCCGCCGGTCAACCTCTGGCTGCCTTATCCGCTCTACCACCGCAGCCACAGCACGCACCACGTCAACTTCCATCTCACGCATCCGCAGAAGGACACCGAGAGCGCCTACCACTCGGCGCCAGCCTGGGCCGCCTACAGCCCGTTCTGGCAGCGCGTCTACAGCGTCAACCAGACGCTGGCCTTCCGCGTGCTGCTGGGCCCGGTGCTGCGGCTCTACAAACTGGTGCGCACCGAGGGCGGCAAGCTGCTCGCGGGCGATGTGTCGCACCTGCGGATCTGGGCCGTGCACGCACTGAGCATCGCGCCGGTGCTGTACTTCGTGATCGGCGTGTGCGGCATGGGCTTCGGCGAGTACGTGCTGTACTTCGTCTACCCCGGCATGATGCTGGGCGCGCTGCGCACCTTCACCGAACACCGCTGGAGCGAGGCGCCGCATGCGCGCGTGGCCATCGTCGAATCGAACGCGGTGATGGGCCTGCTCTACCTCTACAACAACCTGCACCACGTGCACCACCGCGCGCCGACCATGCCCTGGTACGAGATCCCGGTGCACTTCCGCCGCCACCGCGCCGCGGTGCTGGAAGCCAACGGCCACTTCTACTACCGCGGTTATGGCGAGATCGCGCGGCGCTACCTGTGGCGGCCGGTGTTCCGGCCGGTGCATCCGAAGTGGTGAGGCGCTGACTCTCTGACGGCGCGGCGCCTGGAAGGCCCTCAAGGGTTTTCAGGCATTGATCGTGCATGCGCAAGCCCACACACTGGCGAACTTGCGCGCAGCACGCCCGGATGCGTGTATCGCCGCACCCGCATGGGGCACCTCGGAGCGTTCGCGCATCGTTCTCTGGCGTGCGGGCCCTCCCCGCCCCGCACGGCGGCCTGAGCCTGAAGGACAGCATCAACTTTGCTTATGCTGTCGGCCCCGAAAATGCGGCTCATAAGATCATGGAATTTAACCCTTCCCTCTAAGGTGTTGCACTTCCATGCCAATGAACCGACGCGCCCTCCTTCGCAGTACCGCCGCAGCCATCGTGCCGGCCATTGGCGGATTTCCATTGATCGGCCGGGCCGCCAACCGGCCCTACACCTACGGCGGTTCCGCCTGGCTGGGCCACTACTCGGCCTACATCGCGATCAAGACCGGCATCTTCAGCAAGAAGGGCCTGGAGATCAAATGGCAGAGCTTCCCCACCTCGTCCGACCGCATGGGCGCGGTGATGGCGGGCAGCATCGACCTGGCCGGCACGGGCGTGGTCTCGTCGCTGGCGCTCATGGCGGCCGGCGCGAGCCAGTTCAAGGTCATCGCGACGCCGAACAACTTCGGCCGCGCCGAAGGCCTGCTGGTGCGCTCCAACGTGTCGAACATCGCACAGCTCAAGGGCAAGAAGATCGGCGTGACCTTCGCCTCGAGCACGCATGTGCTGGTGCTGGACCTGCTCAAGCAGGCCGGCATGAACCCTGACAGCGACGTCTCGCTGATCAACCTGCCCGCGCCCAACCTGCTGTCGGCCTACCAGGGGAACCAGATCGATGCCGCCGCGGCCTGGACGCCGTCCTTCGACCGCATCAAGGCGCTGCCCAACACGCGCGTGCTGGCCGACGACACCTCCTTCTCGCTCTACAAGGAATACAGCATCACGCCCGGCCCGGACGTGCTGCTGGCCACCACCAAGCTGGCCAAGGAAGACCCGGCCGCGATCAAGACCTTCCTGCAGGGCATCTTCGAGGCCAATGCGATGCTGACCAACGCGCCCGAAGAAGCCGCCAAGGTGCTGATCGAGATCACCGGCCTGACGCTCGAGGAGCAGGTCAACACCATCAAGCAGACAGGCTGGTACAGCGCCGAGCAGCAGCGCAGCCTGCTGGTCGCGCCGGGCAGCTTCGTCACCGGCATGCAGAAGCTGGCCGAGATGCTGGTGTCGCTCAAGCAGATCGACAAGGCACCGGTGGTCCGCAACTGGCTGGACGCGGGCTACCTCTGAGATGGCTGAAGTCGTGAAACCCCGCAAGAGTGCGGGCTCCCTGGCCTGGCTCAGCGTGCTGTCGCTGCTGGGCTTCCTCGCCGCATGGGAACTGATCTGCCGCTCCGGCGCGGTCGACCCGATCTTCCTGCCGCCGCCCTCGCAGGTCTGGGCCCGGGCCTCGACCATGTTCGGCCAGGGCACGCTGCTGGGCCACGTGCTGGCCTCGACGCGGCGCGTGATGGTGGGCTTCCTCGCCGCCGCCGCGGTCGCGATCCCGCTGGGCATCTGGCTCGGCACCTCGCGCATCGCGCGCGCCATCTTCGACCCGGTGATCTCCTTCCTGCGGCCCCTGCCCTCGATGAGCTGGATCCCGCTGTCGCTGCTGTGGTTCGGCATCAACGAGACGCAGAAGTACAGCATCGTCTTCATGGGCTCCTTCGTGCCGGCGCTGCTCTACGTGATGGAAGCCACGCGCAGCATCGACCCGCTGCTGATCCGCGCCGCGCGCAACCTGGGCGCGCAGCGCTGGCAGGTGATGCGCGAGGTGCTGCTGCCGGGCTGCCTGCCGCAGATCATCTCGGGCATGAAGATCATCCTGGGCCTGTCGTGGACCTGCGTGATCTCGGCCGAACTGGTGGCCGCCAAGGAAGGCCTGGGCTTCATGATCATGAACGGCAAGGAGTTCTTCCAGACCGACACGGTGGTGCTGGGCATGGTGCTCATCAGCTTCACCGTCCTGGCCACCGACCTGGTGGTGCGCGCTCTCGAGCGCTGGCTTCTGGCTTGGCAAAGATGACAACGAGCATGATTTCAATTCGCGGCGTTTCCAAGAGCTTCGGCGACAACCACGTGCTGTCCAACCTCGACCTCGAGGTGAAGAAGGGCGAGTTCCTGGTGCTGCTGGGCGCCTCGGGCTGCGGCAAGTCGACGCTGCTCAACCTCATGGCCGGCTTCGAGAAGCCCACGCAGGGCAGCGTCTCGGTCAACGGCAAGCGCATCGACGACGTGACATCGGCCTGCGGCATGGTGTTCCAGCAGTACGCGCTGTTCCCCTGGCAGACGGTGCAGCAGAACGTCGAGTTCGGCCTGAAGATGAAGAAGATGCCCAAGGGCGAACGCGCCGAGATCGCGCGCCGCTTCATCGAGATGGTGGGCCTCAAGGGCAGCGAGGACAAGTACCCGCAGGCGCTGTCGGGCGGCATGAAGCAGCGCGTGTCGATCGCGCGCGTGCTGGCCAACGACCCCGACGTGATGCTCTTCGACGAGCCCTTCGCCGCGCTCGACGCGATGACGCGCCAGGTGCTGCAGGACCAGCTGCTGTCGATCTACGAGCAGAGCGGCAAGACCATCGTCTTCATCACCCACTCGATCGACGAGGCATTGATGCTGTCGACCCGCATGGTCATCATGGGCTCGCGGCCCGGCCGCGTGGTGCAGGACCTGCGCAACGAACTGCCGCATCCGCGCACCGCGGAGATCCAGCTGTCGGAGGACTTCATCTCGCTCAAGCGCTCGATCTGGGAGACGGTGCAGGAAGAAGTGGGCCGCACGCTGGCGGTCACGCGCGGCTGAGCGCAGTCGGCCACGCGAAAGGCGCCGGATCGCTAGGTCCAGGCGCCTTTTTTCTTGGGGTTCGCCTCAGCTTGTCTTGTCCAGGGCAAGCCCCTTGTGCAAGGCGACAACCTCGATCAGGAAATCCATCACCGCGCGCACCGGCGCCGCACGCCGCAGGTCGCGGTGCACCACCAGCCAGATGTCCCGCGAAAAGCCCTCGCCTTCGTGCTTCAGGCGCAGCAGCGTCGGATCCGCATCGGCAAGGAAGCAGGGCAACCCCGCGACGCCTGCCCCCGCACGGGCCGCGGCCAGGTGGCCACCGATGTCGCTGAGCTCGCAGCCGACGGCCCGAGGGCCAGCGATGTCCAGGAGCCAGCGCTGCTGCGGCATGTCGGCGAACTGGGCGTCATAGGCGATGAAGCGCCAGTCCTGCGGACGACGCAGCGGTTCGTAGTCGCGGTTCGCATACAGCGCAAAGGGCATGTTTCCGAGCTTGCGCGCCACGCTGCTGGCCTCCTTGGGGCGTACCAGCCTCAATGCGACATCGGCTTGCCTGTGGCTCAGCGAGACCTGCTGGGCCTGCGCCGAGATGGAAAGCTGGATACCGGGATAGGCGGCACGGAAGTCGGCCAGCCTGCCGGCCAGCAAGTGCGTCGCCAGGATCGGTGGCGCACTGAGCGTCACCTTGCCATTCAGCGGATGTCGGCTCGCCTGGGTCCGTCGCTCGATGGCATAGGCGCCCTCCTCCATGGTCTGCGCCTGTTCGAAGACCTGCTGACCCAGCGGGGTCAACTGGCAGGCGCGCGGCAAGCGCTGGACCAACGAGGCCTGCAATTCGCTTTCGAATGCGGCGAGCCGCCGGCTCACCGTCGCATGGTCGACCTGCAGGGCGCGGGCGGCACCGGACAAGGTGCCGGCGCGGGCCACCGCCAGGAAATATCGAAGATTCTCCCAGTCGAACATCTGTGCATTTCCTCCAGTACGACTGGAGCTTATACAGAATTTACGCAGAGAGCTTGCCGACCTAGCATCGATGTGAATCAGCTTTTCTGGACCCTCGTGAAGCCCTCCGCCTCTCCTCACCGCCCCCGTGTCACGCTGGTCGCAGCCGCACTCGGATTCGTCGTCGTCCTGCTGGATGTCAGCGTGGTCAATGTGGCCCTGGAGGCCCTGCGACAGGAGTTCGGCGCCGACGTGTCCGGACTGCAATGGGTGCTCAATGCCTACACGCTGGTCTTCGCAGCGCTGCTTCTGACCAGTGGCGCCTTGGGCGACCGCTTTGGCGCCCGACGGACTTTCACCTGCGGTTTCGTGCTCTTCACCTTGGCATCGGCAGCCTGTGGTCTGGCACCGAACCTTGTCGCCCTGGTGGCCGCGCGAGCGATCCAGGGCCTGGGCGCAGCGCTGCTGGTGCCCAATTCGCTGTCCATGTTGCAGCAGGCCTTTCCCGATCCGGTGCAGCGCAGCCGCGCGGTCGGTTGGTGGGGCGCCATTGGCGGCGCTTCCCTGGCCGCGGGGCCGGTGTTGGGCGGGCTGCTCATCGCGCATGCCGGTTGGCGAAGCATCTTCCTGATCAACCTGCCTATGGGCCTGATCGGACTTTGCCTTGCCGTGCGTCCTACCGAGTCAGGGAACGCGGTCCATCACCACAGCCTGGATCTTCCCGGCCAGGTGGCGATTGTTTCCGCGCTGGCGGCGCTGACGGTCGCTTTGACCGAAGCCGGGCGCCTGGGCTGGCAGCATCCGTGGGTCCAGGGCGGCCTCGGGCTGGCGCTGCTCGCAGCCCTCGCCTTCGTCCGCGTCGAACGGCGCAGCCCGGCCCCGATGCTGCCCCTCGTGCTCTTTCGCATCCCGACGTTCACGGTGGCCTCGCTGGCCGGCGTCATCGTGAACTTCGCCTACTACGGACTCATCTTCGTCTTCAGCCTGTTCTTCCAGATCGAGCAGCAGCTGTCACCCGAACAGACCGGCCTGGCGTTCCTGCCCATGACGATCGTGCTGATGGTGGTGAACGTCATCGCCGGACGCCTGATCACGCGCATCGGCGCCAGGCGCTTGATGGCGCTGGGCCTGGGACTTGCGGCCTTGGGCTACCTGATGCTTCTGCCGGTGAAGATTGCCGGCGCCTACTGGACGCTGGTCGCACCGATGCTGCTGGCGGCCAGCGGTGTCGCCCTGACCGTCCCGACGATGACCAACGCCACGCTGTCATCGGTCGAGCGCTCGCGTGCCGGCATCGCCTCAGGCGTCCTCAACTCGGCCCGCCAGGTCGGCGGCATGCTGGGGGTGGCCGTGTTCGGCTACCTGGTGCGCGACACCACGCCCGGGCCGTTCATGCGCGGCATGCATTGGTCGCTCGGTGTATCGGTCGCGTTGCTGATGGCGGCGAGCCTGCTGTGCCTGTTCGGCATGCCGAAAGACCGAACTGCGCTTTCATGACAGCATGACCGGCTTCAGCGATGGCGCCGGTCCGCCGCGCTGGGACGCGATCCCGCGAAGATGCGCCAGGCGCGGTCCCTGACGCGCTTCTGCTCGACGGACGCGGTTGATTGCGTGCCCACGCACAGCTGCTCGGCTCGCCGTCGGCTCAACCGCCCGGGCCCTTGCGCCTGCGATGCTTGACGCTGGCCCCGCTGCCCGGCGGATCGGGGGGATCCTGCGAAGCCACCCTGTCGACCCCGAGCACCAGCGTACGCTCCATCTCATCGAGCAGTAGCGCTGCCGCCTGGTCGCCACGGGGCGCGATACCGATGATGCGCCTCACCAGGTTCAACCCGAGGCGCGCATTCAGGAAGTCGCTGAACGCCTGTGCATCCTCGAACGCGCCACCCGCAGGCTGAAGCACAAGCTTCGTGATGAACTCCTGCAGTCGACAAGCAACGGATGTCATCGGCAAAGAGGTCGTCAAACCAGCGTTTTCGTGCACGCTGCAGTGCTGCGTCTTCTTTCCTGCAACCTCCTTCTTCACGATCCGGCACGGGACATTCAGCGCTGACGCGGAGATTCCACCTTCCCCAACCAGACCCGTTGCCTCCGAAGTCCAGAGCGCCGAGGCGCCTTTCTCGTGCTCGACCTGACCGTGCAGAAGGTACAGCGCATGGGAACCGGATGCGGGGCTATGCAACTGGATGAGCGAGCTGATCTGGCGAAACTCGCAGGAAGCGTTGTCCTGGGCAACCTTGACCTGAAAGTTCGTCGAAGTCGGCTGTTTCGCCTGCACCCAGAAGACCTTGGCGCCGGCGTGGCCCAGCAGTGACTCACCCGCCACGATGAGTGCGAGATCAGCACCGACCTGGGCCTCCTGAATGGCCGGGACTTTGTGCTTCATCACGGCGTACATCTTGAGAAGCACAGTGAACTCGGCCCCGGCTTGTTCGGCCGTTGCTTCCAGTAGCTCCAGTCGCTTGACGAACTCCTCCGTCAGCCAGTCCTCTTTCAGGGACGGCTTCCCGTAGCATGCGTTGGCAGCGGATTGAAGAATGCGGTACAGGTCGTAAGTCGGTCCAAAGACAAACTGGCCAAGCGCCTCGGGCGAGCGGGTGCGCCCATGAGTGAGGGCTTCAACCGCTGCGCACGTATTGCCCGCGGGCACGCCAAAGGTGCCCGGTGGAATCGGTTCCTCTTCGCCAGGTTTCCAAGGCGGGAGATTCTTTTTCTTGTTGAACGCCGGCTCAACGGCAGCGGGCCCGTACGCAGGCGGATAGTGACTGGATATCGGCATGAATCGTCCTGATGCTGTCGAGGCCAGTGTACGAACATGGCTCGGTCGGGCGACAGGCTTCGCAAATCGACGTCGACGCCGGCCGGAGGCGGGCTGCGAAACACAGCACGGTCACACAGCACGCCCTGCCGGGCTTTCGCTGTCATCCCGCCACCACCACATGCGCCTGGATCTTGCCGCTCACCGGCCCGTCGCCATGCCGCTCGGCAATGGCCTGCGACACACGGTCCGTGGCCAGCGCCAGCAGGCTGGCGTCGCGCACCTCGATCTCGTTGCGCAGCGGCGTGCCCTGGCAATAGGCGATGGCGACGTGGCGCGCCGAAGGCGCATGGCTCGCCTTCTCGCGCGTCTCGATCGAGATGTCGGTGAAGCCGGCGCGGCGCAGTTCCTCGCGGATCAGCGCGACGTCGTGGTAGCCGTGCGGCGTGCAGGCAATGAATCGCGGCGGGTCGTGCGGGAACAAGGCGGCGACGGCCTGGGAGACCTCGTCGGCAAAGGCGTTCTCCTCGATGCGGTCCCAGACGCTCAACAGGAAGCGTGCGCCCGGCTTCAACACGCGCCGCGCCTCGGCATAGCCGGCGACCCGATCGGGGAAGAACATCGCGCCGAACTGGCAGAGCACCACGTCGAAGGTCGCGTCCTCGAAGGGCAGGTCCAGCGCATCCGCCTTCCGCCATTCGATGCGGGCATCCGGCGGCTGCCGGCTGGCGGCGTGGTCGAGCATGGCCTGGCTGAGGTCGGTCACCACGTAGCGCGCGCCGACGCCGAGCCTTGGCGCCAGCGCCCGCGTGACGACACCGCTGCCGGCCGCCGTTTCCAGCACCGCCTCGGGCAGGCCCGCCGCAGCCAGCTCCGCCATGTCGGCCGCATAGGCCTCGAAGATCAGCGGGACCATCAGCGTGTCGTAGAGCTTCGGGATCGAGCCCGCGAACATCCTGTCACTATCGGCCATGACGTCTCCTCGGACCAGCACTTGCCGGCCATTGCAGCGCCACCCCGTCCGCGTTCGATCTGCTGCCCGCGGGCCCGACGGCGATCCGCCATGGTGGCCCTGCGCAAGACCACCGTCAACGTCGCGCCGCATCCTCTTTCGAGGGTGGGGTCAAAGCACTGCGGTCATCTCCGGCAATGCCACGAACAGGTCCGCCACCAGGCCGTAGTCGGCCACCGAGAAGATCGGCGCCTCTTCGTCCTTGTTGATCGCCACGATCACCTTGGAGTCCTTCATGCCCGCCAGATGCTGGATCGCGCCCGAGATGCCCGCTGCGATGTACAGCTGCGGTGCCACGATCTTGCCGGTCTGGCCCACTTGCCAGTCGTTGGGGGCGTAGCCCGCGTCGACGGCTGCGCGGCTGGCACCCACGCCCGCGTTGAGCTTGTCGGCCAGCGGTGCCATCACCTCCTGGAACTTCTCGGCACTGCCCAGGGCGCGGCCGCCCGACACGATGATCTTCGCGGCCGTCAGTTCGGGGCGCTCGCTCTTCGTGACCTCGCGGCCCACGAAGCTGCTCTTGCCGCTGTCGGCCACGCCTTCGGCGGTTTCGACCGAAGCCGAACCACCCGTTGCGGCTGCCGCATCGAAGCCCGTCGTGCGCACGGTGATGACCTTGGTCGCATCGCTGCTCTGCACGGTCGCGATCGCGTTGCCGGCGTAGATCGGACGCTCGAAGGTGTCTGCGCTCACCACGGCCGTGATGTCGCTGATCTGCGCCACGTCCAGCTTGGCGGCCACACGCGGGGCCACGTTCTTGCCGTTGGCGGTCGAGGGGAACAGGATGTGGCTGTAGTTGCCGGCGATCGCCAGCACCTGGGCCGCGACGTTCTCGGCCAGGTTCTCGGCCAGGCTCGGGCTGTCGGCCACGATGACCTTGGTGACACCAGCGATCTGGGCGGCGGCCTTGCCGGCTTCGGCGGCGTTGGCGCCGGCGACCAGCACATGGACTTCCCCACCGCAGGCCAGTGCGGCCGTCACGGTGTTCAGGGTGGCAGGCTTGACCGTGGCGTGGTCGTGTTCGGCCACGACCAAGGATGCTAGTGCACTCATGTTCAGATCACCTTCGCTTCGTTCTTCAGTTTGTCCACCAGGGTCGCGACGTCGGGCACCTTGATGCCGGCACCGCGCTTGGGCGGCTCGCTGACCTTGAGGGTCTTCAGCCGCGGCTTGACGTCCACGCCCAGGTCCTCGGGCTTGAAGGTGTCGAGCTGCTTCTTCTTGGCCTTCATGATGTTGGGCAGC
>Ga0182008_10001447_pt1 | contig 15849 bp, 14 predicted proteins | sample Sormic07211129_1_FD_120482 | JGI IMG/M metagenome (GOLD analysis project Ga0182008, IMG submission 120482) | Rhizosphere microbial communities from Sorghum bicolor, Mead, Nebraska, USA - 072115-129_1 metaG | ecosystem: Host-associated > Plants > Roots > Rhizosphere | place: USA: Nebraska...
GATGGTGCTTTCGAGGTCTGGCAACCCCATTGGCCGGCGCGCCCGAAAGGCAGCCTTCTGGGCTGCGATGAACAGCTCGTTGGAGGCGGAGATGTCCCGCACAAGCTTCATGCGGATGTCGCCGGCACCGCGCAGAGTTTCTCGCAGCTGCACCAAATTTTCTCGTGTGCGTAGTTCCGTGGCCTCGTGAAGCGCATCGCCGACCGCCTGCTCCATCCGGAAATCCTCCGCCTGACGGTCGCCGACGTGTTTGCGGGCTTCAGCCAACCGGCCCTGCATCTCCTTGCTCCAATTCACCGACGACGGGGCTCGGTATGCCTGCTGCAGCTTGTCGCTGATCAACTGGCGAAACTCGATGGAGAGCTTTCGGGCGCGGCGGGCAATGTCCAGCGCCGCCTCGAACCGGCCACGCCGGACTAGCAGGTCCAACATCTTCTCCATCAGCTCCTGGGAGTCCTCTGGCGATAGGTCCAGCATGCCCAAGTACACCAGGTAGCCCTCGGCGGTGGGGGTATACCGGTACACGTCTTGGGGATCCGGCTGGAACTGCACCAGTCGGAACCGGAACATCCGCATGCTCGCGGATGGGGCGTCAAAGTACTCGGCCTCGAATTCCCGGTGTTTGTTGGCCTTGTTGTCCAGGGAGTCTAAGACTGCAGTGGCCACTCTCTGTGCCTGAGTCGAAGTCAAGCCAGGACGCATACGGGCGGCGGTGTCGGCGACATGCTGCAGCACTTCGGACGACATGCTGCCCATGGAGATTGTTGTGGCCTCCATCATGTGATCCAGTGCCGACAGCGCCAAGTAGTGGGTGTCAACTCCGTCGAACGGGCTCGAGCCGTCGGCCTCCTGCACAAGCGCCTTGGATCGCTCCAGCTGAAACATGGGCCGAAAGAGCAGCACATTGCGCTGCTGGCGCGACAAGTCCAGCAGGCTTACGCTGCTTCGGATGGAATCGAGGGCGCCTGCGGGGAGCGAAGGCTCTCTCACGGGTGCGGCGCCCCGCGGCCGTTCTGCATCATGTTCCTCCGATTTTCGCCGCGGAAGCCCGCTGCAATCATTCGATTCAGCATATCAAATAGAACGGTCCGCCCCATAGCCGGCATGCGCGATGGACTTCTCCAGAAGCGCGTGATAGATAAGGAAGGTCGCCCGCTTCTAGTCTGTCGGCGACTACGAATTGGTCGCAATGAGTGACGCCTACCCCAGTCTGGAGCGGACGTATCCGCTTCGACATCGGTCGTCGCCCAATATCGAAGGAGGCAGTATGGCGAATTTCAAGTGCCGACGTTTCGCCGCAGTCCGCAGCGCCCGGACGCATCTTCCATCTCCCCCTCAAGCTCAACCTCAGCCGGCAAGGAAGCAACTAGACGGGAAGTCGACCTCCTAGAAGGCTTCCCTCTTTGAACTCGCCGACGGGAGCGAGTCCAGGAAGAAGCGAACGGCTCTGGACATTTCGTTCGATCGTCGCTGAATGGCCTCTTCGAAACTTCTCTTGACAGCTGCAGTGTCGGCCACAGTGAGTTGCATGCGCTTAGTCGACAAGGCGGAGAGAAACTCCAACGTGGCGATCTGCGGCTGATCGAACTTGGATGCGACACGCCCGAGGAGCGTCGCCATGTATGAGCTTGCTTGAACATCGGCACGATAGTCGAGCTCCGACGGGAGAGCCGCGCGCAGTATCGATGCTTGAATGATTCCCTCATTGAAGCGCGCGAAGTTCTCCGGATCCAATGCCACATGCATAAGCAGAGCACTGCGCAGCTCTTGGTCCGCCACTTTGAGTTCACTGGTTCGAGCATTCTGCAGAACAGCAGCGATAGTGCCCAGCACCTCGGCTTGATAAGCGGCAGGCTGATACTTTGCGCTCCAGAACGCGAAGTCGACATTGAGTATCAGTGCATCCTTTAGTTTTGGACCCGAGGGCAGAAACAACTGGCCAGGTTCGAGCCCTTTCGAAAGCTCCGCCCTACGCCCCTCAAGCGGGTGTTGCTGCGAGTAGAGCTTGAGCTCGTTCTCGAAACTCTCAATTACGGCGTCTGAGCTAAGGAACGCATTCCTTCGAAGCACATCTATCTTGGCGTGGTGGGACGAGTGTGTGAGATTGCGGTCGAAGGACTTCAGCTTTGCGACGTTCTCAACAACTTGCATTCCTATGACGTAGAGGCGCGCACCTACGTGGCAATTCCGAAGATCTCGACTTAGCGATAAGAGGGCGTTTCCACGGCCCACAACCGCAGCAACGCAAACAATGGGCGCGCTACGGTCTACCGTAGATTCATTTACTTCGCTCGCGCTGCGCACCAGTACCTTGGCGCAACCGAGCGTCTCGGCGATGTAGGCAATGTGTTGAGCCAGAATTCTGGAGGCCTCGTCATCTTGGAAGATGACCTGCGCTGTTCCCGCCTTCAGAAGTTGCGGAACCTTCTCATCAACCCAAAAACGAAACTCCCAAGCATTCAGGAGTGCGTTTGCATCGAGAAAGAGGCTTCGTCTCGAGCCAGAGGCGCCGCCCGCGCGAAATGATCCGAATATTCTGCGCTCACGGAGCGCGTAGAAGTCTCTTGTGTAGTCTTGGCAACCATGTACCGTCGTGGTTAGAAGAACTTTGCGCGGCTCTTCCAAGACGGGGAGGAAGTACTCGCCATCAATCCGAATGTCGTGAGCAGATGAGGGCGGTGAAGCTTCGGGTCTGGCGTTGGACGGAAGTGAGTACAGGGCATGCTCCGCATTCTTGGCATCTTCGAATGTGACTAATGTCAAGCAATCGCGAGCCGAAAGAGACTTCTCGAGAAGCCACTTTCGATGGAGATTCATTGATGAAGACGCGGAGACAATACACAACGATGTGTCTGGAAGCGGACTAATCACGTCGTTCAAGCCGTCATACGAGTGAAAGCTCTCAACCTGAGGCAGCACCTGGACTTCGACCAGCGACAAAAGCTCTCGTAGTGCGAACGCAACGGCCGCCACATTCATTGTGTCAACGAGCAGCAAGCGCAGTTCCTGCGGAATGCGCCCATAGCTCTTCAGAAGGCGTTGAAGAATCGCGAACGCTACAAAGGCGACGGCTGCGGAGCTGGACAAACCGAGCTCTGCGCGAAGGAAGTATGTCGATCGATCTCCCGACGGCTTCAGGAATGCGTACCCAGAAGGCGCATTCATGATTACCTTCTTCGGATCAAAGACACTCGCAAGTCCAGCTTGAATCCACTCGGTTGGTCTAGCTATCCGGTCGCTAAGCTCCTGCTCGAGAAGCTCTGTCGCTTCTATCAAAAGATCGAGCGTCAGCAGAAATTGAGCCGTAGGCTGGATCGTGTACACGAACAGTGGCATTCGTCCGTTGAAGCGCCTCAACGCTGCCTTGACAGAGGGGTCTTCCAATGCGTCAACTAGACCGCCTTGCCCGAACTGAAGCATTACGACTGCTGAGGGAACATTCGGTCCCAAGCACACGGTCTCGATGAGATCAGGCAGCACCGTCCGGTCTACAACTCCTGGCACCTTGAAAACGACTGCAATGTCTTCCAGACCTGGCGCAGGGCGCTCAGGTTGCCATCTGAACGAAAAGAAGCCAGGCGGTGACATCATCGTTGGAGGGGGAAGCAAATTGAATAGGTCGCCCCAACAGCCTCTGCCAAATGCCGCAGACCATAGCGATGCCGCGGTGCGAACGTGGAATGCTCACCTGAGCTGAAGTCTTGAAAAAGCGCGAGACGCCCCGTTCGAAGGAACATGAATGCCCGCAACTCCTTCATCGCACTCAGCGCAATTGACAAGCCATCTCCCTTCATTGCCGCCAAGTGGGTTGTCGAGTGAAGTTGGAAGCAAGACTTAACGGCCTCAAGTTCTTCATCCCGAGTTACTTGTGCGTAGTTGCTAACGCCTTTGTGACGTGCCAGCCAACGCAAAGCGAGACCCGGGCCGGTATCGAAGACGGAAATTTCGATGAAGGTCGAGCTTTGCCAATTCTCAAGATGAGCCTTCGGACCTTGCTTTTCCTGCTGCCTGACGAGCTTTCTACGGCCAAGCTTGATCAAGTACGCATCGAGTGCGCGGTCATCCGATACAAATGCAGAAAAGATGCCCTCATTGCCAATCCGCACCTCTCGCACTTGGATTCCTCGAACGCCTACGTCGTATCGTCGGCCGCCCGCATCAAATGCGGTATGAACGTCTGCATTCTTGAACAGCTGATGAACCAACTGGGCAAGAGCCAGGGTCTGCGAATCTGTAAGCGCCTTGGATGAATCGGCCGAGCAAGCATCCAACATTCGGGGAAGAATGGTCGCAAATTCAGACGCAGAGCGAACTGTCGTCGTCTCAGAGGTCCCTCGCCGAGGAAGTACATAGAGTGAATGGAGAAACTCTAGTTTGGCGCCCTCGAAGCAACATAGCGCGGAGTTCGGACCGCGCAAAGTGTTTTGGTATTGATAGTCTTGCATCGCAAAGACTCTCGGCGCCACGGCTTCCAACGCTCTAGGCCGAGGAATGATCTGTGCACCACTCACTATCTCCTGCGCGAAGTAAAGACCACCCATGGAAAACAGCGTCGCTGCCACGCGTGCGCGAGTGTTCTCGTCTTCTGCGAAGTTCGGTGCTAGGTGGATTCGACGCTTTCCCTCATGCACGCGAGCCCACGTCGCGATGGCTTGAAGTGCAACAGCAGGAAAGCTGAATGCTCCTCCATGGCTTATCTGCGTAGGCAGTTTCAGGTCTTGTCCTGCCGTCCGCTGGACATCACGAAGGAACTGCTCCAAGCCGGCAAAGCTGGTCTGGCGAGGAAGGGTGATCATTGTCAGAGGATTGGTCGCGCGAGCATATCAGCGCGACTGCGGCGACAAAGCGCTGAGCGCCCAGCGATTCAGACGCGGAATACGGAGTCCTCGTGAAATGCGCCTGCATTGCCCCAGATTTTGCGCGATAGGCACGTCGCGCGCGTAAGTGCTCACCTCGTGGCGAAGCTTCAGCCTTATGGGGCGACCTATCACTGACTCAGGGGTTGGTATCTGGACTGCCAAGTACAGACACGCGCTTCTATGGACGACACTGGTTTCGTGGCATCCTCGCCACACTAGGCGACTTATCCGCGCCTACACAATGAAGAACGACCACCATCAATTTCAACTGCGGTACTCCGGCGCATGCTTCGGCGAACATCGGCTTCCTGTTAACAGGTTGGCGGATCTCGAAGCAGTCGGCGCGATAGCAGTCCCGGAGCAGACAGCCAAGTCAACATGGAATCCGAAGGCCCGCTCACGGCCGGCACTTTCACGCGAACACAAATGCCCGGACGCTTGGCCGTCTCCAGCGCTGAAACTGCCTCAACTGGTGGGGAATCTCATTTTGAGGAGATTGAGCTCGCGGTGATCGACGGAGCCGCGAACCTCCGAGTAGAAAGCTTCGTAGAACTTGAAGTCGGTCCGTCCGATCGCCGCGCACTTGCGCTCGACGATCCGACAGATCTCTAACTTCTTCGCCGTTGGCGTTTTCATCCCGAAAATGAGGCCGTGAAGATTGGCGAAGTCGTATGTGGCCTTGCGGCTCTCGACATCCGAGAAGCCGACGAACGAGTCGGTCAGCAGCAGCCGGTGCTCGCGTTCGCGCGCCCAATCGGCGAGCTTCGTGGTGGCTCCTGGGTAGAACCCTCGCCAATAGGCGTCCCGCCACTTATCTCCGTAGTCGGAGGCGCACACACTTCTCTCTCCGGCGGGATTGGAGTGCCAGCGCTTGAAGAGCACGCCCGCCGGAAGGTTTCCGATGGAGCGGAAGAAGTCCACAGGCGCGAACTTGCTCGAATACGTGACGGGGTGAAGAGGCTGTGTTACTTCACCTCTATTCGCCCCCCGCGAATCGAAGCCGTTCACCTGCATGAGGGGTAGATACATGCGGCCGTCGCGCTCGTCAGGCTTGAACACGAGGCAGACCCCGGTGTGGCTGTCGCCGTAGCTTCCCCAGAGCGACGAGTCGCGGCAATCAGAGAGAAAGCAGGCCACGCGCCAGCCCGGATAGACCAAGCGCTCGAGCTGGTCGACGAACTCTTCGCCGAACGCCCGGACAATGAAATCTTTGTTCGCGGCGTAGTTCCCCTCGCCATGGCTGATGAGCGTCGCCAATCCCACTTGGCTCGCGAGGTCTCCAAAGAGCGCGAACATCTCCCGCAACAAGTCCCCCTGCCCCTCTTGCGAAATGCTGCGAAGCGTCTCGATCATGAGATCGAGGTTCGGGAGGGTCTCCTTGGCGCGCGCCAACATTTCTCGCGCGCCAGAGTCCGGCGAGCACAGCCGATGTATCTCGTGACGACGGAACACTACGCCAATTCCGAGAGGATGCAGGGAGCGCATGTAGCCTCGAAGCTCATCGCGTCGCGTCGGCGTTGGGCGGCCATCGAGCGAGTCGATCAGCCGAGACACTGTGGGCTCCCCTAGGAAATCCTCGCACATGCGCTCGAGCATCTCTTCCAGCTGCGGGCTTCCTGCCTCCCCGGGCCGAGGCCCATCGACGGGGATGTTGTCCCATGTCAGGGGATGGTCCTCGCCGCCCAGACGGTAGATGGTGAGGGCCCAATTCAGGCATCGCAGGTAATGCCTGAACAGGTTCTCCCAAGCGATGCGATCACCACTCCAATAGAGGTCGCGAAAGCCCTCCATCGGATCATTGAGTTCAGACGGCGACGCGAAGTAGATTTCCTGACGCTCCAGCTCGCCCGAGTCGAGTAGCCTTGCAAGCGGCCGGAAGCGATAGAGCAACTGCGGCGCGGAGCTGCTAACGGGAGGGTTCGGCGCGGCTTCGAGTTCTTCAGTCGTCATGGAGCTAGTTCGCCGCGGAATCAAAGCCGAGGCACAGGCAGTTGGACAAAGTTCTGCGTCCCGGTGATTGGGAGCGACCGAGGCGGGCGCAATATGGTCGCGTAGAACAACTTGGCTTGCGCGTTGGGCTCGCCACCGAAGTGGGTGACGCGGGCACCACGACGTGGTCGAATTCGATGCCTTCTGGCCGCAGCGGAGCGGAGATGGCCCGACGTGACAGCGCCCACGATACTGGCGTGGTCGCACACTCTGGCGGTGGCCTGCAACATCGTCTCGCACCACCCCGCGGCCGTTTCCGACATGACGCGCTCCAAGTCCCGCAGCAGCTCCTGGCGATGAAGTCGCCACCTCGGCTGCTTTCGACTGCGCGTCAGAATTTCCAGAGCGGCTCTCGGTGCGTCCTCTGCCATCGCCGCATTGGCCACTTTGATCACCTCACTCACCGATGCCTCCTCGGAGGGCGTAAATTCGCGAAGGGCGAGTTTGCGCACGGCGAACGACTCCGAGAACAGCCAACGGAGATAACAGCTTCGATGGCATCGAGAACCGTCGATTTTCCGCCGTCGCCAGGGACGATCAGGCAGCAGAACGCCGCGCCGAAATCCCGGTCCGGCGTCACCATCCCTCGGAAGTTCTCCACTCTGAAGTGCCGTATCTGCATCCCGCCCTCTTCAACGCTTTCGATGCGCGTCCAGATAGTACGGCATGGCCATCCCAGCCTCCAGAAGGTCGCGAACACTGCAAACCACGAGCGCGCGGACAGAGACATGCGACGAGGTGAGTGCGGCGGCTGGATTGGCGTCTCTACCACGATCCGGAGGGCCCCAGCCGACCCGAATTCCACCAAGATTCCACAAGCTGCGATCCGGGACTGCTTTGAGCACCGCCCTCCTGACGCAGGTGCTCCACGCAGGACGACAGCTGCGGCAAAAATCCAGCGGAAAATGTGCAACGGTCATAAATAACTGAAACCATTTCTGCCAAAATGAGAATTATTAGGAGGAGCAGAGATTGAGCATCGCCGACAGCTTCAAGCAATTTCTAACAAACATCAAAGTCCCAAACCACGAGCAGATTGAACTCAGGTACGGAGAAATCACCGCCGCATTAAACAAAGAATTCAGGGATTCCGAAAGCAAAACCTCGAACAATCTTCAGGTTGGCTCGTATGGACGGTGGACAGCCATCAAGGGGGTCTCTGACCTCGATATGCTTTACATTGTCCCTGCTTCGCTTTGGGAAACGCACAAGGACGGCGGCCAGTCCAAGCTGCTTGAAAGAACCAAGGCCGCAATCAAAGCGCGATATCCGCGTACAGAAGTTTATGTGGACCGCCTCGTTGTGCGCGTCCTCTATAAGGACTTCCACGTAGAGGTTCAGCCAGTATTTGAGCAAACGGACAAGAGTTTCAAGTACCCAGATACGTACTCCGGCGGCAGTTGGAAGGTAACCAAGCCGCGCGACGAGATATCTGCGATGACGGAATTCGTGTCGGAGAAGAACAAGAATTTGCGTCGCTTGTGCAAAATGGCACGCGCTTGGAAAAATAAGCACGGCGTTGGAATGGGCGGCCTGTTGATCGACACTCTCGCACATAACTTTTTGCGCGACACAGCAGAATACGACAATAAGAGTTATCTCTACTATGACTATATGAGTAGAGATTTCTTCAAATACCTCTCGGAACTTTCAAAACAGGATTACTTCGCCGCGCTCGGAAGCGGCCAACGAGTTCGCGTCAAATCCAACTTTCAAAAGCCCGCCAAAAAGGCCTACGAGCTTGCTCTGGCTGCTATCGAGGCCGCAGGCAAGGACAACGAGTCTGCGAAATGGCAAAAGATCTACGGCAAGGATTACCCGGATACTGTGGCGAAGGCCGAGGCTGCTGCCGAGCGCCATGGTCATCGATCATCTGAGCAGTTTGTCGAAGACCTGTGGCCAGTCGATATTCGATACCCACTTCAGATCGAATGCGAAGTGACTCAGAATGGTTTCCGAGAGACTTTGCTTCGAGAATTTTTGCGACGAAGACTGCCCCTCCGCCGCCAGAAGAAGCTGCGCTTTTTCATCGAGGCATGCGGAGTGCCGGGCGACTACACGATCCTGTGGAAGGTCCTCAATCGCGGCGATGAGGCATTCCGCAGAAAATGCACGCGGGGAACCATTAACAGGGGTGGCAAAGAAATTACTGAAACCACGGGCTTCAACGGTGACCATATCGTCGAGTGCTACATCGTGAAGGATGGCGTGGTCGTAGCAAAAGACCGTATTCACGTTCCAATCGAATGAAAAAAGATCAATTACTCAAGTCCATCACGGAGACCGCGTATAACGTCGGTTTTGGTGGAAGGAAGCATTGGGCGACATACGATATTGTTGACAAGGTGCCGGGGCTTATCGGCTTCCTATCGACTGCATTCGGCATCTTTGCTTTGATCTACGACAAGCTTTCTGAGAAGTCCTTGTCGGCAGCGTTCATTGTGTTCGGCTTGATCGCGTTGTACATCACGTTCTACGAGCCAAATAAATCAAAGTATGCGGAAAGCGCAAACAAGCTCACAACGTTGTTTAACGCTTTGAGAGATTTGTATAGGACAGTTCAAAGCCATCCGAACGACGATGTTGACGTTTATGTAGATCAACTTCACCTTATCGAAAAGGACTACTACGACACGTGCATTAGCAAGCAAATCCTGTTTAGCGATTGGTATGCCCACTACAAGTTCTTCTGGCAGTACCAGATCGACTGGCTAGACGAACAGAAGAAATTCAAACTCTTCAGGGATAAGCTCCCCCTCTCATTCATGTTCTGGCTGGTGGTATCGCTTGGCGGCGTTGTGGTCTACGTCGCCCGACACTGGGGCTCTTGATTCGCAGGTGAAATTCCGGGTGGATCGAACAATCGCACGCGGTAACACTGCAGCCTCTCGTCAATCTTGTTTCGCAAGGAAGGAAGAGGATTCATGACTACAAGCCGCGTGCTTTTGAAATGGACGGACGAACAACTTGATATCCGCGCCTGTAAAAGCGACCGAATCATCGTTGAGGCCAATGCCGGCGCTGCAAAGACGACAACTGCGGCTTTCACGATTGCGGGACTCATTGAACGGGGTGCGAATCCCAAGAAAATTCTCTCCTTGAGCTTCACCGAGCCGGGTGTGACGGCGTTTGAAGCAGCTTTTGCACGCGTTGACCTGTCTAGGGACATCGTTCGGCGGTTGCGCGTAGGCACGGTCGAAGACTTCTGCGCTACGAGGCTGGAACGACTCGAAGGAACCAGAGTCCGACGTAACAAGAGGCCCGAGGACGTTAGAAAAGCGGTCATTCATGCAATTGCAATTGCCAGAGAGCGGACTGAAGCACGATTCCCGGGAGAATTCTCCCTGCACGGCACAGGGGATCTAGCGGTCGAAGGGCTTCTCGAGGAGTTCGGTCAGATCAAAGGATCCATGGCCATCCAGCGCGCCGGCGAGTATTTTTCTTTGACGCCTCAGAGTGCATCCGACCTGGGATTTAGCTTCACAACCCTTTCTGTATTTGGGGAATACGAACGTGAGCGAACAGCGTTTCTGGACGGAGAAGGCGAGCAGGCAAGATTCCGATATCGTGGCGATGCCACCTATGACCTAGCCCGATTACTAGTCTCAGAAGACCCACCATTTTCCTGGGAAAACCACCCGCTAAGGGTTGGCGCAGAGGTAGTGGTATTTGATGAGATGCATGACTGCAACTGGGCCATCTTCACCGTTCTAAAGAAGCTGTTAGAGGTCAACGATGGCTGTGCGTTCCTTGGCGTAGGTGATCGAGACCAGGTAATCCATGCAAGAGATGGCGCCGACTCCTACTTCATGAAAGAGGGGTTCGACATTGAGATCGGTAGGCCTAAGCGCTTGCCGCTCACGTTGACTCACCGCTTCGGCGAATCGCTAGCGCGGCCCCTCGGCAGTTTCGCTAGCAAGGCCTACACCGCGAACAAGGATCGAAAGTCGGCGGTAGAGGTAAAGGCAGTCAAAACGGCAGAAGAATTCCTTCATGTTGTCGAGGAGGCTGCGAGGAGTCGACGTGGGCTCGATGAAGAATCTGACCTCCAAAATCTTGCAGTCTTGCTTCGGCATCCGGGAAACGCTGTTGAATTGGAGCACTTCTTGATTCTCAGAAGCCTGCCCTACGAAACGGTCGGCTTCAGGAGCTTCCTTGAACGCCCGGAAGTTCTCTTCATCCGAATGCTGCTCACCGTTGCAGTCGACCTGCCAGCTAAGTTTGGCACCGAAATGCTGCTGGCTGCAAAGCGCGCAACGTGGCAGTTCGTTGGGGGGACGCTTCCAGGCGAAGGAGACGCGGGTGAGACCGAACAAGCTGTCGACGGTGCAAGCGAAGAGAATTTCCGATCGTTCATACTGCCAAGGCTGCTTCGCGAGACGGAGCACCGCGTGTCGGAGCGAATCCTTGGGGCAATGGCATTGGCTAGTAGCGGAAGCATTGCCGACTTCCCCAAGGTTATTGCATCTCTTGGAGTGAACGAACTGGCTCGGCGAGTCTTCGTTCGAAGTTCGGACGTCGAAGAGGTCGAGTCCTCTATTACCGGTCTTCTCAGTGTGGCGAAGAGGTATGCATCCATCAACTCACTGCTTGATGCCTTGCTTCAGTATGACTACGCCGCAAAGGCGAGTAGCCAAAAAGAAGGCCGAATCGTTCTCTCCACCATCGATTCTTCGAAGGGCCTTGAGTTCGATCACGTCATCGTTCCGGGCGTAAACGCGGGAAGTTTCGATGGAGATAGTCCGGACGAAAGAAATCTCTTCTACGTTGCCACATCAAGAGCGCGCAACCTGTTAACCCTCACTCATGCAGCTGGACGTGCCAGTCGCTTTCTTGCCAGCTTTTGAGGTAGATCCTTCGTCCAAAGATGTACCTGCACAAATTGCGCATTCAAGGTTTCCGACGATTCAATGAACTGACGCTTCAATTCAAGGAAGGCCTGAACGTCATCATCGGCCCGAACAATGGTGGGAAGACCGCGGTGGTGGACGCACTTCGGGTACTGCTCTCGGCAAGTGACGAGGGCAGCCTGAGGCTGACTGAACTCGACCTGCATCAGCCGAAGGCCGGCGCACGTAGTACCGAGGCTCGCTTCACATTCACATTCCGAGGACTGGCGACCCAGGAGGAAGCAGACTTCATCACCGCGCTCAAGCCCTATATTGCAGAGGATGCGAAGAAAACGTCGTATGAAGCCTCGTTCACCGTTCAGTACACACAAGCCGAGCTCGGCGGGCGGCTAAAGGTGCGTCGATGGGTTGGAGACCACGAGGAGAACGCACTGACGACCGACATGCTGGAGGAGCTGCGGGCGGTCTATCTCCAGCCTCTTCGTGACCCAGCTTCTGGCCTGAAGCCGGGGCGTTTTAGTCAGCTGTCCAAGTTGCTCCATCGGCTCTCACAGCAGCCGGAGCGCGAGAAGTTGAAGGAACTGCTGAAGGCGTTCGATGAGGACATCAAGCCAAAGCCACCCCTCTCGACAACGAACACGGTTATCGGTGACAAGCACAAAGCGATGCTGGGTCCTGAGCTGGCACAACTGCTGGACCTTGAGCTCAGCCCAAGCGATTTCGCGCGCTTCGCCGCGCGCATTGGCCTTTCCGTGGCTGGAATGGAGGTCGAGCAGAACGGTCTTGGCTTCAACAACCTCATCTTTATGGCGATCGTGCTCAGCGAGCTGTCGCTGAACAACTCGGCGTCCTACTGCGGTCTCATCGTCGAAGAACCGGAAGCCCACCTTCACCCTCAGCTACAGGCGGTACTCCTGGACTATCTAAAGACGGTCGAGAAGCCAGATACAGGTCAACGTGCCGTGCAGGTGTTCGTCACCAGTCATTCGCCGAACTTTGTCGCCCTTGCCGATATCGACTCTATCTGTTGCGTGTATGAGAGTCCGTCGGGTCCGGCCGTCTTCGCACCTCGTGACGTGGAGTTCGGGAAAGGGAAGAAGGAGAAGCTCCAGCGCTACCTCAACGTCACCCGTGCCGAACTGTTCTTCGCAAGGAGGCTCATACTCGTTGAAGGAACCGCCGAACTGTTCATCGTTGAGGCTCTAGCGAAGAAGGCAAACATCGACCTGCGCAAGCATTCGATCAGCATCATTAGCACCGATGGCCTGAACTTCGACTGTTTTCTGCCGCTGTTCGGCGAGGACGCGATGCAAATTCCCGTGGCCGTCATCACTGACGCGGACCCAGCTACGGATGTCTTCCCGACGAAAAAGAGTTCGCTCACCCTTTCATCCAATGCGTTGAAGCTGCAGGATAGCGAAGACGAGTTTATTCAATGCTTTTTTTCCAAGAAAACGCTGGAGTACGACCTCGCCCTCGAGAGAAGTTGTCGCGTGCACATGCTCTCGACACTAAAGGAGATGCATCCGGTTATCGGAAGGGTCGTAGAAGCGGAAATGGACGACCTGTCGACCGCGGGAGAACGGGCGAAGGCGCTCTACTGCGGCATGTTCCAGCGCGGCCCCAATCTCGAGAGCGTTCAGAAGGGCCGCTTCGCGCAGTTACTCGCGTTCAACCTCTACTCAACAGACGAGGACGTGACCTCGCCAGACTACCTGACGGACGCCTTTGATTTCGTCGTGCCAAAAGCGCCGGAAGATGATGGAGTCCTTTGAGCCCACTGCCGAGCAAGCGGCCATCATCGACGCCGACTTGGTCTCGATGGCCGTCGTCGCATGCCCCGGAAGCGGAAAAACGGCTACCGCGGTCCGCCGGCTGATCAAGCTCCGTGACCGGTTGAATGCTGAGCGAAGCCGAGTCGCCCTACTCTCCTTTTCGAACGTCGCAGTCGACACCTTTCGCGAGGAGTATCAGAAACTTCGTGGGACGCGGGTTGCTGATACCAAGGTCACCATCCAGACGGTGGACTCGTTTCTCACCACGTACATCCTTCGCCCGCATTGCGCTCGGGTGATGAAGGCAAAGCGCGCGCCATTTCTGTGCATCGGAGACGAGCCTTTCCTCAACGCCTACAACGTCGGCAGCGGCAAAGAGACGTTGGGCGTAGCGGACATTTTGCTGAACCGCGTCAACGGCAGGACTATCTTCTATCGAAAGCTCGGCCGCGGCGACCCCGTGGAGCTCAACAGTGCGATGCGCGGTCTAGCCGTATCGAAGCTTAAGGCGTTCGCCGCCACTGGCGGGTACACGCATACGCACGGCAGAGCCTGGGCGCGGCTTCTGCTTGAGAAGGAACCCGCGATTGCACGGGCACTCGCGCTTCGTTTTCCCCAGATTCTTGTCGACGAAGCGCAGGATGTTGGAACCTTCGAAGGCGAAATCCTCGATTTGCTCATCGCTGCTGGAAGCACCGTTTCGCTCATTGGCGACTTCCACCAAAGCATCTATGGCTTCAACTTCGCGACCGGCGACTACCTGAGGTCATTTGCCGAGAGGCCGGAGGTCCGCGAACTACCTCTCACCCAGAACCGCCGCTCGCTTCCAGCCATCGTCAGCGTCGCGAATGCCCTCGCACTGACGAAGTCAACGCCTCACCGAACCACGACTCATAGGGAATCGGGTGCCTTTTACTGGCGATATGAAGAGGGCAAAGTCAACGAACTCATGTCAGCGTGGGCTACCTCGTTGAAGGCCTACAGGTTCCAGCTCTCCGAAGCAGCTGTACTGTGCCGCGGCACGGGGCTACTGGAGCGACTGACCACCGGGAACTCTGAGCTCGGCGTGTCTGCCGTGAAGCATCTGGCTGCTGCAGCGCTTGAGCGTGACAAGAACGGCGACATCTCTAGGACCTTCAGCCACTGCGTGCGAGCAGTTCTTCATCTGGTCGAGGTCCCTCAGTCGTTTGCGCGAGATCTGGGCAGCCCGAGTCGTGGCAGCGATGCCTCAAGGATGCGGCGGTTGATTTGGGACCTCATCCGCCAGCCCAAGTCCGGCATCCCGTCCGCCACCTTGGACGCCCGAGGACCCTGGCTGACAAACCTCAAAACCAACCTTGCGAAATGGCTAGACCGCGTCGAAACAGACACAGTCTTACGGCGCGTCACCACGTGGACCTCGCGGGTTACTGCCAGAGAGCTGCCGGAAGCAGGGCCTCTGCTCGCAGTCGACTTCGGTCAGAACGATTGGAACGGCATCCGCATGGGAACCGTGCACTCTGCCAAGGGCGAAGGAATTCCAGCCGTTATGTACCTGGCGCTCAAGAAGAACCTCGACGCCTTGGTGGCAGGCACAGTAGAGGAGGAAGGGCGCATCGGCTATGTAGCAGTGACTAGGGCGCGCGACCTGCTCGTAGTAGCGATTCCGCAAGCAACAAGCACCAACACAGTCAGGAAGCTCAATGCCCTCGGATTCAGCGAATGGAGATTGAAGTAGCCGCGTACTCGCTCAACATCCTCACTCGGCGAATGACCGGTTCGGGAGGCCGCTGTCGTTCAGGCACCGACCTCGAATGTCCCACGCCAATCTGGGACTGACTTTGAAATCAGGTCGCCGCCGACCTGAACACGCATTGCCACCAGGAGCTTCGAGGCAAAAGGCAACCGTGACCGGCGTAGTGCATTGTTCGTGCCCCCCTCGAAGGCACTGGCTAGGCGGCCTTGACTCTGCTCCCGCTGCATAAATAAGCTAGCGCCTCTTCTGCCAGTTGATGGGGAAACTCGGTGTGCTCGACAACCCAAACACAGAAGGTGGGACAAAGCCTTGCGCGACGACATCGACGCCCAAGTCGATGCGTCGCTTTCCTGGCCCTATCGCCCTCGTGCCAAGGAAAGCCATTTTCAGGATCTACCTATGAGTGGAGTACGTTTTCACGTACCCCAAATCTAGCGATCTGATACCCCATCCAGTACCCCCAACCATCGTCGGATTCGGGCATACTTCCTCGGACTCTATCGGACGATAGAACGACTCTCTCCAGAGGAGAAAACAAAAAAGCCGGACACCTTTGGAAGTGTCCGGCCTTGTAGCTGGTCCCGCCGCCAGGAATCGAACCTGGATCTCAGCCTTCGGAGGGCCGAATTCTATCCGTTGAA
>Ga0182008_10001448_pt1 | contig 15847 bp, 13 predicted proteins | sample Sormic07211129_1_FD_120482 | JGI IMG/M metagenome (GOLD analysis project Ga0182008, IMG submission 120482) | Rhizosphere microbial communities from Sorghum bicolor, Mead, Nebraska, USA - 072115-129_1 metaG | ecosystem: Host-associated > Plants > Roots > Rhizosphere | place: USA: Nebraska...
CCAGCTCGATCAGTTCACTACGGTTGCCTCTAACGGTATGCTTTCAGATTTGTGGAAGAATTCTTACCAGGGCATTCAGCGTGCCAATACCGTGCTGAACAGGATAGATGCTATTTCTTACGCCAGCGCTACTACAAAACAGGCCAGAAAAGGCGAAATGCATTTTATACGCGCCTTGCTTTATTTCAATATGGTTCGCGTGTTTGGCGATGTGCCGTTAGTGACCATAGAAACCACTAATCCCAACGCGTTTTTTGGGCAGGGACGTACAGGTAAAGACCTTGTGTATACGCAGATCATTTCAGATCTGGGCAACGCCATACAAGAATTGCCTGCAAATACCGCTACACCCGGAAAGGCTGTTAAAACAGCTGCTCAATCTTTAATGGGGAAAGTATACTTAACCCTGGGCAGGTTTGCAGAAAGTAAAACCATACTGGCAGATGTGGTTGCCTCCGGTAAACATACACTCCTGGCCGAACCTGCAGATGTTTTTGCATTAAACAACAAAAACAACAATGAAGTTATTTTTGCCGTGCAGTTTGCATCTGGCATAAATGGAAATAGCGAAGGCAGTTCAGCTTATCAACAGTTTAGCCCATCGGGTACCATCAGTGGCGCCAAAGGCCATAACCTGCCAACCAAAAGTTTTTATCAGTTGTATAGTGCTGCTGATAAACGCAAAACAGCTTATGTTGGTTTAACCAGTGCCGGAACACCTTTTTCTACGAAACTAAAAGCTTCTACAACAACACCGGCAGATGGAGGCAGCAATTTTGTGGTATTGCGTTATGCAGATGTATTACTAATGCTGGCGGAAGATGAAAATGAATTAGGAAATACGGAGACGGCAAAAACTTACCTGAATTTGGTACGAAGGAGAGCTGGCCTGGCCGATGCCACACCACAAGGTCAGGTAGATGTTAGGGCGGCCATTACCTTGGAAAGGAGATTGGAACTGATAGGAGAAGGCCACCGTTGGTTTGATCTGCTTAGAACAGGCAGCGCCATTTCAGTGATGAACGCCTGGTTTGCCTCGCAAAATATCACCACCAGAATTACCGAACATGATCTGCTGCAACCTATTCCGCAAGACCAGATTGATACAGATCCCGCAATTAAACAAAATCCATAAACAGCATCCAGTTTTAAATCAAAAAAATGAAAAGAATTATTCTGCAGTTATCCATAGCATTTATTGCTTGTAGCAGCTTTGCACAATCAGTACCAGAAGCTCGCTTAAAAGATGTATTTAATCCTAAAAGCGAGCGGGTGTTGGTTACCGCTCATCGTGGCGATTGGCGTAATACACCTGAAAATTCAATTCAGGCCCTCAAAAACTGTATTGCTATGGGCGTAGACATAATGGAACTTGACCTGAAGAAAACAAAAGACGGGCATCTGGTGATCATGCACGATCAAACGATAGACAGGACTACAACAGGTAAAGGTAATGTGTCTGATTACAGCCTGGCCGAATTGAAAACCTTTTTCTTACGCGCAGGTTCGGGGCATCCGACCAAGCACCGTGTGCCAACCTTTAAGGAGATACTGTCTATTGCAAAAAATAAGATCATTATCGATGTAGATAAGGGATATGACTATTATCCCCAGGTAATTAAGGAGTTGCGTGAGCAGGGAATGATTGGGCATGCCATTGTGAATGTAAAAGGAAGCACGCCGCTCTCGCAGATAGAACAGGAGGTTGGTAAAATTGAGGAGGATATTACCATTATGCCAATAGTGGATATGAAAAGGGCAGACGCTTCAGCTATTATTAACAGTTATAAACCCCATCAAAAAACCATTATTCAGGCTAACTTCAGTACTGATACCTTGTCGATATTAAAAAATATAGCTAACCTGAGGACTAACTATGGTTTATGGATCAATAGCTTATGGCCTGAACAGAATGGGGGGCATGACGATGACCTGGCCGTTGAAGAAAATAAAAAGGAAGAAAGCTGGGGCTGGCTGATTAACCATAAAGCCAACCTGATCCAAACCGACCGGCCAAAAGAACTGATTGAATATTTAAGAGCGAAAAAACTTCATTATTAGTTTATCTGGTTTAATGTTTACCGAATTTACCCTATTGTTCAGCAAGAGGCGGAATTTCTGCCTCTTGTTAACCTATAGCGTTCGATAAGAAGTGTTGTTATCTCTAGTGGAACATAGTAGATGGAGAGATCTATCTGACATGAAGGACCCTGAAACGAGTTCAGTGTGACGAGATTGAGTTGAAATTATCTACGAATACTTTTAGGTATGTTTAATCCATTTCGAATTATTAGGTCAGGGCCTGCGGTTTCCTATTGCTGAGAAAAAGCAGATTTGCTATTCTAAATATCATTTGTTTTTACCTATTTATTGGAAGTTGATTCGGAGATACGCCGTATTTCTTTTTAAAGATAAATGAAAAGTGGGAGAGGTCTTCAAAACCGACTTCGAGGTAAATCTCAGTCGGTTTTTTCTTTTTTTCTGCTAAATGATAATAGGCCACTTCCAACCTTTTATCCGTTAACCATTTTTGAGGTGTGGTATGAAACAGCTTTTTAAAATCTCTGTTAAATGTTGATAAACTTCGGCCGGATAGGTAGCCAAGTTTCTCCAATGGCATATTGAACATGAAATTGCGTTGCATAAAATCGATCAGGTCAATTTTACCTGGAACATCAAAATTGGCCAGTACACTGTCTATACTGGGGTCTATCAACCGCAGGATATTAATGGCTTCTTCAATTTTAAGGGTAGCTAAACTTTCCGGAAATTCAACCTCCATATCAAAATAGGGAATCATTGAAGCCAGGCAGCTTTCCAAAAATGGGTGATTGTTAAAGCAATAAATTTTCTGCTGTGGCTCTACATTCTTTTTATGCTCTGTTTTTTCATAGAACTTTTTCAATCGCTCGGTCGATAGGTGCATTACCACAGTTTTATGCGGTAGACCATTTTTAGGGTAGTTGATAATTGTGGCCAATTCGTTTCTTGGGATCAGGAAAATATCACCCGTTTTAAAAATGAAAGTAGACTCCGCCTGAATGATTTTAGTTTCTCCTGAAATGAACCAGACAAGCATATGTTCATCAAACATCAGGTCTGATTTAAATAGTTTATCTTCATAGCTGGAAAGTTTAATTTCTTTGGTGAGATATTTAGATATATGTTCCATTGTGATAAAGTTATGGTTTTTATGTTATTTCCGTTACAGGTGCTGGCCGCTACCAGATAGCTGTTAAACTTAATTGGTCTGCAAGAAAACCGGTAACACTAAGTTCTGATTCCGATGCATCCTTTCTTCTTCCCTTGATGATTACCTGTATGCCGTTTCCTTTGAGCTGTTTGGCTGCGGAATAGCCGATAACACTATTCGCAACCTGTAATCAATCAGGGCGAATTTTCATCTAAGTTTTTCATGGGCTTATAATTTAAATTTAATACCTGTCATTTTTTCGGTTAATGCCCATAGCTTTTTAGCATTACTTTCATCCAGAGAATAATCCATTACACCACTTTGATGTAATTTAGCAGAGGTTTGAATGGAAGGATCGTCCGATAGCAGTTCCGCAATATCAGCATCTTCACAGTAAACACCTCCAATCTGATCAAGCAATGGGCTGGTAGCCACCCATACCGAAGTTGCTGCACCCTGTGGGATGGTTTTAAGACTGGCTAATATTTCTGGACGTATGTTCCCGCTTTCATCGAAAAAGCCCATCTGCTTAAACAATTCTATGTCAGCATCTCTGGCCAGTTCTGTTCCGGCAATTGATCCGGGGTGTAGCGAATAAGCCCTTACCTGGTGTGCTTTTGCACGTTGATCCAATTCCAGCGCGAAAAGGTTAGTGGCTGTTTTCGACTGCCCATAGCCAAGCAGCGTTTGGTATTCCCGGTGTTCGAAATTGGGATCATCGAAATTAAAAGCTGCTGTATGATGCCCGAGTGAGGAAACATTTACAACCCGAGCACCATTGGCATTCTTAAGTGCTGGCCATAGTATGGCTGCCAGTTGGAATTGTCCGAAGTAATTTGTTGACAGCTGAGATTCAAATCCGCGGCTATCCCGCTGCAAAGGTACCCACATCATTCCCGCATTGTTGATTAAAATATGCAGCGGTCTGCCCGTTGCCAGGAATTTTTCTGCAAATGCATCAATGGTTTCTGGTTTTGCAAGGTCCATCGCCTCTATTTCTACGTTTGAAACACCTTCCAGATTTTTTCTTGCTTTTTCAATATTCCTGGCCGGTACGATTACGGTTGCGCCCGCTGCGGCCAGTATTTTTGTAGTTTCCAGACCAATACCAGCGTTACCACCGGTTACAATTGCAATTTTTCCTTTAAGGTCAATCCCTGCTATAACTTCTGTTGCTGTTGAGCTTGCACTAAAACCTGAACCCAGTGGCTGCTGTAGTGCACCTTGATAATTATTCCTTTCCATTATTGATTTATTTAAATGTATAGGACAAATTTAGGCGAATAACTATATGAGGATTTTGTTTAGCGTGTCAATCTGTTTTGTTGAGCAGGTCATTTTTTTGTTTTGAATGTCAAATCAAAAATGAGGTGTGAGGTGCAGCTATTCTTTATGTAGTTTATTCTGACTGAAATTTACACGCTTTTCCTTTATCTTTGCCACCAACTTAATATTCCCATTTCGTGATCAATGTAAATAATATCTCCGTTTCATTTGGCGGAACGACGCTTTTCAGCGATGTAACCTTTTCGATAAACGAGAACGATAAAATTGCCCTTATGGGTAAAAACGGCGCAGGCAAGTCGACCATACTCAAAATAATTGCTGATGTAGCCAAGCCAACATCTGGTAACGTAACTGGTCCGAAAGAAGCCGTAATTGCCTATTTGCCACAGCATTTACTCACTCAGGATCATGTTACTGTTTTTGAGGAAACCATGAAAGCCTTTGCAGCCGTAAACCAGATGCAAAAAGAACTGGATGAGTTAAATGAGCAGCTTACTATCCGTACCGATTACGAAAGTGATGATTACATGAAGCTTATTGAGCGTGTATCCGAACTGAGTGAGAAATTTTATTCGATTGAAGAAATCAATTACGATGCAGAAGTAGAAAAAGTATTAAAAGGTTTGGGCTTCGAACGCAAAGATTTTACCCGGCAAACATCTGAGTTTTCGGGTGGATGGCGCATGCGTATTGAGCTGGCCAAAATTCTGTTAAAGAAACCTGATCTGATTTTACTGGATGAGCCAACCAACCATATGGATATCGAAAGTATCCAATGGCTGGAAGATTTTTTAATCAATTCGGCAAAGGCCGTAATGGTCATTTCACACGATCGTACTTTTGTAGATAATATCACCAACCGTACCATTGAGGTAACCATGGGTAGGATTTACGATTATAAGGCTAAATATACCCATTATCTTCAGCTGCGTGCTGATCGTCGTATCCACCAATTAAAGGCTTACGAAGAACAACAACGTTTTATTGCCGATAACCAGGAATTTATTGATCGTTTTAGGGGAACTTATTCTAAAACCTTACAGGTGCAATCGCGTGTAAAAATGCTCGAGAAGTTGGAAATCATCGAAATTGATGAAGTGGATACATCGGCATTAAGGTTAAAGTTTCCACCTTCACCACGTTCAGGTCAGTATCCGGTAATGGTAGAAGAGCTTACCAAAACTTATGGCGATCATGTTGTTTTCGAAAAAGCATCCATGGTCATCGAGCGGGGAGAGAAGGTGGCATTCGTTGGTAAAAACGGCGAAGGTAAATCAACAATGATTAAAGCCATTATGGGTGAGATTGATTTTGAAGGCAGTTTAAAGGTAGGCCACAATGCTAAAATCGGATATTTTGCACAAAACCAGGCTGCTTTACTTGATGAGAACCTTACGGTATTTGATACCATCGATCAGATTCCGTTAAGCGATGGCACAATAAAAATCAAAGACCTTTTGGGTGCCTTTATGTTTAGTGGAGATGATACCACGAAAAAGGTTAAAGTACTTTCTGGCGGCGAGAAAACCCGTTTGGCTATGATTAAACTGTTGTTAGAGCCTGTAAACGTATTAATCCTCGATGAGCCCACCAACCATTTGGATATGAAAACCAAAGACATTATTAAGGACGCATTAAAAGATTTTGATGGTACTTTGATTTTGGTATCACACGATCGCGATTTCTTAGATGGATTGGTTCAAAAAGTATTCGAATTCGGCAATAAAAGGGTTCGCGAACATTTTGAAGATATAAAAGGATTCTTGGCCTATAAAAAAATGAATAGTCTGAAAGAAATCGAACAGGGCTAAATAGGTTTTTCCGGTATTAAAATTGAAAAGCAGTTCTGAAAAGAGCTGCTTTTTTTTAAAACGAGTACCGCAAGTGGTTTCGACGCATCATTTCGACTGCAGTGCCTGCCCGTACAGACGGGGAGAAATCTTTTAAGATACTCAAAAGATCTCTCCATTTCGCCGCGCTCTAATCGGGAGGACAGCCATTCTATCGGAATCCGTCAATGGTAGAGGTCTGAATTTTTCTAAAGAACGAGTGCAGCGATTTCCTCCTCAGCGGTTTCTACCTGTGTAACATCTGTTTGGGCTGAAACAAAACCATTAATGGTTAAATTAGGTGCTTTTCCCATAACCAAAGCATGGTAATTGGTATTACCTTTTAGTTTTAACGTGCTACTGTCAAGAATTTTCGTGTACAATCCTTCACAACTGGTATTGATATCGGCAAAGGCATTATCTTTAAGAATGATCTGGAGAAACTTGATTGAGAGCTTCGCTTCTGTCTTTACCACTGCATTTTCATCTGCCTCAATCCGGTAAATGTCGTGTACAAAAATAATAAGTTTACACTTTTCGTTATCACGGTTGCTAATACAGAGCATTTCGCCCTTTTGCGTAACTTTCGCATCTCCCGCATTATCATCAGCATAAGATATGCCAACGGTTTGTCTTTGAACCAATACCACTTCTACATTTCCCTTTATCACTATCTTTCTAAAATTTGGAAGCTGATCAAAATCAGTTTTGTTTATTTCTGCAGCCCTTAAATTAGTAGTTTGGGTGGCCGTTAAAGTTATCAGCGCAGCTACCATAATAATTAGCGTTTTAATTGAGGTTTTCATTGTCCGTTTTTATTAAATTAAATGTTAAATTTTTTAGGGTTAAGGTGTTCTAAAAATATTCAATTTGTGTACACCTATATCGTATTGTTGCAAGCTTAACCAAGCTGGTGCCAAAATAAAAATGTGCCCTTAACTGCTTTTTGAATGGTTATTCTTGCTTATTGCTGTTATGGCTATGTTCATTTTCGAACAGTGGATGTGCGACTGCGAACAGTTTTAAATCGGGTGGTGATTAGAGAAATTTTCTGTTTACCATCCATAACCCAAATATTTGACGTAATCAAACCGTTTCAACTGATCGTCGAAAGCCTTTTCAGGTGTTTGATTATTATCAACAGGATAATAAGCTGAAATGACCTAAATTAACCAGATAGTGTTACTTTTGGGTAAGCATGAAATAATCGTCTGTCCATGCCTATTTGTAGGATTTGTTTAACTTTGATTATTTTAAACAAAGGAGGGGGCGGGCATGAAAAATGTTTTGCCCTTTTTTATTTAGAATTACCCAAAATTTATCTTAAAGGCGATTGGCCTGATGGTCATTTACCTAAATCCGATCGGCCATATATCCGGATTTTATATTATCTTTAAAATACAAATTTCAAAATCAGGCTGTTGTTATTCAGTTAATTACAGAAGAATGAAATTTTGAGATCAAATTTTTCTGACCAAATGATCTGCATATATGAGTATCACGAAATCCAGTTATCCAGCTTTTGTAATTTGCCTGATTTATACCATTTTTTGTGGTTATATTTCAGATAAACGTGTTTATCCACGTTTAGGCATTGTTTCTGGTTTAGCGCAGGATAGTATAGCCTACGCTTCAGGTTTTAAAATGATTGGTGAATCAGTTCCTAAACTGCTATCTCCTGTATTAACAGATGAACAATTTAAAGCCAATTTGAAAAAGATCGGCGCAGCCAGGTGTAAAGTGTTAAGCTGTAATCTTTTCTTTCCATCAAGTATGAAAATAGCCGGACCTGAAGTAGATGAGGTGAAAGTTTTAGCTTATACCGAAACTGTTTTAGCAAGAGCTGGGCAAGCGGGTGTTAAATTTATTGTATTGGGCAGCTCGGGTGCCAGGCGTATTCCTGCAGGTTATGATGTTGTTAAGGCCAAATCTGATTTTGTTGTCTTATGTAAAAAACTGGCCCAAATTGCAGGGAAATATCAGGTTATCATTTTATTGGAAAACCTCGAAACTACCGAAACAAACTTTATCACCTCACTAAAATCGGCAGCAGAGATTGTAAGTCAGGTTGATCACCCTAATTTCAGACTCAATGCAGATATATTTCACATGATGCGTGAAGGGGAATCGCCCAATGAAATTATTGAGGCCGGTGCCTTGATTGGATTTTCAGAAGTTGCCGAAAAACAAAACAGATCATTACCTGGTGTTATGGGAGATGATTTTAAACCTTATTTACGGGCTTTACACAAAATAAATTACAAGGGTTTTATTTTTATAGAAGGCAATATCAAAAATGCGGCTACTGAAATGCCAGTCGCTTTCCAATATCTTTCTGCTCAGATTGCCGCAGTATATTCGGAAAAGAAAACAGATTGATGAAGTGTCTCGCTTTTAAATACAAACCTAATTTTACTTCGCTAACGATAGCAGCGATTGCATATTCGATTTTTTTGCAATCTGATCAATGTTTGGTAAACGCATTTTAGCCACATTTGCTTCAACGGTAAAAGATGGGTTTTCGCTTTTGGTAAATGCAGCAATATCTCTTACTGTACTTGATAAAATTTTAAGTGTCAGCATGAATTGACGGTTCATATACCAGATCTTTTGAAGATTGGTGTTTGGATTAAGGTATTCATTATTTAAACGCTCACTTTGTTCGAATTGGATGCTGTCTAAAAGAACCAGTTTTGAAGTTATTTGATTCAATACTGAATCTGAAAGATTTAATCCTTTGATACCAATTAACCTGTTGTTTTCTACGTAATAATCTAAACCATTAAAATTAATGGTGGTTAAGTTACTTCTATTGATGATGTACGCCGTCTTTGGCAAATTATCGTTTGTTCGGTGTTTGTTAAAAGCAATGTGTTGATCGGCTAGTCGCTCAATCAGCCCGTTCCCATCTACTTTTTCAGCTTCCACGCAAATAGCTGATTTTGTGAGTTGCTTGTTTTGAGCAAGGGTAATTGATGTGATTGAAGATGAGGTGATTGCGAAGAATGTAAGCGTAATTAATTTGGCAATTTTCATGCCGCAAAGATAAGGGTAATATTCCTTAAATTATTTTTTTTGTATGTTTAATATTACGGTTTAAGCAGTCTTTTGAAATTTAATTGATGACAAAAATCAATTTTTCCTAATATTTGATTCTTCTTGAGCAATAATGTGTTAGCAGTTCAAAATCTGAGGAGCTATATTTTTGTGATTTAAAAAAATTGTTTAGGCATGGACAGCTTGCTCAGTTTTTTCAATCTGAGGTACGGTGTTTAATGCATTTAGCGAAATACTGATATTTAACGTATAAAAACCTTCTTCATCAATTCCGGCAGTCATTTCGGCATTTTGGTGGTAGGCATATTTTAACCGGTTACTGATGTTGTCCATTCCTGAGCCAAAACCTACCTTGCTTTTAATCGATCTCGGTAAATTACGGCTTTCGATATGCAGTTTGCCATCAAAAGTATAAACTGCTATTGTAGCCTTATACTGTATATCAGTTAGGTTTCCATGTTTAAACATGTTTTCTAAAATAGTAAGTAAAACAAGGGGAATAAGTTTAATTTCATCAAGGTCAGGTCCGCTGGCAAACTCAATATAAATTTTACCTTGGGTAATTTGGTGCAGGCTGATCAGGTTTTCACACTGCGAAATTTCATCACTCAGATTTACAAAGCCTTCATTGTGCTTAGTATTGGCTGCAAAACGCATCATATCAGAAAGGTAAAGCATTACTTTGGCATCTTCTGGAGAATAAGTATTTAGTTTTTGGTGTACAAACTCAAATGTATTGAATAGCAGATGTGGATTAATCTGTGCTTTCATAAAGGCATTCTTAGACATAGCGAGTTCCTTTTCCATTTTTTCCTTATCAAGAAGCATTTGAAAGCGCTGTTTCTCAATCCTGGATTTTTCGGTTTTTTCTTTAATAAATCGTTTTAAGAAATAATAGCCTGTAGAAAAAAGCAGGAAAAATGAGCCTCTATAAAGCACCTTAGCTATTCTGATTCTAAGCGTTGGTAGTTCTCCAGGTAAAATATTGGTGTAGGTATTTAGCAAAATGTCTACACCAGTAACTGTACCTAAATAAATCAAGATAGTTGATATCACAACCAAAGGAACTTTCCATATTGCTCCGTTATGATATGCTGTTGCTTTTTCCAACAGTAAAGCATAGGTATAAAATAAGGTGATATTAATCGTGTAATGAATAGCATAGTTACCAAATGTACCGAACATCCCTACCCAGTAAACAACCACCACGGTTTCCCAAAATATAAATACAGACCACGCAATTATATGTATCCGGTACATATGCAGCCAGTTTTGTAATATTCTCATGCTCCGTTTTAATCTATTCATAAAGAGTTATTTACTATCTGTGTAACAACTACTGTTACAGGGTACTATCGCCGCTAGTTTTCGAAAAAAAAATAATTATGAAAACTCAAAAACTAGCTAAAAGAACACTATTTGTATTTAAAAAAAAACTGAGTAGAGAGGTTAATATCCCAACAACGGTTTCTGATCCAACTACTGTAACAGTTTCTACGAGTACAGGTGTCATTTTATAATTAAATGTTTTACGGTAGCCGTTACTTTTTACGGCTACTGATAATTAACCTTTCGGAAATAAAGCTTTTAAATTCCTGTTGATAAATATCTCCAACAGTAAAGCTAATGTGGTTTTTCATGGTGATCCTGTTACCATCTATATACAAAATTTTGTCGATGGCTACAATATAACCACGATGTAATTGTATGAAACCTTTTTTAATACTAAGCTGTTCCCGAACATCTTTCAAACTCAAGTAAGCAATAATTACTTTAGTTACCGTATGTAATTTAATGTAATTGTGAAAACTTTCAAAGGCAATAATATCCTCATATTTAACCATTACCGCACGGTGCTCCTCTTCCTTATTTTTAACCAGGAAATAATCTTCGTTGGCGCCACCCGTCATTTCATGCCCAAAAAGCCTGGTAATGGTGGTGGCAAATTTAGCATAGCTATATGGTTTAAGCAAATAAGCATCTCCTGCGGCTTCAAAAGCATCAAAAGCATACTGTTCATGTGAGGTAGTAAAAATGAGTTTTCTGGTTCTAAACCGAATGGCTTTGGCCAGTTCGAGCCCGGAAATTTGTGGCATTTCTACATCCATGAAAATTACATCGACCGTTTCTGAACTGGCCAGTTCTCTTAAGGCGGTAATTGGATCGGTAAATTGCTGTACTAGCCGCATGTTCGGTGTATCTTCTATATATTTTTGTAGCCCGGCTAAGGAACTATACTGGTCGTCTATGGCTATGCACTTAATCATCTTCAAATATCTGGTTCTCTTATAACGAAATTACGCCTTTTTGTAACGAAAAGGGTACTATCTGTAAGCAATAATTTTAAGTTCCCCTCCTTTTTGTTAATTTAACATAAAATTATGTCAATTAATTTTAATTGATGCGGGCAATAGCTATAATCCATAAATATTCAAGAATAAGTGTATTCACGATTTAAATTGGTTTGCTAATCAATATAATAAGTTTAATCAAATTAAGAGCATATACCCATCTGTTTTGTTACCAGAATATACAAACTCCTACATCCTTGTAATTGGTGCTGTCTGATTAAGCGCTACCATTTTGATTGAGGCCTTGCTGCGTATAGATCGTTTATGTTGGCTAAGCGTCATATGTAGCTCGCTTAAGCCAGACTTGGTTTTATTAACGATATTTTTGCAGTACAGATTTATCCTTTAATTTATGGCTGATCACTTATTGAAAAATATACCTTATTCCGTTCTCGATCTTGCAACCGTTTTAGATGGTTTTACTGCAGCAGACACTTTTAAAACCAGTCTGGATTTAGCTAAGCAGTCTGAAACCTTAGGTTACACACGTTACTGGTTTGCCGAGCACCATAATATGGCTGGTGTAGCCAGTTCTGCACCGGCAGTACTTATTGGTTACATTGCGGGTAATACCACTCACATACGCGTAGGTTCCGGTGGCATCATGCTGCCCAATCATGCACCTTTAATTGTGGCAGAACAATTTGGGACATTGGCTTCACTTTATCCCAATCGGGTTGATCTGGGGTTGGGCAGGGCACCGGGAACTGATCAGGTTACAGCAATGGCCATCCGTGGCGAAAATTTTAATGCTGTTCATAGTTTTCCGAGAGATATTGAGAAACTACAACAATTTTTCTCTTCCGGTAATAACCGGGCCAGCGTTAGGGCTATGCCGGGAGAGGGGCTGGATATTCCGATCTGGATTTTAGGTTCGAGTACGGATAGCGCACGCTTAGCCGCAGAAAAAGGACTACCTTATGCTTTTGCCAGTCATTTTGCACCAACCTATTTTGAACAGGCCGTTTCGATTTATAAAAATAACTTTAAACCGTCTGAGTTTTTGCGCGAGCCTTACGTAATGGCTTGTGTAAATGTAGTTGCTGCAGATACCGATGAGGAAGCAGAACATTTATCAGGTTCGGTAAAACGTATGTTTTTAGGTGTGATCACCGGCAAAAGAGAATTACTAAAACCACCGGTTGATGATATTAATATGTATTGGGATCGGTTGGAAAAAGAAGCAGTAGAGCAGATGTTATACTATTCTTTTATTGGTAGCGCCAAAACCATTAAAGAAAATTTGACAGCTTTTGTCACAAAATATGGTGTAAATGAGATAATGAGTACATCTCATATATACGATCATCAGGCTAAATTATACTCGAATAAAATTTTTGCAGGTTTGTTTAGATAAAAGACAGGTCATCGTTTCGAGTGGAGTGTATTACAGTCGAGAACCCGAAGGCTCAGCGAAGCTAAATCTATTGAGGTGGATCTCTACCCGCCTGTATGGGCAGGTCTATCCGTACAGGCGGGCATTCCACTACGTTCCAGATGACGACCGTTTTATTTAAATATCGAACATGCGCAGAGTCCCACACATTTTACATCATCACTTACACTTTAAGATTTGTTAATAATAAGGGAATATTGAGCTGGTAGCTTTGCTGCGAAAAAAAGCAGCATCCCTTGAGCAAAACTTTACTTTCATCTTTACAACGCGGAAGCCACCAGGCTATGGCAGAAATTTACCAGGTGTATTGGGCAGATGTTTTTGATGTGGCGTTAAAAAAAACCGGTGATGAAGCCCTTGCACAGGATATTACACAAGAGATTTTTATTTCGCTCTGGGAAAACCGTAAAACAATTAACATTTCTGCAACCCTAAGTGCCTATCTGTATGGTGCTGTAAAATATAAAGTAATTAATTATTTCAGGTCGGGTAGCGTTAAAGACCAGCACCAAACTGCATTTGCAGCCCTTATCGATGAGCAGCACACTGCCACCGCTGATGATAAAATAATTTTAAAAGAACTTCATTTAGAAGTAGATGCCGCCATTGCGCTGTTGCCCGAAAAAATGCAATTGGTATTCTCAATGAGCCGGAAACAGGAGAAATCCATCAAAGAAATTGCTGCCGAACTCAACGTTTCTGTGCAAACCGTTAAAAATCAAATTTCTGCGGCGCTGAAACTTCTTAAAAAAAACCTTTCCTATATCCTGTTAATTGCTGTATTGATCGGCTTAACCTAAAGTTAATCTATAGATAACATTTTTGGTTAGTACCCATCTGCTTTTCGACTGACATGTATTTAAATGACAGAAGAACAGGCAAAGGAACTGCTGCAGAAATATCTCGATCAGCAGGCAAGTCCGAAAGAGCAAAAAATAGTTGAAGAGTGGTATGCCAAACTCCAGGTAAAAGATGGTGTGGTACCTGCCAACCGGAAAGCAGCGATAGGGGCGCAAATGTTTGCTCACCTTCAGGCCGCTATGCGCGAGAAGCAGAAATCTGGCAAAATATTTAAACTCCAGTCTTTCGTCAGGGTTGCGGCTGCTGTACTCCTCATGGTTACCATAGGGATAAGTATTTGGAAACTGAATACTCAGCTGCCTTCTCAAAATCAGGTAACCGTAAGTACAGGAAGCACGCAGCAGAAGCAGATTACTTTATCAGATGGTTCGGTGGTTTTGTTAGGCCCGTCTGCAAAACTCTGTTATCCTAAAACATTTGCGTCTAACAGTCGTCAGATTGAACTAAAGGAAGGAGAAGCCTTTTTTGATATCGCCCATCAGGAAAAAAGGCCTTTCACCGTACATACCAGTGCTGGAGTAAACATTAAAGTTTTAGGAACTTCTTTTAAAGTTAAATCTTATCAGATTAGAAAACAGCTTGAGGTTGCTGTAGTAACAGGCAAAGTTGCAGTGAGCAATGAGAAAGGCAATCTGGGCACGCTGATTAAAGATGAGTTTTTAACCTATAATAAAAATAACGGTCGTACGGCCATTGGTAAAATCAAGGCATCCGCTTTTATCAAATTTGCTTTTGATGGTGTAAGCCTTAATCAGGTGATTGCCAAACTCCAATATGTTTACAGCATTAAAATTTTGCTTAACGACAGCAATTTGGGCAAACTTAAAACCACTGCCTCTTTCAGTAGCAAACAATCGCCTGAAGAGATTTTGGATATTATCTGCAGTCTGCATCACCTCAGGTTCAGTGCATCAAAAAATCATACAACATTTAATATATACAGATGAGATAGGGATATGATATAGAACTATATACGGTTACCGGTTAGACCGGGTGCTGCAATTTTTCCTCCTGGCGAAAAGGCCAGTATAGATAAAGCTTTACAAAAATAAAATCAAACAAATTAAGCAATGAAAACAACCTCCTTTAAGAGGACACCAGCTCTTTACAAGATCATGAAATACTCATGTTTAACATTTACAATCCTCTGCATTTTTTGCAGCTCTATCCTCGCTTCAGCAGGTATGGCACAAAAGTTAGAGAAAACTACGGTTAGTCTTACTATAAATAAAGGCCGTAAGATGACCGAGATCATCAAAGAAATCGAATCCCGTACCGGACTTAGTTTTGTGTACAATCCAGATCAGCTGCAACAAAAAAACATGTTGGTAAGCGGCGATTTTACGATGGAACCTGTTAGGTCACTTTTAGACCGACTTGGTTTGCAGGTTTTAGAAAAAGGGGGATATGTGATTTTAAACAACGCCGTGATGAATAAACCAGACCGGATTATTACAGGTGTAGTAAGAGATACAACAGGTTTGGCACTTCCCGGTGTTTCAGTTAAAGTATTGGGCACGCAAAGTGGCACCATAACTGATGGAAACGGTGCTTATCGTATTGCAGTTGGCGCAGATGCCGTATTATCATTCTCTATGATCGGTTATCAAACCAGGGAAGCAAAAGTAGGCGAGGAGCAGGTCATTAACATGGTTTTGAAAGAAGAACGTTCTACACTTGCAGATGTAGTAGTTGTGGGTTATGGCACGCAGAAAAAAGAAACTTTAACCGGGGCAATCAGTATTGTTGGCCTGGATAAACTTTCTTCGCGCTCGTTAAACAGTGTTGGCGAGGTATTGGCCGGGAAATCACCGGGCGTGATTGTAACCAATGAAGGAGGCGACCCTACCTCTGCACCACGTATCAATATCCG
>Ga0182008_10001451_pt1 | contig 15841 bp, 14 predicted proteins | sample Sormic07211129_1_FD_120482 | JGI IMG/M metagenome (GOLD analysis project Ga0182008, IMG submission 120482) | Rhizosphere microbial communities from Sorghum bicolor, Mead, Nebraska, USA - 072115-129_1 metaG | ecosystem: Host-associated > Plants > Roots > Rhizosphere | place: USA: Nebraska...
CCAGCTGCCGCCTTCGGAGCGGCGCCGGGTCCGCAACATCGAGTGGGGCCACATGTTCAACGACGACATCATCTCGATGCCCGACAAGTGGGAGTACCCGTGGTACGCGGCCTGGGACCTGGCGTTCCACATGATCCCGCTGGGCATGGTCGACCCGGATTTCGCCAAGCAGCAGCTCGACCTGATGCTGCGCAACGACTACCTGCATCCGAACGGCCAGCTGCCCGCCTACGAGTGGAACTTCGGCGACGTCAATCCCCCGGTGCACGCCTGGGCCACGATGCAGCTTTTCCTGATCGACAAGGAGCGCCGCGGCGACAACGGCGACATCGAGTTCCTCAAGTACGCGTTCTCCAAGCTGCTGATCAACTTCACCTGGTGGGTCAACCGGAAGGACCGCACCGGCGCCAACGTATTCGAGGGCGGCTTCCTCGGGCTCGACAACATCGGCGTGTTCGACCGTTCCGCGCCGCTGCCCACGGGCGGCTACCTGGACCAGGCCGACGGCACGGCATGGATGGTGTTCTTCAGCCAGCAGATGCTCCGGATCGCGGTCGAGCTGGCCGTGAATGAGCCGCTGTACGAGGAATTCGTCGAGAAGTTCTTCAACCACACGATGTTCATCGCCGGCGCGATGGACCGGGTCGGCGAGCGCCAGGACGAGATGTGGGACGAGGAAGACGGCTTCTTCTACGACGTGCTGCGCCTGCCGGACGGCAGCGCCACGCGCCTGAAGGTCCGCTCGATCGTCGGGCTGCTGCCGCTGGCCGCGGCGGCCGTGTTCGAGCAGGACACCATCAACAGGCTGCCGCGGTTTCGCGATCGTGCGCGACAGTTCATGGCGCGGCACCCGGAACTCGTGGCGCACGCGCATCTGCCGAACGAGCCCGGCGTCGCCGAGCGACGCATGCTGGCGATCGTCGGCAAGGACAAGCTGCGCCGCATCCTCGCGCGCATGCTGGACGAGAACGAGTTCTTCGGACCGCACGGCATTCGCGCGCTGTCGCGGGTCCACCTCGAACACCCCTACGTCTTCGAGCACGCCGGGCAGTCGTATCGGGTGGCCTATGTGCCGGGCGATTCCGATTCCGGCATGTTCGGCGGCAACTCCAACTGGCGCGGGCCGGTCTGGATGCCGATCAACTTCCTGCTCTACACCTCGCTGCTGCGCCTGTACGCCTACTTCGGCGACGACTTCAAGGTCGAATGCCCGACGGGATCGGGGCAGATGATGACCCTGCTTGAAGTGGCGAAGGAACTGGGCGAGCGCCTGTGCCGCCTCTTCCTGCGCGGCCAGGACGGCCAGCGGCCGGCGCACGGCCCGGCGCCGAAGTTCCGCGACGACCCCCACTGGCGCGACCTGGTGCTGTTCTACGAATACTTCCACGGCGATTCCGGTGCCGGCATCGGCGCCAGCCACCAGACTGGCTGGACCGGCTGCGTCGCGCGCATCATCCAGATCAACGCGCTGGTGACCCGGGACCTGCTGCTCATGCCGGACGCCGAGGCGCAGGCCGCGCGGGCACTGCACGGGGCGACCAGCGCCGGCACCACCGCGCCCTGACCGCTACGCGTGCGAATCCGGCCCGGCCTCGCCGGTCGAGGGGTCGGCGCTGTCGAGCCAGGCGTTGATCAGGGTATAGGAAACCGCCAGCAGCACCGGACCGACGAAGATCCCGACCAGCCCGAAGCCGAGCAGGCCGCCGATCACGCCGGCGAAGATCAGCAGCAGCGGCAGGTCGGCGCCGCGCTTGATGAGCCACGGGCGCAGGAAGTTGTCCATGGTGCCGACGATCACGGTCCACACCAGCAGGAAGACGCCCCAGCCGGTCGAGCCGTTCCAGAAGACCCAGATCGTCGCCGGCGCCAGCACCAGCGTCGGCCCGAGCTGCACGATGCACAGCATGAACATCACGGCAGTGAGCAGGGCCGCGAAGGGCACGCCGGCGATCGCCAGGCCGATGCCGCCCACCACGGCCTGGACGATCGCCGTCACGCCGACGCCGAGGGCCACGCCCCGGATCGCCTTGCCGGCCAGCACCACGGCATCCTCGCCGCGCGCGCCGCCGAGCCGGCGGCCGAAGCGCCGGACCTCGTTGGCCGCCGATTCGCCCTGGGCATACATCAGGCCCGCGATCACCACGGTCAGCAGGAACTGCAAGCTGAGCGCCCCCACCACCCCGGCCTGCGAGAACAGCCAGCCGGTGACGCGCGAGGCATAGGGCGTGACCTTGGCCTCGATGCCCGCCACGCCCGAAGCCACCAGCTCGTCCCAGGCCAGCACCACCCTGGGCCCGACGAAAGGCACGCCGCCGACCCAGTCGGGCAGCTGCGGCGGGCCCTTGCTGATCTGGAGCTTGAACCAGGCGAGGACTTCGTCGGCGTTGGCCGCGATGGTGGAGATCGCCATCGTCAGCGGCAGCACGAACAGCAGCAGCAGGATCAGCACCATCACCAGCACCGCCAGGCTGCGGCGTCCCCACAGCCGGGCCTCGAACCACAGCAGCGCGGGCCAGCTCGCCACCACCACCATCACGGCCCAGATGGTGGCACCGAGGAAGGGCCGCAAGATCCAGAGGGAAGAGGCGATCAGCAGGACGATGGTCAACACGCTGAACGTGATCTTGGCAAGGTCCGGGCGCGTGTCTGTCATGGGGCGTCACCTCTGTACGGAAGGCGCCATCGTAGCCGAGCCCCGGCTCGGCACGCGATGCTCAGGGCGAGCGGTGCAGGCGCGGCGCCGACAAGGCGTCGACGCTCTGACGGATGGTCTCGTCGACATCGCGCCAGCGCCCGGTCAGCCGGGCCAGGACCAGCGCCGCCTGGAGCGCCTGGATGTCCTTGACGCTCGGCGCGACCCTGATCTGCGCGATCGCAGCGTCGGTGTTGCCGCCCTTGAGGAGCGTCAGCACCTTGGCCGCCCAGTCGCTTGTTCTTGCCATGAGTTCCCCTGTGTCGGATCGGAGGGCGACTCTACACCGGCTTCGGCGCCGGCACGCGCGGCGCCGGTCAGTCGACGGCCAACAACCGCGCGAGGGAATTCGCCCACGACATCGTCAACCGACCCGAGCGCGGACAAGGCAATGCACCCGGCCTCCCTGACAATCCGCGCCATGACTGATTCACCGGACATGGACACCCGCCCCGTGCTGATCGCCGGCGGCGGCATCGGCGGCATCGCGCTCGCCCTCACGCTGCACCAGATCGGCGTGCCTTGCATCGTCTTCGAGGCCGTGCCCGAGCTGCAGCCGCTGGGCGTCGGCATCAACCTGCAGCCCAATGCCGTGCGCGAGCTGTACGACCTCGGCTTCGACGACAAGCTGCTCGACACCATCGGCATCCAGGCCCGCGAGTGGGCCCTGGTCGGCCGCAACGGCAATGACATCTATGCCGAGCCGCGCGGCCTGCTGGCGGGCTATCGCTGGCCGCAGTACTCGGTGCACCGCGGCCAGCTGCAGATGCTGCTGTACCGGGCGGCGCTCGAACGGCTCGGCGGCGATGCGATCCGCCTGGGCCACAAGGTCAGCGGATACCGCAACGAAGCCGCCGGCGTCACCGCCTTCGTCGACACCCGCGATGGCCGCCGGCTCGAAGTCGAAGGCCGCCTGCTGGTGGCCGCCGACGGCCTGCACTCGGCGGTGCGGGCGCAGATGCACCCCGCGCAGCCGCCCATCCAGTGGGGCGGCGCGATCCTCTGGCGCGGCACCGCGCAAGGCGCGCCGATCCGCAGCGGTGCGTCCTTCGTCGGCGTCGGCTCGCTGCGGCACCGGGTCGTGCTCTACCCGATCTCTCCGCCCGACCCGGCCACCGGCCTGGCCACCATCAACTGGATCGCCGAGATCACGGTCGACAACGCCAAGGGCTGGACCCAGGGCGACTGGAACCGACGCGTTGCGGTCGATGATTTCATCCATCACTTCGAGGGCTGGAACTACGACTGGCTCGACGTGCCCGCCATGCTGCGCGGCGCCTCGGAGGTCTTCGAGTACCCGATGATCGACCGCGACCCGGTGTCCAGCTGGGTCGACGGCGGCGTGGCGCTGCTCGGCGATGCCGCCCACGTGATGTACCCGGTGGGCTCCAACGGCGCCAGCCAGGCGATCGTCGATGCGCGGGTGCTCGGTGCGGCGATGCTGGCCCATGGCGTGACCCCCGCCGCGCTGCAGGCCTACGACGACAAGCTCTGCGCCGACATCTCGGCCCTGGTGCTGCGCAACCGCGGCGCCGGTCCCTTCGGCATCCTGGGCCTGGTCGACGAGCGCTGCGGCGGGGTCTTCGACGACATCGACCAGGTCATTCCGGCGGCCGAGCGGGAGGCCTTCATGGCCCGCTACAAGGCGGCCGCCGGCTTTGCGATCGAGACCCTCAACGCGGCGCCGCCGACGATCGCGCCGGGCGCCCGGGTCCGCTGAGCCGGACGCCGAGCGCCGCCAGGGCGGAGACGGTCGCCAGCACGGTCACGCCCAGCCAGCCCCAGGTCGGCAGCACCAGCGCCGCCAGCGCCGAGCCGATCGCCATGCCGATGAACATGCCGGTGAACAGCACCGCGTTGAGCCGGCTGCGCGCCGCCGGGTCGATGCCGTAGACGATGGTCTGGTGCGCGATCAGCGCGGCCTGCACGCCCAGGTCGAAGCCGACCGCGCTGGCCGCCAGCAGCCAGAGCCGCGCCGGTGTCGACAGCAGCGGCATCAGCGCCATGGCCGCGAACGACAGCACCACCAGGCCGGCGCCGAGGCGCGTCACCAGTTCGGGCCCGCGGCGGTCGGCCAGCCGGCCGGCGAGCGGCGCCGCCAGCGCGCCGGCAGCACCGGCCAGGCCGAAGGCGCCGGCGGCGGCGCTGCCGAGGTGGAAGGGCGCGCCATGCAGCATCACGGCCAGGGTCGACCAGAAGGCACTGAAGCCGATCGCCAGCAGGCCCTGTGCCAGGGTCGCGCGGCGCAGGGCGCCGTGGCGCCGCCACAGCGCGGCCAGCGAACCCAGAAGCGCGCCATAGGCCAGCTGGGTGGTGGGCCGGAAGCGCGGCAGCCCGCGCCAGGCGGCGACGCCGACCAGGGCGATGCTGGCGGCGGCCAACACGAACATCGAGCGCCAGCCGAAATGCTCGGCCACGAAGCCGCTCACCACCCGCGACAGGAGGATGCCCAGCAGCAGCCCGGTCATCACCATGCCGACCACCTTCCCGCGGTGCGATTCGGGGGCCAGCGTGGCCGCGGCCGGGACGATGTCCTGCGCCATCGAGGCCGACAGGCCGATCGCGAGGCTGGCGACCAGCAGCCAGCCGATGCCGGGCGCGGCGCCGGCCAGCAGCAGGGCCGCGCACAGCACGGCCGCCTTGGCGAGGATGATGCGGCGGCGATCGAAGCGGTCGCCGAGCGGCGCCAGCAGCAGGATGCCCAGCGCATAGCCCAGCTGCGTCAAGGTCGGCATGAAGCCGACGGCGCGGGTCGAGGCGCCGATGTCGGCACCCAGCACGCCGAGCATCGGCTGGCTGTAGTAGATCGACGCCACCGCCAGCCCGGCGCCGGTGGCCAGCAGCAGCACCAGCGACGCGGGCAGCCGTTCGGCCGGGGCCACCGGGCGGGGCGCCCCGGTGGCATGCGCTGTTTGAATGGAAGACATGGTGAAAACCCTTGATTTCTTGAATGCATCGAAGTTTGAAGGCATCAGGCTCGCTTTGGTAGCCGGGGCGGACGCACAATAGTTATACGATCCGCGTATGCAAGCCTTCGCCGTGCCGCCCTCCCCGCTGCCAGCGCCCGCGGCCGCCCCGTCCGACCGTATCGAGCTGATGAAGACCTTCGTGCAGATCGTCGAGGCGGGCAGCCTGTCGGCCGCCGCGGCCCAGATGCGGACCACGCAGCCGACGGTCAGCCGCCGGCTGCAGGCGCTGGAGCGCCTGCTGGGCGTGCGCCTGCTGCGCCGCTCGACCCATGCCATGAAGCTGACCGAAGACGGCGAGCGCTGCGTCGAGCGCGCCCGGGAGCTGATCGACAGCTGGCAGGCCTTCGAGTCGGACCTGCGCGGCGACGACGACGAGCCCGAGGGCATGCTGCGCGTGGTGGCACCGCACGCCTTCGGCCAGCAGCTGCTGGTCGGGCCCCTGGCCGACTACCTGCGCAAGCATCCCCGCGTCAGCGTCGAATGGCTGCTGCACGACCGGCGGCCGGACTTCATCGCCGAGGGCGTCGACTGCGCGATCCAGGTCGGCGAAGTGAGTGACCTGGGCGTCGTCGCCATCAAGCTCACCGAGGTGCCACGCATCGTCGTGGCCGCCCCCTCGGTGCTCCAAGGCGCGCCCGCACCCATCCACGCGCGTGAACTCGCGGCGCTGCCATGGCTCGCGCTGCGCACCTTCTACCGCACCGAGATCCAGCTGTCGCACGTCGGAACCGGCGAGGCCTGCCGGGTCGCCATGCGTCCGCGCCTGAGCACCGACAGCCTCTACGCCTTGCGCAGCGCCGCCGTGATGGGCCTGGGCGTGTGCGTGGGGTCGACCTGGCTGCTGGCCGAGGACCTGGCCGAGGGCCGGCTGGTCCAGCTGGTGCCGCAATGGCAGGCTGCCACGCTGCCGGTGCACCTGGTGTATCCGCAGTCGCGGCTGCAGCCGCCGAAGCTCAAGCGCTTCATCGAGGCGATGCGTTTCCAGTGGAACCATGGCGCCGTGCCCGACAATCGGACCGCCGCCCGACCGGGAGAACCGTCGTGACGCCCGTTCCCAAGCCCACCGACGCCGCAGCGCCGCTGCGCTGGCTTCCAGGCTGGCGCACGTTGCGCGCCTACGAGTTCGCCTGGCTGCGCCACGACCTCACGGCCGGCCTGGTACTCACGACCATGCTGGTGCCGGTCGGCATCGCCTATGCCGAGGCCTCGGGCATCGGCGGCATCTACGGGCTCTACGCGACCATCGTCCCGCTGCTCGCCTACGCCCTGTTCGGACCCAGCCGGATCCTCGTGCTGGGCCCGGACTCGGCCCTCGCGGCCCTGATCCTCGCGGTCGTGGCGCCGCTTGCCGCAGGCGACCCGATGCGCGCGGTCGCGCTGGCCAGCGCGATGGCGGTCGTCTCCGGCCTGGTCTGCATCGGTGCCGGCATCGCCAGACTCGGCTTCGTCACCGAGTTGCTCTCGAAGCCGATCCGCTACGGCTACATGAACGGGATCGCGCTCACGGTGATCGTGAGCCAGCTGCCGAAGCTGTTCGGCTTCTCGGTCGAGGCCGAAGGACCGCATCGCCAGCTGTGGGCCTTTGCGCAGGGCCTGCTGTCCGGGCAGTGGAACGGCACCGCCCTGGCCATCGGCGCGGGCACGCTGGGGGGCATCCTGCTGCTGCAGCGCCTGCCCCGCTTTCCCTCCGTGCTGCTGGCGGTGGTGGCCGCCACGGTGGCGGCGGCGGTGTTCGACCTGGCGGCACGGGCCGGCATCTCGGTGCTCGGCGACCTGCCGCAGGGCCTGCCCCGGCCGGCGCTGCCGCTCATCGGCATGGCCGACGTGGCCCCGGTGCTGCTCGGCGGCCTCGCCGTGGCACTGGTGTCCTTCGCCGACACCAGCGTGCTCTCGCGCGTGTATGCGGCCCGGATCCACATGCCGCCGGCCCCGAACCAGGAAATGATCGGCCTCGGCATCGCCAACCTCGCGACCGGCTTCTTCCAGGGCATGCCGATCAGCAGCAGTGCCTCGCGCACGCCGGTGGCCGAGGCCGCCGGGGCGCGCACGCAGCTCACCGGCGTGGTCGGCGCCCTCGCCATCGCGGCGCTGCTGATGTGGGCGCCCAACCTGCTGCACCACCTGCCGAGCGCGGCGCTCGCCGCCGTGGTCATCGCGGCGGCCATCGGCCTCTTCGAGGTCACCGACCTGCGGCGCATCTACCGGATCCAGCAGTGGGAGTTCTGGCTGTCTATGGTCTGCTTCGCCGGTGTCGCGCTGTTCGGCGCGATTCCCGGCATCGGCATCGCGGTGGCCATCGCAGTGATCGAATTCCTCTGGGATGGCTGGCGGCCTCATTCGGCGGTGCTCGGGCGGGTCGACCGCATCAAGGGCTACCACGACATCACCCGCTATCCGCAGGCGGCCCGCATCCCGGGCCTGGTGCTGTTCCGCTGGGACGCACCGCTGTTCTTCGCCAACGCCGAGCTGTTTCGCGACCGGGTCCTCGACGCGGTGGCGAGCTCGCCGACACCGGTGCGCTGGGTCGTGGTCGCGGCCGAGCCGGTCACGAGCGTCGACGTCACGGCCGCCGACATCGTGGCGGAACTCGACGACAGCCTGCTGGCCGAGAACATCGAGCTCTGCTTTGCGGAAATGAAGGACCCGGTCAAGGACAAGCTCAAGCGCTTCGGCCTCTTCGCGCGACTGGGCGCCGAGACTTTCTACCCGACGCTCGGCGAGGCGGTGCGGACCTACCTGCGCAGCCATCCGGTGGCGTGGGAAGACTGGGAGGACGATGCGAAGGCGCCGGAGCGGCCCGGCCCCAAGTGAGCCCGCCACTTCGGCATACTCGCGGCGCGCCAATTTCCTTTTCCCATCTGGAGACCCTATGTCAGGCAACGGCTTTCACGTGCACGGCCCGCACGACCACGAGTTGGAACACGCGAGCTCGCAAGGCGCGCATGCCCCGGACCCGGCGCACGGCGGCGGCAAAAGCATGACCAGCCAGATCGCGGTGTGCACCGCGGTCATCGCCACGGTGGGCGCGATCTTCGCCTACATGGGCGGCCACACCCAGGCCAACGCGGGGCTCTACAAGAACAACGCCGGCATCAAGAAGACCGAGGCGTCGAACCAGTGGAATTTCTACCAGGCCAAGAGCACCAAGCAGGCGCTGGCCGAGTTCGCGCGCGACCTGGCGCCGGACGAGCGCAAGCCGGCGCTGCAGACCAAGGTCGGCCGCTACGAGCAGGAGAAGGCGGAAATCCTGCTGGTCGCCCAGCAGCTCGAGAAAGACGCCCTCGACTGGGACCGGCAGTCCGAGCAGCAGATGCACCAGCACCACCGCTGGGCCCAGGCCACCACTGCGCTCCAGGTGTCGATCGCGCTCGCTGCGATGGCACTGCTGACGCGCAAGAAGTGGCTGGAGTGGGGCATGCTGGCGGTCGCAGGCGTCGGTGTGATCGTCGGGGCCCTGGCTGCGCTTCACATCTGAGGGCGGGCGCAGCGGGCCCGCCGCTGCGATTCAGGGCAGGTCGACGATCTGGATCCAGTTCGGGTTCTTGCCGACGGCAAGGCGCTTCGGGGCGGCCAGCGCGCCGGTCGCCGCATCGATCGCGTGCACCGACACGCTGTGGGAGTCCTGCCCGGCGACCACCAGCCAGCGGCCGGTCGAATCGATGGCGAACCCGCGCGGCGTCTTTTCGGTCGGCGTCTGGCCGAGCGGCTGCAGCAGGCCGCTGGCGGGGTCGACCCGGAACGCCGACAGCGTGCTGCTGGTGCGCTCGGACGCATAGAGGAGCTTGCCGTCGGGCGTCAGGTGCAGGTCCGCCGCCCAGGGCTTGCCGGTGAAGCCGGCCGGCAGGGTCGTGGTCCGCTGCAGCTCGCGCAGCGTCCCGCGCGCGCCGTCCCAGGCATAGACGTACAACGAGGCGTCGACTTCGTTCACCAGGTAGAGGAAGCGCTGTCCCTGGTCCCAGACAAAATGCCGCGGCCCCGACTTCGGCCCCGCCGCGACCAGCGCCGGATCGCTTGATGTAAGCACCCCCTTCTCGGCATCGAGGCGCCAGACCGAGAGGTTGTCGCCACCCAGGCTGGTCGCCAGCACAAAGCGGTTGGTGGCGTCGGCATGGATCGCATGGGCATTGGGCGCCGTCGGGATCAGCTGCTGCACGGCGCCGACCGCGCCGTCCTGGCCGATCGAATTGACCGTGATCTTGTGCCCCGGGTAGGACGCGGCGAACAGCCAGCGGCCGCTGGCGTCGACGTCGATGTTGGCCATGCTGTCGGCCAGGGGCGCCTCGCCCAGCTTGCGCAGCCGGCCACTGGCACCGTCGATGGCAAAGCTCGCGACCCTGAACGGTTGAGAACGCAGGGCCGCATACAGGAAGCGCTTGTCCGGGCTGACCGCCATCGGCATCACGGTCCCGGCCACCGCGACGGTGTCCACCGGCTTGAGCAGCCCCTGGGCCCGATCGAGTTCGAGCACCGAGATGTCCTGGCTGTCGGCGTTCGCCACATAGACGAAGGTGGCGGCCTGGGCAGCGGCCGCCAGCCACAGGGCGGCGCCCGCCAGCAGGGTGATGGCGCGGGGCCGCGTGGTGCGCGAGGGCATGGAAGGTCTCCTTGGATTGTTTGTTTGCAGAGGTTATCTGTTGTCGTACAACTTATCAAGATTTCGCCAAGTCATCAGATGACATGCGCGCCTTGCAGCCGCGTGAGGCGCCGGCACCCGGCAAAACGTCAATCCACAGTGCCACTTCGGCAACCAGCGAGGGCGAATGCGGCATCCTCGAGGCTATCGGTTGGCATCCGGGCCGGGGACACTGATGCTCATTCACAGGGACTCTCGCCATGACCCGCCCATCCCATCCCGCCACCCTCTACCTCAGCGCCCCGGAGATGATCCGGCTGGTCCGGCGCCTGGGCCTGCCGGCGTGCATCGCCGGCGTGGCCGAGCGCATCCGCCGCGAGTTCCTGCGCTGGGACGAATTTGACAAGAGCGCGCGGCTCGCCTGCCATTCCGAACTCGGCGTCATCGAGTTGATGCCGATCGCCGACGCGTCGCAGTTCGCCTTCAAGTACGTGAACGGGCATCCGGGCAACCACCGCCACGGGCTGCCCACGGTGATGGCCTTCGGCGTGCTCGCCGACGTCCGCACCGGCATGCCCCGGCTGCTGTCCGAGCTGACGCTGAGCACGGCGATCCGGACCGCGGCGATGTCCGCGCTCGCCGCGCGCAGCCTGGCGCGGCCCGGCAGCCGCAGGATGGCCTTGATCGGCAACGGCGCGCAAGCCGAATTCCAGGCGCTGGCGTTCCGCGACCTGGTCGGGATCGAGGTGCTGAGCCTCTACGACACCGACCCCGCCGCCACCGCCAAGCTGGTGGCCAACCTGGCCGGCCAGGGCCTTCGGCTCGAGGTCTGCGCAAGCGCCGCCGAAGCGGTGCGCGGTGCCGACATCGTGACCACGGCGACCGCCGACAAGACCCGCGCGGCCATCCTCAGGCCCGCCATGATCGAGCCCGGCATGCACATCAACGCCGTCGGCGGCGACTGCCCCGGCAAGACCGAGCTGCACCGCGGCGTGCTCGAGATGGGCTCGGTGTTCGTGGAGTTCGAGCCGCAGTCGCGGATCGAAGGCGAGATCCAGCAGCTGCCGGCCGACTTCGCCGTGACCGAGTTCTGGCAGGTGCTGGCCGGGCACCGGCCCGGCCGGCGCGGCCCCTCGGAGGTCACGGTGTTCGACTCGGTCGGCTTCGCGCTCGAGGATTTCGCCGCCCTGGCGTTCATGGGCGAGCGGGCCGCGGAACTCGGCTTCGGCGAGGCGATCGAGCTGGTGGCGAATGCCGCCGACCCCAAGGATCTGTTCGGCCTGCTGACATCGAAGCCGCTCGCTGCCGGCGCCGATGCGGTGGCGGGCCTGCAGGCCGCTCGACGCCGGCCTCCGATTCGCCTACGCTCTGCGCCCAGGGCCGGCGCCGCCGCACCCGCCGGCGGGGCTCGTCGAATTCCTGAAAGGCACAAGGCATGAATCTCCAACTCAGGGGCCGGCTGGCCCTGGTCTCCGGCAGCACGGCCGGCATCGGACACGCCATCGCGCAGGCACTGGCGGCCGAGGGCGCCCGAGTGATCGTCAACGGGCGTTCGCAGACCTCGGTGGATGCGGCGGTCGCCCAGATCGAGGCGGCGGACGGCGGCGAGGCCATCGGCTTCGCCGGCGACCTGAGCACGGCCGCGGTCGCGGAGGCCCTGGTGGCTCGGCACCCGGGCATCGAGATCCTGGTCAACAACCTCGGCATCTTCGAGCCCAAGAACTTCGAGGAGATCCCGGACGAGGACTGGACGCGCTTCTTCGACGTCAACGTGCTGAGCGGCGTCCGCCTGGCGCGCCTGGTGCTGCCCGCGATGCGGCGCGCGGACTGGGGCCGCATCATCTTCATCTCCAGCGAGAGCGCGGTCCAGATTCCGGCCGAGATGATTCACTACGGCATGACGAAGACGGCGCAGCTGGCCGTCTCGCGCGGATTGGCCGAGGCGGTCGCGGGCACCGGCATCACCGTCAACAGCGTCCTGCCGGGGCCGACCCGGTCGCGCGGCGTGGGCGAGTTCGTCGAGGCGCTGGCCAAGGCCGACGGCAAGTCCTTCGAGGCCTACGAGCGGGAGTTCTTCGAGAAGGTGCGGCCCACCTCCCTCATCCGGCGCTTCGAAACGCCGCAGGAGATCGCCTCGCTGGTGGCCTACATCGCCAGCCCGCTGTCTTCCGGGACCACGGGCGCGGCGCTGCGCGTCGACGGCGGCTGCACCAAGAGCGCCTTCTAGCCAGGTCGACACTTGTCATCCAGAGCCGCCCGCATCGCACTGTCGGTCTCGGCCGCCGCCCTGGGGAGCATCGCCGCCTACTGGGGCCTGCTGGCGACACGCCAGGGACACATCCTGTTCGACGCCCGCAAGCATCCGGTGGTCCACCTGTCCGACGATTTCTCCGCCTACTCCCACGCGGTGCCGGGCGGGATGGTTCGCGGCTATGTCTACCACCCCGAGGGCGAGCCTGCGATGCAGGACCTGTTCATCTATTTCGCCGGCCGCGGCGAAGACGTCCGCGCCACGGCGCAGGCGCTGCACTGGCTGCCGGCGGGCTTCGGGTTCGCGGCGCTCAACTACCGGGGCGTGGCGGATTCGCAGGGCGACCCCTCCGAGGTGGCGTCCGTTCAAGACGCGCGCCAGTTCGCCAATCACTTGCGCCAGGCCTTCCCGCAGACCCGCCTGCACGTGGTCGGGCGCAGCCTGGGGACGGGCGTGGCGATCCAGCTCGTGGCGCGGCAGGATTTTTCGAGCCTGCAGCTGGTCACGCCCTACGACTCGATGCTGGAAGTGGCCAAGCGGCGCTATCCACTGGTGCCGCTGTCCCTGCTGCTGCGCCACCAGTTCAACTCCCTGGCGCACTCCAGGGAGGTCGCTGCGAAGACCCAGGTCCTGCTGGCCGAAAGCGACGAGGTCGTGCTGCATGAGCGCTCGCAGAAGCTGATCGCGGCCTGGCCGACGCCCGTCAGCGTGCAGACCATCGCCGGCTCCAACCACCACGACATCATGAGCTTCGAGACGACCTGGCTCCATCTGGTCGATTTCGCGTTGACCGCCGTGCTGCCTGCGCCGGAAGCAGCCTAGTTAGGCAGCGAGCCGGACCGGCCGGGCCGGCCGCGCCCACAGCACGTTCACCATTTCATGGAAGCGCTTCGTGCCGAGATGCATGAAGCGCAGGTTCATCGTCGCCAGCGCCTCGATCGCATCGTCCATGTCGGCTGCGGTCGGAGGCGGCTCCTGGAACAGCGTGGCCCGGACGGTTTCCCAGGTCGCCTGGATCGCCCTCATCTCGTCCTGGTCGGCGCCGGGTTCGAACAGCGCGACGACCTCCCCCGGCTCGAAGTTCTGGGCGCCGCGCGACCGGGCGTCGGTCTCGATGACCTCGATGGCGCAACGCAGCGCGTCGAGCCTTCCCTTGTCCGGCTTGAACCCCCTCGACATCTTCCAGTAGTTTTCGATCGCTTCGTAGCGGAAGCGAAGACCGAGGCGCAGCAAGGTCACGAGCAGGCCGAGGTCGCCCGGCACGTCGAACAGGGGCGCGACGACGGTGGGCACGAGATGGACGTGAAAGCGACGCGCGCCCCGCCTGAACACTTCGAGCTTGGCCAGCTGCGGCTGGAACGACCCCTTGGTGCCGCCCGCGTGGAAGACAGCCTGGATCGGCACGAACTCGCGGTCGTTGCTCGCCAGATGGATGCTCTTCTGCAGCTCGGTCAGCCATCGCTTGTCGAGCGAGGGCGCCACGGCCTCCACGACGCTCTTCCAGGTCAGGCTGCCCCGGGAAATGAGGCCGAAGAGCCGCTTGGTGTCGGCGCCCATCTCGACCACGGCGTTGTCCGGAAGGGAAGGCCCGCCAAGGCGCCCGGGGGCCGGCAGGACGATGTCCATGTAGTACTCGAACTGGACGCAGTCGTCCTGCGGCAGGCTCAGGAGTTCGGCCAGCCGGGCCAGCCAGGCAGCCCCCGGGACCGGCGTCCGCTGCAGCTTCAAGCGGCGGCCGATCATCTGGTAGAGCGCCAGCAGGCCATCGCCGGAGCCGAGGTCCGCGCCCTCGTAGTCCTTCAATGGCGTCGCGAGGTCGGTGGGATTCATGCCCGAATGGCAGACCGGGATGATCGGCAGGCCTTTCATCCATGCCGCACCGATCTCGAACTGGACCCAGGGCCGCTGGACCGATGCCTTGCTGCACAGCACGATCACGGCGTCCGCCTTCGCGATCGCGCGCTCGACGGCCTCGAGCCATTGCACGCCGAGTTCGATGGTGCCCACGTCCGAGGACGCGAAGAACTCGACCATGCCGAGGAAGTCTTCCTCCATCATGTCCTTCAGGAGGATCGCGACGTCTTTTTCTTCGGAGATGTGGCTGACGAACAGCTGGACCATGGACCACCTCGCACCATCACATGCCGATTGCACTGATGGCAGGTATAGCCTGTCTGGCGTTATTTATCGTCCCCCGTATGGCGTACGCCGGAAGAGCGGGTCCTCACATCGGCGCTAGCCCAGGTACTTGCCCCGCAGGTAGTCGAGGTAGGCCCGCGAGTCGCTGGAGACGTAGGGCGAGATCAGCGTGAGCGTGTAGAAGGCCGCCAATCCGGGGTCGGCCTGCGCCTCTGCCTCCCGCCCCGGCACCAGGCGCTCGAACGACAGCCAGCAGGTGGTGGTGAAGACGATCTGCAGGGCGAGGATGCGCGCCTGCTCGGCGCTGGTCTGGATCACTCCCGAGGCCACCAGCCCCTCGCACAGGGACTGCGCGGCAAGCAGGTTCTGCGCCGTGAGGTCCTGGGCCCGCTGTCCCAGGGCGGGGTATTCGGCGGCCAGGAAGGCCATGTCGCGGTAGACGAACCGGTATTCGTCGATGGCTTCGAAGCGCAGGTGCAGCGCCAGCCACAGGTCGTCGATCGCGGCGACGGCGGCGGTCGACCCGTTCAGCAGCCCGAGCCGCTGCTCGAAGCGCATGAACAGCCGTTCGACGATCAGCTGCTTGGCCTTGAAGTGGTAGTGCAGGTTGCCGGGGCTGATGCCCATCTCGGCCGCGATCTTGTGCGTCGACACGGCCGCCAGGCCTTCCGCATTGAACAGCGCGAGGCTGGTCAGCAGGATCCGGTCGCGGGTGTTGGGACTGGCCACGGGCGATGAAGGATGGCGCTCGGGATCGGGGGGTCAGCGCTTGCGCCGGGCGGCCGGCCTCGCCGCATCGAGCTGCTCGCGCAGCTGCCTCACCTCGTCGCGCAAGGCCTGGAGTTCTTCGGCGCTCGGCAGGCCCAGGCGCTGCAGTGCGCTCGCCACGCGCTGGTCGAACACGTCCTCGAACTTGCGGATGCCGAAGCTGTCCAGGCCCGGGAACCCGGCCGCGGGCCGGGCGCCTCCGGCATCGGTCTTCTGGATGCCGAGCAGGCCCTCGATCACGTGGGTGTGGCGCTTGACGACGTCGGTGCCGACGTTGCCCAGCGCCTTCAGGCCCGCGCGCAGCAGGCCTTCGGCGCCGGCGGGCTTGCCGGCGGCTTCGGTGGGTGGCGTCGCCGCGCTCGCCTTCTTGCGAGGCGCGGCTGGCTTCCTGGCCGGCGCCGGCTTCTTCGGCAGCGCCGAGTCCTTGCGGGTCGCCATGCTTCGGTCCC
>Ga0182008_10001452_pt1 | contig 15823 bp, 22 predicted proteins | sample Sormic07211129_1_FD_120482 | JGI IMG/M metagenome (GOLD analysis project Ga0182008, IMG submission 120482) | Rhizosphere microbial communities from Sorghum bicolor, Mead, Nebraska, USA - 072115-129_1 metaG | ecosystem: Host-associated > Plants > Roots > Rhizosphere | place: USA: Nebraska...
CAGGAAGCCGCCGCCGCCGCCGCAAAGCGCGCCCGCGAAATTGCCGAAAAGGCCGATTCTGAAAACCGGTCCCTGACCGCGGATGAGGAATCGGACTACCGCAAGGCCATGGGCGAGGCTAAGGACCGGCTGGAGGCTGCCAAGGTTGCCAAGGCTGACCAGGAGATTCTGGCCGACGCCCGCGCCCTTGCCGCCGAAATCGGCGGTTCCGCCGTGGCCGACGTGGACGCCGTTAAAGAGGTCGGCACCCCCATGGAACGCGTCAAGTCCCTGGGCCTCCAGGTTGTTGGCTCCCGGGAATTCAAGGCAGCCATGGCCCCGTTTGGGGACCGTGTCCCGGAAAAGGCCCGTTTCCAGACGGACCCCATTTCCATTAAGGGCCTGTTTACCGGCGGGTCCGGAACCTCCGCTGGCGCGTTCGTCACGGCGGAACAGACGGGCATCCTCGAGGCCCTGGGCCGCCGCCCGCTGACCATCCGGGACATTATCAGCGTCCGCCGGACCGGTTCGGACACCGTGGAATATGTCGTCCAGACGGCCCACACGAACAACGCGGCAACGGTTGCGGAAGCCACTAGCTCCGCTGCCCCCACCGCTCCGGGCACCGCCGGCGCGCTGGTCAACGCCGCCGGTGGCGGTTACAAGCCGGAAGGTTCCTGGGCCTTTGCCCGCAAGACGGCAACGGTTAAGACCATTGCCGAATGGGTGCCCGCCACTAAGCGCGCCCTGGCCGACGCGGCACAGCTCGAGGGCCTTATCAATGATGAGCTGCGCGCGGACATTGCGGAGACGGAAGAGAATCAGATTCTCCTGGGCGACGGTACGGGCGAAAACCTGACCGGCATCCTGGCTACCTCCGGTATCCAGACCCAGGCCTGGTCCTCCGACATTTTCACCACGGTCCGTAAGGCCATCACTAAGGCCCGCACCGTGGGCCGCGTCGTGCCTAACGCGGTGGTCCTTAACCCGGTGGAAGTTGAGGCCATCGACTTGGCCCGCGAGGGTGCCGGAACCGGTCAGTTCCTGGGGGCCGGTCCGTTCGCCATGGGACCGCGGACCCTGTGGGGCCTCCCGGTTGTGGAGTCGGAAGCGGTGACCGCCGGGCGCGGCATCGTGGGCGATTTCTCCAAGGCCGTCCTGTGGGACCGGGAACAGACCACGGTCACGATGACCGATTCCCACGCGGATTTCTTCATCCGCAACATGGTGGCCATCCTCGCGGAGGAACGTGTGGCGTTCGGCGTCGTCCGTCCTACCGCGTTCGTGGACACCGACGTGGCCGCGTAACCACCCATTGACTGGACGCGGTCCCCGTTTGCTGGGGCGGGGGCCGCGTCCAACCCAACCGGAAAGGGGCACGGCCATGGCTGGGCTCAAGACATATTCCGTCAACGTCAACGGGAACGCGGCAACGCTGCGGCTCTCGGATGAGGACGCGGAATCGCGCGGCCTCACGGCGGCGGACCTGGTGGGCGCAACGCCCGCCCCCAAGGCAAAAGCACCCCGGGCCAAAAACGGCCCGGCTCCGCTCAACAAATCACGTACCGCCGCCGAAAAGGCCGAATAGCTAGAGGGAAGGCGGGGCCGTGACGACGTCAATTATTGAGCCGGACGAATCGGCTTTCCGTCTGCCTCCCCTGGTCAGCGCGGAAGACTTTTCGGCGTGGACGGGTGGCAAGGTGGCGGCTTCCGATCCCCGGGTGTTGCCCCTGCTGAAAGGGGCATCGGCGGGCATCCGGCGTTGGGCGCGCTGGCATATCGCGCCCGTCCTGGAGGAAACCCTGACCGGGGACGGGCCGGGCGGTTCGCTGCTACTGCTCCCCACCGGGCGGCTGCTCGAGGTGCTGACGGCAACGAACGCCGGGGAATCGGTGGACGTCGCCGGGCTGGACTTTTCCCGCCATGGGATGGTGTCCCGCCCGGACGCCGGCTGGTCTAACCGGTTTGGTTCAGTGTCCGTCCGGGTCCGCCACGGCTTTGACCTGGCGGACGTTCCGGACGTCGCCCAAATCGTGAAGCAAGTAACGGCCAACGCGCTGGCGTCCCCCATGGGCGCGACACGCGAACAGGCCGGGACCGTGTCCGTTGCCTGGGCCACCACCGCGCCGGGTGTCTCCGGTGGCCTGTCCCTACTGCAGCGGGACCTGGACGTCCTCGCCGCTTTCAAGATTTAGGGGGCCGGGCATGCTTCCGTCTTTCGCGTCTGATACCCCCGTCCTGGTTCGGCCCACCTGGGCCACGGACGCCCGGGGCACCCGCCGCCCGGACTACGGCACCGGGGCCGAACGGTCCCCGGTGCCGGGGTCGCTGCTCCAGCCGGGGGCCTCCCAGGAAGTCCTGGACAACCGGGCCGGGGCGGTCGCCGTCCGCTGGTCCTGGTTCGCTCCCTCCGGAACCGACGTCCAGGCAACCGACGCCGTCGAATGGGACGGCCGGCGGTTCGCCGTGGACGGGGAACCGGCCCGGCACAGGTCCCCCACGGGGGCGCTGGACCACGTCCTGGTCCTGCTTATCGACTGGAAAGGGTAGGGCCGTGACTCAGGCTGTAACGAAAATCGAATTTCACTATCCGGCGTTCAACCGGGTCCGGCAATCCGCCGGGGTTATCGCTGACCTCAAGCGGCGCGGGGATGCTATCGCCGCTGCCGCCGGGGACGGCGTGGACGTCCAGGTGGTGGTGGGCGCGACACGCGCCCGCGTGACCGTGGCCACCGCAACCTTTGAGGCCCGGAAATCGGAAGCCACGGACAAAACCCTGACCCAAGCCATTGGGGCCGGGCGTGGTTGAAATCGTGGAACCGGCGGACGGCGAAACCGTCCTGATTCAGTACCTGGCCCACATGTTGGGGCAGCAACCCGGGTTCGAATCGGTGGCCGTCCTGGGGGCCATGGACGCCGCGTCCCCGGACTATGAGCCGCCGGCGGAAGCGGTCACGGTACGGCTGACCGGAGGCGTCCCCCGGGACGTCCTGGTGGCCAATCTGCAGCTGACCATTACGGCGTGGGCAGCTGGACCGGGGGACGAAATCCGGGCGTCCGATATTGCCCGCCGGTCCGCCGGCCTCATCCTCGCCGCCGCCCGCCTGGGCTACATGGGGGAAACCGTCTGTAACAACGTCCTGGCGCTTTCCCTCCCCTACAAAGATTCGGACCCGGTCACCTCCCGGGCCCGGTACTCCGCAACTTTCGCGGTGTCAATGCGCGGGCAAATTGTCGGCGCATAAGTGTTTCCCACTGCCTGAAAGGGGCAAAACAAAATGAGCGTTCACGCTTCCAATGTTCTTACCGGGGCCCCGGACCAGTTGACTACCGGGCCCATTCTTTCCGCACCTCGAGGCACCCCGCTGCCCACTGGTCTGGATTCCACCATTGACCCGTCTTTCGTGGACTCCGGTTACATTTCGGAGGACGGCCTGACCCTGACCCCGGACCGTTCCACCGAACAGGTTAAGGACTGGTCCGGGTCCGTCGTCCGGGAGCTCCTGACCGAATTTGCCGCAAAGCTGGCATGGGCTCACCTGGAGACGAACGAACAGTCCCTGAAAAACTACGTTGGGGACGATAACGTGACCGTCGTTGCGGCCACGTCCACGGAAGGTAAGCGGATTACCGCGCTGCTGCGGTCCTCCGAAATGCCCCGCAAGCCGTGGATTTTCAAGGTCAAAGACGGGGACGCCCGCGTCCTTATCGTGGTCCCGGATGGCCAGGTGTCCGAAACCGGGGAAGTCGCTTTCGTGAAGTCCGGAGCCATTACGTGGCCCGTCACGCTGGCAACCTACCCGGATTCAACCGGCGTCAATGTCTACATTTACCTGGACGATGGGCAGATTCTGACCGCTGGCGTCCCCGCCCTGTCCAGCGTGGTGGGCAACCCCAACCCGGCGGCTACGGGTGACCTGGTCACCATCACGGGCACCCGGTTTACCGGCACCACGGCGGTTAAGTTCGGCGCGACGAACGCCACGGACTTTACCGTGGTCAGCCCTACCACCATTGTGGCCAGCCTCCCGGCGGGTTCCGCGGGGTCCACAAACGTGACCGTAACCAACGCCGTGGGCGTCTCCACCGCGCTGGCCTACACCCGCGCCGCGTAAGGCCCTCTTTACCAGGTGGGGCGGACGTTCGGGGAAGACGTCCGCTCCACCTTTTCCATACCCTCCCCACCCATCCGAAAGGGCCCCAGCAATGGTCTACGAAATCCCGGCGTCCAAGGCGTCACTAAAGCAGAACATTTTTGAATTCAAGGTCCCGGGGGAACGGAAAACCCGGTCCCTCCCACTGCTTAAATTCCTGCCCATCGGCTACCGCAACCGCATGGCCCAAATGGCCGCGCCCATCCAGGCGGCGCAAGCTGCCGGGGATGACCCGGACAGTAAAGACTTGCACGCCCTGGGCACGGTCCAGCTTGAACTACTCGAGCGGTTCTCTCCCGGCGTCACTGACGTGATGGATGATGACCAGCTAGCCGCGCTGCTCAAGGCCTGGCAGGAGGCCAGCCAAATTTCAGTGGGGGAATCGCCGGCCTCTGCTGGCTCTTAGAACAGCACGCGGAGGCCATCGAATACGACTTGCTGGCCATTGGGCTCCGGCTGGATGACCTGGGCACCGGACGGCTGTCCTGGCGGGACCTCTATGTGGTCATCCACCGGGCTGGGCCGTCGTCCGCCCTCATGCGGGAAGTCCAGCCGGAGCTCTCGGCGTGGGCTTCCGGGCTGGTCCTGGCGGACCTCATGGCCCATGCCGTGGACCTGTTGGCCGGTGCCAACTGGCAGCGCGGCGGGAAGCGAACAGCACCCAAACCCAAACCGATCCCCCGCCCCGGGCGGAAGTCGGAAGCCCAACGCTATGGCTCGGACCCCATCCCGGTAAGCGACTTTGACGCCTGGTGGGACAAGCACTGAAAGGCGGTAAACCGTGGCGGACGCCCTAGAACTTGCAACGGCCTACGTGTCCCTGGTCCCGTCTATGAAAGGCGCGGAATCGGCGATAACCAAAGAGCTTATGCCGGGCGCGTCGGCGGCGGCGGACGTCGCTGGCAAGGCAGCCGGTGGCAAGTTCAGCGGGTCCATGACCAAAGTCCTGGCCGGCGGTGCCGTGGTCGGCGGCATCGTGGCCGGATTTAAGGGCCTGTATGAGGTCGGCAGCGTCTTTGACGACGTGTCAGACACCATCCGGGTGGGGACGGGCAAGTCCGGGGATGCCCTGGACGCCCTGACCAAATCCGCCGAAAACATCGGTAAGACCGTCCCGGCGTCCTTTGAACAGGTCGGCACCACCGTGGCGGACGTCAACACCCGAATGGGTCTGACCGGCGGGACCCTCGAAAAGGTGGCGTCCCAGTACCTCGAGGCCGGGCGCATGCTGGGCCAGGACATTGACATAGGGACGACGTCGGCGGCGTTTTCGGCGTTCAAAATCACGGGTGACGGCGTGGCCGGGGCCATGGATACCCTGTTCCAGGTGTCCCAGTCCACGGGCGTGGGCATGAATGAACTAGCCGCGTCCGTCCAGAAAAACGCCCCGGCCATGCAAACCCTTGGGTTCTCATTTGAGGAAACGGCGGCGCTGGCCGGGTCCCTGGACAAAGCCGGTTTGAACTCCACCGCCATGATGTCCTCAATGGGTAAAGGCATGGTGACCCTTGCCAAGGCTGGGGAAAACCCCCAAACGGCCTTTAAACGGGTCACGGGCGAAATCGGGGCATTCGTCAAGGCCGGGGATAAGGCGTCCGCCATCAAGCTGGCAGCCAAAATCTTTGGGACCAAAGGCGCGTCCCAGTCCGTGGGGGCGCTGGAGTCCGGGTCTATCGCCATGGATGACCTGGTGGCCGGGGCCAAACTGTCCGGGGACACCATCTTGGGGACCGGCGCGGAAACCCAAGACTTTGCCGAAAAGTGGCAGCTGGTCCAAAACAAAGCCACGGCGGCACTTGCGCCGCTGGGGTCGGCGGTCTTTACCTGGCTGGGGGATACCCTCACGGCCCTTATGCCAACCCTCGAGCTGGTCGCTAACTGGTTTTCGGACAATACGTGGGCTTTCGGCGTGGTCGCCGGGATCATCGGCGGCGTCCTGGTGGCGGCTTTCATTGCCTGGACGGCGTCCATTTGGGCTGCCACCGTTGCCCTCCTGGCCAACCCGGTTACCTGGATTGTCATTGCCATCATTGCCCTGATAGCCGCCCTAGTGCTGCTGGCAATGAACTGGGACGCCGTGGCCGCGTGGATTTCGGGGGTCTGGGGTGGCCTCATGAACTGGCTAGGTGAGGTGTTCGGCGGGCTCGGAAATTGGCTGGTCGAAATTTGGAACGGTTTCGTTTCGTGGATCATGGGCAGCCTAGCGGCTTTCGGCGCGTGGGCGTCCGCTACCTGGTCCGCCCTGTGGGCGTGGGTCGGCTCCATTTTTGCCGGATTTGGTAGCTGGCTATCATCTATTTGGGCCGGAATTTCGGCCTGGTTTATGGGCGCGCTGTCGGCTTTCGGTGCCTGGATCGGGGCAATTTGGGCCGGAATAGTCGCGCTGGCCATGTCCTGGTGGAACAACCTACTGGCCTTTATCGCCCAAATCCCGGGGTGGATCATGGGCTACCTGTCTTTCCTGGCCTCGCTGCCGGGCATCGTGGGCGGCTGGATCGGCGGCATGGTGTCGGTGGCCATCGGCAAATTCGGGGAGCTCCTGGGCTTTGTCGCGGGCATTCCGGGGCAAATTCTTGGGTTCCTGGGCAACGTCGGTTCGCTGCTGTGGAACGCCGGTTCTCAGATCATGTCCGGCCTGCTGGACGGCATCCGGGCAGGGTTCGGAGGCATCCAGGATTTCGTGGGCGGGATCGGCCAATGGATCGCGGACCACAAGGGGCCAAAGGCGTATGACCTTAAGCTGTTGGTTCCCGCCGGCGGCTGGATCATGGGCGGTTTTGTGGACTCGCTCAAGTCCCACATTCCGGACCTGGAAAAGCTCATGGGCGACGTGACCAGCACGCTGCAAGTCGGCACCCCGGATTCTCTCAAGGTGCCCGCCATTGCGTCCCCGGCACCCGCCGGGGGCTACGCCGCGGCGTCCCCCACGGGCGCGCGTGAAACGAACATTACGGTCAATAACCCCGTGCCGGAACCGGCGGGGGCGTCCATCACCACCACGCTGGCGAAAGTCGCGTATCTCGGAATCGACGGGGGCGAATAGTGGAAACCTGGTCCATTGACGGCGTCCCGCTGCTGACCCTGGCAACCGACGTCCAGCGGATAGACAACAACCTGGCCCCGCCCTTGCGGGGGGATGATCGGCAATACGCGTTCCGCCCGGGAATGGAGTTTCGGCCCCGCGTGGTGGACTCGAGGTCCATCACGCTGGGGCTGTGGCTCATCGGGCAGGACGGCCCCGGCACCACCGTGGCGGAATACATGGCCAACTATGCGGGCGCGGAACGCAAGCTGCGCCGGCTGTTGCGCCCGGACGCCGGGGGCCAGTTCGCCATTACCCGGACCTGGACGGATGACCTGGGGACGCACACGGCCACGGGCCACGGCATTGCCCCCGGCGGGATGGAACGGCAGCGCGCCGGGAAGCATGCCGGACGCGTGACCGTGGACATTGGCATGGCGGACCCCTTTTTCTACGGCACCCCGGTGCCCGTGACCTTGCCCGTGGGGGTCCCCACGACGGTGGACAACCAGGGCGACGACGCCACAACGGCGGTATCAATCGCGTTCGCCGGGGTGCTGTCCAACCCCAAGGTGACCAATACGACGCCGGACCCGGACGTGTGGGTCAAGGTCGGCACCGCGCTGGCCGCTGGGGACCACCTGACCGTGGACGTCCTGGCGACGTCGGCGGTCCGGAGCTCGGACGGGGCCAACCTCATTGGGGCCGTGACCCACTCCGGGGCGCGCGCCTGGCTGGGGCTGCGGCGCGGAACTAACACCGTGACGCTGTCGGCTGATTCCGGGGCCGGTAATGCGGTCCTGACTTACCAACCCGTCTACTACTAAACCAACTCAAGGGAGGCCGTAAACATGGCTGGAAATTATCCGGACGCGCCGTCCTGGCGGATGGCATATGACCGGGACGGGACCCAGGGCTACCTAATCAGTAGTACCGGCGTTATTACCCAACTGACGTCCGGGAACCTGGCGACGTTGAACGACGAGGGGGAATCGTACCTAACCGTAACGAACGGCTCACCTAGCTCGGTGGTGTTCATCTTCCCGGAACTGCGGGACGTGGACGCGCTGTTCTACTGCCATCTGCTCGCGTCGCCGTTTGCTGTCCCCACGACGATGACCGTGGCCGTTTCGGTCAACACGACTAACGGGCTGGACGGGACGTGGTCCACAATTGGCACGGTTGTGCCGCCCAAGGTCGCGGTTAAGCCAGCGTACCGAACCGGGATTTTGTCCAGCACGGCACTGGCGGTCCGGGCGGTCAAGTTCACAGCCGTAAACGGCGGCGGGGCATCGTGGGACGCGTCCGCCATCCACCTCTACGGGGAACCGGCACCGGGAGAAAACCCCAACCGGCTGGCACTCTGGCACCCCACCCTGGACCAGAGGGTGACCGCCGCCTATTTCGACTGGGGCAACGTCCCCCGGTCCTCATCGGCGGACCGGACGTTCCGGGTCAAGAATCTATCCGCCTCCCTCACGGGCTCCAGTATCCGGGTGGCCATGGAAGCCCTGACGGATTCCACGCCATCCCTCCCGGGCTGGCATTCACTGTCAATGGACGGAACCACGTTCCTGGCTCAGGTCACCATTGGCACGCTGGCCCCGGGGGCAATCTCCGGGGTGTTGACGCTGCGGAGGATCACGCCCTCTAACGCCGCCCTGTCGCTGTACTCAATGCGGGTTTTCGCGGAAGCTACGGGGTGGGCATAAGCCATGGCAACCATGAGCGTGACCTCACGGAACCGGACGCTTAGGTCCCATTTCGGGGCGGACCGACACGCGACACTTTCCGCCCCAACCCTCTATTTCGCGCTGTTCCGCGGGGACCCTTTCGGGGCCGGGACGGAACCGACGTCCGCGGGCGGCTACGCGCGCGCGGCAAAAACCAATGACGCAACACTGTGGGGAACTATCGGGGCCACGGACGTCCTGGTGGGCAACGGCGGGGCATCGGGGACGATTGCCTGGCCGGTGGCCACCGGGCTCTATTCCATCACCCTGGGATTGGATTACTGGGCCGTGTTCGATAACTCAACGGGCGGGAACCTGCTTTATGCCGGGCCGCTGACCACCGCCATAGTCGTGTCCGGGGCCGGGGACGTTCCGCGTATCCCGGCGGGGTCGCTGAACATAAGCCAGCTAGGCTAACCGGTGGCGAACCGGGACGGGGCCGGGACCGGAACTTTCCCGGCGCTACGTTCAACCGCCGGGGCCGTCACGTCCCAATATTCGGTGGTGGCCCTGTCACCATCGGACGGAAGCCGGGTTCCGTCCACGGCGGCGGCTTTGCGCGTGGACGTGGCCAACTCGGCGGGCGGGAATTCGGACGTCCGGTTCGACGTGGCCACAGACGCGGCGTTTACCGCCATCGTGTGGGGTTCGACGTCCACGAACGTACCTAACGGGCTGCTCCAGGCGGTGGCGTCCGGGCTGGTGTCCGGGACCAAATACTGGTGGCGTGCCCGCCTGGCTCCCACCGGGACCACGACGTGGGGGCCGTGGACGGCGGCGCAAGCCTTTACCCCGGACATTAACGCCGGCCGCGGGTTTGCTTACGTGCCCGTCAACGTCGGCGCTGACTACCCGTTGGACCCGGACGTCACGGCTGCGGCCTACGTGGACGTCAATGTCGGCGCTGACTATCCGTTGGACCCGGACGTCACGGCTGCGGCCTACGTGGACGCAAACCTGGGCATCGAAATTACACGGGACCCGGACGCGGTGGAATACGCCCACGTAGGGGACGTGAACACCCTTCCGCCCACGCCTCATCTGTGGTTTCTGCGCCCGGCTGCCGGGCGAGCGGGCGACGGAATTAGCATCGTCTGTTTCGGCGTCGGTGACCTGGTCACCACCTATTCCGGAAGCGTCCAGCTTTACTACGGTGCCACCATCGGATGGGTCAACGCTGCGGTTACGGCGTGGAACACGTACCCCCCAACGGCGGACGCATACACCGCCGCCCGCCGGCTGGACCCCCTGGCGTTCTATATCGACATGCAACATACCGTGATTGAAATTGTCGTGCCCGGGGGAGCCCTCCCGCCGGGCTACCCGCTGCGAATTAGGACGGTGACGGCGTGACGGTCAACACCAGTAATAGCGCGTTCCTTACGGTCCTGCCGTCCACCGCCCTGGACGGGGTCGGCTGGACGGTCCGGGTCCTGTCTGAACGGGACTACGTAACGCCCATTGCCCTGGTGGAACGGTTCGCCGGGCTGGGGCTGACCGTGGAAGCCAACGCGGAGGGCGGCGGGACGGTCACCCTGGATGCGGATGACCCCGTGTTTTTCGGGACCCTCCCGGCGGGGGAATTCACCCCGCTGGCGGACCAGGAAGCCCTCTGGCAAATCCTTGAGGACGGGCAGGTCCGGTTCGAATTCCTCGCGGAGGACGTGGACCAGGACGTCATTACGGACGGCGGTGGCCTCCGCAAAACGGTGGTGGCCGGGCGCGGGACGGCGTCGGTCCTGGAGTGGGCCCCGGTCCTGCCCCTGGGCATGCCCACCCCCACGTCCATGACCCGGACGTTCAACGCCCATCCCATGGCCGTGTGGGCCGCGTTGTTCCAAGAGGCCCAAGCCGCCGGGTTCCTGACGTGGGTAACCCTGTCCTTTGACGCCACAATGGACTCCCACGGCACCTCCTGGGGCGGGCCTCAAGCCCTGACGGTTAACGCCGGGGACACGCTGCTGTCCCTGCTCAAGCGGTGGGCAGAAGCCAATGACCTGGTGTGGAAGATGCGCCCGGGGTTTATCCTCGAGGTCCACCAGGACGGCGGGGCCCGGCTGGAAAATACGGTGGTGTTCACCCAATACCGGAGCCAAGGGGAACATAAGCGCAAGATCACCCGCCGGGAACTGGCCAACATTGTCTATGCCGATTCCGGGGACAAAGGGCTGGCCCTTGCGGAAGATACGACGTCGGCAACCAAATGGCGCAAGCGCGCCGCATGGGTGTCCGCCGGGGACGCGTCGGACGCGTCGTCACGGTCCGCCGTCGCTAACATGACCCTTGCCCTGGCGAGGGACCAGCGCCAGTCCCGGACCATTAAGCTACTCCCGGACCGGGAGGGGCGGCAGCCGTTCGTGGACTTTAGCGTCCATGACTGGGTGGGCGTGGAAGTCCCGGACGATGCCACCGAATCCGGGGCACGCCAGGTCATGGGCCTGGCCGTGGACATTGACCAGGACGGCGTGGTCCAGTATGAGGCCACCTTACAAAGCCGGTTCGACGTCCGGGCCATCAAAACCCAGCGCCTCCTGGACAAACTGGGGGCCTCCGAACGGTCCGGGTCCGGGTCCACTGCGGCGTCCCCCATCCCGGTATCCAAGGCCCTGAGCGTCGTCAAGGTGGCGGACCTTGCAGACGTAGACCTAACGGGCCTGGCGTCCGGCTCACTGCTCCAGTGGACCGGGACCCGCTGGGTGGACGTCGTGGCCAATCTGGACCTGCTGGCGGACGTGGACACCGGCACGGTCCCGGGGACCGGCACGGTGGGGCTGCTCTATGACCGCCCGTCTGGGCTTTGGAAACCGGCGGCGCTTCCATCGGGTGGCGGCGGCGCTTCGGCGGCGGTCCTGGACTGTGCGCCGCGCTCCGGGTCCGCCACGGTGGTGTCAACGTCGGCGAACGGAACCAAAGGGGTGCAACTGGCTTGCACGTCTAACTGTTCACTAACTGCGGTGGGGGTCCGGTGGACAACGGTTGCGGCGCGGACGTACCGGCTGACGGTCTGGGAAATGTCCACGTCCGCTGTCCTGACCGTAGGGACCAAAGTTCTGGAAGTGGACGTTATACCGGGAGCCGGAACGGACCAGCTCTACACGTTCGCCGGACTGGCGCTGAACCTGGACGCCGGGAAAGTCTATGCGTTCCTGATTTCGGACATTACCAACGCAACCATGAACCTGTGGACGTCGGCGGTGGCGGCGTGGCCGGCTAACCGGCACTTTTGGACGCCGCGGGCGACTGCCACAAACGGCGGCGGCGTGGTTCGGACGGCGGTTCCGGCGGCGGGCAGCCCACTAACGTCGGTCACTGCGGAATATGCCCTGACCCTCACAACAGCGGACCGGTAGGGGGAGCTATGCCTGACCAAAACCCGCAAGATGCGGGGTGGAAATTGCGCCACGTCCTACACGAACCGGCGGCAATCAACGCCGCCCAATTCCTGGCCAACGCGGCGGCGGCGGCGGCGGGCCTCCTGGCCGTCTTGGGCGGCATGCCCGCCCTGTTGACGGCCCAAATCGGGCCGTTAATGGCGGTCGCCGTGGGGGCCATCCTCCTGGTGGGCGGGACCTTGGGAGCGGTAGCCGTGGCCACCGGGGCCTGGTGGCTCGAGCGTCTCTCGCTGCTCATTATCGCCGTGGGATGGGTGGCCGTCTTGCCGGCGGCTCTCAGCTTTGCCACCACGCCCAAGTCCTCCGGTTCCATATGGCTGGTGGTCGCGCTGCTCTTTGTCGCCCTGGCGGACATTTTCAAACGATACCGCCGGATTGATTGGGCCTACCTGGACCCAACGCGCTAAGGGGGGGCAATGACACCGGAGCAAATCACGGCGCTAGTAACCGCCGGCGGCCTGGGGCTTATCGTACCCAAGGCCATAGACGGGATTTCCGCCTGGCTGTCCGGGCGGGCCAAAGCCGAAAAGGGCCGGAACCAGACGGTCCTGCATAAGCTGTCAGCCGCTGACCGGCGGGCCGAATCGGAAGCCGAATTCCGGCGCTCCCTCGAGGAATACGCGGGCCAGCTGCGGCTGCTCCTGGTCAATGCCGGGGTGCCCGTAGCCTCGCTTCCGCCGTGGCCTGTTCGGCAGCAGGACCGCCGGGCGTCAGACGGCAAATAGTCCACCGTTCCACCTAACCCCCACCCAATCCCGGGTGGGGGTTTTTCCATCCCCCGGGGAGGCCCCGCCATGTCTTATGAGCTCATCACCCAACATGATGCGAAGTTCTACCATGACCGGCCCCCGGGGCATCGGTACGTGGGAATTGCCATCCACTGGTGGGGTGACCCCGCCGAAAAGCCCACCTTTGACGGTACGGTCCAGTACCTGGTCTACGGCGGTGCCCGGAATTCGGCGTCCGTCCACTACGTGGCGGAAGCGGGCAAAATTGCTTGCCTCCTGGACCCTGACACCCAACTTTGCTGGGGGCAGGGCGACGGCGCGGGCGGGTATGGCAATAACTATTTCATCGCCATAGAGTGCAACCCGCGCGCGTGGGACTCGGACTATCAGACGGTGGCCGAACTTATCGCGGAGCTCCGGGCAACATACGGCCCCCTGGTGCTGCGGCCTCACAGGGCGTTTAAGTCCACCGCTTGCCCGGGGGTTTGGAACCTGGACCGCCTCGAGGCGCTGGCCAACGGGATAAAGCCCGCGTCCGGCCACCCCGCGCCGGCCCCGGCTCCCAAGCCGCCGGCCCCGGCTCCCAAGCCGCCGGCCCCCGCGCCCGCGCCCAAGCCCGTGGCAGCTGACCCGTCCCGGGTCCATTGGATAGTGGAACCAGGGGACACGCTGGGAGGGATCGCGGCCTATTACGGCGGGCCGTCCGTCCAGCAAATCGCCGCCCATAACGGCATCAAAGATCCCAACCGGATCACGCGGGGACAGGTCATCTACATTCCCGGGCCGCTGGTCTGGGTAGTGGACCCCGGGGACACCTTGGGCAAAATCGCCGCCCATTACGGGATGACCGCTGCCACCGTCGCGGCCAATAACGGCCTGTCCGTAAACGCCGCCATCTACCCGGGGCAAGTCCTCCGGATCATCAAGTAAGGGGCCGTCATGAGTGAATCCCACGAGGACTTTTTCCGCCGGGTTACCCCGGACGTCCTGGCCCAAGCCGGGGTGGCTCCGGTGGTGCCCACCCAAGTGGCCCGCCCCTGGAGGGCTACCTGGCGAACCGTCGTCCAGGTAGGCATCCCCGCTTTTGCCATCCTGCTGGGGGTGCTGCCGGAAGTGCTGGAAACGGTCATTGACGGCATGGGGGACCAGCTGCCGGACGGCCTCCGGGCGTGGCTGGCGGGGTCGGCGCTGTTCATTACGGCGCTGGCCGGGACCCTGGCCAGGCTGGCGGCAATCCCGGCGGTCAATAACGCGCTGCGGGTGGTCAGGCTGTCCGCGGACGGGCGAGGCCGTCACCAGGCATGAAATAGGCCCCCGGGTCCGGTGCTCAGTGCCGGACCCGGGGGCCTTTTCGTGTGTCAGATACATCCTGCTTAGATGATGCCCCAAAGCCTAACAGGTCAGGGCGCGGCGCGGTGCCGGGGACGCCGCCGCCGGAACAAACGCCACAGCCACGTCATATCCACGACTCCACCACGGTGGGGTCATCCTCCGGGGTCCGCGGAATCCGGGTAAGGCCCGGCCCACAATTGACCCGGGCGTCCTCCAGAGTCATCGAAAGATGAGCCATACCGGGCCGGGCATTGCCGCCCGGAACGATGGTCCAAGGGCGCGTCACATACCCGTCCGGAAAGTCTTTCGGGTTCCGGTAAATCGTCCAAATCACCAGGTCATCGTCCAACGGGGGGCCTCCCAACACGGCCCGGCCTCGAGGCGTTCCACGCGTCAATAGTGGCCGGGAGCCAACCCACTTGGCGGATGCCTATTTGGGCGTCCGGGTCCGGGAGCTTGTACCGGTTTAGGGTGTCCGTTTTGACGCCGATCCTTTGGGCCACTTCCGGGCGGCTTAGGTAGCGGACCCGCGTGGGTTTGCTCATGTCTGGCCCCCCCTTTCATTCGTTATTGGGCAATTGGGAAAGCGTCCTGGGTCGCGTTCGAACCGGCGTTCCGTTGCGCCTTTCGTTGCCTCCGGAGTTCGGCCATTGCCGCATCATAGAGGTCTAGATATTTTTGGGGAATCCGCCCGGACGGCGCGACGTCAAAACCCTGTTGGGCTATCCAAGATCGAATCTCTAGGCGTTGGGCGGTGGACCGCCCGGCCAATCCATTGCCCGGTTTCATCTTGCCTTTCGGGCCGGGTGCGAGGTCCCGGGACGGTAGCGCGGTCATGCGCTTAGGCGCTGGCAAGGTCTGTTCGTCTATCTCGTTTAGCTCATCATCCAACGTAATCGAACCGTCCAAGATGCGGGCCATTTGCCGGGCGTGGGCACTGTTCGCCGGGGTCGCTTCCGCATAGGCCAGGGCGCGCTCAATACGGTTCTTGAGCTCTAGGGATTGCTCAATGGACTTAGCGGCAATGGCCCCCATTTGGTCCTCGCCGCCCATAGAGACTAGAAGCTGGTTAGCCGCTATGACGTCGTGAATCCTAATCATTCGGCACCACCACCGGGCGCATGGCTTGGGGCGCTGGACGCTGTCCGCTGCCCCTTGGGGTGTGGTAAACGATGGTCAGAATAAGCGAGACAGACACGCCGTAACGTTCGGCTAGCTGTTTGGTAGTGAAGTTGCCCCGCTTGTATTCCCTCATGATTGCGGCCATAGCTCCCGCCGCAAGCTTTCGGGGACGCCCTACGGAATCGTAAAAACGTTCCTCGCTTTCGTGCTGGGCTTGCTCGGACTCAATCCTGGTTGGCTCATCAGTCACCAGCTTTAGCCTTTCGGGACGGGGCGCGTGGTCATCATTCGGTCCAACTAATGCAAGGGTCACGGGGTGTCTCCTATCGGTTTACGGCTTCCGTCTATAAAGCTACAGCAC
>Ga0182008_10001453_pt1 | contig 15822 bp, 9 predicted proteins | sample Sormic07211129_1_FD_120482 | JGI IMG/M metagenome (GOLD analysis project Ga0182008, IMG submission 120482) | Rhizosphere microbial communities from Sorghum bicolor, Mead, Nebraska, USA - 072115-129_1 metaG | ecosystem: Host-associated > Plants > Roots > Rhizosphere | place: USA: Nebraska...
AAACCGAGCGGCAGATCAAGCGGCTCGAGCGGATCTTCAAGGAGCTCGATGAAAGCCCGCGAGGCAAGAAGTGCGTCGGCATGGAGGGGCTCATCAAGGAGGGGCAGGAGCTCATCAAGGAGAAGCCCGAGGCAGAGGTGCTCGATGCGGGACTCATCGCGGCCGCGCAGCACGTCGAGCACTACGAGATGGCTGGTTATGGATGCGTGCGCACGTGGGCGCGCCAGCTGGGTGAGGATCGTCAGGCAGAGCTGCTGCAGGAAACGCTCGACGAGGAAGAGCAGACGGACAGACTGCTGACCGATCTTGCCGAGAGCGAGATCAACGTCGAGGCGGAAGAGGGTGACGAGGAGGAGCAACGCTCGATGAGGACGCGTGCAAAGCAGAGCAGCCGGCGGTCCGGAGCGAGAAACGGGGCGACATCGAATGGGTACAGCAACGAGGAGACCGAAGAGGAAGGGGAGACCGTCGGAATGAATGGCGGTCGTTCCGGGATGATGTAGCTCCGGCTCACATCGCAGCTTACTCGCGGTTCGTCATGGTCCGCGGTGCCCAGACCGGGCATCGCGGACCATTTGCATCGCCCCTCGATGATCGAATCGTTAGTTTTCCGACGTGAAAATGACCTGGTGTCCCCATGCGGCGGTGGCGTTCCTCGTCATCGCTTCTTCACTCTCTGCGCCCCAGGCACGCGCGCAGGGGAGCGATTCGTCCGCCCGACCGCAGGTGCGCCAGCTCTCCCTCGATGAAGCGCTTCAAAGCGCGGAGGCGAAGAGTCCGGACCTCGCGATTGCGCGTGCGGGAGTCACACGCGCGGAAGGCCAGCGCGAGAAGGCTCGCAGCCAGTTCCTGCCGCAGATCTTCGGGAGTGCAGGCTACACACGCACGCTCAAATCGCAGTTCCAGGGCCTGTCGTTCGGCAACGACAGCGGCGGCCCGCCGGCGTGCAGCTCGTTCACCGTCGATCCCAATGCAACGGTGAATCAGCGACTCACCCTGCTCGAATCCGCACTCGGCTGCGGCGCAGGAACGAACTCCCTGGGGTCACTCCAGAATCTCGGCTTCGGCGCCGCGAACCAATGGAACCTCGGCCTGTCGCTGCAGCAGAACGTGTTCACCGGTGGCAGAGTCACCGCACAGTATCGCGCCGCGAATGCGCAGAAACGCAGCGCGACGATCGGGTTGACCGCGGCCAAGGCGCAGCTCACGCTCGACGTGACGCAGGCGTACTACGACGCGCAGCTCGCGGACCGATTGGTGACGATCGCCGCGGCGACGCTGTCGCAGGCGGACACCACGCTCGCGCAGACGAAACTCGGCCGACAGGTCGGCAACGCCGCGGAGTTCGATCTACTCCGTGCGCAGGTGACCCGCGACAATCAGGTGCCGGTGCTCATTCAACGGCGCTCCGACCGGGACATCGCGTACGTGCGTCTCAAACAGCTACTGCATCTGCCGCTCACGGACTCGCTCGCGCTCACGACATCGCTCGACGACTCGACGGTGGCGCAGCCGGGAGCCGTGTCGACGCTCCTCGCGAGTGCGCCGGACACCGCGACTGAGAGCCGTGCGCCCGTGCGTCAGGCCGGGGAGAACGTCACGGCTCAGAAGAGCGCCGTGACCGTCGCACACGCGGAGCGAATTCCGTCTCTGTCGCTGTCGTCCGCGTTCGGCCGCGTCGCGTACCCCTCGGGAATTTTTCCCTCGTGGTCGGATTTTCGCTCGAACTGGACCGTCGGCGGCTCGCTCACGCTCCCGATCTTCACCGGCGGCAACATCCACGGCGACGAGCAGATCGCGACCGCAGGACTGCAGCAGGCACGCGCGCAGCTGCAGCAAACACGTGAGCTGGCCGAGCTCGATGCGTTGAACGCGCTCAATCGGCTGCGTGCGGCGGAAGCGCAGATGAACGCGAGTCGCGGCACGGCGCAGCAGGCCGCGCGCGCGTATCAGATCGCGACCGTGCGTTACAAGGAAGGAATCTCGACGCAGACTGAGCTCAACGACGCACAGATCCAGCTCCAGCAGGCAGAGGCGAATCGCGCGACGGCCGCGCGAGATCTGCAGGTCGCGCGCATGCGGCTGGCGTTGCTGCGCGATCTCCCACTCAACGGGAGCTCCGCGCAGGCTGCGCAGGCGCAAACACAGGTGACCGCGCAAGCCGCAACGCTCGCGGTGCCGCTGGGCACTCAATCCACGAGCACTTCGACCGGACGAACGGGGAGCGCGGCGAGCCTCCCTCCCGGTGTGCCGAGCCAACAACCGGGGACGCCATGATGACGACGTTCGGAGCCGATCGCCCTCCAAGAACTCGCGGACGCCTGTGGCTGTTCGCCATCTTGCTCGTGATCGTCGCGGTCGTGAGCTACCAGCAGTACCTGAAGAGACATCCGAAGGTCGCGGGTGGGACGAGCGACGTCGTCAATGTCGGACAGGAAGGGATCATCGTGGTCAAGAGCACCGAGATCCGCATTGGTCCCTCGATTTCGGGAACGATGACACCGCAGGAGGAGGCGACGCTGCGCTCCGAGATGTCGGGGCCGATCGTGCAGACGTACGTGGAGCAGGGCCAGCCCGTGAAACGCGGCCAGCCGCTCGCGCGCATCGATGACACATCCATTCGTGAGGCCATGCTCTCCGCGCAATCCGCAGCACGCTCTGCGCAGCTGGCGCTGGACAACGCGAAACGCGATGCCGAGCGTCAGGAGCGCCTCGAGACAGCGGGCGCCGTGGCCCCGCGCGATGTCGAGGCCGCGCAGCGCTCGCTCGCGTCCGCGCAGGCTGCGATGGCGGATGCGCAGTCGCGCCTCACGGCGGCGCAGCAGCAGCTCACCAAGACGACCTTCCGTGCGCCATTCGATGGTCTGGTGAGCGAGCGGCCGGTGAACGCGGGCGATGTCGTACAACCGGGCACCGCCATCGCCACGGTGGTGAATCCCGCGAGCATGCGTCTCGAGGGATCGGTGCCGGCCGAGCAACTGTCTTCGCTCAAGATCGGAACGCCCGTAATTTTCACCGTGAATGGCTATGGGACGCAGACGTTCACCGGGCGCATCGATCGCATCAATCCGACCGCCGATCCAACGACGCGGCAGGTGCGCGTGTACGTGACGATCCCGAACGAGAAGAGCACGCTCGTTGGCGGGCTCTTCGCCGATGGCCGCGTGGCTACGGAGAGCCGGCAGGGGATCATGGTGCCGACGACGGCCGTTGACGAGCGCGGCATCTCGCCGCTCGCGCTGCGCATCAAGAGCGATACGGTCCAGAGCGTGCCCGTGCAGCTCGGCGTACGCGACAACGCATCCGACCAGGTGGAGATCCGCTCGGGCGTGAGCGTGGGTGACACGCTGCTCGCGAACGCATCGCAGGGGCTCGCGCCGGGTACCAGAGTTCGCATTACCGCCGCCGGTGATCGACCGGCGGGCACTCGCTAATCGCCGAGCAGGCGGGCAGGAGCAAGGCATGTTCATCTCGGATTTTGCAATCAAGCGGCCGATCATCACCGTCACTGCGATGGTGGCGCTCGTCGCATTCGGCGGCGCGGCGCTGATCAATCTCCACACCGATGAGTTCCCGGACATTCAGGCGCCCGTGGTCGGCCTGACGATCGCGTATCCGGGCGCATCCCCCGCGGAGGTCGAGCGCGAGATCGTGAAGCCGGTCGAGGATGCCGTGTGGGGCATCAGCGGCCTCGATGGCGACAAGTCGACCTGCTTTTCGATCGATGGGCTCGCCCAGTGCACGCTCTTCTTCGATTTCGAGAAACCGATCCAGCAAGCGTCGCAGGATGTTCGCGACGCGATCTCGACGAAGCGCGAAGACCTGCCGCCGGAGATGAAGGAGCCGATCCTCACGCGCTTCGATCCATCCGAGGCGCCGGTGTTCACGCTCGTGCTCACATCGCCGACCACGCCCGCTCCGGTGCTCACGCGTATTGCCGATCCGGGGCTCGCGAGCGATCTGCGCTCGATCGCCGGCGTCGCCCAGGTGAACGTCGTGGGCGAGGTGAAGCGCAACATGGTGGTCGAGCTGCGGCCGTCAGACCTGCAGTCCGCAGGGGTGAGCGTGGCACAGGTCGTTGCGGCGCTCGGGCAGCAGAACCTCGCATCACCCGTCGGATGGCTGAACGGCAATCTACAGGAGAAGCTGATTCGGCTGAGCGGCCGGCTTCGGAATGCCACCGACTTCGGGAATCTCGTCGTGGCCGATCGCGGCGGGCAGCTCATTCGCCTCAACCAGATCGCCAACGTCTACGATGGCACCGAAGAGCCGCGATCGATGGCGCTCTTCAACGGCAAGCAGGCGGTGGGCATCGAGATCCTCAAGTCCAAGGGCTACAGCACGACGCAGGTCGCGTCCGCGATTCAGGACAAGGTGCGCGAGCTTCAGAAGACGCTCCCGCCCGATGTGAAATTCGCCGAGGTGCAGAATGCGGGCGAGCGCGTGAGCCACGCGGTGCGAAACGTCGAGGAGGCGCTCATCGAGGGTGCGCTCCTCACCGTACTCGTCGTGTTCCTGTTCCTGAATTCCTGGCGGTCGACCGTGATCACCGGACTGGCGCTCCCGGTATCCGTGATCGCGTCGTTCGTGGCCGTGTGGGCCTTCGGATTCACCCTGAACACGATGTCCCTCCTCGGCCTCTCGCTCGCCATCGGCATCCTCATCGACGATGCGATCGTCGTGCGCGAGAACATCGTGCGCCACATCGAGATGGGCGAAGATCACGTCGTCGCCTCGCACACGGGCACGGATGAGATCGGGCTCGCGGTCACCGCGACGACGTTCTCGATCGTCGCCGTCTTCGTCCCCGTCGCCTTCATGTACGGCGAGGCAGGGCAGTGGTTCAAGCCGTTCGCGCTCACCATCGCCTGTTCGGTGCTCGTATCCCTGTTCGTGTCGTTCTCGCTCGACCCGATGCTTTCCGCGTACTGGCCGGATCCGCAGGTCGAGGATCACGAGCACGGGCGGCGCAACCCGATCAGCCGGGCGCTCGCGCGTTTCAACAAGTGGTTCGACCGTCAGGCGGACAACTACAAGAACGTGATCGCGTGGGCGCTCGATCACCGGCTTGCGATTACCGCGCTCGCGGGCGGCTCGTTCGTGCTCGCACTCGTGCTGCAGGGCACGATCGGCGGTGTGGGCTTCGTGCCCGTGAGCGATCGCAGCGAGATCAATCTCATCATCGAGGCGCCGGGCGGCAGCAATCTCGAGTACACGCGCCTGCGCACCGAGGCGGTGGCGGAGCTCGCGCGCAGGCACCCCGAAGTCGCGTACACGTACACCTCGATCGGCGGTGCGATTCCGTTCCGCGCACCGGGCGTCGATCAGGCGCTCGTCTACGTGCGCCTCGTGCCCAAGGCGAAGCGCAGCAAGAGCCAGGACCAGCTGGGTGCGGAGTTCAGGCGCGAGTTCGCCCACGTCTCCGGCGCGACCGTGTCCGTGTTCACGAGCGGATTCGGCGGTGCTCTCAAGGAAGTGCAGGTCGAGATGCGCGGTCCCGATCCGGTGGTGCTCACGAGACTCGCCGAGCAGGCGGTGACACAGGTGGCGAAGGTGCCGGGCGCGGTGGATGTTGGACTCTCGACGCGGGGCGAGAAGCCGGAGCTCGACGTGCAGCTGAACCGCCCGCTCGCGGGCGCACTCGGCATCACCGTGGGCGCGGTCGCGCAATCGCTACGCCCAGCCTTCGCCGGCCTCAAGGCAGGCGACTGGACGGATCCGAGCGGCGAAACGCGCGACGTCACCGTGCGCCTCACGAAGGAAGCCCGCGAGAATCTCGCGGACCTGCAGACGCTGCCGCTCGTCGTCACCGATGCGCAGGGGCGCCCGACGACCGTGCCGCTGGGCCAGATCGCCACCATCCGCCAAACCGTCGGCCCAGCGCAGATCAACCATCTCGATCGCGAGCCCGTGGTGGCCGTCGAGGCCAATACGCAGGGACGCTCGCTGAACGAGGTGACCACAGCGATCCAGAAGCAGCTCAAGTCGCTCAAGCTGCCTCCGGGTTACCACATCACGCAGGGCGGCTCGTCGCGCGACCAGAGCGAGATCTTCACGCGCATCTTCACGGCGCTCGGGATCGCGATCCTCCTGATGTACCTGATTCTCGTGATGCAGTTCGGATCCTTCCTTGATCCGCTCGCGATCCTGATCTCGCTTCCACTGTCGTTGATCGGCGTCGTGCTCGCGCTGCTCATGACCGGGGACACGCTCAACATTATGAGCCTGATCGGCGTGATGCTGCTGATGGGAATCGTGGCCAAGAACGCGATTCTTCTCATCGACTTCGCGAAGTGGGCGCGCGAGCGGGGAATGTCGCGCCGCGATGCGTTGATCGAGGCGGGGCGCATCCGTCTGCGGCCGATCATCATGACCACGCTCGCACTGATCGCGGGAATGCTTCCGGTCGCAATCGGCCACGGCGAAGGAGGCGATTTCCGTGCGCCGCTCGGACGCGCGGTCATCGGTGGCGTGATCACGTCCACACTGCTCACGCTGATCGTGATCCCGACGGTCTATGAGATTCTCGACGAGTGGAAAGAGCGGCTCGGGGAACGATTCCGCGGCCGTAAGCACGCGCCGTCAGGCTCTCGCGCACCGGAGCTGTCAGCGGGCGACTGAACGTCGGCCGGGTCATCACTCCTCGTCTTTCGATCCGATCGTGATGATAGCCACCGCGGCGACGATGATCGCCGCCGCGATGATCATGCGCAGATTCAGCGGCTCGCTCGCGAACGCCCAGCCCAGGAACACGGCGACGACCGGGTTCACGAACGCATACGTGGATACGAGCGTAGCACTCACGACGCCCAGAAGCCACACGTACGCCGTGTACGCGACGATCGAGCCGAAGGTGATCAGGTAGAGTACGGAGAGCCACGACCTGGCGCTCGCGGCGCCGAGTGAGAAGCGACTCGCCTCACCGCTTGCAAGCCCGAGTGCAACCAGCACCACGCCCGCGACGATCATCTCCATCGCAGTCCCGACGAACTCGTTCTCCGGTCGCGGCGCACGCTTCGTGTACAGCGATCCGACGGCCCACGAGAGCGCAGCCAGAAGCAGCATGCCTTCAGCAAACAGGTTGCCCTGCGCGGCACCGCTGCGGGGATCGACGAGCAGGTAGAGTCCCGCGAGCCCGAGCGTCACGCCGCCGAATACCCATGCATTCGGACGCCGTCCTCCAGGACGCCACCATTGGAGCAGCACGATCCACAGCGGCTCGATCGACACCAGCAGCGCCGCAATTCCGCTCGGCACCTTCTTCTCCGCCCATACGACCACGCCGGTGCCGAGCACCGGCATGAGAATTCCTATGATCGCGGCGCTCTTCCAGTGCTCCGCAGTGGGCGCTCCGGCGCCGCGCGCGCGCAGTACGATGTACATGATCGCACCAGCGACGAAGAATCTGCTTCCCACCATGAGGTTCGGTGGCAACGTCTCGATCGCGAATCGAATCGCGAGATACGTCGAGCCCCAGATGATGTAGACGGCCGCAAACGCGATCAGGATCTGCGAGCGCCGTGCGTGGACGAGAGGGCGGTCGGGCACGCGACAAAGGTAAACGCGCGAGCTACACGCAACTATCCAATCGTGCGGTTGCTCATCCAGTGCCCGCGCAGCATCTTCGCCGCCTCACCCCGAGCGGAGAAGTCGCGCGTGCATCTCACCCGAAGTGTGTCCTGTCTTTCACTGCTGCTCGCGTGTGCGCTGAGCGCCGGCGCTCAGGCCCCCGCGTCGCAGTCCAACCCTCGTCTCTCAGCGCTCAAGACCGAGGCCATGAAGGACATCGACTCGCGGGCGCAGTTCACGCAGCAGTTCGTGGATCAAGTCTTCAGCTTCGGAGAGCTCGGCTTCCAGGAATTCGAGACATCGAAGTACATCGTCGGCATACTCAAGCAGAACGGCTTCACGGTGCGCGAGGGTGTCGCGGGCATTCCCACCGCGTGGGTCGCGACGTGGGGATCCGGCAAACCCGTCATCGCGCTCGGCTCTGATCTCGACGGCATTCCGCAGGCGTCGCAGATCCCGGGTGTCGCGTGCCACCTGCCGCTAGTCCAGGGCGCCCCGGGACACGGTGAAGGGCACAACTCGGGTCAGGCGGTGAACATCACGGCGGCGCTCGCGATCAAGAAGATCATGCAGCGCGAGCACATGAGCGGCACGCTCAAGATCTGGCCGGGTGTGGCCGAGGAGCAGCTCGGCTCGAAGGCGTATCTGGTGCGCGACGGCGTGTTCAAGGATGTGGATGTCGTGCTGTTCTCGCACGTGGGCAGCAATCTGCAAACCGGCTGGGGCGCGTCGCAGGGATCGGGGCTCGTGAGTGTGCTCTACAGCTTCGAGGGGCAGGCGGCGCACGCGGCCGGCGCGCCCTGGCGCGGGCGAAGCGCGCTCGACGCTGTGGAGCTCATGGACGTGGGCTGGAATTTTCGGCGCGAGCATCTGCGTCTGCAGACGCGCTCGCACTACGTCATCCGCAACGGCGGCGATCAACCGAACGTCGTGCCGCCCACGGCAGCAGTCTGGTACTACTTCCGCGAGCTGGATTACAAGAAGATCAAGGAGCTCTGGGCCATCGGCGACTCGGTGGCGCAGGGCGCCGCGATGATGACCGGCACCAAGCTCGCTTCCGAGCGCGTGCTCGGATCGGCGTGGCCCGGCCACTTCAATCGACCGATCGCCGAGGACATGACGGAGAACATCAAGCTGATCGGGCTTCCGAAGTGGACGGCGGCAGACCAGCAGTTCGCGCGCGCGATCCAGAAGGAGGTGAAGGGTGACACGACCGGCCTCGACACCGCGGTCGCGAAGCTCGAGAGCGATGTGCCCGACTCGCTGAACATGGGTGGTGGCTCGGACGACATCGGCGACATCTCGTGGAATGCACCGACGATCGTGCTGCTGTACCCGAGCAACGTGCCGAATCTCCCCGGGCACCATTGGTCGGATGCGATCGCGATGGCGACGCCCATCGCGCACAAGGGCGCCACGGCGGGTGCGAAGGCGCAGGCGCTCACGATGCTCGATATTCTGCTCACGCCTGCGCTCGTCGACTCGGCGTGGAGCTACTTCAGGAACGTTCAGACGAAGACGGTGAAGTACGAGCCCCTGATGCGTCCCGAGGATCGTCCCGCGACTGAGCTCAACACGGACATTCTCGCGCGCTACCGTCCGGAAATGAAGAAGTTCTACTACGATCCGAAGAAATACCCGACCTACCTGCAGCAGCTCGGGATCGCGTATCCGACGCTGCGCAAGGCGGATGGCAGCTGCGCGGCGACGCCGAACACGCTGCAGTGAACCGTACGACTCCGGCGTAGTTACCACTCGGGAAGACGCCCGCGGAGCGCATCCGCGGGCGTCTTCACATCTCTCCTCTTGATTTCTACAGGAAGAAGCGTATCGTTGTTCTGTCGACTTCGACAGAAGCGCTTTTTTCTCGGGAGAGCCATGGGCGAGTCCTCCACTGAGCCGCTTCGCGGCACGATCGATCTGCTGGTGCTCAAGACGCTCACCCTCGCGCCAATGCACGGGTGGGGAATCAGCCAACGGATTCAGCAGCTCACGAGCGGTGCCCTCGAGGTGAACCAGGGCTCGCTCTATCCCGCGCTTCAGCGTCTCGAGCGCAGGGACTGGATCGACAGCGAATGGCGCGTGACCGAGAGCGGACGGCGAGCCAAGTACTACAAACTCACCGCTGCCGGCCAGCGCGCCGCCGGTCGCGAGACCGCAAGCTGGCGCCGCCACGTGCTCGCCGTCGAAGCGCTCCTGGCGCAAACCTGAGCGGAGCGCGCCCATGCGAATCAACAAGTGGGTCAGGATGACGCTGCGAGAGATCGTGCGCAGACCGGACGTCATCGCCGAGTCGGATGAGGAGATGCGCTTCCACCTCGCGATGGAGACGGAGAGGCACCTTCGCGCGGGCCTGTCGCCCGAGGACGCGCGTCGCGAAGCGCTGCTCGCGTTCGGCGGCGTGCTCCGCCACAGGGAGCAGATGCGTGACGAGCAGCCGGCCCGCTCTCTCGAGCGCGTGATCCACGATGTCCGTTTCGCGCTTCGCCTGCTGCGCAAGACACCCGGCTTCACGATCGCCGCCGTGCTCACGCTGGCGGTGGGTATCGGCGGCAACACCGCGGTGTTCAGCGCCGTGAACGGTGTGCTCCTGCATCCACTTCCATACCCGCATGCAGATCGGCTCGTCACGATTGCGCACACAACCCGCGGCGGAGACATCCCGAAGAATCTCCCGGATGCATCGGCCACGCACGTGGTGTATTCGACCGCGAAGAGCTTCGAGGCAATGGCGCTCTACCAGCCCGGCAAGGTCACGCTCACCGGTGGCGATTCACCCGAGCGCGTCGCTGAAGTGTCGGTGACGCAGGGCATCTTCCCCGTACTCGGCGTCTCTCCGCAGCTCGGGCGCGCCTTTCTCGTTGACGAATACCGGCCTCACGCGGCAGACGTCGTGATGATCAGCGATGCCTTGTGGCGCCGCCGGTTCGGCGCAGATCGCGCCGTGATCGGCCAGTCGATACTCGTCGATGGACATCCGAGCACCATCGTGGGAGTGATGCGGCGGGACACCCATTTCCCCAGCGCGGACGTCGAGCTGTGGATGCCGATGCAGATCGATGTGCACAAGCTCGAGGGATTCCATACGCCGGGAATCGGTCTGCTCAGGCCTGGCGTGACACCGGAACAGGCGGAACGTGAGCTCATCGCGCTGCTTCCGCGGGCAACCGAAGGCTCCGACTTTCTCACACCGCAGCTGCTGCAGAGCGCGGGAATTCGCCCGGACGTTCACCCGTACGCAGATGACGTCGTGGGAAGCTCGGTGCGGCGATCGCTGTGGACGCTGTGGGCGACGGTGCTGCTCGTTCTTCTCATCGCGTGCGTGAACGTCGCCAGCCTGCTCGCGGTGCGGGCGGAGTCGCGCCGGCGCGAGATGTCGCTGCGCAGCGCGCTGGGCGCCGAGCAGCGCCACCTATTGGCGCAGTCGATTGCCGAGAGTACCGTGCTCGTGATGCTCGGCGCCGCACTCGGCGTCGCGTTGGCCAGCATCGCCCTCGCGATGGTGCGCCGATTTGGGGAGGGCGTCCTGCCGCGCACGACCGAGGTGCACATCGATAGCGCAGTCCTCCTCGTGACTGCCCTGGTGGCTGGCGGCGCGGCCGTGGTCTTTGGCATCGCGCCTCTCCCAGGTCGCGGTGCGGGGGTCCGCTCGCTGTTTTCCGGGCTTGGCACTCGCGGCGGTACCACGGACACGAGCAGCCTTCGCATGCGTCACGTGCTCGTGGTAGCGCAGGTGGCGATGGCGGCGATGCTGCTCGTGGTCTGTGGACTGATGGTCCGAACGGCGAAAAATCTCGCGCGAGTAGATGTCGGCTTTCGCCCTGACAGCGTCCTTACCTTCCGCATCGCGCTGTCCGAGGTCGGCTATCCGAAGCCCGGTGATGTCGCGCGCTTTCACCAGACCATGCTCGCGCGCATTCGCGCTCTGCCTGGTGTGGTCGCCGTCGGCGCGACGAGCGACCTTCCGCTTTCGCCGGACGGAGTGCCGGGCGATCCCCTGCGCACGGATCGCGACATTGCACGCACGAACTCGTTGCCACCGGCGGCCGAGATGCGAGTGGCGACTCCGGGCTATTTCGAGGCGATGGGCATCCCGCTTCGGCGCGGGCGCGTGCTCCTCGACAGCGATGGCGACAGCGAGCATCCGTCAGGCGCGGTGCTCGTGACCGATGCAGTAGTTCGGGCGGCCATGGCCGGCCGTGAGCCGATCGGCGCACGCGTAGCGCACGGCCTCGCCGGCGAGCCGGATCAGCGCCCGTGGTCGGAGGTGGTCGGCGTCGTCGGAGACGTGCGCGGCACCACGCTCGAGGATGCGCCAATGGGAGCGGTGTACTATCCTCTCGTCGATGCCCCCGGCGTGAACATGGAGTGGCTCTCACGCAGCCTGTCGTACGCGGTGCGAGTCCGCACGGATCCTATGACGCTGCTCCCTTCGGTTCGATCGATGCTGCACGAGCTCGATCCGGCGCTTCCTCTCTACGATGCTCGCACGCTGCGGTCGATTGTCGACGCAGCGTCGAGCAAGTCCCGCTTCGCGATGATGGGTCTCACGATCGCGGCGCTCGCAGGACTCCTCCTCGGCTCGATCGGGCTCTATGGGATGCTCGCCTTCAGCACATCACAGCGCACGCGCGAGATCGGTGTGCGGATCGCACTCGGTGCAAGGCCGAGTGCAATGCGCGCTTCCGTGCTACGGCAGGGACTCAGGCTGTGCATTACGGGGCTCGCGATCGGACTGATATCGGCGATCGGGCTGCGGGTCGCGATTCGCCCACTCCTCTACCAGGTGAGCGCCACCGATCCGCTCACGTTCCTGGGCGTCGCGGCCGTGCTCCTCCTCGTCGGCACCATTGCCGCGTGGATCCCGGCGAACCGCGCGGCGCATCTCGATCCAATGCGCGCGCTGCGGCTGGACTAGTCGCTACTGCGCGTATCGCAGAATGTCGTACAGATACTCGAGCCCGAAGCGAATGTTCTTCACCGCGAGACGCTCGTTGTTGCCGTGCATCCCGCTGTGCATCTCCTCGTTCTCCACGAGGAACGGATCGAATCCGTAGGTGATGATGCCGAGCGCGCGGTACGTGGGGCGATCGGTGGCGGCGGTGAACATCGGTGTCGTCACGATGACGTCGGGATTCCGATCGTGTGATGCCTTCTCGATCGCGTGGAAGAGATCCGTGTCGATCGGGCTCTGAAGCTTCGTCTTCGGCTCGATCTGATTCACCCAGTGCACCGCCGTGTCGTTGACGATGCGCTTGAGCGTGTTGATGAAGGTTTGCGGATCCGTATCCGAGAGCAGCCGCACGTCCATGGCGGCCGACGCTTCCGCGGGAATGACGTTGGTCTTGTTCGAGCCCTGCAGCCCGGTGAGCGAGATCGTATTCCTGAGAATCGCGTTCCAGTAGATGTTGTCCGTCAGCCACTTGCGTGCGCGTGGATTCCTCACGGCGCGCCTCACATCGGCCAGCCACACGCGCTGCTCGCCCTTGTACTGCGGCGAGATGTCGTGCAGAAACTTCTGCACATCGGGGAGCACGTGGAGTGGCGTCTCGTAGTGCGCGATCTTGTCGAGAGCTGCCACCAGCCTGGGCACGGGATTCTGTTTGGTGGGCCTTGAGCCGTGCGAAGGCACGCCCGTCACGACGATCTTCTGCCACGCCGTCTGCTTTTCTGACACGCCCACACCGTAGTACTCGAGCTTTCCGCCGACGACGAGGTTTTCTCCGCCCTCGGTCATCAGGTATTCGACGTCCCTCAACAAGTCCGCGTGCCGCTTCACGAACACCACCGCGCCCTCGCCGCCGAATTCCTCGTCGGAGTTGCCGATGAACACGATGTCGCGGTTGAGCGGCACGCCACTCCGCTTGAGCGCGATCATCGCCATCAGGTGCACGATCGCGTGGCCCTTCATGTCGAGCGTGCCCCGCCCCCACACGTAGCCATCCTTCACGATCCCCGCGAACGGGTCGACGGACCAGAAGCTCGGCGCGACCGGGACGACGTCCATGTGATGCACCAGCGCGATCGCCTTCTTCGAGCCGTTCCCCTTGAGACGCGCGTAGAGATTCGCCCGATTGTGTCCCAGCTCGGCCGTGTCGAGGATCTGCGCCTCGATGCCTTCCTTGTCGAGAATCGCCTTCAGGAAGCGCGCGGCATCGAGCTCGTTTCCAGGCGGATCCGTCGTGTTGACCTTGATGTACTCCGTGAGCGTGTGGAGTGTCTCATCGCCGAGCGCATTCCAGTCGGGCGCTCCCTGCGCACGCGCGGAACCGGTGAGTGTAACGAGGAGTAGCAGAAGCGAGACGACGATGCGGCGCATGTACCGGACCTGATGAAGGGTCCGCGTATGAGAACAGGCAGACATGCGTTGCGCAATCACCTTGCGCGAGTTCGTGCGCTGCTCCGCCGCTATCTTTCAACATCCGCCTGCCCGATTCCGGACAGGCATACTCATGAGATCATTGGGAGGCGACGCCAGCATGCGCCGCACCATGTGCAAGTCGAAAGTGCATCGAGGCGTGCTCACCGGCGCCGACCTGCATTACGAAGGAAGCCTGACGCTCGATGTCGCGCTCATGGAAGCCGCAGACATCCTGCCATTCGAGAAGGTCCAGGTCGTGAACGTCAACAACGGCTCGCGGCTCGAGACCTACGTTATCGAGGGGGAGCGCAACAGTGGGACGATCCAGCTCAACGGCGCCGCCGCCCGACTCGGCGCCGCCGGCGATCACGTGATCGTCATCAGCTACGCGGATTACGAGGAGAGCGAGCTCGAGAACTTCGCACCGAAGCTCGTGTTCGTCGACGAGAAGAATCGGATCGTGCGCGAGAAGATTCGGCGCGCCAGGTAGTCGCTCGGAGTCGAGTGACTCGGGGGCAAGCCGAGGCTCGCACGGCTGTGCAAATCGCCGAATCGTCGCCAATCGCGAGCCCGCGCACTCGGCATCTTCTTCCTCATTGAGTGCACATCTCCTTCCCTCGTAAAGACTTGGCGAGGCGCAAGAGGATGGCACGCGGCTCGCCTTTTCCGTGCCCCATACTACGGCCGGACGTTTCTACGAAGACACTATCCACCGAGCAAGCAAACGGAGAGATCCTGCTGTGGCAGAGCAGGATCCGACTTGGCTTTGCTCTCCTCCTCGCTTCCATAGGCATCGCGCTCTTCGCGTCCGATGCGGGTCCGCGCATCTCGCTCTCGAGCGTTGCCGCGTTGGTCACGTACGTGCTCGTAACAGTGCTGCTGACGATGCTCGTGCGGCGCACGGGAGAGGCGACGCACGGCGTCGTGCTCGGAGTCGTCGCCGCGGACATTCTGTTCGTCTTCGCGATCGCGGGTGTCGCGACGCCGCCCGAGTACTATGCCCGATCACTGATCGTCGGCTTCGCGATTCTGCATCTCAGCGAGTTCTACTTCGGGCCCAGGATCGCGTGGGGCGCGCTCGCGGCCATCGTGCTTGGCTACCTCGGAATGATTCGAGACGTCACGGGTCCCGGGCGCGCACTCGGCTGGGGGGAGGAGCTCGCGACGCTCGCGCTGTTCGTGCTGGCCGCGTCGACGTTCCTCATCTCATACGGGTCGTTCAAGCACCGGCTGCACCGGCTCTCCTCGCTGTTCGAGAGCGCGCAGGAAGGTGACTTCAGCGAGGAGTTCGACCTCACGCGAGAGCATCGTCCGGATGCCGTGACGATGGTCGGCCGCTCGTACAATCGCGTGCGCGCGCAGCTCGCGAATCTCGTGCTCACCGATCCTCTGAGCGGATGCCTCAACCGTCGGGGGCTGGAGCAGCAGCTTAAGCGGGAGCTCGCGCGAGCGGCGCGTTCGGGCAAGGATGTAGCGCTGCTCGCGCTGGACGTCGACTATTTCAAGGAGATCAACGACAGTTGGGGGCATCAGGCCGGCGACACGGTCATCCAGCAAGTGGGGGAGCTTCTCCGCTCGCTCGCGCGCGGCGGCGACTGCGTCGCGCGAACCGGAGGCGACGAGTTCACGCTCCTCCTCCCGGAAACGTCCGCAGCCGGGGCTCTGCGCCTGGCCACTCGCGTCCGGGACGCGGTGAGTCTGCATCGGTTCCCGGGCGTCTCCAAGCTAGCCGTATCCGTGAGCATCGGGCTCGTCGCCGATCGCGTGCATGATGAGAACATCCTGCACGACCTGCACTCCCGCGCCGACGAGGCGCTCTATGCCGCGAAGGATGGAGGGCGCAATCGAGTCAGCGTCTGGAGCCCGAATCTCCGCGCTCTCGCCGTGACGCG
>Ga0182008_10001455_pt1 | contig 15819 bp, 16 predicted proteins | sample Sormic07211129_1_FD_120482 | JGI IMG/M metagenome (GOLD analysis project Ga0182008, IMG submission 120482) | Rhizosphere microbial communities from Sorghum bicolor, Mead, Nebraska, USA - 072115-129_1 metaG | ecosystem: Host-associated > Plants > Roots > Rhizosphere | place: USA: Nebraska...
CCGGCTCATCAGGCACCCGGCAGCGAAGCTCGACGTGCGGCCGGGGCTGCCCAGAGCAGTTGCGCGACGCCAATTGCGCGCTCCTCGAAACCGCCCTGGCAATAACACAGGTAGAACTCCCAGAGGCGTTGAAATGTTTCGTCATAGCCCAGCTCAAGCAACGCGGTGCGCGACTGGCGCAAGTTGTCGCGCCAGTGCTGCAGAGTCCGCGCATAGTCCTGTCCGAAGTCCTCCATGTGCACCAGGTTCAACGTGGTATGGCAACTGGCGGTCTGCAGCATGACGCTCAAGGAGGGCAGGGCACCGCCGGGAAAGATATGGCGCTGAATGAAATCCACCGAGCGCTGGGCCTGTTCATAACGCTGGTCGCGAATGGTGATGGCCTGCAACAGCATCAAACCGTCTTCTTTGAGCAGCGATGCACACCGACGGAAGTAAACCGGCAGATAGCGGTGCCCCACTGCCTCGATCATCTCGATCGAGACCAGTTTGTCGAAGCGTCCGCGCAGGTCGCGGTAATCCTCGCGCAGGACGGTAATGCGTTCTTGCAGGCCAAGATCGCGGACGCGCTGCACGGTATGGGCGTACTGCGCCTCGGACAATGTGGTGGTCGTCACCCGGCACCCGTGACGGGTCGCGGCATGGATCGCCAGGCTACCCCATCCGGTACCGATCTCGAGCAGATGATCGTCGGGGCTCAGCGCGAGTTTCTCGCAGATACGCTCGAGTTTATTCAGTTGGCCTTGCTCCAGGCTCTGCTCCAGACTGTCGAACATTGCTGCCGAGTACATCATGGTCGGGTCCAGCAGCCGCTCGAACAGGGCATTGCCCAAATCGTAATGGGCGAGAATATTGCGCCGCGCGCCTTGCCTGTTGTTTCGATTGAACCAATGCAGCAGGCGCAGGACCGGTCGACCCAGGCGCGCCAACCCGCCATCAAGGGCGTCGAGCACTTCCAGGTTGGCGACGAAGAGTCGGGTGACCGCCGCCAGGTCCGGCGTGCGCCAGTAGCCGTGGATGTAAGCTTCACCGGCACCGATCGAGCCGTTGGCAGCCACCATGCCCCAAGCTGCTTCGTCGAAGATCTCGACCTCGGCGTGCAGTGTGCTGCCGGCATCGCCAAACAGCCACTGTCGGCCCTGATAGATCAGGCGCAGACGTCCTTGGCGCAGGTTGCGCAGTTGGGAGAGCACGGCGCTTCTGCCCAGGCCGCCGAACAACGGCGCCAAGCCAAAGGATTTACTGACGCTCAGAGTTGGATCGGACATGCTCGGGCTCCTCGTGGAAGTCATGGCCAAGGTCTTGGCTGCTCTGACGGGTGGTGTGGGCAAAGAGTGGGGTGCGCTTGAGCAACAGGCACATGGCTTGCCAATAAATGGCACTGAGGGTACGCAGGCTCATCCAGGGGAAGGCCAGTACGTGTCGTCTCAATGCAGCGGCATCCAGCGGCTTGCGCTGCAGCGCCAGATCGGCCTCGAAGACTTTCTGTTCTTCGCGGTGGTTTTCCATGTGGATGCGCACGTGCGCGCCATCGATGTGGAAGCGCATGTGGTATTGCATGTCCATCGGCAAGAACGGCGAGACATGGAATTGCTTGCTGACCGAGAATTGTCGCGGCTGACCGGGCAGCACCGACAGCACATAGTGAAAGCGCTCACGCCAAGGTGTGTTACGCACCTCCAGCACAATCGCTGCCAGGAGGCCATCGCTGTCGTGGCAAAAGTAGAAGCTCACCGGATTGAAAGAAATCCCCCAACTGCGCGGCTGGGTCAGCAAATGAATGGGGCCGCACGGCGCCTGGCCCAAGGCCTTGGCCACCACTTCGCGCACCGCGTCTTTCAAAGGTATGCCGCGACGAGTCCAGGCTGGCAGGTAATCGGTTTCTCGCCAGCTCAGCGGTGCCAGCCGAGTAGCACCGAGTAACGGAGACAGGCCCAGCAGCAATTGCTGTTCGTCCAGATCCAGGTAAAGCATGGCGCTGCGATAGCGGAATCCGTGGTACCGCGGCATCAGGCGTCGGTGGCTGACCCAACCGTAGCAAAGGCTGCTGTTCACAGGCGCTCCCCGAACCGTTCGGCGACGCCCAAAGCGCTGACCACGCCATCCTCATGGAAGCCGTTGGCCCAGTAAGCGCCGCAGAAGTAGCTGTGCTGGTTTCCCTGTAGTTCACCCTGACGTGCCTGGGCCGCCATGGCGGCAAGGCTGTATTGCGGATGTGCGTAATCGAAGCGTGCCAAAACCTGCGACGGGTCCACACAATCGCCCTGATTGAGGCTTACGCAGAAGGTCACGGGTGCGTCGAGGCCTTGCAGAATATTCATGTTATAGGTCACGGCGGCCGGCGCGTGTGCCGGGCCGCCGAGACGATAGTTCCAGCTGGCCCAAGCCTTGCGCCGACTGGGCAACAGGCGCGTGTCGGTGTGCAGCAATACTTCATTGGCGGCATAGGTCAGGGCTCCGAGCACCTCATGCTCGGTGGTCGTCGGTTTCTCCAGCAGCGCCAGAGCCTGGTCGCTATGGCAGGCGAACACGACTTTGTCGAAGCGTTCCTGGCCTGCGGCGCTGGTGATCACCACCCCGGTATCATCCCGGCGGACGCCCATCACCGGGCAATTGAGGCGAATGCGCTCGCTGAAGGTCCAGCACAACGGCTTCACATAACTGCGCGAGCCACCCTCGATCACCCGCCACTGCGGCCGCTGGCTGATCGAGAGCAGGCCGTGGTTGCGAAAGAAACGCACGAAAAAGTGCAGCGGAAAACGCAGCATATCGGCCCTTGATACCGACCAGATGGCCGATCCCATGGGGACGATATAGTGATGGATGAAACGCTGCCCGTAGCCTCGCATGCTCAGGTAGTCGCCAAGGCTTATGGCTTGATCAATGCGGTGGTCGTCAAGGTCTGTTACCGCCTGGCGGTTGAAGCGCACGATATCGCGCAGCATCCCCCAGAAGCCCGGCGACAGCAGATTGCTGCGCTGTGCGAAAAGGGTGTCCAGATTATTGCCGTTGTACTCCAGACCGCTGTCCGGATCGTTCACGGAAAAGCTCATCTCGGTGGGGCGTGAGACGACTCCCAGGCGATCGAGCAAGCGAATGAAGTTGGGGTAGGTCCAGTCGTTGAAAACGATGAAGCCGGTGTCCACGGCATAGCGCTGGCCCTGCCATTCAATGTCGACAGTATGGGTATGACCGCCGACCCAGTCAGCCGCTTCGAACACGGTCACCTCATTGCTACGCGACAACAGATAGGCACAGGTCAGCCCAGAGATCCCGCTGCCGATAATGGCGATACGCATATGACGCTATTCCTGTTCGGTTCGCGCCAGTCGACGGCCCAGGGCCAGGCGCCAACGCGCCGGCAGGGCGCCAAGCAAGCGCAGGACGAGAGTGAAGAGGCGTGGAAAGTTGATCTCCAGCGGTCGTCGCGTCAGGCGCGCGACGACATGCCGCGCAGCGCGGTCGGCCGTCCAGAGTTGTGGCATGGCAAAGGTATTGCGCCGAGTCAGGGGGGTGTCGATGAACCCCGGGCTGACCAGCGTTACATCAATGCCTTCGGCGTGTAGATCCAGGCGCAGGGATTCGACGAGATAACGCAGGGCCGCTTTGGACGCGCCATAGGCTCCGGCCCGCGGCAGCGCCAGCCAGGTCACCGAGCTGCCGATCACTACCAGATGGGGTCGGTGCCCGCGGCGCAGCAGTGGCAGTGCCGCCTGCAAACAGTAGCTGACCGCCAACAGGTTGGTACGCATCACGCGCTCGACTGTCTCGGCCTCGAACTTGCCCGGCACCAGGTATTCGCAGGTGCCGGCGTTCAGAATTACCAGGTCCAGTGCGCCCCACGCCTGCTCGATGTTGTCGCAAATGGCCGAAACTTGACGCGGGTCAGTCACATCGCCGGTAGCGAGCAAGGCCCCTGGGTAGCGCAGCACGAGCGGCATCAGTGCTTCCGCCCGCCGCCCACCCAAGGCCACCGAATGGCCTTGCTCCAGAAGCCGTTCAGCCAGGGCGGCACCAAGGCCGCTGCTGGCCCCTGTCAGCCAGCAGCGACTCATGCAAGCCTCCCTTTGATCCAGCCGATCACTGCGCCAAGTACGGGAACGTGCTCGTAGATCAGGGCACCGGCATCGAAATAGTCGTGGTGCAGGTAGACACGCGTTGCCCAGCGCAGGTGGCTGCAGCCTTGCAGACTGATCGGCTGGCCACGGGACAGGCGCGGATGACGGAAGTGCAGGTTCCAGCGCAGATAACCTTGACCGGGGGCGGTTTCATCCACGTCCAGGAGTTCGTAGCGGATATCCTCGACGTTGCTGTACAGGTTTTCAAAATAGCTACGCAGTGCCGGCAGGCCATTGAGTTGGTGCAACGGATCACGAAATTGAACGTCGTTGCTGTACAGCTCGCCCAGTTTGTCCAGGCAATCAGCGTTCAGCGTTGTGAACGTGTCAGCGAAATGGCGGAGATATGCAGACATGGCCGGCTCCAGGCAAAATTGTACAAGTTGAGAAAACTGTACAGGTTTACCTGAAGCCTACGGGGAAAATTGTACAAGTCAATATTCTTGTACACTTTTTGTATCGGTCGTTGCGTTACTTGTCTTGACCGCCAAGCCTTGCCAGTTGACGGCGAAGATCCGCCACTTCGGTCTCAAGCGACTGGACTCTTTCCAGAGCGGCAATCTTTTCGCTGACGTCGTGCTGTATGCCAATGTAGTAGGTCAACTGATCGGCATCGTTGTACACGGGAGTGATAGACAACTCGTTCCAGAACAGGCTGCCATCCTTACGATAGTTGCGCAGCACCTGACGGCAGGGCTGACCGAGGCGGATGGCGTCGCGGATTGCGTTGAGGCTGGCCTGGTCATGATCGGCTCCCTGCAGGAACCGGCAATCCTGATAGAGTATTTCGTCGGCACTGTAGCCGGTCAGGCGCTCGAAGGCAGGGTTGGCATAGATGAGAATGCTGTCACTGCCTTCCTGCTCGGCCACGACGATGCCGTCATTGGAGGCTTCGACCATAAGTTGCAGGAGTTTGGCGTCAATCATGGTCCGGGCTCGCTGTAGTTCGAGGATTTGCCTCACAGCGTAGTCGTCAGCGACAGCCATGCCTAGATGGCAAGACGCAGGAACCCGGACCGCGATTGGCTGGTTAAATAGCGCCATGCCTGGTTTAGAATGGCGACACACTCAGGATGTAACGACTTTCAATGACCGAGCCCCTCGAATCCGCCTCCGACGACGCCTTGCTCCCCATGCGCGAAGTCGCCAGCCTGACTGGCGTCAACCCGATCACTCTGCGGGCATGGGAGCGTCGCCACGGATTGATCCGACCTGTTCGCACGGTAGGTGGGCATCGCCTGTATTCGCAGCAAGATATCGAACATATACGCAGCATCATGCTCTGGACCAGCCGAGGTCTGCCAATCAGCAAGATTGGCGCTTTGCTCAACCGGCAGCAGAACACGCCGGAGCTCGCTGTCACAGACGCGGCCGAAGCCCCTCTGCTCCAATGGCAACAGGCAATTCATCGTGCCACGCAGGCTTTTGATGGCGCCGAGCTGGAGCGCCTTCACGGGCAACTGTTCACGATCTACCCGAAGGCTACGGTACTGGCGGCTGTTCTGCTGCCGGTCTGGCGCAGCCTGGCAGTTGGCGATGCTTTCGGTCGACGCAGTCAGTGGCTGTTCCTGGACGCTTTCTTTCGTGCGCGGTTGTTATTGCGACTGCAGATGAACCCGGGCAACGGTGCTTGCGTGCTGCTGGCAGATGGCTCTGGCCATGCACACGAACTGGAGCTGTTGTGCGCCGGTTTGTTGATGAGCAATGACCAGCTGCGCATTGAAGTGCTGGGCCCGGGCCAGCCCCTGGAAGAACTGCCATTGCTGTGTACAGCGATTCAGCCCGCCGCGCTGGTGCTGTTGGTCCAGACGCCACTGCAGGCCGATGCACACAAGCGACTGCGTGCCCTTCAAATGGGCGTTACGTGCCCATTGGCCTTGGTCGGCGACGCAGCTGCCGCTTCGTCGTCAGGGCTTCGTGGTTCTTCAATTGCCGTATTGGGCAACGACGAAGCGAGTATTTTGCCCAGGCTGGAAGCCTTGGTAAGGGGAACGCTGCAAATATGAATTTGGCGTTTCAGCTAAGCAGGTTTATCTGAAACGGCATTACTGATTCCGTCCAGCTCCTGCCACGGGTTGGATAGAGAACCCTTCCTGGGACACTGGGAAATGTGAGGAAACTCGAGTGTTCTGTCTGACTCGGATTGCTCTGCCTTGCAGTTCCTGCAGACGACCTTTGTTTGCGAAAGAATCCAGTTTCCATGCCATGCAAGGAGTTTTTCAGAGGGTGACATGGTCATGAAACCTCTACAAATACTGTACAGATTTTTCTGTATTGTAGAGGTTTTTTGTCCATTTCCAATCGACTTTGTGAGCAGCTCCACACAAATAGATGAGGGTTTTCGGTGGTCACTCACGCGGTGCCCACCGAAAAACTGCACTCTATTCTGCTGATGACAGCGGCGGGGTACGAGGCGGGATCATTCGTTTCGACCCGCTGGCTTCGAATGCCGAGGCAAAACGCAACAGTGCCGAATCGTCATAGGCTCGACCGGCAAACGTCAGGCCTACTGGCATGCCGATATCCGCCATGATGCCCATCGGCACGGTGACTGTCGGCACACCCAGATGCCGGATGGCCAGGTTGCCATTGGCCACCCATACGCCGTTACTCCAGGCGATGTCGGCAGAGGCCGGGTTGACATCGGCGTCCGCCGGGCCAACATCCGCGACGGTGGGAAACAGCACTGCGTCCAGGCCCAGCCGATCCATCCAGTCTTCCAGATCGAGTTTGCGCGTCTGCTCGAGCCCACGCAGTCCATCGGGGACGGTACTGATCTGGTCCCACGGGGTGATACCACGCTCGGCCATCTTCACGTATTCGTCCATGCCGGCAGCGAGGTCGCCCTCACGGTTGGGCAATGTTCCCGGGTCATGGGGGAAAATCTTCGGTCCATCGACATCGACCAGTCGATTCAGCTTCGGATCGCCATTGGCTTGCAGGAAATCATCGAAAGCCCACGCAGTGAGATCCCACAATTCATGGTGCAGGAACTCCTTGGAGACGATGCCGCGATTGAACACCGTCGGCGCACCGGGACGGTCACCTTCGCAATTGGACACCAGCGGAAAATCGACTTCGATGACCTCGGCGCCAGCGGCTTCAAGAGCCTTGCGCGCCTGTTGCCAAAGACCGATCACCGACTCGCGGGTATTGATACGTTGGCCGGTCGGGCCACCGATCCCGGGTGCTTCGCTGGTGCCTGCTTCCGGATCGGCATTGATGTACATGCGCGGCACGCCGAGGCGCTTGCCGGCGAGCGCATCGGGTTGCGCGGCAAGTTCAAGATAGGAGGCAGGACGTACCGAAGCGACGCTCGGAATCGGCACCCAGGGTTGCATGCGCCACAGGTCGCCACGGGTGTCAGGGTCGTCCGCCACGACCACGTCGAGCACTTCCAGCAGGTCGGCCATGGTCCTGGCAAACGGTACGACAACGTCCATGGTCGGTGTCAGTGGCCAGTTGCCGCGCACCGAGATCACACCACGCGACGGCGTATAAGCGCACAAGCCGTTGTTCGAAGCCGGGCCACGACCGCTTGACCAGGTTTCCTCGGCCAAACCGAACGCCGCGAAGCTGGCGGCCGTGGCTGTGCCGGCACCGTTCGACGAACCGGAGGCGAACGGGGCGGTGAGGAAGTCGGCGTTGTACGGGCTCTCCGCACGGCCATAGACCCCGCGCTGCATTCCGCCGTTGGCCATGGGCGGCATATTGGTCTTGCCCAGGCAAATCGCACCGGCGGCGCGCAGTCGTTCGACGGTGAACGCATCGCGATAGGCAATCAGATCCTTGAACGCTGGGCTGCCCGAAGCAGCCGTCAGGCCCTTGACCAGGTAACTGTCCTTCGCCGTATAAGGAATGCCATCGAGTGGCCCCAGCGTCTCGCCCCTGGCCCGACGGGCATCGGCAGCTTGCGCTTCCTTGAGCGCGTCCGGGTTGCGCACCACCACGGCATTGAGCGCGGTGTCGGTGTCGGCGCCGTCATACGCATCGATCCGGGCGAGGTAGGCCTGGACCAGTTCGACCGACGTGGTCTGGCCGGATTCGAGCGCAGCGCGCAATTGGGCAATGGAAACTTCGGTGACTTCAATCATGCGGTTACCACCGGCTCTCTCAAATATGAATTTCTTGACGGATCTGCGTGCGCAGCGTTGCGCGACGCAATCCGGTTTTCAACCTTAAGCCGCGTATTTTGCACTAAGCCGGGGCAGGGCGCCGCCATTGCCCCTCCATACGGACACGGATAATGGCCATTTCGATCCCCTTTTGGCCGATCGCACGCTGTGAACGGTCCAGGCTGTCAGCAAGAATCGGTGGCAGGCGGCCGAAGCAGCCGTGTACACAGCTTCCATAACCATAATCTTTTGCTTCCTTTGCTCCAGGCCACGTTCAAGGCCACTGCCGTTACCGATTATAAAAACCAAACGAGCTGACATTGGGGAACTGATCCATGGACATTATGAAACGCATTCTGGGCGCCACTGTTTGTGGGCTGACGTTGCTTGCCAGCGCGGTGCAAGCCGAGCAGCGCGAACTGCGGGTGTACAACTGGGCGGACTATATCCTGCCGTCCGTGCCCAAGGACTTTGCCGCCAAAACCGGGATCAAAGTGACCTGGGACACCTTCGACACCAACGAGTCACTGGAAGCCAAACTGCTGACCGGTAACTCCGGATACGACCTGGTGGTGCCGTCGAACCAGTTCATCGAAACCCAGATCAAGGCCGGCGTATTCCAGAAGCTCGACAAGTCCAAACTGCCAAACTGGAAGCACCAGGATCCGGCACTGCTCAAACTGCTCGACAAGAACGATCCCGGCAATCAATACGGCGTGCCTTACATGTACGGCACCGTGTTGATCGGATTCAACCCGGCCAAGGTCAAGGCCGCGCTGGGCGAAAATGCCCCGGTAGACAGTTGGGACCTGGTGTTCAAACCCGAGAACATGGAGAAGTTGAAGTCCTGCGGCGTCGCCATGCTCGACTCGCCTTCGGAGATCCTGCCGCTGGCCCTGCATTACCTGGGACTGGACCCGAACAGCCAGAACCCGGATGACTACGAAAAGGCCAAGGCCTTGATGCTGAAGATTCGGCCTTACGTCACCTACTTCAACTCGGCCAAATACATGACCGACATCGCCAACGGTGATATCTGCGTGGCCATTGGTTACTCCGGCAGCTTCTACCAGTTTGGCAATCGCGCCAAAGAAGCCGGCAACGGTGTGGTGGTCGACTGGCGTTTGCCGAAGGAGGGGGCGCCGATCTGGTTCGACACGTTTGCCATTCCAAAAAGCGCGAAAAACGTCGAAGAGGCCCACGAGTTCCTCAACACGCTGCTGGACCCGAACGTCATCGCGCCGATCAGCGACTTCCTCGGTTACCCGAATGCCAACAAGGATTCGCTGGCGCTGATCAATAAGGAAATCACCGGCAATCCGAACCTGACACCGACCAGCGAGGCGTTGAAAACCCTGTACGTCGTGCAGCCGCTGCCGCAGAAACTCGAACGGGTACGGACGCGGGTGTGGACGGCGATCAAGTCGGATAAATAAGCCCGGACCACACCTATCCCTGTGGGAGCGAGCCTGCTCCGGGCGGCGACCCGATGATGAGACCTGCCAGTCAACGATAACGTTGAATGACAGCTCGCTCCCATAGGCTGTGACTTCAGCCGCGCTGCGCGACAGGCTGTTCAGGCTGCGACGCGCGCTGGCCCTTGCGATAAGTCAGCAACACAATCCCGGTGACAACGATCACACCACCCACCACTTGCCCGGCACTGAGCATCTGGTCCAACACCACCCAGCCCATCAACAGCGTGGCCAACGGCTCGATGTTCATCACCGGAGCGTTGCGCGGCATGTCCAGGCGCGGCACGCAAATGAACAGCACGATAAATCCGGTGCCGTACAGTACAACCAGTGTCGCCAGCGCCAGCCACCCGGTGCTGGTGGCCGGAAGGTTCAAGCCACCAGGCAGGGCGCCGCTCATACCGGCCAGATTGATACTGCTGAACACGATGAAAATTGTCAGCAGGCTGCGCACCGATCCACGAACCTCGGCCAACTTGTGGTCGGTGATCCACAACGCACAGGCAAACACGCTGGCCGCGCAAAAGGCCAGGGTCACGCCCAGCCACCATTGCGGGCCGACACTGGCGTTGTCCGCGAGGCGACCGGGGACATCCAGCACAAATACCAGGCCCAGCAAAATCAGGCCCATCAGCGCGGCGGTGCGTGCGGTCGGACGCGGACCTCCCAACGCCCAGGTGAGCAGCGCCAGCAGAATGGGAAAGACATTGGCCACCAACAGTGCCAACGCCACCGGCACCCGTGCGACCGCGGAATACAGGCAAAGGCTTTGGGTGGCGATCAGCAAGCCCAACAGCAATTGCCAACGCCAGGCACCCGCCGGCAGGCGCAGCGTCTGGCGTTGCCAAATGACCAAAGCGGCCAATACCAACAACGTCCCGCCCGAGCGCATCAGAATCGCCAACAACACACCCGCGCCGTCATCGAAGGCAACCCGCGCCGCCACATGGTTGCCCGCAAATGCACAGCCCATGCACAGTAAAATCAGCACGGCGAGATGGCGAGGGAAGGGCGCAGGCGCTTCTTGGCGGAAGGTTGGTTGGGTCATGGCAGTGTCTCGAATTGAGTGCGCTCTCAAAAGAAATGAGGCGCGAATATTTATTATGTTGTCGTACAACCAAAGGGGTTTGTAACGCATTTGGCTTGCATGAACAAGGTTGAAGGCTTTGGAGAAGGGAGTTTAGCGCCTATTGATTGCAAAAAATGAGTCAAGAGATCGTATGACTTGAAATGGATTGTCCTTCCAGTCGATACAGTTCCTGTTGTACAAAATCGGCAAACAGCTTGATCCGGATCGGTGTCAGTACACCAAACGCATGCAGGGAATGGATGGCCAGCGACGGCAACCGATGGCCGGGCATGATCTGCATCAACTCACCGCGATCGAGCTCTTGCTGGACCGTGCATTTCATCAAATACGCAACGCCCAGGTTTCCCAATGCGGCGGCACGCAAGCCGAATCCCGAGTCCAGACCTATTCGGCCACGGGGCACCAACGTTTCACCGTTTTCAAAAATGATGGGCAGGGTTCGACCATTGAGTTGATAGCGCACGAAGGGCACAGCGCGCAGTTCTTCGAGGGTGTGCGGGGTTCCCCATTCGTCGAGGAACTTCGGTGAGGCCACCAACGCCATGTCGAGTTGGGCGAGGGTACGGCTTTTCAGATCGCTGTCAGACAGGTTGCCGGCGCGGAAAATCACGTCATAACCTTCACGAATCACATCGACATGGTGGTCGAGCAACGTCAGGTCCAGTTCCACCTCCGGGTGCTCGGCGAGAAACACCGAGCTGATCCTCGGCATCAGCAATCGTCCGAGGTCACTCGGCATGCTGACCCGCAAATGACCGCGCGCACCCCCGGTGTGGCGCAACGCATCGGCGCAGTCATCGATGGCCTGCAACAACGGCGCGACACGCTCGAAAAATGCCTGCCCCTCGGGCGTAAGGCTGAGCATCCGCGTGGAGCGGCGAAACAGCTTGGCATTCAGTTCGGATTCCAGTCGGGCGATGCTTTTGGAAATGGCCGACGGCGTGGTCCCGGCGTTGCGTGCGGCAGCACTGAAAGAACCGGCTTCCACCGCGCGTACAAAGGCAATCAGGCTGGCCGACTGGTTCAACAGGCTGGGCATCTTGTGACTCCGAAGCACAACTGATGTGCCTTTTTCTGGACTGGTTGGCGCTGGGGCGAGCGACATAATACTGCGCTCCTTCAACAATCGGAGTCAGTAGATGCAACGTCTTCAAGGAAAGGTCGCAGTGATCACCGGCGGCAACAGCGGCATAGGCCTGGCGTCGGCGTGCCTGTTCGCCAAAGAGGGCGCGCAGGTGATTATCACCGCACGTCGACAAGAAGTGCTGGACGAAGCCGTGCGCCACATCGGTCACGGCGCCTTTGGCATCAAGGGCGATGTCGCCAGCCTCGAGCACCATGCCGAGGTCGCCGAGCAAGTCCGGGTGCGCTTCGGTGCGCTGGATATCTACATGGCCAACGCCGGGGTCATCACCCTGACGCCATCGCAGCAGGTCACTCCAGCGGAGTTCGACGCGCAATTCAATATCAACACCCGAGGCGTGTTCTTTGGTGTGCAGTCGATCGTGCCGCTGATGCGCGACGCTGGCAGCATCATCCTGACCAGTTCCCTGGCGGCTACGAAAGTGCTCGAAGGGCATGCGGTGTATGCCGGTTCCAAAGCGGCCATCGGCGCTTTTGCGCGCAGCTGGGCGCTGGAGCTGCGGGCGCGGCGCATACGCGTCAATGTGCTCAGCCCGGGGCCGGTCGATACTGCGATCATCGGCAAGCTGGGCGTTTCAGAAGAAGCCCGCCCCGGCTTCGAGCAAATGATGGCGGCCATGATTCCCGCCGGTCGACTGGGGGAGGCCGACGAGCTCGCACAAGCGGCGCTGTACCTGGCCTGCAGCGACAGTTCGTTCGTCAACGGCATCCAATTGCATGTCGACGGCGGCATGTCGCTGGTCTGATAACCGCCTCAGAACGTGCAAACCGCATCGGTAAACACCACCCGGCCGAACTGCGCGTTGGCGTCCAGCGGGGTGATGGCCAACAGTTGATCCAAGCGGATTTCCTGTTGGCCGTCAGCCGTTTCAAGCTCGAGGAATTCTTCCTTGTCGGCGGACGTTCGCGTAGTCAGCGCCTTCGCTTCCAGGCGGGCGCCATCCTTCAACTCGATGTCCAGTCGGTAACCGTGCATGCAGGCGATTTCCAGATAGTCGTACAGGTCGCAGTTCATGGGCTGGTAGGTGTTCATTTCGTTACTCCTGGCAACCTTGCAGTTTGAGGATGAAGTAACCCTGCTTGCCGATCGCCGCTGCCACTTCGGGATGGGTCGGTTCGACGTGACAGAACTGGCAGCGGTCCTGGGCGATATCTTCGTCCTGTATGCCCTGTTCATCAAGGAAGCGGCGGGCATAGGTTTTCGCCAGTTCGGCGTCGTTACGCTCGATCAGCACATCGAAGTGCAGGTAGCGGCCATCTTTGGTGCGCACGTGGGTATCGAATACGTTCACGCTCATTATTTGCTCTCCTTGAGTTTCCAGGTGCCGGGCAACGACAGGTCACCCGAGGCAATGTCATAGACGCTGCTGACGCACAGCAATGGGTTGTGCAGGTCGGCATTGACTTTCAGTGCAGCGGTGACGCCGTCGTAGTTGAAACTTTCGGGGAAGCCGACTGCCGCCAACGGCACATGGATTTTCGCGGCGTTTTTCTCGACGCTCAGGTCGTAGCCGGGGGAGTCGATGTAGATCGGAGCGCCAGGCCAGGTGGCCGGTAACTTCGGTTTGGCATCCTTGGGAATGTCGCGGACTTTCAAACCGCCAGGCCCACAACTTTCGTCTTTGCTCAGCACCACCCAGTGCGAGTGCCAGAGGCCGCCGTCGTTATCCTTTTTGCCGTCCTTGTTTTCGTCCAGCTGCGGGGTGTCATCGAAATCCGGGTGAGAGGTCAGCGCCAGGGCCAGGATCCCGGACTTCGCTTCAAAGCCGACAACGGAACTGTCGAGGCTGGTAGGCCAGACATAACTGAACACCTCGGCCCCGGCAAACGAACCCTTGGCGGTTGGCACGCGACTGCCGGCCTGGCCATCGACCAATTGTTCGAACACCAGATTGCTGCCTTCCTTGAAAACCCGGGTATTGACCAGATCGAACGCGGCATCGGCTTTGCCTTTGTCGCTTTGGATGCCTTGTTTGTCATGGGCCACAGCCTGTGTCGCCAGCAGCGTGCCAAGGGTGAGTGCCAGAGCGGTTTTCATGTATGCCTCCGTTTGGAAGTAGATTAGGTTTCGGATCGACACCACAAATCCTACGACAAGCCGATATTTTGTCAATAAGGTTTTTATCCGATACTATTTATCAACGCTTTTGATCAGGAATTTCCTCGTGCTTTTTGATTTGCTGGAAAGGTTGTCGAGCCTGACTCGGGTCTGGTTTCGTGAGCACCCGCTGCTGACGGACCTGCAGCCGATCCAGCTCAGCGCCTTGATGTACCTCGGCCGATGCAATCGTTACTCCGACACGCCGCTGGCGGTGACCGAATATCTGGGACTGACCAAAGGCACGGTGTCGCAATCGCTCAAGGCTCTGGAAGGCAAAGGACTGCTGACCAAACAGCCAGATGCCCGGGACAAACGCAGCGTGCACCTGAAACTGACGGCTCCGGCACAGGCGTTGCTGGACGCCGTGGTGCCACCGGATTTTCTGGTCAATGCCGCCCAGCGCATGGGTGCGCGGGCAGTGGATCTGGAAGGCTTGCTGCTGGAGCTGTTGCGCAACATCCAGCAAGGTGAAAATGTCCCGAGTTTCGGGCTGTGCCGAACCTGCCGTTTTCATCAGGCAGTGGCGGGTGGAGCGTTTTGCGGACTGACACAGGAACCACTGGAATTCACAGAAGTGGATCTGATTTGCCGCGAGCATCAAATTCCCGATCCGGCATGAGGTGCCATCGTCTGAGATAGACTCAACAGCGACTAGCCGACAATGGAGTGACCCCCATGGCAAGACTGCGATGGACTCGCTGATCACCGCCGCCGCCCAGGCGCTGGCAGCGGGGGATCCGCTGGGCGCGCTGGACAGGGTCGCGTTGCGTGACGATGCACCGGCGCTGGCGTTGCGCGCAATCGCCATGGCGCAACTGGGTGATCTGGTGCGGGCCAAGGCACTGGTGCGCCGGGCAATACGGGCGTTCGGGCCAAAGGAAGCGCTGGCTCGGGCGCGTTGCATCGTCGCCGAAGCCGAGATCGCATTGGCGTCGCGGGACCTCGGCTGGCCAGTGAAGGCGCTCGATGCGGCGCGGGTCACGCTGCAAGCTCACGGTGACAGGGTGAACGCGGCCCATGCGCGCTACCTGCACATCCGCCGCCTGTTGCTGATCGGCCAATTGGATGACGCCCAGGACAACCTCGCGCAACTTGACCCTTCGACATTGCCACCCGCTTTGCACGCCACCCATGAGCTCGTGGCGGCGGGCATCGCCATGCGTCACTTGCGCTCACAAGCTGCGCGTGCGGCGTTGGCCCGGGCCAAGTTCGCCGCGCAGCAATCCGGCATTCCCGCGTTGATAGCAGAAGTCGACAGCGCGCTGCGCTTGCTCGACAGTCCCGCCGCACACTTGATCAGTAATGGTCAGGCGCGACCCTTGTTGCTCGATGACGTCGAAGCATTGCTGGCCTCGACATCGCTGGTGGTCGATGCCTGCCGGTTCGTCGTGCGCGGTGCGGGCATGTCGGTGTCCCTGTCGAAACGTCCGGTGCTGTTCAACCTCGTACGGACATTGGCCGAAGCCTGGCCGGAAGATGTTGCGCGAGAAACGCTCATCGCCCGGGCCTTTCGCCTGAAGCTCAGCGATGAATCCCATCGCGCCCGGCTAAGGGTGGAAATCGGCCGCTTGCGTGCAGCGCTCAAACCCTTGGCCAACGTGATCGCCACCAAGCGCGGGTTTGCCCTGATCACCCACGTTTCACCTGACGTAGTGCTGCTTACGCCACCGGTCGAAGAAAAACACGCAGCGGTGTTTGCACTGCTCGCCGACGGCGAAGCGTGGTCGAGTTCAGCACTTGCCCTGGCGCTGGGCAACAGCCAGCGCAGCGTGCAACG
>Ga0182008_10001456_pt1 | contig 15816 bp, 18 predicted proteins | sample Sormic07211129_1_FD_120482 | JGI IMG/M metagenome (GOLD analysis project Ga0182008, IMG submission 120482) | Rhizosphere microbial communities from Sorghum bicolor, Mead, Nebraska, USA - 072115-129_1 metaG | ecosystem: Host-associated > Plants > Roots > Rhizosphere | place: USA: Nebraska...
CAGATCGCGCGCGCGCTGGGCAACGGCATCACGGCAGAGACCAAGCAGCCGGTGGTGATCGACAACAAGGCCGGCGCCAGCGGCTTCATCGCCTCGCAGCAGGTCGCCAAGGCCCCGGCCGACGGCTACACCGTGCTGATCACCACCAACACCACCCACGCGGCCAACGAGCACCTGTTCAAGAAGCTGCCCTACGACCCGGTGAAGGACTACGCGCCGGTCGCCGCGCTCGGCAAGGGCGGGCAGATCATGGTGGTCAATCCCTCGTTTCCGGCCAAGAGCGTCGCCGAGTTCATCGCGCTGGCGAAGAAGGACCCGGGCAAGTACAGCTTCGGCAGCGGCAGTTCGTCGAGCCGCATGGCCGGCGAGCTGCTGCAGCAGATGGCCGGCATCCAGCTGCTGCACGTGCCCTACAAGAGCAACACGCTGGCCGTGACAGACCTGCTGGGCGGCCAGATCCACATGATGATCACCGACACCGCCACCGGCCTGCCGCAGGTCAAGGCCGGCAAGCTGCGCGCGCTGGGCGTCTCGGGCGCCAGGCGTTCGCCGCTGGCGCCCGATGTGCCGACCATCGCCGAGGCCGGCGTGAAGGGCTACGAGATGGGCTATTGGTTCGCCGCCTACGCCCCGGCGAAGACCCCGCCCGCGGTGGTCAAGCGCCTCAATGAACTGCTGGTGAAGGCCGCAAGGAGCGAGGCCGCGAAGACCGCGTTCTACGAACCCACCGGCACCGAGGTCTTCACCAGCTCGCCCGAGGAGCTGGCGAAGTTCCAGGCCGCCGAATCGCAGAAGTGGGGCCGCATCGTCAAGGCGGCCGGGATCGAGGCCGAGTAGGCGCCCCGCGCTACAGCTGCCGGCTGCGCGCCAGCGGCGGGTTCTGCGCGAAGTAGCGCTGGATGCCGCGCATCAGCGCATCGGCCAGCTCTTCCTGGTAGGCGGTGCTGCGCAGCTTGGCTTCTTCTTCGGGATTGCTGATGAACGCGGTCTCGACCAGCACGCTCGGGATGTCGGGCGCCTTGAGCACCGCGAAGCCGGCCTGCTCGACCTGCCCCTTGTGCAGCCGTGCGCCGATGCCCTTGATCTCGCCGATCATCGCGCCGCCGAGCTTGAGGCTGTCGTTGATCTGCGCCGTGGTGCTCATGTCGAGCAGCGCGCGCTGCACCTGCACCTCGTGGTTGCCGACGTTGACGCCGCCGACCTTGTCGGCCTGGTTCTCCTTGTTGGCGAGCCAGCGCGCGGCGCTGCTCGACGCGCCGCCCTGGCTCAGCGCGAACACGCTGGCGCCGCGCGCGTCGGGCGTGGTGAAGGCATCGGCATGGATGCTGACGAAGAGGTCGGCCTGCACCCGCCGCGCCTTCTGCACGCGCACGCCCAGCGGCACGAAGAAGTCGGCATCGCGGGTGAGGAAGGCGCGCATCGGATTGCCGTTGACGCTGCTGGCGTTGATGCGGGCCCGCAGCCGGTGCGCGATCTGCAGCACGATGTCTTTCTCGCGCGTGCCGTTGGAGCCGATGGCGCCGGGGTCTTCGCCACCGTGGCCCGGATCGAGCGCGACGATGATGATGCGATCGGTCTGGCTGGCGGTCGCGCCCCGGGTCGCTGGCTCGGCCGGCGGCGGCGCGCTGGCCAGGGGCGGCATCGGCATCGGCATCGGGCCGACCGGGGCCGAGGGGCGATTGGCCTGCGAGACCGACACCTGCGGCGGCGAACCCTGCGGCGCGCCGCGCGAGGGCGGCCGCGCGGCCTGCTGGGCCATCAGGTCGCCCAGCGGGTCGACCGGGCCGGCGGCGGGCGGCGGCGACGATGCCGTCGCCGCGTCGGGGGGCGCCGCCTTGGGCGCCTCGCGCATGCGTTCGGCGATCAGCGACTCGAGCGGGTCGGTCGCCTGCTGCGGATACAGGTCGAGCACCAGCCGGTCGCGGTAGGCTGCCACCGGCGCCAGCGAGAACACCTGCGGCGCCACCGCCTGCTTGAGGTCGAAGACGATGCGCACCACGCCGGGCGCGAACTGGCCGACGCGCAGGCCGTTGATGAAGGGGTCGTCGGGCTTGATCTTGCCGACCAGCTCGCGCAGGGCCGGATTGAGCTCGATGCCGGTGATGTCGACCGCCAGCCGCGGCGGGCTGCCGACCACCAGCTGCTGCGAACTGAGGCGGCCGTCGGATTCGATCGTGACGCGGGTGTAGTCGGCCGCGGGCCATACCCGCACCGCCATGATGGTGGCACCGCGGGCGATCTCGTGCAGGCCCAGCAGCAGCGCCACGCTGCCGCCTTGCAGCAGCACGCGCCGCTTCAGTCCGCTCGCCTTCATGCAGTGGCCGCGAGCAGGCGCGTGCCTCGCTCGGTGTGGGCGCGCAGTGTCACGGTGCGGGTGTCGTCGGTCATTGCTTCGATTTTAATAGCGAGGTCCGCAAGAGGAATGCGCCCGGCCGCGTTTTCGGGCCATTCGGCCAGCTTGAGGCCCGGGCCCGCGAAGATGTCACGGAAACCGGCGTCCTCCCATTCGCGCGGATCGCTGAAGCGATAGAAGTCGAAATGGAAGATCGCTAGGCCATCGGGTGCCTCGTGTGGCTCCACCACCGCGTAGGTCGGGCTCTTGATGCGCCCGGCGATGCCGAGCGCGCGCAGCAGGTGGCGCACGAAGGTGGTCTTGCCGGCGCCGAGGTCGCCCTGCAGCGAGACGAAGGCGTCGCGCAGCGCAGGCGAGCGCGCCAGCGCCAGCGCCAGGGCCTCGGTGTCGGCCTCGGTGCGCCAGACCTGGGTCGCGCTGTGCGTTTCTACAATCGGCAGGTGATCGGCAGCCATCAAATCGTCAACAGGATTCAGGCCTTGGCCCGGGAGCTCGGATTCTCCCAAATCGGCATCGCCGGTGTCGACCTGTCGAGCGCCGAGGCCGGATTGATGCAATGGCTGGCCGAAGGCTTCCACGGCGACATGCACTACATGGCCGCCCACGGCACGCGCCGCGCGCGGCCGGCCGAGCTGGTGCCGGGCACGGTCTCGGTCATCACGGCGCGCATGGACTACCTGCCGCGCGCGACGCCGGACGACTGGCAGGCGATCGAATTCGCGCGGCTCGCGCGGCCCGCCGAAGGCATCGTCTCGCTCTATGCCCGCGGCCGCGATTACCACAAGGTGCTGCGCGCGCGGCTGGCGAAGCTGGCCGAGCGCATCGCCGACGAGGTCGGGCCCTTCGGCCACCGCGCCTTCACCGATTCGGCACCGGTGCTCGAGGCCGAGCTGGCCTCGCGCAGCGGCCAGGGCTGGCGCGGCAAGCACACGCTGGTGCTCGACCGCGAGGCCGGCTCGATGTTCTTCCTCGGCGAGATCTACGTCGACATGGCGCTGCCGCCGAGCGAGCCGGTGACGCCGCACTGCGGCAGCTGCAGCGCCTGCATCGACATCTGCCCGACCCGCGCGATCGTCGCGCCGCACCGGCTCGACGCCCGGCGCTGCATCTCCTACCTGACGATCGAGCATGCCGGGCCGATTCCGCTCGAGCTGCGGCCGCTGATCGGCAACCGCATCTACGGCTGCGACGACTGCCAGCTGGCCTGCCCCTGGAACAAGTTCGCAAAGAAGAGCGCCTTGCCCGATTTCGATGCCCGCGACGGCCTCACCGGCCGGCAGCTGGCCGAGCTGTTCGCCTGGACCGAGGCCGATTTCCTGCGCTTCACCGAAGGCAGTCCGATCCGCCGCATCGGCCACGAGCGCTGGCTGCGCAACGTGGCGGTGGCGCTCGGCAACGCATTGCGTGCCGGCGACGCGGGCGCCCGTGCCGCGCTGGCCAGCCGCAGCGATGATGCCAGCGCGCTGGTCCGAGAACACGTGGCGTGGGCGCTGGCGGTCAGTGCCGGATGATGGCCGAGATCTGGGCGGTGCCGGCGTCCAGCGAACGCATCGAGCTGAGCCGGATCGAGGCGTACTTCAGCTGCGGGTTGAGGATCAGCTTGCCGACGAAGTGGCCGTTGAACCGCGCATCGCGGCAGCCGCTCGCCACCAGGTCGATCGAGGCATTGGCCGGCGTGATGTAGTCCATGCTCGAACCCGCCAGGGTGCAGGCCGCGTCGGGCACCGCGCCGCGCACCGCGCCGTCGATCTCGATCTGCAGCGTGCCCGCGAAGACCTCGGGCGATCCCTGGGTGCCGGTGTCCTGCTGCGCCACGTAGAACAGGAAGGGCCCGCTCCAGCTGCCCTGGTAGCGGGTGTACTCCTGCGCCTGGACCGCTATCGTCAGCGACGATGCGGCAAGGACGGCCAGGAGCGGGTAGCGCATCGCTGCATCGTAGCGGGTCCTAGCGGATCAGCCCCAGCGCGAATGGCAGGCTGGCCACGCCCAGCAAGGTGGACAGCGTCACCAGCCCGGCGACGTAGGGGCCGTTGTAGCCCATGCGCGCCGCCAGCACATAGGCGCTCGAGGCGGTCGGCACGGCCGAGAAGGTCAGCAGCACCGCGGCCTGGGCCGGATGAAGCTTGAGCACCACCGCGAGCCACCAGCCGATCAAGGGCAGCAGCAGGTGCCGGATCGTCAGCACCGACAGCGCCAGCACCTTGCCGCGCGCGATCGTCGCGAACTGCATGCCGGCGCCGGCGGCCATCAGGCCCAGCGCCAGCGAGGCCGCGCCGATGCGCGACAGCGTCGGCTCGAGCCAGGTCGGCACGCCCAGCCCCAGCAGGTTGGCGATGAGCCCGGTGACGGTGGCGATGATCAGCGGGTTGCGCAGCAGCTGGCGCGCCAGGCCGGTCTGGGCGTGCCGCGTCATCGGCCAGACCGCCGCGATGTTGAACATCGGCACGCAGACGCCGATCAGCACCGCGATCATCAGCAGGCCCTCGGGCCCCGCGATCCGGTCGGCCAGGGCGAGGCAGATGAAGGAATTGAAGCGGAAGGCGATCTGCGCGCTGGCGGCATGGTCGCGGCGGTCGATATGGGCGCCGATGCCGGGCAGGAAGGGCAGGGCATAGGAAAGCGCGATCCCACACAGGCCGACGCCCACGCCCGCGGTCAGCAGGTTCGAGGTGGCGCCGAAGTCGAGCGGGCTGCGCACGATCGAGTGGAAAAGCAGCACCGGAAAAAGAAAGTAGTAGACCAGGCTTTCGACCTGGTCCCAGACGCGGCGGTCAAGGGGGGTGTAGCGGCACAGCAGCCAGCCACAGGCGATGAGGGAGAAGTCGGGGAAGAGGAGCTGGGCATAGTTCACCGCTTCGAGGATATCCGTGTCGTCCATGGGTTATCCACGGGGTGGGCGGCGGCCGTCACCCGTTAGCATCCGCCTTTTCGTTTCTCGGCCCGAGGAGGCTATTCAATGCAACGTCGTCAATGGAGCGCGCTCGCAGGCGCTGCCGCGCTGTTCGCGCTCGCCGGTTCCAGCTGGGCGCAGGGCTACCCGACCCGGCCGATCGAACTGCAGGTGCCGTTCGCGCCGGGCGGCACCACGGACATCGTGGCGCGCGTCATTTCCGAGCCGCTCGGCAAGGCGCTCGGCCAGAGCGTGATCGTGATCAACAAAGCCGGCGGCGGCGGCATCGTGGGCGCCACCGAAACGGCGCGGGCCGCCCCGGACGGCTACAAGCTCGGCGTGGCCACGGTGTCCAGCACCGCCGCCAACCCGGCCATCAACCCGAAGACGCCTTACGACCCGATCAACGACTTCACGCCGATCGTCAACATCGCGGCGACGCCGAACATCATCGCGGTGCACCCGAGCTTCCCGGCCAAGAACTACGCCGAGTTCGTGGCCGAACTCAAGAAGAATCCCGGCAAGTATTCCTACGCGTCCTCGGGCACGGGCGGCATCGGCCACCTGCTCATGGAGCTCTACAAGAGCCTGACCAACACCTACGTCACGCACATTCCCTACCGCGGCGCCGGCCCGGCGCTGAACGACGTGGTGGCCGGGCAGGTGGCGATCATGTTCGACAACATCCCGTCGGCGCTGCCGTTCATCCAGAGCGGCAAGCTGGTGCCGATCGTGGTGTCGGCACCGCAGCGCCTGGCCGCGCTGCCGAACGTGCCGACCTTCAAGGAAGTCGGCCTGGAGCCGGTCAACCGCATGGCCTACTACGGCATCCTGGGCCCCAAGGGCCTGCCGAAGGAGGTGGTCGACAAGATCAACGCCGGCGTCAAGAAGTCGGTCGAGGACCCGGCCGTGCGCAAGCGCATCGAGGACACCGGCTCGCTGATCGTGGCCAACACGCCCGAGCAGTTCGCGGCCCAGATCAAGGCCGAATACGAGGTCTACAAGCAGGTCGTCGTCAAGCAAAAGCTGCAACTCGACTGATTTCGCTGCATTCAGGCCAAAGCCGCCCGGCATCCGGGCGGCTTTTTCTTTTTTGTTATCTTGCACGCCATGAGCGAGGCCATCGAAGCACCCCCGGAGACCCCCGAGATCGACGACTTCGTCGACGCGCTGTGGCTCGAGGACGGCCTGTCGAAGAACACGCTGGCCGCCTACCGGCGCGATCTGGCGCTTTTCGCCCACTGGCTGCATGCCCAGCGCGGCAAGCCGCTGAACGCGGCATTGGAAAGCGACCTCCAGGCCTACATGGGCGCGCGCCTGTCCGACCGGGGCAAGGCGACCTCGGCCAACCGTCGGCTCACGGTGTTCAAGCGCTACTACCGATGGGCCCTGCGCGAGCACCGCATCGCGGCCGACCCGAGCCTGCGGCTGGCGCCGGCCCGGCAGATGCCGCGGGCGATCAAGACCCTGTCGGAGAAGCAGGTCGACGACCTGCTGGCCGCGCCAGAGGTCGACACGCCGCTGGGCCTGCGCGACCGCGCGATGCTCGAGCTGATGTATGCGAGCGGCCTGCGGGTCAGCGAGCTGGTGTCCCTCAGGGTGTTCGAGCTGAGTCTCAACGACGGCGTGATCCGGGTGCTCGGCAAGGGCAGCAAGGAGCGGCTGGTGCCCTTCGGCGGCGAGGCGAGACGCTGGATCGAGCGCTACCTGCACGATGCCCGGCCGCTGATCCTCGACGGTCAGCAGACGCCCGATCTGTTCGTGACCGCCCGCGGCGCCGGCATGACGCGCGTGATGTTCTGGATCATCGTCAAGAAGTACACCCTGGCGGCCGGCATCCACGTGCCGCTGTCGCCCCACACGCTGCGGCATGCCTTCGCCACCCACCTGCTGAACCATGGCGCCGACCTGCGCGCGGTCCAGCTGCTGCTGGGCCATGCCGACATCTCGACCACCACCATCTACACCCACGTGGCGCGCGAGCGGCTCAAGCAGATGCACGCCCGGCACCACCCGCGAGGCTGAAACGACAATGCGCAGGATGAATCCAGGAGTTTTCACGATGTCTCTGAAGTTGCGTCCTGCAGCGCTCGTCGCGGCGCTGGGCCTGATGCTGGCCTCGGTCGCCGCGCCGGCTCAGGTGGTTCCCAAGACCATCCGGCTGGTGGTCGCCTATCCCTCGGGCGGCGTCAGCGACGTGGTCGCGCGGGCGCTGGCCGACAAGCTGGCGGCCCAGCTCGGCAGCACGCTGGTGGTCGAGAACAAGGCCGGCGCCAGCGGCACGATCGGCATGGACGCGGTCGCCAAGGCGGCACCCGATGGCGCCACCTTGGGCTTTTCGGCGATCAGCCCGCTGGTGCTGAACCCGCACCTGGGCCGCTCGCCCTTCGACCCGATCAAGGACATCGCGCCGGTCGCCAGCGTGATGTATTCGCCGGTGCTGCTGCTGGCCACGCCGGCGACCGGCATGCGCGACTTGCGCAGCCTGCTCGACGACGCCCGGGCGCGTCCGGGCGCGGTTCGCTGGGCCACGTCCGGACAGGCATCGCTCGGCCACATCGTGCTTGAACAGCTGCGCGCGGCGGCCCAGGTCGACATCACCCACATCCCGTACAAGGGCGGCGGCCAACAGCTCAACGACGCGCTCGGCGGCCAGTTCGAGGTGCTGTCGACCAATGCCGGGCCGACCGTCTCGGCGCAGATCCAGACCGGCAGGCTGCGGCCGCTGGCGGTCGGCGCCCCGGCGCGGCTCGAGACCCTGCCGAAGGTCGCGACGCTGGCCGAACTGGGCTATCCGGCGGCCAACCTGTCGTCGCAGTTCGGTGTCTTCGCGCCGGCCGGCACGCCGGCCATCCTGATCGAGAAGTACAACGTCGAGATCAACAAGGCACTGGCCAGCCCCGACCTGCGCGCCAAGCTGCTGGCGACCGACAACGTGCCGACCGGTGGCCGGGCCGACACCTTCGCCGACGAGATCGCGAGCGAGTACGCGAACAATGGCAAGATCGTGAAGGCGGCGGGCATCCGGTCGGACTGAGCCTTTCCCGGCGCGGCTTGATTTCCTGGATCGCCTACCTTATAGTAGGTAGATGATCGCAGCAAATACCCTGGCCGGTGCCACCACCCGCGAGCAGATCCTGCAGGTCGCGCGGGAGCTGATCCAGACCCGTTCCTACCTCGGCTTCAGCTTCCAGGACGTGGCCGACCAGGTTGGCATCCGCAAGGCGAGCCTGTATCACCACTTCCCGACCAAGGAGGCGCTCGGCGTCGAGGTGCTGCGCACCGCGACCCAGGCCTTCAAGGATTGGACGGCCGCCAAGCCGCGCACGCCGCAGGCTGCGCTGGAGGCCTACTTCCGGATGTACCGCAACGGCCTGCGCGCCGGCGAGAGTGTCTGCCCGGCGGGCGCGTTGGCGCCGGGCTGGGACTGCATCGACGAGGAACTGCGGGGCGCCGTGCGCGACTTGCGCGGCACGCAGATCCTGTGGCTCAGCGGCGTGCTGGGTGCCTTGTCGCCGGGCGGCCGCGCGGCGGCGTCGGCGGCCTACGTGTTCGCCGTCTGCCAGGGCGCGCTGCTCTCGGCGCGCATGACCGGGCGGGTCGACGATTTCGACGAGGCCATCGAGCAACTGAGGGTGTCACTGCTGGCGGCCTGAGCCGCGAGCGTGGGTCGCGGCACGCCAGGCGTGCCTCTTTTTTGTCAATCAAAACTACCTATTGGTTGGTAGTCAATCGGAGAAAAGTCCATGAAAGCCGTCATCGCCGGATATGCCCGTTCCCCCTTTCATTTCGCCCGCAAGGGTGCGCTGGCGGAGGTCCGGCCCGACACCCTGGCCGCGCAGGTGGTGGGCGGCCTGCTCGCGCGCACCGATCTCGACCCGGCGCTGATCGAGGACGTGATCCTCGGCTGTGCCTACCCCGAAGCGGCCCAGGGCAACAACCTGGCGCGCATCGTCGGACTGCTGGCCGGCTTGCCGCACGAAGTCGGCGGCATGACGGTCAACCGCTTCTGCGGCTCGTCGATGCAGGCGGTGCACATCGCGGCCGCGCAGATCGAGGCCGGCATGGGCGACGCCTTCCTGTGCGTCGGGGTCGAATCGATGACGATGGTGCCCCAGGGCGGCTTCAACTTCTCGCCCAACCCCGAACTGCTGGCCGGCAGCGACGCCTATATCTCGATGGGCGAGACCGCCGAGAACGTGGCACAGCGCTGGAACGTGAGCCGTGGCGACCAGGAGGCGCTGGCTGTGCAGTCGCACCGCAAGGCTGCCGAGGCGCGCGAGCAGGGCCGGCTGGCCGGCGAAATCGTCGCCATCGCCCTGCCGAACGGCGACAGCGTCACGGTCGACGGCTGCATCCGGCCCACGACCTCGGCCGAGGCGCTGGCTGCCTTGCGTCCGGCGTTCCGGCCCGACGGCGTGGTCACGGCCGGCACCTCGTCGCCGCTGACCGATGGCGCCGCCGTGGTGCTGGTCACGAGCGACACCTTCGCCGCCCGGCATGGCCTGCAGGCGCTGGCGCGGATCCGGTCGTTCGCGTCGGTCGGCGTCGATCCGGCGGTGATGGGCATCGGCCCCATCCCGGCCACGCGCAAGGCGCTGGCGCGCGCCGGTCTCGCGGTGGCGGACCTCGACGTGATCGAGATCAACGAGGCCTTCTCGTCCCAGGCGCTGGCCTGCATCCGCGATCTCGGGCTCGACCCGGCCAAGGTCAACCTCGACGGCGGCGGCCTCTCGATCGGCCATCCGCTGGGTGCCACCGGCGCCCGGATCACCGGCAAGGCGGCATCGCTGCTGGTGCGTGAAAATGGCCGCTATGCGCTGGCCACCCAGTGCATCGGCGGCGGGCAGGGCATCGCGACCGTGCTCGAACGGGTCTGAACACCGGCCGCTGCAACGACATTGGAGACCGACATGCCCGCCACCGACGCCCCGAAGCTGTACCTCGAAGACCTGAAGCCCGGCGACCGCTTCACCAGCGGCGAGCATGCGCTGGACGAGGCGCAGATCATCGACTTCGCGACCCGCTTCGACCCGCAGCCCTTCCACCTGGACCCCGAGGCGGCCAAGCGCACCTTCTTCCAGGGCTTGGCGGCCAGTGGCTGGCACACGGCGGCGATCACGATGCGGCTGCTGGTCGACAGCGGCATCCCGCTGGCCGACGGCGTGATCGGCTCGGGCGGCGAACTGAGCTGGCCGCGGCCGACCCGGCCGGGTGACGTGCTGCATGTCGAAAGCGAAGTGGTCGAGGTGACGCCATCGCGCTCGAAGCCCGAGCGCGGCATGGTGCAGATGCGCTGCGACACCCTCAACCAGCGGGGCGAGGTGGTGCAGCGCTTCTCGCCCAAGCTGGTGGTGTCGCGGCGGCCGGCCTGAGCGCCTTCAAGGCTGCTGAAGCGCGCCGAGTTCTTCGTCGGTGAAGCCCGCGAGGGCCCGGGCTTCGAGATTGAAAGGCGCCTTCAGGCGCGGCGCCTCGTGCCGGCGATAAAGCACCCGGTAGTGCGCGATCGGATCGAGCCCGTCGCGCTCGCAGAGCCAGCGGTACCAGCGATTGCCGACCGCCACGTGGCCGATCTCGTCGCGCAGGATGATGTCGAGGATGGCGCAGGCCGCCAGCGCGTCGGGTGTGTTCACGCGACGCAGCTTGGCCTGGATCAGCGGCGTGGCATCGAGGCCGCGCGCTTCGAGCGTTCGCGGCACGAGCGCCATCCGGGCCACGATGTCGTCGCTGGTTTTCTCGCACATGGACCACAGCCCGTCGTGGCCGGTGAAGTCGCCGTAGCGGTGGCCCATCGCCTGCAGGTGGTCATGCAGCAGCGTGAAGTGCTGCGCCTCCTCGTCGGCCACGCGCAGCCAGTCGCGGTAGAAATCCTCGGGCATGCCGTCGAAGCGCCAGGCCGCATCGAGCGCCAGGTTGATCGCATTGAATTCGATGTGGCAGATCGAATGGATCAGCGCGGCGCGCCCCTCGGGCGTGAACGGCGAGCGCTTCCCGACCGCGGTGGCCGAGACTCGCAGCGGGCGCTCGGGCCGCCCGGGCACGCCGCCCTCGTCGTTGCCGGTGCGCAGCGCTCGCAGATCCAGCGGCTGCGCGCCGAGGCCGGCGAAGGTCGCGCGCGTGGCTGCCACCTTGGCTTCTGGATCGGTGAGGCGCAGCGCGGCCAGGGCGCCAAGACGGGGATGCATCCCTACAATTCTAGTTTTCGTTCATTTGGAGACACTCGCGATGGCCCTCTACGAACTCGACGGCGTGGCGCCGCAACTGGCCGACGGCGCCTGGGTCGCCGACAGCGCCCAGGTCATCGGCAACGTCAAGCTGGCCGAGAACGCCAGCGTCTGGTTCGGCGCCGTGATACGTGGCGACACCGAGGTGCTCAGCATCGGGCGCAACAGCAACATCCAGGACCTGTCGGTGCTGCATGCCGACGTCGGCTGCCCGCTGACCATCGGCGACAACGTGACGGTGGGGCACCAGGTCATGCTGCACGGCTGCACCGTCGGCGACAACTCGCTGATCGGGATCCAGGCGGTGGTCTTGAATAACGCGAAGATCGGCCGCAATTCGATCGTTGGCGCCGGCAGCGTCGTGACCGAGGGCAAGGAGTTTCCGGACAACTCGCTGATCATCGGCTCGCCGGCCAAGGTGGTTCGCACGCTCGACGATGCGGCCGCCGCCAGGCTGCGGCAGAGCGCCGAGCACTATGTTGAAAACGCCCATCGCTTCGCGAAGGGCCTGAAGAAGATCGCCTGACACGGCGGGAGAGCGAGTTCCCATTGAGCGAGTTGCACAAGTTCCTGTTCGACGGCATGCCGGTGCGCGGCATGATCGTCCGCCTGACCGACGCCTGGCAGGAAATCCTGGCGCGGCGGGCGTCGAACACCACCACCGGCGCCTATCCGCCGCCGGTGGCCGAACTGCTGGGCGAGATGACGGCGGCGGCTGCGCTGATGCAGTCCAACATCAAGTTCAACGGGGCGCTGATCCTGCAGATCTTCGGCGACGGCCCGGTCAAGATCGCGGTGGCCGAGGCCAAGCCCGACCTGAGCCTGCGCGCCACCGCCAAGGTGGTCGGCGACCTGCCGGCCGATGCCCGGCTGCCCGAGATGGTGAACGCCAGCAACAAGGGGCGCTGCGCGATCACGCTGGACCCCAAGGACAAGCTGCCGGGCGCCACCCCCTACCAGGGCGTGGTGCCGCTGTTCGGCGACCAGGGCGAGAAGCTCGGGCGCCTGAGCGAGGTGCTGCAGCACTACATGCTGCAAAGCGAGCAGCTCGACACCACGCTGGTGCTGGCCGCTGACGACAAGGTGGCCGCGGGCTTGCTCATCCAGCGCCTGCCGGTCAAGGGCGAGGGCAATCTCGAAGGCACTTCGGCCAGCGACCACGACCAGGCCAACGAGGACCAGATCGGGCGCAACGAGGACTACAACCGGATCTCGATCCTGGCGTCCAGCCTGACCCGCGAAGAACTGCTCACGCTCGATGTCGACACCATCCTGCGGCGGCTGTTCTGGGAAGAAAAACTGTTGCGCTTCGAACCGCAGGCCGGCCTGCTGGGACCGCATTTCGCCTGCACCTGCGGCCGCGGGCGGGTCGCCAACATGATCCGCGGGCTCGGCATCGAGGAGGCCGAGGGCATCCTGGCCGAGCGCGGCGAGATCGAGGTCGGGTGCGACTTCTGCGGCAAGCAGTACCGCTTCGACGCGGTCGATGCGGCGCAGATCTTCACGGCACCGGGCGACCAGATGCCGGGAAGCGCGGTGGTTCAGTAGGGCGCTAGCGGGTGGTCGACAGGACCGTGGCCCGGCACCTTCCCTGCTCGCGCGGGGCCAGCAGGCTGCAGTTGTCCAGCGCGCGCTGCTGCATGTCGCTGAGCCTCGGACGTCCCGCGGACGCCGGCGGATAGTAGGGCTGCGCCGGGCGGTAGTAGGCCGGCGGCGGCGGCTGGTAGTACGCCGGGGGCGCCGGCTGGTAATACACCGGCGGCGCGGGCTGGTAGTACACGGGCGGGGCGGGCTGGTAGTAGACCGGCGGCGGATTCACGTAGACCGGCGCCGGTTGTTCATAGACGGGGCCGCCGACGCCGATCGAAAAATTGACTTCGGCATGGGCGGCCGCGGCCAGCGACAGGGCGGCGGCCACGACGGCGGCCGAAGCGACCCGGTTGGCGAATGCGGCGCGATGAAAGATCAAGGAAGTCTCCGGAAGGGGCGCGAAAACGCCCATGTTAGTCCTAACGTCCCGGCGGCGGCCCCGGTGGACAGCGTTGACATCCTGTCACGTGCGGGAGCGGCTGCAGCGGCCGGTGGCAGCTAGTACGGCGGCGCCTTCTTCGCCCGCTGCGCGCGCGCCGCCTCGGTCCACCACGCCAGGTCGTCGGCGAAACGCACGAACGACCGATCGAGCGCTTCGCCCGCGCCGCCGGTCGGCCTGGCGTCGGCATCGAGCGTCTGCGAGATCGGACCGACCGCGAGGGTGCTCGACACGACGACCATGCCCATCTCGGACAGGATCGAATGCCACACGGTGCCCGAGCGAACGCCCGAGAAGCGCCCGGCCGAATAGCTGGCGACCGCGGCCGGCCGCCAGAACCACTCTTCGAGGAAGTGGTCCGTCAGGTTCTTGAGGCCGGGTTGCGGGCCCCAGTTGTATTCGCCGGTCACGAAGACGAAGGCGTCGGCATTGCGGATCTTTTCGGCCAGGGCCTCCATGGGCGCCGGCGCGCTGCCTTTCGGGTATTCCTTGTACATGCGGTCGAGCATGGGCAGACCGACTTGCATGGCGTCGACCAGCTCGGCCTCGGCGCCCCGCGCCCGGAGGCCGGCGACCAGGTAGTCGGCCAGGCGGATGCCCATCCGGTCCGAACGGTACGAGCCGTAGAACACCAGGATCTTGTCACTCATTGCGTCTTCCCCGTTGTCTTCATGAATCGGTGCCGGCTTCGGCCCGCCGGCGAAGCAGGTCGGTGAACAGCCGATGCTCGCACGCCGGGTCGGAGCACTTTTCGCACGACCAGGCGGCCGCGCTGCGGCTTGGCTCCGCGCTGCCGAGGCCGAGCGCCCGAAGGGCGCTGGCGAGGCGCTCGGGCCCGCGGCCGTGAACGACGGCGAAAGGCAGTCGGGCCGCGGCCAGCGCAGCGCGCAGCAGCGCGTCCGCCTGCTCCCGTCGCTGCAGGGCTTCGGCGTCGGCCACAGGGAGATCCAGCCCCATCAGCAGCGTGAAGGCGCAACCGCGCGGCAGCGCCATGGGGATCGACGGGCCGTCGACGACCGCGATGCCTCGCTGTCGCAGCCGTTGCGCGAGCGCATCCGCCAGCGCTGTCTTGCCGGTGCCGTCGGCGCCGATCAGGGCGATCGTGCTGCCTGCGGGGAGGTCGGGCGTCATGCGGTCGGCCGCGCCGGCCCTCAGTGCGTGATCTGCACGAACACTTCGTTGGGCTTGACCATGCCGAGCTCCTGGCGGGCCCGCTCCTCGACCATCTCGAGCCCTTCCTTGAGGTCGTTGACCTCGGCGGAGAGCCGCTCGTTGTTGATCGCCGCCTTGGCGTTGGCCTCCTTCTGGTCGGCCAGCTTCTCTTGCAGCTGCGCCACGTCGCGCACGCTGCCGCGCCCGGTCCAGAGCTGCCACTGAAGGATCAGCAGCAGCAGGACCAGGATGATCGGTACGATGCGTGAGCGCATGGCGCCGGTCCGCCGGAGGATCAGCGCAGGTTGTAGAAGGCGCCGCGGCCCGGGTACGAAGCGACATCACCGAGGTCTTCCTCGATGCGCAGCAGCTGGTTGTACTTGGCGATGCGGTCCGAACGCGACAGCGAGCCGGTCTTGATCTGGCCGGCATTGGTGCCCACCGCGATGTCGGCGATGGTGCTGTCCTCGGTCTCGCCCGAGCGGTGGCTGATGACGGCGGTGTAGCCGGCGCGCTTGGCCATCTCGATCGCGGCGAAGGTCTCGGTCAGGGTGCCGATCTGGTTGATCTTGATCAGGATCGAGTTGGCGATGCCCTTGTCGATGCCCTCTTGCAGGATCTTGGTGTTGGTGACGAACAGGTCGTCGCCGACCAGCTGCACGCGCTTGCCGAGGCGCTCGGTCAGGTGCTTCCAGCCGTCCCAGTCGCCTTCGTGCATGCCGTCTTCGATGCTGATGATCGGGTACTTGTCGACCCAGCTTGCGAGCATGTCGGTCCAGCTCTCGGCCGTGAGGCTGAGGTTCTCGCCGGCCAGCACGTACTTGCCGTCCTTGTAGAACTCGCTGGCCGCGCAGTCGAGGCCCAGGGCGATCTGCTCGCCGGCCACATAGCCGGCCTTGTCGATGGCTTCGAGGATCAGCTGGATGGCCGCCTCGTGGCTTTCGACGCTAGGGGCGAAGCCGCCTTCGTCGCCGACCGCCGTGCTGATGCCGCGGTCGCCGAGGATCTTCTTGAGCGCATGGAACACCTCGGCGCCATAGCGCACCGATTCGCGGAAGCTCTTGGCGCCCACGGGGATGATCATTAACTCCTGCAGGTCGAGGCTGTTGTTGGCGTGGGCGCCGCCGTTGATGACGTTCATCATCGGCACCGGCAGCTGCATGCCGCC
>Ga0182008_10001457_pt1 | contig 15816 bp, 16 predicted proteins | sample Sormic07211129_1_FD_120482 | JGI IMG/M metagenome (GOLD analysis project Ga0182008, IMG submission 120482) | Rhizosphere microbial communities from Sorghum bicolor, Mead, Nebraska, USA - 072115-129_1 metaG | ecosystem: Host-associated > Plants > Roots > Rhizosphere | place: USA: Nebraska...
CGGCGCCCGACCCCAGAACGAGTGGACGGTCTACCGCCTGACCGACGAGGCCCTGACGGCACTGGGAACGACGTACTGAGAGCCCCCTGTCGGATTCGAACCGACGACCTACGCATTACAAGTGCGTTGCTCTGGCCATCTGAGCTAAGGAGGCATGCACGGGTGCGTGATGATTCATGCTCGTGCAGTGTACCCAGCTCCCAGGCGGCCCCTGTCGAAAATTTCCGCGAAGTTCACATGTCTGCGGGTACTGACAGACGGCTGAACGCCAGGTAGCGTCCTGTGCCAGTTCACCCTCGTGGACTACACCACCACCTTCCTACAACGGATCGTCCGGCACGTTCCTGCCGGTAGAAGGGGGCCCATCACCATGGCCACTGTCTCGTTCGACAAGGCGACCCGGATCTACCCGGGCACCGAGAAGCCCGCCGTCGACCAGCTCGACATCCACATCGAGGACGGCGAGTTCCTCGTACTGGTCGGCCCGTCCGGCTGCGGAAAGTCCACCTCGCTCCGGATGCTCGCGGGGCTCGAGGACGTCAACGGCGGCGCCATCCGCATCGGTGACCGCGACGTCACGCACCTCCCCCCGAAGGACCGGGACATCGCCATGGTGTTCCAGAACTACGCGCTGTACCCGCACATGACCGTCGCCGACAACATGGGCTTCGCCCTGAAGATCGCCGGCGTCAACAAGGCGGAGATCCGCAAGAAGGTCGAGGAGGCCGCGAAGATCCTCGACCTCACCGAGTACCTGGACCGCAAGCCGAAGGCCCTCTCCGGTGGTCAGCGCCAGCGTGTCGCCATGGGCCGCGCCATCGTGCGTGAGCCCCAGGTCTTCCTCATGGACGAGCCGCTGTCCAACCTCGACGCCAAGCTCCGTGTGTCGACCCGTACGCAGATCGCCTCGCTGCAGCGCCGTCTCGGCATCACCACCGTCTACGTCACCCACGACCAGGTCGAGGCCATGACGATGGGCGACCGCGTGGCGGTCCTCAAGGACGGTCTGCTCCAGCAGGTCGACTCGCCGCGCAACATGTACGACCGCCCGGCCAACCTCTTCGTCGCCGGCTTCATCGGCTCCCCGGCCATGAACCTGGTCGAGGTCCCGATCACCGACGGCGGTGTGAAGTTCGGCAACAGCGTCGTCCCGGTCAACCGTGACGCCCTGAAGGCCGCGACGGACAAGGGCGACAAGACGGTCACCGTCGGTGTCCGCCCGGAGCACTTCGACATCGTCGAGGAGAACGGCGCCGCCGCCTCCGCCCTGACCAAGGACACCGAGGACAAGCCTGCCGGTCTCGCGGTCTCCGTGAACGTCGTCGAGGAGCTCGGCGCCGACGGCTACGTCTACGGCACCGCCGAGGTCGGCGGCCACACCAAGGACCTGGTCGTCCGTGTCGAGGGCCGCCGCGTCCCGGAGAAGGGCTCCACGCTGCACGTCGTGCCGCGTCCGGGCGAGACCCACGTGTTCTCGACCTCGACGGGCGAGCGCCTCACCGACTGAGCCGCCGACAACTTCGGAAACCTCCAAACGGGGTGAATTCGCCCCGGTTGACGGGAAGGGCCCCGCGACCTGCTGCGGGGCCCTTCCCGTTGTCGACAAATACCCCGGCAGACCGGTCATTTCGAGCGGTGTACGTCAACGGCGTACCCCAGAAGAGGCACCAGTTCATCCCCCGAACCGGTGACTAAATGTCGCCAAATCATTACCGGGCGCTACCCTCACTCGCGTGAAGCACTCCACTAGCCAACAGACGCGACGCGGCCGGGGCCCCGCCCGCCGGATCGGCCGCACACTCGCCCTTGTCCTGCCCGTCGTCCTGGTGCTCTCCGGGACCCTCGCGGTCACCCGGGTCAACTGGACGGGGAGCCCGTCCAAGTCGGTGCTCACCGCCTCCGACGCGATCGACGACGCCAAGCCCGGCGCCGTCGTGGCGGCGGTCCACCGCGCCCCGCAGGACGTCCTGCGCGACCAGCTGCTGTCCGAGCTCCAGCACAAGAACCCGGGCGTCGTCCTCACGCACCTCCAGGAGGCCGTGAACGACCACCCGTCGCTCGCCGGCCACTGCACCGCCATCGCCCGCGCCCTGGGCCGTGCGGCGGCGCGTGTGTACGGTGCGCCGCGCGCGCAGTCGTACGCCCGCCCCGTCTGCGACACGTCCTTCGCCTCGGGGGTCGCCGCCTCCCGCGGCTGACCCGCGGCCACGCCCTCCCCGGCCCGGTTCGGACTTCTTGGACTTCTCGGGTTTCTCGGGTTTCTCGGACTTCTCGGACTTCGGATCGGTTCGGAGGAGGGTAATGGCTGAACAAGGAACGCTTCCTCGCGTAAGCCGCGAGCGGGACGCCCCGTACAGTTTCGGTCATGACCCATCCGACCGCTGCGTCCCGCCCCGTGCAAGCCGTCGTCCTGGCCGGTGGCCAGGGCTCACGGCTGCGTCCGTACACCGACGACCGGCCCAAGCCGATGGTCGAGATCCCCGGCACGGGGACGCCGATCATCGGCCATCAGCTCGTCTGGCTGGCCGAGGAGGGGGTGACCGACGTCGTGGTCAGCTGCGGGCATCTCGCCGAGGTGCTGCAGAACTGGCTGAAGACGGCGGACCTCCCGGTGAACGTCACGACGGTCGTCGAGACCGAGCCGCTGGGCCGTGGCGGCGGCCTCAAGTACGCCGCCGCGCACCTGCCCCACCCCGACCGGCCCTGGTACGCCACCAACGGCGACATCTGGACCCGCTTCTCGCTGCGGGACATGGCCGACTTCCACACCGAGCGGGACGCGGTGGCGACCCTCGCGCTGGCCCGCCCGCGTATCCCCTGGGGCGCGGTGCAGACGGACGGCTTCGGGCACATCACGGACTTCATCGAGTCCCCGCCGTCCACCTTCGAGATCAACGCCGGTGTGTACGTCTTCTCGCCCGAGTTCGCCGAACTGCTCCCGGAGCGCGGCGACCACGAGCGGACGACCTTCCCGCACCTGGCCCGTGAACTGCGCCTGGCGGGCTTCCCGATCCCGCAGGGGGCCTACTGGCGGGCCATCGACACCGCGAAGGACCTGACCGAGGCCGCGAAGGAACTGGCGGCGCTGGGGCGCGGCGCTGACACGACCCCGCGGCCCTGAGAGCCCTGCCACGGCCCCGCGGCCCCCGGCGCCGAGAAGTCCCGCCTCACACACCGAAAGGTCCCGTACATCCGCTGTACGGGACCTTTTGCGTGGGCCGGTGTCTCCACGTCTCAGCCGGCGGGCGTGCCCAGGATGTCGCCCACCGGCCGGGTTACCCCAACAGGCCGCCCACCAGGCCCGGCTGGCCGGAGGAGGAGCCCCCGGAGCCGGTGCCGCCGGTCGAGCCGGTGCCACCCGTGGAGCCGCCGGACGTGGGTCCTGAGGTGGTGCTGGGGGCGCCGCCACCGGACGGGGAGGTGTGCCGGCCCGGGGTCTGGCCCACGGTGCCCTGCGTCTGGCTGGGCGCGCCGCCCGTCGCCGTGCTGCTCGGGGTCGTCGCCCTGCCGCTGGGGCTGGACGTGGCGCGGTGGCTGGGTGTGCGCGAGGTCGACGGGGACCGGCTGCCCGGTTCCTGCGGGAGCGGGGAGCCCGGCAGCTCGTTGCGCGGGGCCTCGCCGGGGCCGGGGACGACCACCCGGTCGGCGTCGCGGACCGCGCCGCCGAGCAGGGAGCCGACGAGGAGCGTGAGACCGACCACGATGGCCGTGACGAGGGCGCCGCGGCGCAGGACGTAGGCCCGCAGGTCCCAGATGTCGGCGCGGGGGCCGAGCCGCCGCCAGGCGCTGTTCGCGAGGCGGCCGTCGACGGAGTAGACGGGGGCGCCGGCGATGATCAGCGGGGACCAGGCGGCGAGGTAGATGATGTCGGGGGCGTCGTAGGCGGGGACGGTCTTCCAGCTGACCGTGACGATCAGCGCGGCGGAGAGCAGGGCGCCGAAGACGGCGGCCACACGCTGCCAGCAGCCCAGGACCGTCAGGACGCCGACGACGACCTGCGCGAAGGCGATGACGAGGCCGGAGCCGACCGGGTGGTGCAGGGCGAACTGGCGCAGCGGCTCGGCGACTTCCCACGGGTGCAGGGTGTTGAGCCACTTGACCATGGAGCCGCGCTTGCCGCCGTCGAAGAAGACGGGGTCGCAGAGCTTGCCCATGCCGGCGTAGACCGAGATGAAGCCGAGGAAGATACGGAGCGGGAGCAGGACGACGCCGAGGTTCATCCGGCGGCCGGGGTAGTAGGCGTGCCGGGCCGGGTCGTCGGCGTGCCGCCTGGGGAGCCGGCCGTCGTCCGGGCCGCCCTCGCCGTACTCCTCGAACTCCTGCCCGCCGTAGGCGTGTTCCTCGTCGTAGGCGCTGCCCACGGGGCGCATGTCGGGGAGCAGGCGGGTGCCGCCGGTGTCGTCGTGGCGACGCTGGGCCCCTACGACGGGGGTCTCGACGGTCGCTTCCAGCTCGTCGTAGATCTCGTCGTACGTGCTCGCGCCGACGTCGACGCGGGGGATGACCTGCGTGGCCCCGGCGTCGCCGGCCGGTTCTTCGGCGTGCCGGACGCTGCCGCCCCGCACGGCCTGGAGCAGGCGGTGGGCGCCGGTGTCGTCGGGGGCCGACCGGCCGCTCCAGACGACGGGCCGGCGACGGGCCGCGCCCGCCCCCGGTCTGGCGGCCGCGGCGCTCGCGGCGGGGATCCGGGCGGTGTCCTCGGCGGCGCCCAAGTGCCGTGCGATCCGCGGCGATTGGGCGCGGGTCGAGGCGCCGAGCTGCACGCGGAAGCTCGCATGATTGACGATGATCTGCGCCGGATCGCTCGGCACCTTCACCATGCTCAGCGCGGGAGCGTCGTCGAACCCGGAATCGAATCCCGACGAGCGGTCCCCCGTGGGTGTGCGGGGTGTTCTGGTGTCCACACTCATCTAACCGAGTGACGTGTGCTTAGGACACTGCTTTGACTCGCCGGAAGTGTCCGGACTCCGTCAAGCGTGCCCGTGACGCCCAGATCGACCCGCACGGGTGAGAGCGCGGACGGGTGTTCAACCCCGCTTGCGCGCGGCCTCGTAGAGGACGATGCCCGCCGCCACACCCGCGTTCAACGACTCCGCCCCGCCCGGCATGGGAATGCGCACCCGGTAGTCGCAGGTCTCGCCGACCAGGCGGGACAGGCCCTTGCCCTCGCTGCCGACCACGATGACGACCGGGCCCTGCAGGGCCTCCAGGTCGCCGATCTCGTGCTCACCGTCGGCGGCGAGGCCGACGACCACGATGCCCGCCTTCTTGTACGCCTCCAGGGCGCGGGTCAGGTTGGTGGCGCGGGCGACGGGGGTGCGGGCCGCGGTGCCGGCCGACGTCTTCCAGGCGCCCGCGGTCATACCGGCCGCGCGCCGCTCGGGTACGACGACACCGTGGCCGCCGAAGGCGGAGACGGAGCGGACGACGGCGCCCAGGTTGCGCGGGTCGGTCACGCCGTCGAGCGCGACGATCAGGGGGTCCTCGCCGTCGTCGTAGGCGGCGTTCGCGAGGTCCTCGGGGTGGGCGTACTCGTACGGCGGGACCTGGAGGACCAGGCCCTGGTGGTTGAGGCCGTTCGTCATGCGGTCGAGCTCGGGGCGGGGGGCCTCCATGAGGTTGATCCCGCCGCGCTCGGCGGCGAGCTGGAGGGCCTCGCGGACGCGCTCGTCGTTGTCGATGAACTGCTGGACGTAGAGGGTGGAGGCCGGCACACCCTCGCGCAGCGCCTCGACCACCGGGTTACGGCCGACGACCAGTTCGGAGGACGACTTGCCGCCGCGGCCGCGGGGCGCGGGGCGGCGTACCGCCTGCTTCGCCTTGGCGCCCGCGATGCGGTTCTTCTTGTGGCCCTTGCGCATCTCGGCCGGCGGAGTCGGACCCTTGCCCTCGAGGCCCTTGCGCCGCTGGCCACCACTGCCGACCTGCGCGCCCTTCTTGCCGGACATGCGGCGGTTGTTAGTGGCCATGACCTACCTGTTCTCTACGGATTCTCTACGGAGTTTTTCGTACGTCTATGCAGTGTGCCGCCCGGACGGCCGGGCGGCACAATCGATCTTCGGTGACCGGGGCGGGGCTCAGCGTGGACCGAGGGTCCAGCGTGGGCCCTGCGGGCCGTCCTCGATGCTGAGGCCCGACTGGTTGAGCTGGTCGCGGATGGCGTCCGCGGTGGCCCAGTCCTTGCGGGACCGGGCGGCCTCGCGCTGGTCGAGGACCATACGGACCAGGGTGTCCACCACGCCGTGCAGGTCCTCGCCGCGGTCGGTCTCGCCGGCCCAGTGCGGGTCGAGCGGGTCCAGACCCAGGACGCCGAGCATGGCGCGCACCTCGGCGAGGCGGGCCACGGCGGCTTCCTTGTCGTCGGCGGCCAGCGCGCTGTTGCCCTGCCGGACGGTGGTGTGCACGATGGCGAGGGCCTGCGGGACGCCCAGGTCGTCGTCCATCGCCTCGGCGAAGGCGGGCGGCACCTCGGGGGACGGCTCGACCACGCCGGCCTTCTCCACGACCCGCTGCACGAAGCCCTCGATGCGCGCGAACGCCGACTCCGCCTCGCGCAGCGACTCCTCGCTGTACTCGATCATCGAGCGGTAGTGCGGGGTGCCGAGGTAGTAGCGCAGCACGATGGGCCGCCAGGCCTTGACCATCTCCGACACCAGCACGCTGTTGCCCAGCGACTTGGACATCTTGTCGCCGGCCATGGTGACCCAGGCGTTGTGCACCCAGTACTGGGCGAAGTCGTCGCCGAAGGCCTTGGCCTGCGCGATCTCGTTCTCGTGGTGCGGGAAGATCAGGTCGAGACCGCCGCCGTGGATGTCGAAGGCGGTGCCCAGGTATTTGTGCGCCATGGCCGAGCACTCCAGGTGCCAGCCGGGGCGCCCGCGGCCCCAGGGCGTGCCCCAGGTCGGCTCGCCGGGCTTCGCGGACTTCCACATGGCGAAGTCGCGCGGGTCCCGCTTGCCGGTCTCGCCGTCGCCCGAGGGCTGCAGGAGGTTGTCGAGCTCCTGCCTCGACAGCTCCAGGTAGCCGGGGAAGGAGCGCACGTCGAAGTAGACGTTGCCGTCCGCCTCGTAGGCGTGACCGCGCTCGATGAGGCCCTGCATCATCTCGACCATCTCGGTCACATGCCCGGTGGCACGCGGCTCGTAGGTCGGGGGCAGGCAACCGAGCGCGGTGTAGCCGTCGTTGAAGGCCCGCTCGTTCTCGTACCCGATCGACCACCAGGGGCGGCCCTGCTCGGCCGCCTTCGTGATGATCTTGTCGTCGATGTCGGTGACGTTGCGGATGAACGTGACGTCATAGCCGCGGTACTCGAACCAGCGGCGCATGATGTCGAAGTTGAGGCCCGAGCGGATGTGCCCGATGTGCGGGGCCGCCTGCACGGTGGCACCACAGAGGTAGATCGAGACACAACCCGGCTTGAGCGGGGCGAAGTCACGGATCTGCCGGGCGTTGGTGTCGTACAGGCGAATGGTCACCACTCCAGGGTAGTGGGCCGAAGGCAGTGCCTTGCGCCCGTTGCGCTCAAGGGGACGTTTTCGTGACATCGGCCGTCAGCCGACCCGCACCACCAGTGCCGTGGCCACCGCCATCAGGCCCTCGTCCCGCCCCGGGAACCCGAGGCCGTCCGTCGTCGCCCCCGACACCGACACGGGTGCTCCCGCCGCCTCCGACAGCAGCTTCTGCGCCTCGTCGCGGCGCTTGCCGATCTTCGGCCGCGGACCCACGACCTGTACGGCGATGTTGCCGATGCGGAAGCCGGCGGCTCGCACGATGCGCGCGGCCTCCGTCAGCAGGGTGACGCCGGACGCGCCGGACCACTCGGGGCGCCCGGTGCCGAAGTGCTGCCCCAGGTCACCGAGGCCCGCGGCGGAGAAGAGGGCGTTGCAGGCGGCGTGGGCCACGACGTCCGCGTCGGAGTGGCCGGCCAGGCCCGGGCCCTCGCCCTCCCACTTCAGTCCCGCGCACCACAGCTCGCGGCCCTCCTCGAAGGCGTGGATGTCGGTGCCGATGCCGACCTGGGGAAGCGGGATCCCGTCAGAAGCCATCGTTGAGCCTCCTGCGGGCCAGGACCGCCTCCGCCAGGACCAGGTCCAGCGGGCGCGTCACCTTGAAGGCCTCCTCGTGACCGGGGACGACCACGACCCGCAGCCCCAGCTGCTCGATCATGCTGGCGTCGTCGGTGACGTCCTCGGTGACCTCGTCGTGGGCGCGGATCAGCGTGGCGCGGTCGAAGCCCTGGGGCGTCTGGACGGCGCGCAGCCGCGCCCGCACCGGGGTGGCCACCACGGGCTCCGGCTCGCCGGCGGCCCCGGCCGGCTCGACCTCCTTCACCGTGTCCGCGAGCGGCAGCGCGGGCACGACGGCCGGCGCTCCGTCCCGTACCGCCTCGATCACGGCGTCCACCGTGTCGACGGGTACCAGCGGACGGGCGGCGTCGTGGACCAGCACGATGTCGTAGTCCGGCGGCAGCGCGTCGAGGCCCAGCTTCACCGACTCCTGGCGGGAATCCCCGCCGGGCACCACCAGGAAGTCCGTCCGCTCGGGCAGCGCGTGCGCGTCGAGGAGGGACTTGACCTCGGGGGCTCCGTCGGGCGGGGCCACGACGACGACCAGGGAGACCGCGCGGGAGGCGGCCATCGCGCGCACCGCGTGGACGAGCATCGGAGTGCCGCCCAGCGCGCGCAGGGCCTTGGGGGCGCCCGGACCCAGGCGTACGCCCCGGCCGGCGGCCGGGATCACGGCCGCCGTGCGGGCTTCCGCGGGCGAAGGACGCGAATCGTGAGACATCGGTTCCTGTCAGGTTTGTGTGCTCGACCTACGTGGGTATGGCCTGGGAAGTGCCGGGCGCGACGCCTTGACCGGACCCTTCCGTGACGCCGGTCGAGCCTGCTGCCCGGGCCCGGCACGCCAAGTATCGGGGCATTGCCCCGAGGGTTGCCCGAGCGTTTACGCACGTACGGCGTCAGAGTACGAACATGCCGCAGCGCCCGGCGACAGTGGAGATGTCATCGGGCACCGCGGCATTTCGGTGTACTGAGTGCTGAAGCGGGCCGGTATGCCTGCGTCAGTGGTTCAGGACGCGAGAACCTCGTCGAGCAGGGCCTCGGCCTTGTCCTCGTTCGTGTTCTCCGCGAGGGCGAGTTCGCTCACCAGGATCTGGCGGGCCTTGGCGAGCATGCGCTTCTCACCGGCGGACAGTCCGCGCTCGCGCTCACGACGCCACAGGTCACGTACGACTTCCGCGACCTTGATGACATCGCCGGAGGCGAGCTTCTCCAGGTTTGCCTTGTAACGACGCGACCAGTTCGTGGGCTCCTCGGCGTACGGCGCGCGCAGCACCTCGAAGACCCGGTCCAGCCCGTCCTGACCGACCACATCACGCACGCCGACGAACTCCGCATTGTCCGCTGGCACACGCACCGTCAGGTCACCCTGGGCGACCTTCAGCACCAAGTAGGTCTTGTCCACGCCTTTGATCTGGCGAGTTTCGATAGCCTCGATCAGCGCGGCCCCGTGATGGGGATAGACCACGGTGTCGCCAACCTTGAACGTCATGTGACAGGTACCCCTTCCGTGGCTATCCAGAGTAACACGGATTCGGCGTGTTCTGAATGGCGTTTTCGCAGGTCAGGGCATATCTCGGGGCTTGACAACCGCAACAGGAACGTGCTGCGCGGGGCGTGCGGAAGCGGGTATTCGCAGGTCGGAGGGTTCTCCGGGGGAGGTGAAACGCGCACGTTACACGTATCCGGAGGCCCTCACGAGAGGACGAACGTCACCATATGTCCGGTTCCAGATGTGCGACTTCCGCTACTCCGTTCGATGCCAGGAGTCGCTTCCGCGTCGATTCCGGAATTGATCACCGACCGGGACCTCGACGGCCGGTTGTTGCACCCCGTGATCAATTCCGGGAACGGTCGCGCATTCCTTCACCGAAGATTTGCCGGCGCTTACCGGCACTTATGTGAATGCCTGACGGGTCTGTGAGCTACCCCCCGCCGAGGGAACCTGCCCGGGGAAGCCGACCCTTGGGGGAGGGTCGGGTGCGGTGGCGTGGGAACGGCTCGGTAACCTATGGCCGCTGACAGATACTTGGGGCGGCTTTTTCGGCCGCCACGTTCGAGTCAAGGAGTTGCCGCCGCCGTGAGCAGCAGCCTTCGACGCGGTGCCCTCGCCGCGGCCGCCATCGCCGTCTCCGTCGCCGCGCTCTCCTCGTGCGCTGCCGGCAGCGACGCTCAGACCCTGCAGGTCAAGCCGGACAACGCGGCCGTCAAGGTCGGCAACATCAAGATCCAGGACGCGCTGATCATCACCCAGCCCGACCTCCGGTCCACGGGCCCCGCGGTGATCTCCGCGACCATCTTCAACAACGGCAAGACCGCCGAGACCCTCGACTCCATCACCGTGCCCGGCACCGCCAAGACGGCCGAGCTGAAGCCCGCCAAGGGCAACGGCCCGCTGACCATCCCGGCGCACGGCTCGCTCGTGATCGGCGGCAAGGGCAACGCCTCCGCCTCCCTGGCGAGCGGCCGCGAGGCCAGCCAGGACGGCAACGCGCAGAAGGTCACCTTCTCCTTCTCCACCACCGGTGACGTGAGCCTGCGCGCCTTCGTGGTCCCGGCCGAGAGCTACTTCAGCAAGTGGGGCCCCAGCGCGGTCCCGACGGCCACGCCGTCCGCCAGCCCCAAGCCGACCAAGAGCCCGACGGCGTCCCCGAAGCCGTTCGCCTCGACGTCGACGACTCCCCCGACCAACCCCACCGGCGCGGCCTCCGCGAGCGCGTCGGCCGGCCACTGAGCGGTCGTACGGCGCCTGTGCCGTCGTAGCCGAAAGGGCGGGACCTCGTCAGGAGGTCCCGCCCTTCGACGTAAGGCGGCGAGCGCGCGGAAGACGGCCTACGGCTCGAACTTGTAGCCGAGCCCCCGCACCGTCACCAGGTACCGCGGCGCGCCCGGGTCCGGCTCGATCTTGGCGCGCAGGCGCTTGACGTGGACGTCGAGGGTCTTGGTGTCGCCCACGTAGTCGGCGCCCCAGACGCGGTCGATGAGCTGCATACGGGTCAGGACGCGGCCCGCGTTGCGCAGCAGCATCTCAAGCAGGTCGAACTCCTTGAGGGGCAGGTCGACCTTGGAGCCGGAGACGGTGACCACATGGCGGTCCACGTCCATCCGGACCGGGCCGGCCTCCAGGGCGGCCGGGGTGACCTCTTCGGGCTCGCCGCGGCGGCGCAGGACGGCCCGGATACGGGCGACCAGCTCACGCGAGGAGAACGGCTTGGTGACATAGTCGTCGGCTCCTATCTCCAGGCCGACGACCTTGTCGATCTCACTGTCCTTGGCCGTCACCATGATGACGGGCACGTTCGAGCGGCCGCGCAGCTGGCGGCACACCTCGGTACCGGGCAGACCCGGCAGCATCAGGTCGAGGAGGACGAGGTCGGCGCCGTTGCGCTCGAACTCGTCGAGTCCGTCGGGCCCGGTGGTCGCGACGGCGACCTCGAAGCCCTCTTTGCGGAGCATGTACGACAGGGCGTCGGAGAAGGACTCCTCGTCCTCGACGACGAGCACACGGGTCACGGAAGGACCTCCGGGGCGGGAAGCGGTTCGTACGGGGATGACTCGGGGGTGGAATCGCCGGTCTCGTCGTCGAGACCGTCGAGGTCGGGGTGCTGCAGGGCGCGGTCACGGGCCGCACCCGCCTCCGGCAGCCTCAGGGTGAACGTGGAGCCCTGGTTCTCGGCGCTCCACACCGTGACCTCCCCGCCGTGCGAGGCGGCCACGTGCTTGACGATCGCCAGACCGAGCCCCGTGCCACCGGTGGCACGGGAGCGGGCGGGGTCCACGCGGTAGAAGCGCTCGAAGACGCGCTCCTTGTCCTTCTCGGATATCCCGATGCCCTGGTCGGTCACGGCGACCTCGATCATGTCCCCGCCGGGCGCGGTCACCCGGCGGGCCGCTATGCCCACGCGGGTGCGGGCCGGCGAGTAGTTCACGGCGTTCTCGACCAGGTTGCCGAGGGCCGCGGCGAGCTGGCCGCGGTTGCCCCAGACATGCAGGTCGGCGGTGCCGCCGGCGGCCATGGTGATCTGCTTGGTGCCGGCCTGGTGGCGGCAGCGGTCGATGGCCTCCGCCACGAGCTCGTCCACGCGGACGGGCTCGGCGTCCTCCAGAGGGTCGTCGTTCTGGACCCTCGACAGGTCGATGAGCTCCTGCACCAGGTTGGTGAGCCGGGTGGCCTCTATCTGCATGCGTCCGGCGAAGCGCTCGACGGCCTCCGGGTCGTCCGAGGCGTCCATGACGGCCTCGGACAGGAGGGAGAGCGCGCCGACGGGCGTCTTCAGCTCATGGCTGACGTTCGCGACGAAGTCACGCCGGACTGCCTCGATACGGCGGGCCTCGGTGAGGTCCTCCACGAGCAGCAGCACGAGCCGGGACCCGAGGGGCGCCACCCGCGCGGACACGGCGAGGGCCTCGCTGCGGCCGGTCCCGCGCCGGGGCAGGTCCAGCTCGACCTGTCGTATCTCCCCGTCCCGCCTGGTGTCCCGGGCCATCTTCAGCATCGGGTCGACCGAAAGCCGCCCGCCGCGCACCAGGCCGAGGGCGTACGCCGCCGAGCTGGCCTTGACCACGGCGTCCGCCTCGTCCAGTACGACGGCCGAGGAGCGCAGGACCGACAGGACCGTGTCCACGCCCGGCGGAAGGACCGGGTCCGTATGCAGGGAGGTGCGGGTCGGACGCTTCTGCTCCCGCTCGCTCCAGCGGAACGCCAGCATGGCGATCACGCCGGTGAGCACCCCGGCGATCGCTGCCGCTGCGGCGACCGCCGCGTTCACGTCCATGCAAACAGGTTAGGCATGGGGTACGACATCACCACAGCCGTCGAGGTGCGAGCTCGAACACTCGTCGCCCAGAGTTCACCTTGGAGCCAGTGATGGTTCATTTGGGGTGCCGGAAAGCGACGCGTTCCGGCCGGATCGTGGGAGCGTGGGGGCGAAGCGCTGGTTTTCACGGCGGGCCCCGACCCCCCGGCAGCCCCCGATGAACACGTACGAGAGGGAACCCTGATGCGGGACGCGTACCACGAGGAACTTGACTCGATCGGCGACGGTCTGGTGGAGATGGCCCGGCTGGTCGGGTCGGCGATCGGACGCGCCACGACCGCCATCCTCGACTCCGACCTGAAGCTGGCCGAGGCCGTCATCGAGGGCGACCAGAAGGTCGACGACCTCCAGCACGACCTGGAGGCCCGGGCCATAGCCCTGCTCGCCCGCCAGCAGCCGGTGGCGACGGATCTCCGTATCGTCGTCACCTCGCTGCGGATGTCGGCCGACCTGGAGCGCTCCGGCGACCTGGCCCAGCACGTGGCCAAGCTCACCCGGTTGCGCTACCCGGACCGGGCGATCCCGCACGACCTGCACGCGACCATCCTGGAGATGGGCCAGCTCGCGCAGCGCCTGATGGCGAAGGCGGCCGAGGTCATCATCACCAAGGACGTCGACCTGGCGCTCCAGATGGAGTCGGACGACGACGAGATGGACCTGCTGCACCGCACCCTCTTCCAGCACCTCCTGGACGACCGCTGGAAGCACGGCATCGAGACCGCGGTCGACGTCACCCTGCTGGGCCGTTACTACGAGCGGTTCGCCGACCACGCGGTGGCGGTCGCCAAGCGCGTCGTCTTCCTGGTCACGGGCGAGCACGCGGACGATCTGCAGACCGACATCCAGCCGGAGATCCAGCCGGTGGCGGGCGGCGAGGGGGCGTAGCCCGCGAGGGCGGGGCGTAGTCAGCGAGGCCAGGGCGCGCTCGACGCCACAGTGCGCCGTTGATGCGCCCGCAACAACGGGCATGCAATGGGCACAGGCACAAAGAGCACAGGCACCAATGAGCACAGCACCAGTGTCCAGGCCTCAGGAGGATCCATGGCCGAAGCCCAGCTCCAGCCCGACCCGACGCAGGAGAGCGAGACGGATCACCCCGCCGACATCAAGAGCCTTCCACTCTTCGGTGCGTGCGGCTGCGGCTCGGGCTGCGGCTGCGGGTGCCAGTCGGGCAATCCGTGTCAGTGCGGCTGACCGCGTAGAGCTGTCGTTCTATTACGACCTCTCTACGACTACGCCTTCCCGACGACCGCGACTTCCCTACGACCGCGAAGGGCCCCCGGTGACCTTGTGCACCGGGGGCCCTTCCAGCGTTCGCCGGGGCGGACGTACGGGCGCAGCATGGAAGGGCCGGAAGGAATGGCGGTCTACGCCGGAAGGAGGCACGCCATGGCCAAGTTCATGGACGTACACCACGGGATGAAGGGCATCACGGCCGACCAACTGCGCGAGGCCCACCAAGCCGACCTCGCCATCGAGAAGGACGAGGGCGTCCACTTCGAGCAGGCCTGGGCGGACCCGGAGTCCGGCACGGTGTACTGCCTCTCCGAGGCACCCACGGCCGAGGCGGTACAGCGCGTCCACGAACGGGCCGGCCACCGCGCCGACGAGGTCGTGCCGGTACCACTGTCGGTCTAGCCCGAACGGTCGGTCCAGCCCGAAACGGCCGAGGCCCCTGCCTGCGGGTGCACCGCAGACGGGGGCCTGGGCCGCTCGGGATCAGCCGCTCGGGGTCGGCCGCTCCGGGTCGGGCTACTTCTTCTTGCCCTGGTTCTTGACCGCCTCGATCGCGGCCGCCGCCGCCTCCGGGTCGAGGTACTTGCCGCCGGGGGTCACCGGCTTGAAGTCGGCGTCGAGTTCGTAGGAGAGGGGGATGCCCGTGGGGATGTTCAGGCCCGCGATGTCGGCGTCGGAGATGCCGTCCAGGTGCTTGACCAGGGCGCGGAGGCTGTTGCCGTGGGCCGCGACCAGGACCGTGCGGCCGGCCAGGAGGTCGGGGACGATGCCGTCGTACCAGTACGGGAGCATGCGGACGACGACATCCTTGAGGCACTCCGTGCGGGGGCGCAGCTCCGGGGGGATGGAGGCGTACCGGGGGTCCGCGGACTGCGAGAACTTCGACCCGTCCTCGAGCGGCGGGGGCGGGGTGTCGTAGGAGCGGCGCCACAGCATGAACTGCTCCTCGCCGAACTCCGCGAGGGTCTGCGCCTTGTCCTTGCCCTGGAGGGCGCCGTAGTGGCGCTCGTTCAGGCGCCAGCTGCGGTGGACCGGGATCCAGTGGCGGTCCGCGGCCTCCAGCGCGAGCTGGGCCGTGCGGATCGCCCGCTTCTGGAGGGACGTGTGGACCACGTCGGGGAGGAGATCGGCGTCCTTCAGGAGCTCGCCACCGCGGACTGCCTCCTTCTCGCCCTTCTCGTTCAGGTTCACGTCCACCCAGCCGGTGAACAGGTTCTTCGCGTTCCACTCGCTCTCGCCGTGGCGGAGGAGGATCAGCTTGTACGGTGCGTCGGCCATGGGTGAGAGCGTAATCCAACGGTTCGGCCGTAAGGAGTACCCGCCCGGCAGCCGGACGCTTGACGGCATCCGTTAATTCACTGGCCGACCGCCATGCCCCCTCGGTAAGTTGCGTAGACCGCACACACCACTTACCGCTCGGGGGTTTCTCCATGTCCGTCGCCGGCCTCGGACGTGCCGCCAGGGAGACCGTCTCCGGACTCCCCCGCGAGTTCTGGTGGCTGTGGACCAGCACCCTGGTCAACCGGCTCGGCGCCTTCGTCGCCACCTTCATGGCCCTCTACCTGACGATGGACCGCGGCTACTCCGCCTCCTACGCCGGTCTCGTCGCGTCGCTGTACGGGCTGGGCGGGGTCATGTCCTCGCTGGGTGGCGGGGTGATGGCGGACCGGCTCGGGCGGCGGCCCACGCTGCTGATCGCC
>Ga0182008_10001459_pt1 | contig 15807 bp, 17 predicted proteins | sample Sormic07211129_1_FD_120482 | JGI IMG/M metagenome (GOLD analysis project Ga0182008, IMG submission 120482) | Rhizosphere microbial communities from Sorghum bicolor, Mead, Nebraska, USA - 072115-129_1 metaG | ecosystem: Host-associated > Plants > Roots > Rhizosphere | place: USA: Nebraska...
ATGCGGCCGTAGTACTTCTCGGCCATGGCGCGCACCTGGGCCACGTCGACATCGCCGGCCACCACGAGCACGGCGTTGGCGGGCACGTACCAGCGCTTGAGGAAGGCGCGTGCGTCCTCGGGCGTCATGGCGTCGAGGTCGCTCATCCAGCCGACCACGGGGCGGTGGTAAGGCGAGGCGGTGAAGACGGCGGCGTTCTGCTGCTCGCCGAGCAGCGCGCGCGGCTGGTCTTCGGTGCGCAGGCGGCGCTCTTCCTTGACGACCTCGATCTCGCGCTTGAACTCGTCGTCGGGCCACTGGTTGTTGGCGAAGCGGTCCGATTCGAGCTTCATCACCTGCTCGAGGCTGCCGACCGGGATCTGCTGGTAGTAGCCGGTGTAGTCGCGGGTGGTGAAGGCGTTTTCCTGGCCACCGAGGGCCGCCACGCGGCGCGAGAACTCGCCGGGCTTGATGTCCTTGGTGCCCTTGAACATCATGTGTTCGAGCGCATGCGCCACGCCCGAGGTGCCGTCGACCTCGTCCATCGAGCCCACGCGGACCCAGACCATCTGCACCGCCGTGGGCGAGCGCCGGTCGGGCTGGACGATCAGCGTCATGCCGTTGGCAAGCGTGAATTGCCGGGGGCCGGGCGCGGCTGCTGCTGCGGCGGCGGGAGTCGAATCAGTCTGGGCCTGCGCAGGCATGGCCCATGGCGCCAGAAGCGCCATCGCCAGCACCGCACCAGACGCAGCACGGCGTGGCGGGAGGTGTTTCATAGAATGGGTCGGATTGTAAAAAGCTCCCGATGTTCAGTTTCTTCAAGAAAAAACCGCCTGCCGAGACCCCCGGTACGCCGGCTGCCAACCCGCCGGCCGCGCCGGCGCCCGCCCCGGAGCCCGCACCGGCACGCTCCGTGTTCTCGCCTTCGAGCTGGTTTGGTTCGAAGCCGGCGGCTGAAGAAACGCCTCCTGCACCCCCGCCTGCAACGCCACCCGTGCCGTCCCCGGCGCCTGCGCCCATTGCCGCGCCGCCGGTCGTGGCGGCGCCCGTACCGGTCCCCGCACCCGCACCGACTCCTGCTCCTGCTCCTGCTCCTGCTCCTGCGCCAGCGCCAGCGCCAGCGATCGAAGCCGCCGTCGCCACCGAACGCAAAGGCTGGTTCGACAAGCTCAAGACCGGCCTGCGCAAGACCGGCACCGGCATCCAGGCCGTGTTCGTCAACGCGCAGATCGACGACGCGCTGTACGAAGAGCTCGAATCCGCCCTGCTGATGGCCGACACCGGCGTGAAGGCGACCGAGTACCTGCTCGACGACCTGCGCGGCCGCGTCAAGCGCCAGATGGCCACCGACGCGGCGCAGGTCAAGGTGCTGCTGGCCGAGGCCATCGCCGACCTGCTCCGTCCGCTCGAGAAACCACTGGTCATCGGCCGGTTCACGCCCACCGTCATCATGGTGGCCGGCGTCAACGGCGCGGGCAAGACCACCTCCATCGGCAAGCTCACCAAGCACCTGGCCGACGAAGGCGCCTCGGTGCTGCTGGCCGCGGCCGACACGTTCAGGGCGGCGGCGCGCGAGCAGCTGCTGGTCTGGGCCGACCGCAACACGGTCGAGATCGTCAGCAACGAGGGCGGCGACCCGTCGGCCGTGAGCTTCGATGCGGTGAACGCCGGCAAGGCGCGCGGCAAGGACGTGGTGCTCGTCGACACGGCCGGCCGGCTGCCGACGCAGCTGCACCTGATGGACGAGCTCAAGAAGATCAAGCGCGTCGTCACCAAGGCCGACGCCACGGCGCCGCACGAGGTGCTGCTCGTGATCGACGGCAACACCGGGCAGAACGCGCTCGCACAGGTCAAGGCCTTCGACGAGACACTGGGCCTGACTGGCCTCGTCGTGACCAAGCTCGACGGCACTGCGAAGGGCGGCGTGCTGTGCGCCATTGCGCGCGAACGGCCGATTCCGGTTTATTTCATCGGCGTGGGCGAGAAGCTCGAAGACCTCGAGACCTTCAACGCCCGCGAATTCGCGCAGGCGCTTCTCGGATAGGAAGGAAAAAGCGGCCCCTGCTTGCGCCGGGGCCGCTTTCGCTTTCTATTTTTTCTCTCCCTTGCTCCCTGACCGGCTGCTGGAGGTTCAGAGGCCGAACAGCGACACCGGAACGCACAGCGAGCCGGTTGCGCAGTTGAGCGGCTTGAAATAGAGCGTCTTGATCGCGCCGCTGGGCAGCCCGATGCCGCCGACCAGCCCACCGCCCTTGGCGCCTTCGGTGTTGGCCTGCTGAATGAAGGCCGTGCTGCCGGGCTGGGGTTCCAGCGTGTAGAAGCTGAAGGTGGCCGACTGCGACAAGTCCTTCGCGTAGATCACGCCCCCGCCGTCGCCGAACAGGTACTCGGTGCGAGAGCGGAAGCCGCGCCCACCGCGCTCGTTGAGCTGGGCCAGGTAGGCGGTGTCGTTGCCGGCGATGTCGCCGATCTCGTAGGCATAGGTGGCGCCGGCGGCCGCATTCCTCTCGTAGATCGACACGGCACTGGGATCGCCCACGAGGAACGCGGGCGCCACGTTGTAGAAGCCCTCCGCGCCCCGCCCGTTGGCCTGGGCCAGGAACCCCGCCTTGTTCGCCGACAGCGGCTCGACCCGGTAGCTGAAGACGCCCTGCGCGCCGTTGTTCTTCCGATAGATGTAGAACTGGTCGCCGTTGATGATGTACGAACCCACCCACTGAAAACCGCGCGCGCCGACTTCATTGGCCTGGGTCAGGAAGGCGGCGTTGTTCGCTGTGATCGGATGGAGCTCGTAGCTGTAGGTGGTGTCGGCGTCGCGCACGTAGCCCTCGACCTGTTCGGCGGTGGTTGGGCTGGTCGTGAAGGCGAAGCCGCTCAGGAAGCGGAAACCGCGTGCGCCCTGCGCATTGAGGTTGGCGGCGAATGCCCCGCGGTCGCCTGCCAGCGGCAGTGCCTCATACATGAAGGTGCGCGTGGCCGGCACGGGAGCCGGCGCTGGCGGCGCGGGAGGCGGTGGTGCCGCAGGCGCAGGCGCAGGTGGTGGCGGGGGTGGCGTGCCGCCGTCACCGGGCAGCAGCGGAAATCCGCCGCCACCGCCTGCGCCTCCACCACCACCGCATGCGACCAGGGCAAGTGTGCCCGCCACTGCAAGCGCGGCCGCCGCTCGTTTGAATTTCATTGAAGAACCTCCGCTGTCGATTGTTCGAATTGCACCGCTGCGGCCGGGACTGGCATGCCGCAGGGGGACTCCATCGAAGGTAGGGCGAGAGGTTGACTCTCGCCAGTGCCGAAAGTCATTGCATTCGCGGGTCGGGTGCGCGAAGCGGCCTCAGTGCATGGCGATGGATTCAGGCGGCAGGGCGCAGCGGCTGCTTCGCCGTGACGAGCTCCGCCATGGCCTGGAGCAGCGATGCTGCGACCACCGGCTTGAACAGGACCGGCACCCTCGATTCGCGCACGCGCTGCAGCCGATCGGGCGAGGTTTCTCCGGTGATCAGCAGCAGCGGCACTCCGGCGCTGCCGCCCTGCCCCTGGCTCAATCGCAGGCCCGCGTCGAGCCCATCGGCACCGTCGGCCAGGCGGTAATCGCACAGCAGGAGATCGAAGGGACGGCCCTCACCGATCGCCTGCCGCAGGGCGGCGGCAGCGCCAGCCTCGTCCGCCACGGCATGGGCGTCGATGGCATGGGAACGCAGCAGGCCGGTCATGGCTTCGCGGATTTCGAGTTCGTCGTCCAGCAGCAGCACGCGGCTGGGCAGGACCGGCGCGGGGCTGCTGCGCTTCTCGGTGGTCGCTCCGGTCATGGCGGCCGGTGCCGGCACCCCTGCCACCGCGCGCTCCGCCGCACTCACGGCCGGCACCACCACGCGAAAGTGCGTGCCCCGCCCCAGCCGCGAACGCATCTGCACCGGATGCCGGAGCAGCAACGACAGCCGCTGCACGATCGACAGCCCGATGCCGAGCCCCCGCGAGCGGTCGCGGCCCGGATTGTTGATCTGGTAGAACTCCTCGAAGATCCGGCCGGACTGCTCGGGCGCGATGCCGATGCCGCTGTCGCGCACCTCGATCCACACCGCGTCGCCGCGCTCGCGGGCCGTGACGGTCACGCCGCCCCGTGCGGTGTACTTGAGCGCGTTGTCCATCAGGTTCGACAGCATGCGGTGCAGCAGCTGCGGGTCGCTGTGCACCCACAGGCCGCTGGCGCGCACGCGCAGCTGCAGCTGCTTCTGTTCGGCCCGTGCCGCAAAGGTGTGATTGAGCGGCAGGAACAGCGCGTCGAGCTGCACCGGCTGCGGCACGGGCGTGATCACACCGGCGTCGAGGCGCGAGACGTCGAGCATGGTGTCGAGCGAAGCGCCCAGCGCGTTCACCGCGCGCATCAGGCGCTCGGCGTTGCGGCTTTCGGGGCGGCCGCGCAATTCGTTCTCGAGTGCGGCGCCGAACAGCGCGATGGCGTGCAGCGGCTGGCGCAGGTCATGGCTGGCGGCGCCGAGAAAGCGCGTTTTTTCTTCGCTCGCGCGCTCGGTCGCGGCGATCTGCTCGCCGAGCCGCGCGGCCAGCGCCTCGTTCTCGAAGCGCAGCATGAGCGATTCGGTCAGGAGCTTGTGCTGGCCGATGCCCGCGCGCAGCGTCAGCAGCAGGTAGGCCGCGCCGGCCGCAGCCAGGAAAAGATGCAGGCCGTCGCCCTGCCACGCCAGCGCCGTGAGCAGGCCCAGCGACATGGGCAGCGTGTAGCCGAACAGCGCGGCCTTCAGCGGCCACAGCGACTGTGCGGCGCGAGAGCAACTGCCCACGACGACGGCCATCAGCAGCGAGGTCATCGGCAGGTTGTCGTACGGGACGATGAGCCAGGGCACCACCGCCGTGACCATGCTGACGAGTGTGACCATGCGCGAAATCTTGCGGGCCCAGTACGCGCTTTCGCGCGCTGGGCGCGAGGGGTTCCATCGCGGCGTGAAGAAGACGTAGACATCGACCATCAGCAGACCGGCCAGCCAGAACAGCAGGTTCGGGTTCTTCAGCTGCGAATAGATGATGGCGCCGAACACCACCACGAAGGCCATGTGGGTCAACGTCGAAGTGCGGTAGGTGTCGTAGACCGAGGCGACGTGCTCGCGCAGCACGCGCTGGGCGAGAGCGTGGTCGGCTGGCGGGTCGTTCGGCGCGACGGGCTGCACGCTCAATGCAGGGTGCTGATCAACTGGGCGCGGGAACGCATGCCGAACAGCAGCAGGATGGTCGAGACATGGTTCTTCACCGTGCCCTCGCTCAGGTTTGCGAGCTGTGCGATTTCCTTGTTGGCCTTGCCTTCGAGCACCCATTGCAGCACCTGCATCTGCCGCGGCGTGAGCTCCCGCCAGGCGCTGGCGTGCGCGAATTCCGCATAGCCGGCGAGCGATTTGGGCATTGGCGGGGGCGGCAGTTCCGCCGCGTCGGGCGAAGCTGGATCGAGCAGGCCACAGGCGCGGATGAAGCTCACCACCTCCTTCAGGTCGGCCGACTTCGGCAGGAAGGCGGCAGCGCCCAGCGCAAGCACGCCCTGCGCCAGCGTGCTGCTGCCGGTGCCCGAGAGCACCACGATGCGCGCGGCCGGAAAGCGCCGGCGGAACTCCGCCAGCCCGCTCAGGCCGTGCGTGTCGGGCAACGCGAGATCGAGCAGCACCAGGCCGATGGAGGCCTGGTGGGTTTCGTACAGCGCGATCGCATCGGCGGCGTTGGCAGCCTCGAAGACTTCGATACTCACGCCGGACGAGGCAGCCTGCGCCTGCACCAGCGCGCAGACGCCCAGACGCAGCAGGTCGTGGTCGTCCACGACAAGGATCGCCCCGGGTGCACGGGTGGAGGCGCCGGCCTCCGCGGCCGGTGACAGAGATGCGGATGGAGAGTCGAAGGACGGCACGTGCTGATCTTAGCGACGGGGCCTTTTGGCGACAGTGCACAAAGTCACGGCGTGCACGGCAGCCGTGGTTCCTGATGCTACATTTTTTATAGCAATTTCATGACGGGCGCGCTTGCCATCGGGCTTTGCCATGGGCACCATCGAATATCTCGCCGCATCCCACGGCGTCCCGGAGACCCGCCATGACGCACACCGCCGCCGCCGCCCTTGGATCGAGCGACCGCAAGGTCGACCGGCTGCTCGCCCATTACGAGGAGAGCCACCGCCATCCGACCAACGAACTGATCCATTTCGTGGCCATCCCGGCCATCATGCTGAGCATCGTCGGCTTGCTGTTCGCGCTCCATCCCTGGGTGGCCTACGGTTTCGTGGCCGCCAGCCTCGTCTACTACGCCTTGCTGCGCTCGCCGGCCTTCCTGCTGGCCATGCTCGCCCTGACCGCACTGGCCTTGGCGCTGGTGCATGCGATGGGCGGACTTGCATTGCCGATTTCAGCCGCTATCTTTGTGGTGGCCTGGATCTTCCAGTTCGTGGGCCACAAGATCGAGGGCAAGAAACCTTCGTTCTTCGAAGACCTCCAATATCTCTGGGTCGGACCGTTGTTCGTGCTGTCCAAGCTTTTCCTAAAGCTGGGGGTACGCTGGTAGCCTTGGTCTATCACGGCGATAGAAATTCAAGGGAACCCTTGGTTTAGCACTCCCTCTAATCGAGTGCTAATATGGCCCACACAAAGGAGTTTCCCTGATGACAACGCTGTCTGGAGTCTCTGCCAACCAGCTGGCCGTCGCCAACCCATGGTCGATGGTTCCCCCGCTGGGCAACCTGGACGCCTACATTTCGGCCGCCAACCGCCTGCCGCTGCTCACGCTTGAAGAAGAGCAGGGCTTCGCACGCAAGCTGCGCGACCACAACGACCTCGAATCCGCCGGCGCGCTGGTGCTGTCGCACCTGCGCCTCGTGGTGTCCATTTCCCGCCAATACCTGGGCTACGGGCTGCCGCACGGCGACCTGATCCAGGAAGGCAACGTCGGCCTCATGAAGGCCGTGAAGCGCTTCGACCCCGACCAGGGCGTCCGGCTCGTGAGCTACGCCATGCACTGGATCAAGGCCGAGATCCACGAGTACATCCTGAAGAACTGGCGCATGGTCAAGGTCGCGACGACCAAGGCGCAGCGCAAGCTGTTCTTCAACCTGCGCTCGATGAAGCAAGGCTTCAAGGCCGACTCGGCCGCGGCCGACAACGGCACGCACCGCGAGACGCTGAGCCCCGACGAGGTGTCGCAGATGGCGACCCGGCTGAACGTCAAGCCCGAGGAAGTGCTCGAGATGGAAACCCGCCTGTCGGGCGGCGACGTCATGCTCGATCCGGGCCCCTCCGACGACGGCGACGAAGCCTTCGGCCCGATCGCCTATTTGGCCGACGCCACGCAGGAACCGACTGCCCTGCTCGAATCGCAGCAGCGCGACCGCCTGTCGAGCGACGGCATCGCCACCGCACTCGAAGCGCTGGACGACCGCAGCCGCCGCATCGTGGAAGAGCGCTGGCTCAAGGTCAACGACGACGGCTCGGGTGGCATGACGCTGCACGACCTGGCCGCGGTGTACGGCGTGAGTGCCGAGCGCATCCGCCAGATCGAGGTCGCGGCCATGAAGAAGATGAAGAAGGCGCTCGCGGACTACGCGTAAGCCTTGTCCCTCCAGAAGAAAGCCCGGCACTCCCGGGCTTTCTTCATTTGGAGAGCGTTCGCAGCGCCCGCTTCGCGATGTAGCGGGTTTCGGCCGTGTCCGACTCTGCCACCCACCGCGCGCAGAGCTTGTCGACCCACTCGCCCTGGCTCTTGCTTGCGTCGTTGAGCCAGTTGGCGACCGAGTTCTGCACGTAGCGGCTGGGGTCGGCGCGCAGCGGCTCGATCAGCGGCAACGCCCGCCACGGCTCGGTCTTGAGCGCATCGATCTGCGCGCACCACACGCCGCGCGGCCGCGTGAGTTCGCTCGCAAAGCGGCGGATGTTGGGGTCGGCATCGGAGACCCACGGCTGCAGCAGCGCAAGCGCTTCGTCGAGCGACGCGATGACCTCGTCGCGCACCGCCATCCAGGCGATCTCGCGCACGCCGAAATGCGGATCGGCGGCGAAGCGGCGCACCGCCTCCAGCTGCGCCGCCAGCGGCAGGCCCGACAACGCGACCCATTGCGCGGCCCAGCAGCGGGCCACGTCGCTCGCGTGCGTGGCCAGCCGGTGCGCGACAGCGTCACGCTCGCCGTGCAATGCCGCCATGTCGTAGAGCGCACGCGCGATGTGCCCGTGCCGCTGCATGGGCTTGAAAGCGCTCAGCATCGCGAGTGTGTCGACCAGCCGCTCGCCCTGCGCGTCGAGCCCGATGTGCCCCGCCACGCTGCGCGCCAGCCGGGGCAGCTCCAGCGCCATGAATTCGTTGAGGTTGACGGTTTCGAGCAGCCCGTCGTTGAGTGCGCTGAGCACCTCGGGCGGGATCAGCGCGATGCGGAAGGCGCCCTTGCGCCCTTTCAGGTGCTCGACCGAGTCCACGGCGGCCAACAAGCGGTCTTCCTCAGGAAGCCAGCAGCGTCTTCAGGTCCGACACCATCGACGGCACGCCCGCGCCATAACGCGCATAGAGCCGCAGCCGCCCCTGCGTGTCGTAGACATAGCTGGCGGCCGAGTGGTCCATCGAATAGCTGGTGGGCGTCTTGCCGTCGACCTTCTTGTAGTAGACCTTGTAGTCCTTCGCGACAGCGGCCAGCTCGTCGGGCGTGGGGATCAGCGCGACGAAGCTCGGGTCGAACGCGCCCATGTAGGCCTTGAGCACCTCTGCCGTGTCGCGCGCCGGATCGACCGTGACGAACAGCACCTGCAGCCTGTCGCCGTCCTTGCCGAGCTGCTGCTTGACCTGCGCCATCTCGGTCATGGTGGTCGGGCAGACGTCGGGGCATTGCGCATAGCCGAAGAACAGCACGACCACCTTGCCCTTGAAGTCGGCCATGGTGCGGACCTTGCCGTCGGCGTCCTTCAGCGAGAAGTCCTTGGCGTAGTCCGCGCCTGTGATGTCGACGGCGTTGAAGTTCTGCCGGGCCTCGCCGCAGCCCGCAAGGCCCAGGCCCAGGGCAGCGGCCACGCCCACCCAGCCGGCGCCCGTGGCCATCAGTCGAAGAGCGTTGCGCTTGTTCATGAAGACTTGGTCAGTGAAGGTAGTGATCGACGAGCAGCGCCAGGAACAGCACGCTCAGGTGGATCAGCGAGAAGCGGAAAGTCTTGCGCGCCAGCGCGTCGGAATAGTTGCGCCACAACGCGAACGCATAACCGGTGAAGCCGGCACTCACCGCGACGGCCACCGCCAGATAGAGCCAGCCGCTCATGCCGTAGATAAAGGGCATCATGCAGGCCGCGAACAGAATGAAGGTGTACAGCAGCACCTGCAGCCGCGTGAACTCGTTGCCATGCGTGACCGGCAGCATCGGCAGGCCGGCCTTGCGATAGTCCTCCACGCGGTAGAGCGCCAGCGCCCAGAAGTGTGGCGGCGTCCACAGGAAGATGATGAGGAAAAGAATCCAGGCCCCGGGGTCGAGGGATCCCGTCATCGCGGCCCAGCCCAGCACCGGCGGCATGGCGCCCGACGCGCCGCCGATCACGATGTTCTGTGGCGTCAGCGGCTTGAGGATCACGGTGTAGATCACCGCGTAGCCGACGAAGGTGGCGAAGGTGAGCCACATGGTGAGCGGATTGACCGTGAACCACAGCAGCGCCGAACCCGCCGCGCACAGCAGCGCCGAGAAAACCAGCGCCTGCCTGTCGCTGAGTTCGCCGCGCGCCGTGGGACGCCACGCGGTGCGCTTCATCTTGGCGTCGATGCCCTTCTCGACGAGGCAATTGAACGCGGCAGCGGCACCGGCCACCAGCCAGATGCCAATGCAGGCCAGCACCGCGCGCTGTACGTCGGCCCACGAAGGCAGACCGGGGACGGCCAGCACCATGCCGATCAGCGCGCAGAACACGATCAGCTGCACCACGCGCGGCTTGGTCAGCGCGTAGAACTGGCGCAGCACGTTCGCGGTGCTGGTTTGCTGAACGGGGATCGGGGTGCTCACGCGGCGGCCTTCCTCTGGCTATTGTTGTTGGCGGACGCATTGTCACCGGCACGCACGATCAGCGCCGCGGGATCGCGCCGGCTCTCGCACAGCGCCCAGGTGAGCACCACGGCGAGCGCAGCGGCGCCGCCGGTGTGCAGCACCGCCGCAGCCAGCGGCCAGCCCAGCAGCACGTTGCCAAGACCCGTGGCGAGCTGAAGCAGCGCCAGCCCCGCGAGCCAGCGCGCCTGCGGACGCAACGCCGCGATGCGGCGCAGGTGCCATGCGAGCACGCCGAGCGCGACGAACACCGCATAGGCCATCAACCGATGCGCATAGTGGATGGCGGTGAGCGCGGAAAAATCGAGCGGTTGGCCCTCGCCGGTCACACCAAGGTGGCGCCAGATCTCGAAGCCCTGCGCGAAGTTCATGGCCGGCCACCAGCTGTCCTGGCAGATGGGGAACTGCGTGCAGGCCAGCACCGCATAGTTGGTGCTGACCCAGCCGCCGAGCGCGATCTGCAGCCCCAGCAGCACGGTGGTCGCAATGAGCCCGTTGCGCAGTGCAGGCGCTACGGCGATGGGCAGCCGCTGCGCAGCCGTCTGCCGGTAGTGCACGGCCTGGATGCAGAGCAGCGCCAGCAACACCACGGCACCGAGCAGATGCAGCGTGACGATGGCGGGGAAGAGCTTCCAAGTCACCGTGAGTGCACCGAAGGCGCCCTGCAGGCAGACCCAGACCAGGGTAAATGCCGGCCACCACGCGCTGAGCGTGGCGTGGTGCTCGCCGTCTTTCGACGGCGGCGGCGCGCGGCGCTGGCGGCGGCGCGCGATCCAGGTGGCACCCGCGAGCGTGAGGATCAGCACGCCGACACCCGTTGCCAGATAGCGGTGGACCATCTCCACCCACGCCTTGCTGTGCGTGACGGGGCCGGTCGGCTGCGCGGCCTGCGCCATCGCGATTTCATGGCGCGCGCCAGCCGGGCTGGCGTTGCCGTAGCAGCCGGGCCAATCGGGGCAGCCCAGGCCGGAGTCGGTGAGCCGCGTGAAGGCGCCGAACAGCGTGAGATCGAAGGTGAGGAACAGCGTGAGCACGGTCAGCGCATGCAGCCGCCGCGCCGGGCCTGCACCCGCGTTGCGCCGCCAGACCCACACCAGCGGGCCAAGCGCGATCAGGACGCCCGCGGCCATGAGCCAGGCGATGGGCGTCAGATCGTAGAGCGAGGTGGTCGTGTCCATGGGCAAGTCGGAGGCGGTCAGCGGCCCGGTTCGTCCCACGACGCCGAGGCGCGCAGCAGGCGGTCGAGGTCGCGCTTGGCGCGGCTGGCACCGGCCGCGTCCATGCGGGCGGGGAAACGCATCATCCAGTTGCCCATCGGATCGACCACGTAGAGGTGTTCGGCCAGCGAGTGGCCCGGCATGGGAGCAAGCCACTTGGCCAGCTGGTCGGCCGGCACGCGCAGCACCGTCGCGCCATGCAGGCCGTTGTTCAGGCGCTCGGGCACGGGCGCGGCGTCGCTCACGAGCCAGACACGGTCCATGCGGTCTTTCTCCCGGCCCAGGCTCTCGCGCAGCTGGCGCTGCAGGTAGAGCTGCTGCTCGCAAAGCGCATCGCAGGCTGCATCGGCCACGGCCACCAGCAGCCACTGACCCTTGAGCGTGGCGATGTCCACCGGCGCACCATTGCGGTCGGTGGCCGTCAGCTTCGGCAGCTCGCGCTGCGGCTCGACCAGTTCGCCGTAGACGCTGCGGCCTTCGGGCCGGATCACGTAGTAGGTGAAGTACGAGGCAATGACGGGCGCCGCGCACATCAGCATCACGGCGATCATCTTCCAGCGCCCCATGACCGTGCGCCGGCCTTCCGCGCCGTCGAGCGCCTGGTTGGGCGACGGCATCGAATGCACCGTCAGGCCCAGCGGCTCGTCAGAAGCGGCCATCGCGCGCGCGGCGCCTCGAGCGGCGGAGGGGTGTGATGAATTGGAACCAGACATAGAGGATGACGACGAGGGCCGACAGGCCGAACCACTGGAATGCGTAACCGTAGTGCCTCTCCAGGCCCAGCGCCGGGGCCGGCCAGTCGCGCTGCAGGCCCTCGGAAGCCGGTCCGCTCTGCTGCAGCGACACGTCGGTGCGCAGCGGCAGCTTGGTTTCGGCGCGGAAGGCTTCCAGGTCGAGATTTTGCCGGATGGGCGAATACCCCTCGGCGGCCGATGCCGGAGCGGCCGGTGCGGAGGCCGCCGGGGCAGGCGCCGAAGCAGCCGCGGCCGGTGCGGATGCGGGGGTGCCCAATTCCAGCAGATGGCTCGGCGGCGGCTCGACCAGGCCCGTGACCTCGACGATGCCGGCGGGCGTCTCGACCGCGCCCAGCCGCGTGCGGTCGACGAAATTTCGCTGGATCCAGCCGCGTTGCACCATCACCGTCTGTTCGGTGCCTTCCAGGGCGAAGGGCGTCAGCACGTAGAAGCCTGGCGTGCCGTGCATCTGGCGGTTGTCGAGAAATACGGTCTGCGGCGTCAGCCACAGGCCGCGCAGGCGCACCGGGCGATGCATCGCGTCGGAGGGCTTCTCCATCGCCAGGAACTCGGCCTGGGTCAGCGCCGGCTTCAGCTTCTGGGCCTCGATGTCGGCCTGCAGCGCTTCTTTCTGCGCGGCGCGCGACAACTGCCAGCGGCCCAGTGAAACGGTGGCTGCCACCGTCAGCACGGCAGCGATGGTGATGAGCCAGAAACGGCCCGGCCGGCGCCGGTCTTCGGAATACAGGGGTTCAGGAGTCACTGGAGGGAACGGGGCGTGCGGCCGATAATGTGGGTCATGAAATATTTCGTCGCCCTGGTGTTCCTGGGCATCTTCGCGAGCCTCGCGTTTGCCCTGTTCTTCATGCTGAAGGACGGGCGCAATGGGCGCGCCAAGAGCGGCGGCATGGCGCGCGCGCTCACCGTTCGGATCGGCCTTTCGGTGTTTTTGTTCCTCTGCCTGCTGCTGGCCTGGAAACTCGGCTACATCCAGCCCACCGGGCTCCCAGTCGGCAAGTAGATGGTGCTCGTTCCACGAGAACCATGAAAAAGGCGCCTTGCGGCGCCTTTTTTCTGGAATGCCGGGACGAGGTTCTTCGCTCAAAGCCAATAGACCAGCATGTAGAGGCCGAGCCAGACCACGTCCACGAAGTGCCAGTACCAGGCCGCGCCCTCGAAGCCGAAGTGACGTTCCGGCGTGAAGTGGCCCTTGCGCAGGCGCAGCGTGATGAACAGCAGCATCAGCATGCCGATGAACACGTGCAGGCCGTGGAAGCCGGTCAGCATGAAGAAGGTCGAACCGTAGGTGCCCGAGCTGAGCTTGAGGTTCAGCTCGGTGTACAGGTGGTGGTACTCGTAGCCCTGCACACTCAGGAAGATCAGGCCGAGCAGCACGGTAAGCCACATGAAGCGGATCGTCTGTGCGCGGTGGCCGGCACGCAATGCGTGGTGGGCAATGGTGAGCGTCACGCCCGAACTCAGCAGCAGCGCGGTGTTGATCGTCGGCAGCCAGAACGGGCCAACGGTCTGGAAGGGCTCGACGATGCCGGCCGGCGAGCCGGTGGCGCCGGCGGCGGCACTGGGCCACACGGCCTTGAAGTCGGGCCAGAGGATCGCGTTGTCCAGGCCGCCGAGCGACGGCAGCGCGTGGGTGCGGGCCCACCAAAGCGCCGTGAAGAACGCGCCGAAGAACATCACTTCCGAGAAGATGAACCAGCTCATGCTCCAGCGGAACGAGAGGTCGACCTTGTGGCCGTACTGGCCGCTCTCGCTTTCGCCGATGGCGGCGCGGAACCACACGAACAGCGTGCCGAGCCAGACCACCATGCCGGCCAGCAGGGACCATGCGCCCCACTCGTGGCCGTTGATCCATTGCGCGGCGCCCAGGATCACGAAGAACAGGCCGATCGCGGCCGAAACCGGATACGCCGATGGTCCGGGCACGAAGTAGTAGGGCGTGGTGCCGTGGGTGGTTGAACTCATATCAGCTCCTGGCTTTCTTTCTTCTCTCGATTCAATGGATTCTGCTTGTCGCGGGTTTCACCGTCAGGCTGCTGCGACCACGTGGCGCACCAGCAGCACCAGCCCGACCACGAAGACGATCACGGCAACGAACGCCACCGCGATGATGTGCAGCGGATTCAGCTTGCCCAGGTCTTCCTGGTAGGCGCTGTTCTTGCGAACGCCGAAGAACGACCAGCCCACCGCCTTCACCGTGTCCCACAGCGAAGCCTTCGGCCGGTTTGACGAGGGATCGGTCACGAGCGCGGCTCATCGGAAGTCCTGGAAACGGCGGCCACCGGTGCCGCAGGCGTCTTGCCGCCCACCTCGAAGAAGGTATACGACAGCGTGATGGTCTTCACGTCCTTGGAAATCTTGGGATCGATCACGAACGCGACCGGCCACTGCTTCTTCTCGCCCGGATCGAGCGTGTACTGGTTGAAGCAGAAGCACTCGAGCTTGTTGAAATAGGGTGCAGCCTGCTGCGGCGCGTAGCTCGGGATGGCCTGTGCGGCCATGCGGCGGTTCTGCACGTTCTGGAATTCGTACATCACCGTGTTGAGCTGGCCGGGGTGCACCTGGATAGTCCGCTCCGCGGGCTTGAAGTCCCAGAGGCCGCCGCGCACGTTGGAGTCGAACTCGACCGTGATGGTGCGGGTCATGTCGACCTGCGTGTTGTCGGGCACGCGCACGTTCTTGCCGCCGCTGGCACCGCCCGGCACCTCGAGCTCGGAGAGCGCGAGGATGTTGATGCCGGTCATTTCGCAGATCGCGCGGTACATCGGCACCAGCGCATAGCCGAAGGCGAACATGCCGCAAGCCACGACGGCCAGCTTGCCGACCATGCGCACGTTGGCGCGGCGAATGCGTTGGCCGAGGCTCATGGTGCGTGCTGCTCCCGTTCGGTTGGCGGTCAGCGGCCGCTGAAGAAGACCATGCGGACGATGAAGCCGATGAAGAAGATCACCGCGATGGAGGCCAGCGTGAGCCCCATGCGTCGGTTGTTCTTTCTTTGTTCAGGCGTCGTCATCGTCGTGCGGCCTGTCAGCCGATCACCTTGGTGGCGGTCGCGTCGAGCTTGGGCGGGGTCTCGAAGGTGTGGAACGGCGCCGGCGACGGCACTTCCCACTCGAGGCCTTCAGCGGCTTCCCATGGCTTCTGCGAAGCCTTCTCACCCTTGCCGCGCATGGTGGGCAGCACGATGAAAAGGAAGAAATACAGCTGAGCGAAACCGAAGAAGAAGGCACCGACCGACGCCAGGGCGTTGAAGTCTGCGAACTGCATCGGGTAGTCGGCGTAGCGTCGCGGCATGCCGGCAAGGCCCAGGAAGTGCATCGGGAAGAAGGTCACATTGAACGAGATCAGCGACCACCAGAAGTGCACCTTGCCGCGCGTTTCGTTGTACATCACGCCGGTCCACTTGGGCACCCAGTAGTAGAAGCCCGAGAACATGGCGAACAGCGAGCCGGCCACCAGCACGTAGTGGAAGTGGGCCACCACGTAGTAGGTGTCCTGCAGCTGCGTGTCGATCGGTGCGACCGCGAGGATCAGGCCGGTGAAGCCGCCCATCGTGAACACGAAGATGAAGCCGACGGCGAACAGCATGGGCGTCTCGAAGGTCATCGAGCCCTGCCACATCGTCGCGATCCAGTTGAAGATCTTCACGGCCGTGGGCACCGCGATCAGCATGGTCGCGTACATGAAGAACAGCTGTCCGGTGAGCGGCATGCCGGTCGTGAACATGTGGTGCGCCCACACGATGAACGACAGGATGGCGATCGACGAGGTGGCGTACACCATCGAGGCGTAGCCGAACAGGCGCTTGCGGGCGAAGGCC
>Ga0182008_10001462_pt1 | contig 15788 bp, 13 predicted proteins | sample Sormic07211129_1_FD_120482 | JGI IMG/M metagenome (GOLD analysis project Ga0182008, IMG submission 120482) | Rhizosphere microbial communities from Sorghum bicolor, Mead, Nebraska, USA - 072115-129_1 metaG | ecosystem: Host-associated > Plants > Roots > Rhizosphere | place: USA: Nebraska...
GTGGAGACAACTGATCTTATCACCCGGTATCTCACAGAAATAGAATTGGGAAATGAACGGCTTGTAGTTCTTGGAGGCCTTAGTCCTGCCATTCGCTATAGCTCCGATAGAAAAATCGGAGGCTGTCGCTGCTGTCAGGCTTATAAACAATGGTTCTGCACCCTACAGCCCCAAAAATGAAATGCAACTGCGGCCACCTAGCCCCGGTTGCAGTGTTACCCTGCAGCAACGAGGCACGAGGAAGCGAAGCGTAAAAGCGGAAAACGGGAAGAAACTTATTGTTTTGTACATGCCTTGCGCTCCAAATGAAAAATCATTAAACCACAATCGAAAGTTTAGCTTTTTCAATCGCCATGGTTCGTGTCTTCACGCACTATAAGATCGGCCTTAGGGGATAAACCTCAAATCACTCCTTACCGGAAAATGATCAGATAACTTGGCCTGGGTAATTTTGTAATTCAATACCTCAAGTTCTTTGGAAGTGGCAATGTAATCGATCTGAAAATTGGGAAATTTACCGTTGTACGTTTTACCGAAACCGTTTCCCTTTTTAATGAAACTATTGTTTAAACCGGATGTAATCTGCGTTACTACGTAAGATGCCGGCGTATCATTAAAATCGCCTGCAATGAGGTAAGGCGTTTTGCAGGTGGCCATTTCTTTTTTCATAATGTCTACCTGACCGCTACGTTTAAAAAAAGCACTTTTCAGCATTCTTAAAATCCGTTTAGAGGGTTGTAGCTCGGTATTCATTTCCTTAACCTTATCCAGGTATTCATAATCCTGTTTTTCGAAAGAAATAGATTGAAAATGTACATTGTAAACCCTTAAGGTTTTGCCTTTAATATTTAAATCAACGTAAATACTCATGTTGCCGGGATAGCCCTCAACAAAAGGAATTTTACCAGAATTTTTAATGGGGAATTTAGAAAATATAGCTAAACCCGTGGCTTCGTAATCGTTTTTATTGGTAGGTACAAAGTAATAATACTTGGTATTCAGCAGTACCTTTAAGCTATCAACCGTATCAAATGCACCTTTGTAGCGGGTAAAAAACTCCTGAAAGCAGATAATATCAGGATTTTGGTCTTTCACTACCTGGAGCATCTTTTCCTTTACCGATTCGGTATTGTCTTCGCCGTATAGTTTAAAACTGTGTACATTGTAGGTCATCATTCTGATGCTATGATCTGCCTTTTCAGCCCCGCCTTCATCGCCACCTATGGCAAAGGTTGCTTTTAAAGTTTTGGCACCAAGTGCGATGACCAAAATGGTGGCAATTGCAAAAATCCATTTTTTGCTTAAAAACCACCAAACCAGAAAGATAATATTAGCAAATAGGACAAAGGGATAGGCAAGTCCGAAAAAAGCAATAATGGCGTGTTTTCGCGGATCCATATTTCCGGCCAGCACGCCCAAAAGCAAAGCAATCGCCAATAAAAAGGCGATAGGCAAGAGGAGTTTATCCAGGAAATTGTATTTCTTCTTCTTCGTGGCCATTAATCTTTACTTGCCTTAAATAGTTTTTCTTTTTCTACTGCTGATAATTTATCGTACCCTGAAGTAGATATTTTGTCTAAAATGGCATCTATTTCCTGTTGCGAGACACCGCCTTTAAATTCAGTTTTTTTAACCGGTTTATCATTGCGCACTACCTTCAGTTTTGGCTTGCGCTCAAAAATTTTGCTCCAATCTCTTCCGTTTTGCAAACTTTTAATGAAGGTGAAACCCAAAAGTGCACCGCCAATGTGCGCTAAACTTCCACCAGCATTGATGGAGCCGATAGCAATAAAATCCAGAATAAAATAGACAATGGCAATCCATTTAATTTTAACCTCACCAAAGAAAAGCAGCATGATACTGTAATTGGGTACCAGCGTTGCTGTAGCAAAAATGATGGCCATTACAGCAGCTGATGCGCCAATAATGGTTACGCCAGCCAATCCATCCGCATAAACAGGGAATATATTTAATGCAGCGAGGGCAAACAAACCACCAAACAGGCCGCCTGCGAGATAAACAAAATGAAACTGACGGCTTTTCAAGAAATTCATAAAGATATTGCCGAACCAAAACAGACCGAGCATGTTAAACAAAACGTGAAGAATCCCGTCATGAAAAAACATATAAGTGAGTAGGGTATAAAAACGTTCGGGTAATTTTGAAATACTAGCGGGCAGTCCTACATATTCTCTGATCCACAAATTAGCATCGATGGGAATACGGCCAAAAAATAAAATCAGGCCAATAATAGCGGTAACTAAAAACAGAATTACATTAATTCCAATATAAAAGAACAACGGGTTACCCGATTGAAAAACCTTGTATTTTAAATCTTTGAAAGTATTATTCATAGAGTGTATAAAATGTATCGTTTTTATCTTTCCACAATTTTACCAGTATAAAGCCGATTAAAGCCCCACCCAGGTGCGCATAATGAGCGATAGAATCGCCTTCGAACTGGGCAACACCCAAAGATAACTCTACTAAAATATAAATGGGTATAATATATTTAGCTTTTACCGGTACCGGAATAAACATGATCAGTAATTCGGCATTCGGATAAAGCATACCAAAGGCAACCAATAAACCAAAAATAGCACCCGAAGCGCCAACCATGCCTCCAAAATAGATACTCCGAAGTGTAACTGCCTGCGCCATGGAAAGCTGTGAAGTATTAAACTCGCCCTGATACAATGCAGTGAGGTTTATCTTCCCGCCATTAGTGGCGCCGCCGATAATCTGATGAACCTCGTAAGCCTGCACGGCCCATTGTAATGCCAGTGCACCCAATCCGGTGATAAAATAAAAAATAATGAACTTTTTACCGCCCCATTTCGATTCGAGGATGCTTCCAAAAGAATAAAGCGCAAACATATTAAAAAAGATGTGCGCTATGCCGCCATGCATAAACATATAGCTAATGGGCTGCCAGATCTGAAACTTCGGAGAATCGAAATAATATACCGCTAACCGGTCATCCAGGTGGAGCGTGGTGAGCAGGTAACTGGCTATGAAAAATAAAACGTTAATAATCAGTAGATTTTTTACTACCGGTGGGATATATATGTTATTCATTTAATTTTTAAAATGTGTTAACTGGTTAATTGTTAAAATCGGTTAACTGTTTTTCATCAATGAGCCCTTTCAAAGGGAGACAGATTTGCTGCACGGTCTTTAGGCTTCTAACCTCGTACTTTCCGAATTTTCTCTGTCCATTTACGCTTTAGAACTTAAGCACATTGCTCCAAACCTAACCTCTAAACTTTACACGCTAAACTGTGCTGTAGTCTCCAGATCTCCCGACCTCCGACCCCTGACTTTCCAACTCCAACGCCCAACTCAAAACGATCATGCTTTCTCAAACTTCTTATCCAGCTCTGTCAAAGTAATGGTTTGGATAATCGGCTTGCCGCTCACGCTAAAGTTAGGCGTTTTACAGGCAAAAAGCTCATCAATCAAGGTGTTCATTTCTTCCTGGCCAAGGCTTGTTCCGGCTTTTATCGCACTGTTTTTGGCCAGGCTTCTGGCAAGGCTATCGCGTTTGCTCAGTTTTAATTCTTGTTGTGAGTTTTTAAAGCCTTCAATCAACTGTTCAAATAACTGCGTTTCATTAATATTGCTGCTGCCCAAATCAACAGGTACACCCTCTACTACCAACGTATTTTTTCCAAATTCCCGTACATCGAAACCCAAACTTTTTATATCGTCCAACAAACTTTTGGCCAGTTCAAAATCATTGGCATTAAGTGTAATGGTTTGCGGAAATAAACTTTGCTGCGATGCACCTTTGCGGTCATCCAGATGTACGAGAAAACGCTCATAAAGGATGCGCTCATGTGCCATTTGCTGATCAATCACCATCAGGCCCGACTTGATCTGCGAAACAATATAACGGTTATGCAATTGCATGTACTGCTTTTGCTTGGTTTCTAAAACAGTCTCATCCGCATAAATAGAAGTTTGCGCTACAACAGGTTGTTCGGTGATATCGTAAAGCGAACCCCAGTTTTTGGCACTCGGTTTTGCATCGTAATTTCTTGGCGATGTAGCGTATCCAGAGGTAGAGCTGCGATCACTGGCAAATGGATTAAAATCAGGATTAAAATTAATACTGGGTGGTACAATATCTTCAACTGCTTTATGCGTAATCATATTGCTGAAACCAGTTTCCTGGTCAAAATCTAAAGTTGGGGAAATATTATACCGTCCGATGGAGCGTTTTACAGCCGATCTCATGATTGCGTAAATCGACTTTTCATCCAGATATTTGATTTCTGTTTTAGTAGGATGTACGTTTACATCAATTTTTGATGGATCGATTTCAATAAACAGCACATATAGCGGGTAACTATCATCAGGCAATAACTCTTCAAAAGCAGAGCTTACCGCGTGGTTTAAGTAAGGGTCTTTAATAAAACGGTTATTCACAAAAAAGAACTGTTCGCCCCTTGTTTTCTTTGCAAAAGCAGGTTTTCCGATATAACCTTTTAAGTTTATAATAGTGGTTTCCTCTTCAACAGGAACCAGACGTTCGTTGTAGTTGTTCCCGAAAAGATGAACGATACGCTGTTTCAAATTACCCTTTGGAAGATTGAAAATTTCAACCCCATCATGGTGAAGACTAAAAAACACACCTGGATGTGCCAAGGCTACACGCTGAAATTCGTCCAGGATATGGCGCATTTCTACCGGATTACTTTTAAGGAAGTTCCGTCTGGCCGGTGTATTAAAAAACAGGTTTTTAATCGAAATCTGCGTTCCGGGAGCAGTAGCTACCGGTTCCTGATTGGTTACCTGTGCACCTTCAATAGAAATGCATGTGCCTATTTCATCTTCGTGCCTGCGGGTTTTCATTTCTACCTGTGCAATGGCCGCAATGGAAGCCATGGCCTCGCCACGGAACCCCATGGTACGGATGGCAAACAAATCTTCGGCTTTTTTTACCTTCGATGTAGCATGGCGTTCAAAACACATCCTTGCATCAGTAATGCTCATTCCACAGCCATTGTCAATTATCTGAATCAAGGCCTTTCCCGCATCTTTTATTACCAGTTGAATTTTATCTGCGCCGGCATCTATCGAATTTTCGAGCAATTCCTTAACCGCAGAAGCAGGGCGTTGAACAACTTCTCCGGCAGCAATCTGATTGGCAACAGCATCGGGCAATAAGTGAATAATATCAGTCATGTATTAAGGCAAAGTGAATTCGCTAAATTATGCAAAATAAGCTTAAAGAACCCGATTTGTTTAAAACTCAACAGATAAATGACTTACAGGTAAATAGAATTAATGGCTATCTGTCATTCTGAACGTAGTGAAGAATATTTGTCAACAACAATTTGTTATTCCTGCCTCGGTTTTCTTTTTTGGAAAGCAAGGTATAGCGTTAATCGGTTCCGGTAGTCCTGCTGTACACTATACTTTTTAGCTACCCTTCGACTCCGCTCAGGGTGAAAGCCAAAAAGGTACCGTTCCCATCAGGTTTATTTTACGTAGGCCTGGTGTTCTGAACTACTGAAAATTTTTCCCCAGGTTTACTGGTATTTAATTCACTCAAGATATGTTCTCCGTGCTTTCTGTGCCTCCGTGGCAAAAAAATATTATCAATAATACAGCGGTCTTAACGAAATGCTAAGAGAAAGGAAAGTGATCTGTGTAGGCACAGAACAAAGCGTAAGGACAATTACCATAGGCGAAGTGATGAATTACACCCATTTACGAAGATTCAGTTCACCTGAACTTGTTTAAGGGTCTCAGTAGTGAATAAAAATATTATTATTTAAATGGCCTGTCTAGGATGCAGACCACGGATTTGGCTGTCATTCTGAACGCAGTGAAGAATCTTTTACCGAATAAATATAGTCACTGAATTAGCCAGAAGAATTCAACAGATGTGCCGATCGGTTACAGATGCTTCGTGCCTCAGCATGACAATAGACATTTCTGTAAAACCGAATTTACAAATCCAAATGCATTCAATTTTATATCTTTATCGGTATGAAATCCATCCTATACAGCATTTTTCTGGCGTTACTTCTTGCTTCCTGCACCAAAAAAGAAGCAGTTGATGTAATTGTTTACAATGCAAAGGTTTACACGGTTAATGGTAAATTTGATACAGTTGAAGCTTTCGCCGTGAAACATGGGAAAATCCTGGCGCTGGGTAAAAGTGACGAGATAAAAGGTAAATATACTGGAATAGAAGAGGTAGATGCCAATGGAAAAGCGGTGTATCCAGGTTTTATAGATGCCCATGCGCATTTTTATGGTTATGGACAAAGTTTGCAAACCGCCGATCTGCGGGAAACCAAATCATGGGATGAAGTGCTTGTACGTTTAACTGATTTTGCTAAAACGCATCCTGACGGCTGGTTAATCGGTAATGGTTGGGACCAAAACGATTGGCAGAATAAAGGTTTTCCGACAAATGAAAAGCTAACCGCGCTGTTTCCAGATCGACCGGTATTTTTAAACCGGATTGATGGCCACGCCGCTATTGCTAACCAAAAGGCATTGGATGATGCTGGCGTTAAAGGCGGACATAAATTGGTAGGTGGCGATATGCTTACCCAAAATGGAAAGCTCACCGGTGTGTTGATCGATAATGCGGTAGCTTTGGTAGAACGTAAAATCCCATCACCAGATGCTAAACTGGCCGAAAAAATATTTTTAGATGCCCAGAAGAACTGTTTTGCTGCTGGTTTAACCACTATTGATGATTGTGGCTTGAATTACCTGGCTGTTGAGTTTATTGAAAAATTACAGCAATCGAAGAAACTGAAGATGAGGCTTTATGTCATGCTTTCAGATGAGCCTGATAATTATCGATATCTTTTTAACCGTGGCGCAATTAAAACAGATCGGTTAAATGTTCGTGCTTTTAAGGTGTATGCCGATGGCGCTTTAGGCTCGCGTGGTGCTTGCCTGTTGCATCCCTATAGCGATATGCCAGGTAAAACAGGTTTTCTGTTGAGCAATCAGAAACATTTTGAAGAGGTAGCTACAAAAATAGCTGCAAACCATTTTCAGATGTGTACCCATGCCATCGGAGATTCTGCAAATCGGGTAATCCTCCATATCTACAATAAAATACTAAAGGGTAAAAATGACAAGCGCTGGCGTATTGAACATGCACAGGTAGTGAATGCAAAGGACTTTGATCTGTTTGGCGAAACCAGTATTATTCCTTCCGTTCAGCCTACCCATGCCACTTCTGATATGTATTGGGCCGGGCAGCGTTTAGGTGCCGAAAGGTTAAAAAGTGCTTATGCCTACAAACAATTGTTAAAGCAAAATGGTTGGATTCCCTTAGGAACCGATTTCCCGGTAGAAAACATTAATCCATTATTAACGTTTTATGCAGCAACAGTGAGAGCAGATGCAAAAGGTTTTCCAAAAGGAGGTTTTCAGGTGGAAAATGCATTAACGCCTGAAGAAGCTTTGCGCGGAATGACGATATGGGCAGCGAAAGCCAATTTTGAAGAACATGAAAAAGGTAGTTTGGAAAAAGGTAAATTGGCTGATTTTGTTATGCTAGATCACGATATTTTGAAGTCGACACCACAGAACATATTAAAAACCAAAGTTTTAAAAACCTATCTGAACGGAGAAAAAGTATATGAAGCGAAATAGATTGTGTATTATGGCTGTAGCATTTTGCTGCAATATTTTATGTTTAATGGCTTGCGCACAGGATCATACAGCAAATGAAAAAAAACTGGCCATTGCCAATGCAATTGCCAACACAACGGTGTTGTTAAATAATCAGGACGGGATTATTCCGTTAAAAGCATTGGAGAAGAAAAATATCGCTTCGGTTAGTCTTGGTTTTGCTTACAGCAATGTTTTCGATAGTTTGGCCAATAAATACGATAAAATCACATCATTTGCTGCCAATGCTTACAAAGATAGCCTCAATTTAAACGATTTGGAAGACGACCTTAAATATTTCAACACCATTTTAATTGCTATTGATGATCAAAATGTAGAAAAAGCCAGGTATATCAATTTCATCAACAGCATCAGTAAAAATAAACAGGTAATTATTTCATTTTTTGGTAACGGACCTGGTTTAAAAGCCTTCGATCAGCTAAAATCTCCAGTTGTGTGGACTGGTCAGAATAATATTGATGCGGCCGCCATTGTGCCACAATATATTTTTGGAGGCATTGCCGCTTCAAATAAGTTAACCACAACTTATTCTGCCCGTTATACGGTGAGTTCTGGTTTTACTACAACAGCTACGCGCTTAAAGTATACCGTACCTGAAGATGCAGGCTTAAATTCTAACAACTTAAAAGAAATTGATGCGATTGCTGCCGAAGCTATAGCACAAAAAGCTACCCCGGGGCTGGTGGTTTTAGTAGCGAAAGATGGGAAGGTGATCTTCAACAAGGCTTATGGCACCCATACTTATGATACCAATGTGCCGGATAAGGTGACTGATATTTTTGATCTGGCATCAGTAACCAAAATAACGGCAACTACACCTGCGGTAATGCGTTTGTATGAAGAAGGTAAACTGAAACTGGATACCAATATCGGGGCTTACATCCCGAAAGCGCGTACCACACCTATGAATAATATTCAGGTGCGGGAAGTAATGTTGCACCAGGCAGGTTTTATTCCTTACATTCCTTTTCACGATTATGTGAAAACCGGCGATTACAGCAGGGATTCATCTGCAGCCTATCCAACCAAAGTAGCTGATAATTATTATATCAAAAAAGGCTTTTTTAAAGATTTTATGTGGCCTAAAATGTTGAATTCGCCGATAAAAACACGTGGCAAATACGTATACAGCGATATTAGTATGTATGTAATGAAAGATATTGTGGAGCATATTAGTGAAGAGCCTTTAAATCAATATACCTACGAAAATTTTTATAAGCCATTGGGTATGCAAACAGCAGGTTTTCTGCCCCGAAATCGATTCAAGCCCGAGCAGATTATTCCCACTGAAGACGATAAATATTTTAGAAAAACCTTGCTTGTTGGTTATGTGCATGATCAGGGCGCAGCGCTGGCAGGTGGCGTTTCAGGTCATGCGGGTTTGTTTGCCAGTGCAAACGATCTGGCCATTATTTACCAGATGTTATTAAACCGTGGTACCTATGGCGGGGTGGAGTATTTTAAAAATACAACGGTAGATCTGTTTACCTCAAAACAATCAAATGTGAGTCGCCGGGGTTTAGGGTTTGATCGTTGGGATCCGGATAGCACCAAGCATTATCCTTCTGATTTGGCTTCACCGCAAACTTATGGGCATACAGGTTACACCGGAACTTGTGTTTGGGTAGATCCCTCACGGGGTTTGGTTTACGTGTTTCTTTCAAACCGCGTTAACCCTACCGTTACCGATAAACTTTCTAATCTGAAAATCAGGGGTAGGATACAGGATGTGGTAAACAAGGCAATTGACGAATCGAAGAAATAGAATCACCTAACCATTGATCATGTTATTTTTAATTTCATTAGTATAAACCTAAAAACAGCTATATCATGAAATTTATTAAAACATTACTTTTTTTAATGCCTTTTTTAGTCATCATTTCAATTGCAAATGCACAGCAGATTAAAGATGGAGAAACCCTAAATGTAAACGGAATTGCCGTAACCTATTCTATTCTCAGTAAAGAAAAGTTGACCATAAAAGACCAGAATTTCGACCGCTATAAAGTTTCGGCTTCTATAAAGAACAATACTGGCAAATCTTTTAACATCCGTTTGGCCAGTTCATTAGATCTTGCTGGGATTTCCAATTCAAAAATTATAGAGTTGGATTGTATCAATGCCACAGGAGCGAGGTTAACTTCAAAAAATGTTCAGGTGAGCATGAAAATTCATTTAATTAATGTTACCTATCCCACCAAAGATAAAGACGGGAAATCAACTACAGCAATTCTGCCCGTTATAGCCGGATACTATTTTGATGAGGGACAGGTAATTGAAAATGATGCAATTTTTATTGTGCCGGCTGGAGAAGTGCCGAAGGTTAGTGTAAGGAGTTTGTTGAAGAATTAAAATATAGCGTTGTCAACTTTTCAGCCAGGTGGTTATTAAAGTTGACAACTCTTTTACTTAAAAATTGATTGCCAGCTTATAAACTATAGTCTTAAGTTCTTCGGTATCACGGTCCTCACACAAGAGAAACGTAGTTGTTTGTTCATTTTGATGAAGAAGTGTAAGGCCTTCGAACTTATGACTGCCTGAGATTTTATGGCTAAAAATTAGTTTTAGGCTTTGCGGGTCGATGCTTCCAATAAAACTGCCCAAAATTTTTCCATCAGTATAAGTAGATTGGCTATCTTCTGCCGTGGCGGTAAAAAATATTTCATTTTTAACAAGGGTAGCATCGGTAAAAGATGATTCCACATGATCAATATTTGCGAGCTTAAAGCTGTTGAATTTAATCCACTCGGCTTTGGTTAAATCGGTTCCTTCAATTTTAAATATGCCATTCTTCGCATCCATCCCGTTGCCACGGTTAAAAAGCAGCCACGTTTTGCCTGTGAAAATTGCACCTTCGAGGTTAAAATTCTGATCATTTATTCTGGCGATCGATTTCAGGTTATCGTAAGTTTTGGTCAGATCTTTCTGAATAATTTGATGCGTTTTCAGATCAAATTCGATTATCAGGTTTCTTTTTGGCGTAGAACCGGAACCTAAAATATAGAGTTTATCTCCATGTTGACAAAGAATTTCGAAATCAGGTTTTAATGGTTTTGGGATATTTTCCAGTTGACTAAGTTTTTCATCGAATAAAACCTGGATCTTTTGGAGTGCTTTGGTTTTAATATTGTACACATTCAGGTAAGCGCTGTTATCTCCGATGATATAGAGTAGATCTCCTTTAATAAATAATCCTGAGGCGGAGCCTATACCATCAATTTCGGCGAAAACTTCCAATTGTGTTGAATACATATTTCAAAATAAACAAAAAAGCACCGGTTTTTAGCCGGTGCTATATTTTTTCTAATAAGATTGCCACGTCTCGATGAAGAATCGAGCCTCGCAACGACGATCTTTTTTTACTTCTTCAATCCAATTTCTCTTAATCTTTCATCCAGGTATTCTCCTGCAGTCATATCGCTGTAGGCTTTAGGATGTTCCGCATCAATGGTTGATGGTAAACTGGTTAAATCCATATCGCTGCGTGGGTGCAAGAAAAACGGCACTGAGAAACGCGAAGTTTTCATCAATTCACGTGGAGGATTTACCACCCTGTGCGTAGTCGATTTTAATTTGTTATTGGTTAAACGCTGTAGCATATCGCCCACATTTACTACAATATCCGTATGATGTGCTTTAATTGGCAACCACTCATTGCTTCGTGTTAATACTTCAAGACCATCGGCACTGGCACCAATTAACAGGGTGATCAGGTTAATATCCTCATGTGCTCCTGCACGTACCGCATCATCTGGAATGGTTTCCGGATTTTCGATCGGGAAGTAGTGGATGCCTCTCAAAATAGAATTTCCATTATGGACATGTTTATCAAAATAATTGATCGGTAACGACAAATAGGTAGCAATGGCACGTAACAAATGCGTTCCGTTTTCTTCCAGTTTTTTATAGATCTCACCCGTTACTTTGTTAAATTCAGGTAATTCCGTTAAAATTTCGTTGTCAGGATATTCATTTTTAACAGGGTCGCCATCAGTAACTTCCTGGCCAATTTGCCAAAATTCTTTTAAGTCAGGGGTTTTGGCACCTTTAGCCGTTTCTTTACCTGCACTGGTATAGCCGCGCTGACCTGCCAATTCTGGTTTTTCGTATTTCCTTTTGATTTCAATAGGTAACGAAAAGGCAGCTTTAATGTTTTCGTAAAGTTTATCAATTAATTCCTGGCTTAAACCATGGTTGGTTATGGTAACAAAACCCGAATCGTTAAAAGCCCTGCCCAGTTCATCAGAAAATTTTTTACGGTCTTCTTCAGAACCATTGATGTAGGAACCTAAATCTAAACAGGGAATATACGGTGTTGACATAATTTTTAATTTTAATGTATACGAATTTAAGAAGAATTGTTAATAAGTGTATTTTGCAGGTGAAATGTCTGCTTAAAATTTTGTTGATCAGATATTTAAGTTATTAACATTAACAGCAGATTTAACAAATTGTTGCGATTGTCATACAAAATCCATTATTGCAGTAATGCAAACTACAGCTTTCTATTTTGCGTATAATTAGGTAGAAATAATTCCAGCACATCTTCAAAGTTTGAGGATTATTCTTTACTAATCAACACACACACATGAGAAAAATAATTTTAATTCTATTAGCGGTATTGGCATTAAACCAGGCGAATGCACAAGGGAAAAAGACAGAGAAAGCCACTTTCGGTATGGGTTGTTTTTGGTGTACCGAAGCGATATTTCAAAGATTAAAGGGCGTAATTTCAGTAAAATCGGGTTATGAAGGCGGCACATTGCGCAATCCAACTTACGAGGAAGTATGTACGGGGGCTACCGGCCATGCCGAGGTTTTAGAAATTACTTACAATCCAATGGTCGTTTCTTACGATGACTTATTAGAGGTTTTTTGGAAAAGTCACGACCCAACAACATTGAACCGTCAGGGGGCAGATAGTGGTACACAATATCGCTCTGTAGTTTTTTACCATACACCAGAGCAAAAAGCATTGGCAGAAAAGTATAAGGCAGAATTGAATAAAACCAATGCCTATGGTAAAAAAGTGGTAACCGCTATAGAAGCGGCTAAACCTTTTTATGTAGCCGAGAATTATCACCAGAACTATTTCAATAAAAATGGAAGTGAGCCATATTGCAGGTTGGTCATCCAGCCTAAAATAGATAAACTGGAAAAGGTATTTAAAGCAAAACTTAAAAATTAATAGGGGAGCTGTATCATAAAGTTTGTTTAGATTAGAATTTATTATCTTGAGTTTAGCACAGACTAAGCTCAAGATGATAATGATATATAAACAGTTTCTTATGGTAAAAAGAATTGTACTGAATATTGATACACAAAAAATAGCAGATGCGTCAAGTTTTTACCGAGATATTCTTGGTCTTGATCTGGTAATGGATCATGGATGGATTGCAACCTATGGTACTACTGGTCAAAAAATGGATGTGCAGATCAGTTTTGCATCCGAAGGCGGGTCAGGTACGCCAACACCAGATTTATCCATTGAGGTAGACCATGTGGATGATATTGCCGAAAAGGTAATCGCTGCCGGATTTCCCATCGAATACGGCCCTGCAAATGAACCTTGGGGCGTCAGGCGGTTTTACACAAGAGATCCCTTCGGAAAATTGATTAATATTTTAAGCCATATTAAAGTTTAAATTATTTCATAAAACTGAGTAAGCATCCGCAGCTGAAATATTTTATTGCCCCTTTAGGTTTCGAGATTGTCGAAATTGAATTTCCTCATCGTTTAAATTCAAAAATTGCAAATATTTCGATCAAATGACCGATGAAAATAGCAATTTAATAATCAGCTGTTCTTGGTCAGTAAAGGTCATTTTTCGTTTTTTATTGATCGAGGTATTTTTTGGATTAAAATTTGATTATAAGTTTTTAACAAACAGGAAATATTTCTAATTTTTTAGCAATTTTTCGAGATTTAACGACTTAAAATTCGTGCTATCTTTAAAATCATTCTAAATTTGTAACTCCTTTAAAGTAAGATGACAAAAAAGAAAAAGACAGTTGGCAAAACTGATGTTGATGTAATTTTAATAGGGGCTGGCATCATGAGTGCAACCCTTGGTGTTTTATTAAAACAATTAGAGCCGAATTTAAGCATAGAAATTTACGAACGTTTGGATATTGCTGCAGCAGAAAGTTCCGATGCATGGAATAATGCCGGAACAGGGCATTCTGCTTTTTGCGAATTAAACTATACGCCCGAAAAGAAAGATGGCACTATTGAAATAAAAAAGGCTGTTCAAATTGCAGAACATTTTGAGGTTTCCAAACAATTCTGGTCATATCTGGTAAACAAGGGACTGGTTTCTGATCCTGGCAATTTTATCCGCAATATTCCTCACATGAGTTTTGTTTGGGGTAAAAAAAATGTAGAATACCTTAAAAAACGCTACGATGCCTTAACGCAATGCGATCTGTTTAGCGACATGCAATATACAGAGGATGCTGAACTTGTTAAAAGCTGGGCACCCTTAATTATGGACGGCCGTAAAAAAGGTGAAAAAATTGCCGCTACAAAAATGGATCTGGGTACCGATGTTAACTTTGGTAGTTTAACCCGCGATATGTTTAACCACTTAAAGGAAGAGAGCAATGTTAACCTGTATTTCAATCACGAGATCCGCGATCTTAAAAAGAATAAAGATGGTAACTGGAGTGTAAAGGTTAAAGACCTGGAAAGCGGAGACAAACGCAAGCGTGTAGCCAAATTTGTATTCATTGGTGCTGGTGGCGGTTCGTTACCGTTGTTAGAAAAGTCTGATATTCCTGAAGGAAAAGGTTTTGGAGGTTTCCCGGTGAGCGGACAATGGTTAAAATGTACCAACGAAGAAATTATTAAAAAACACCATGCTAAAGTTTACGGTAAAGCCGCTGTTGGCGCGCCACCCATGTCGGTACCACACCTGGATACCCGCATGATTAATGGCAAGCAGGCGTTATTGTTCGGGCCTTATGCAGGTTTCTCAACTAAATTTCTTAAAAACGGATCGTTCCTGGATCTGCCAAAATCAATCAAGTTTAACAATATCCGTCCAATGATTTCGGCGGGCTTACATAACCTTGATTTAACAAAATATTTAATTGAGCAGGTTAGGCAGTCGCCGGAAGATAGATTGGAGGCCCTGAAAGAATATTTACCAACTGCCGAGTTAAAAGATTGGGAACTGGAATATGCGGGCCAGCGTGTTCAGGTGATTAAAAAGGATGAGAAACAAGGTGGTGTTTTAGAATTTGGTACTGAGGTAGTTAGTGCTGCCGACGGCTCTATTGCAGCATTGTTGGGGGCATCTCCCGGAGCTTCAACAGCCGTGTCTATTATGCTCGATTTGCTAAACCGTTGTTTTGCTGATGATTTGGCTACTGATGAATGGCAGGCAAAAATCAAAGAAATGATTCCTACCTACGGAAAATTACTTGCCCAGGATCCTGAATTGTGCAAAGAAACCAGAACAAGAACATCGAGGGTGTTAAAAATAGAAAATACAGTAGTAGCTTAGGCTATAATCAATATGAATCTGGTCAGGTCCCGGTGTAAATCGGGACCTTTTTTCTGCCCCCTGGTCTGTGTCCCCACAGACCGAAAGCTGATCAATAATCAATTGTTGCCTCACTAAACGATCCTACGGAACGACACAAATAATAAAACATTATTTTTGCTACCCACGATGCGTCCCTCCGGGACGGCGCGCGTAATGATATGTTTGTTATGTATGTTGTTATACGTCCCTGATCAATAACCAATTGTTGCTTCACGAAACGATCCTAATTTTTGCTACTCACGATGCGTCCCTCCGGGACGGCGCGCGTAATGGTATTTTTGTTATGTATGTTGTTACACGTCCCTGATCAATAATCAATTGTTGCCTCACGAAACGATCCTAATTTTTGCTATCCACGATGCGTCCCTCCGGGACGGCGCGCGTAATGGTATTTTCGTTCTGTATGTTGTTACACGTCCCTGATCAATAATCAATTGTTGCTTCACGAAATGATCCTGATTTTTGCTACCCACGATGCGTCCCTCCGGGACGGCGCGCGTAATGGTATTTTTATTATGTATGTTGTTACACGTCCCTTATCAATAATCAATTGTTGCTTCACGA
>Ga0182008_10001465_pt1 | contig 15782 bp, 8 predicted proteins | sample Sormic07211129_1_FD_120482 | JGI IMG/M metagenome (GOLD analysis project Ga0182008, IMG submission 120482) | Rhizosphere microbial communities from Sorghum bicolor, Mead, Nebraska, USA - 072115-129_1 metaG | ecosystem: Host-associated > Plants > Roots > Rhizosphere | place: USA: Nebraska...
ATCGCGTATGGCAAGCTGGGCGGCAAGGAACTGGGCTATGTCTCGGACCTCGACGTCATCTTCCTGTTCGATGACGACGACCAGGATGCGCCCGGCCTGTACGCCAAGCTGGCGCAGCGTTTTATTACCTGGATGACCTCGCACACTTCGGCCGGCATCCTGTTCGACATCGACATCGCCCTACGTCCCGACGGCGCCTCGGGCATGCTGGTCTCCAGCGTGCAGGCATTCGAGCGCTACCAGAGCAGCGCGGCCTGGGTGTGGGAACACCAGGCGCTCACGCGCGCACGTTTCTGCGCCGGCGACGTCAGCATCGGCAAGCATTTCGAACGCATCCGCGACACGATCCTGCGCAAGGAACGTCCGGAAAACGGCCCGCTCAAGGGCGAAGTGGTGGCCATGCGCAAGAAAATGCTCGATGCGCACCCGCCCCGCCCCGGCAGCTTCGATCTGAAGCAGGATCCGGGCGGCATGATCGACATCGAATTCATGGTGCAATACCTGGTGCTGCAGCATGCGGCGCAGTATCCGCAGCTGACGGCCAATTCGGGCAATATCGCCCTCCTGCGCCTGTGCGGCGAGCTGGGGCTGATCGACGCCGGCCTGGCCGCTTCCGTCGCCGACGCCTACCGGGCGCTGCGCAAGCTGCAGCACCAGCTGCGCCTGCAGGGGCAAGACCTGGCCCGGGTGGAGCCGGAACGGGTGCGCGTGCATGCGGACAATGTCATGCGCCTGTGGCAAGCCATCTTCGGCGCCGCAGCCTGAGGCCGGCCCGGGCATGCCGCTCCATTACCTGTCCCGCCTGAGCGGATCGGCGCGCGATACGCAAGCCAATCTGCAGCTGGGCTGCGTGCTGGCGCTGGTGGCCGGCGCCGTCAACGCGGGCGGCTTTCTCGCCATCGGCGGCTATACCTCGCACATGACGGGCATCGTCTCGGGCATGGCGGACGACCTGGCGCTGGGCAACATCACGGTGGCCCTGGGCGCGCTGGGCGCCTGGCTGGCCTTTGTCAGCGGCGCGGCCGTCACGGCCATCATGGTGAACTGGGGCAAGCGGCGCCGGCTGCACAGCCAGTTTGCCGCCAGCCTGCTGCTGGAGGCGGCGCTATTGCTGCTGTTCGGCCTGGCGGGCAACTACCTGGCGGCCATGCCCGACGTGCTGGGTCCCGTCACCATCCTGCTGCTGTGCTTTGTCATGGGTTTGCAAAACGCCATCATCACCAAGATTTCGGGCGCCGTCATCCGCACCACGCACGTGACGGGGCTGTCGACCGACATCGGTATCGAACTGGGCAAGATGGCGTATTACAACCGCAGGAAATTGCCGGATCGCGTGGTGAAGGTCAACAGGGGCAAGCTGCGAACGCACAGCCTGCTGATCAGCTGCTTCTTCATCGGCGGCGTCAGCGGCGCATTGGCCTTCAAGCACATCGGCTTTCCCGCCGCCACCATCGTCCTCGCCGGCGTGCTGACTTTACTGTCGGGCGTGCCCGTGCTGCGCGACTTGCGCGTCTTGTGGCGCTTTTACCGGCGCCGCTTGTGGAAGCAAAAATGCCGTCCAGACCAGGTCTGAACGGCATCACCTTGCATGCTGCGCCGAATTACTGCTGTGCAGTCTTGTTGCCAGCGGCAGGACCGATGTAGCGGTTAATGAAGCTGTACACAGCTTCGCCCCATTTGATGTTGTTGCTTTCCTTGGACCAGCCATGGCCCTCGCCCGTCATCACCATCCATTCGACCGTATTGCCCTGCTTGAGCAACTGGTCGCGCATTTTCTCGCCATGGATCAGGGGTACGCGGCGGTCTTCGCTGCCATAGGCCATCAGCACGGGCGCCTTGATCTTGTGCGCATGATCGATCGCAGATACATTACGGAAATACGCGTCGTCGGTCTTCGGATCGCCGTGCATTTTCGTGCCGATGTTGTCCATCACCGGGCCGGAGACATCCGACCAGTTGACAGTGAACAACATTTTCACGTCCGTCACGCCCACCCAGTTGATGCCGCATTTGTACAGGTCCGGATTTTTCACCAGGCCGTACATGGTGGCATAACCGCCGTAGCTGGCGCCGATGATGCAGACGCGGTTGCGGTCGACGACGCCCTGCTTGACCAGCGCCTCGATGCCGTCCGTGATGTCGTCCTGCATGGCCAGGCCCCATTGCTTCCAGCCAGCCGTATGGTGTTTCCAGCCCAGGCCGGTCGACATGCGGAATTGCGGCTGCATCACGGCAAAGCCGCGCGAAGCGAGCATCTGCGTGATCGGATCGTAGCCAAAGCTGTCGCGCGCATGCGGGCCACCGTGGATATACGCCACCAGCGGCAGGGCCTTGGGCGTGCGGCCTTCGGGCAAGGTCAGGTAGGCCGGGATCGTCAGGCCATCGCGTGCCTTGTAGTGAATGACCGTCTGCTCGGAAAGCTTCTTGCCGTCCAGTGAGGGCTTGACGCTGTACAGCGGCTCCAGCGTCTTCTTCAAGGTATCGAAGTAATACAGCTTGCCCACGTTGTTGACGCCGGTGGTGACCACGACGGCGCGGTTGCCGCGCCACTGGAATTCCACGTGCTCGCCAGGCAGGCTGGCATCAAGCGAAGCCTGCAGGCGCGCATAGTCCTCGTCAAAGTAATACATTTCCGGCTTCATGCCGTTGACGGCCACTCCCACCACCTTTTTGCGCGCTTCGTCAAAGACCAGGCCGCCCGCGATATCGGCTTCCGCATGCTCGGCGATCAGCTCGCCCGCCGTATTGGTGGCGCTGTTCCAGATATGCACGCCAGCCTTGTCGCGGCCATTGAAACGTCCAGCCACGAACAAGGTCTTGTTATCGAAATCAAACCCCAGCGGATTCATTTCCTTGCCTTCATCCAGGTACGCCTTGTAAATCGCTTTCCACGGCGCCTTCTCGTCATCGCGCAGGTACACGGTTTGCACGATGCGCTTGCTGCCATCTTCCACCGTCATGGCCGATGCCACGCGGATCACATTATTATGGTCCAGCACCCAGCCGCTGACGGCGCCCGGATTATTAAAGGTCAACAAGGCCATGCGGCCGTTCGTCGTGTCGAGGCGGAACACGTCGCTGGCGCCCAGGTCGGCATCGCGGCCCCGTTCATTGTTAACGACGATCAAGTCGTTGCTATCGCCGCCCACGCGCTGCAGCACGGACACGGGCTTGTACGGCATGCCCGAGCTCATCGATTCCTTCACGCTGATGACCAGCTTGCGAAAGCCGCTGCCGTCGCTGTTGACGGCGAACAAACCACCACCGGTCTGCTTTTCCAGTACTTCTTCGCTGCCCTTGCTGATACTGAACACCAGGCGCTTGTTATTGACCCAGATGGGATTGGCAACGTTCCAGTCCGGATCGGAAGCCACCACGGTCGAGGCCCGCGTATCGAGATTGATGACCGCCAGCACGAAACGGCCATTGCGCGGCGTCAACACCGCCATGCTTTGGCCATCGGGCGACAGGATGGGGCGGCCGCTGAATTCCGCCTTCTTGAAGAATTCGGCAATGGGAATGGATTCGTCAGCGCGCACGCTGGCGCTGTACAGGCCGCTGCTGAGTAACAAGGTGCTAAGCACGACAGGAATGATGCGTCGGTTCAAGACAGTCTCCTCGATAAAAACAATGACATAATTCCCTTAAGGCAACCATACGCCGCTTGCCCACCAGGATAAAAAAAGGCGCCGTCACCTCACGGTTACGGCGCCTTTTTCATCACGCGCGATTACTTGAAGCTGTAATCAGCCGTGATTTGGAAATAACGGCCCATCGCGCTATGCAGTGGCGCATAGTAGTTCGCCGTGCCGTTCGGATGGAAAGGCGGTTTGCGGTCGAAGGCATTCTGGATGGCAAAGCTCAGCTTGGTGTTCTTGAAGCCGCTGTAGCTGCCGCCCAGGTTAACCACGGTGAACGATGGAATCCCTTTGCACAGCTCCGGGAAGCCTTCGGTTTCCAGTACGCAATCTTGCGTACGGTCAGCAACCGATGCCATCTTGCTGATGAATACCGTATCTGCCGACAAGGCGTAGGCTGCTTTCTTCCACGCCAGGCCCAGGGTAGCTTGCACGGACGGCGTGCCGCGGGTGCCGGCATACTCGATCAGGCCGTCGGTTGGCGACGGCGCGTTCTTGAACGACTGCATGTGGCTGACGTTCAGGGTTGGCTGCAAGCTGCCGTACTCTCCCATGTTGATACGGCCCGTCAGCTTCAAGTCCACGCCACGGATCTGCGTCACGGCCACGTTGGTCAGCAACATCTTGATGTTGGTGATTTCACCGGCAGTAGCACCGGCGAGCTTGTCGGCGGCGGTCAGCGGATCACGCGTGATGGCAACGGCCGGGTCGCCAGCGTAGCGGCCCGGATCGGACAGGACCTTGTCCAGGTCATAGGTGCTGATTTCGTTGATGCGCTTGATCTGCCACAGATCGATCGTTGCCAGGAAAGACGAGCTTGGTTCCCAGGCCAGGCCCAGAGTGTAGCTCTTCGCCGTTTCCGGTTTCAGCTCCGGATTCGCGCCGCTTTGATACGGGCTGGAAGTGGAGCAACCCAGCGTGTATTGGGCGTTGCAACGGTAGGGATCGCGAATCGACACGAAGGCATTGCGCACGTCGGTGGAGTTCTCCACCAGGGTCGGTGCACGGAAACCTTCCGCATAGGTGCCGCGCACCATGAACGCTGGCGTCACGCTCCACTTCAAGCCCACTTTCGGCGTCGTCGAATTGCCGTAGTCGGAATAGTGATCGTGACGCACCGCCACCTGAGCTTCCAGCGATTTCAACAGGGGAATCGTCGATTCCGCGTAGATCGAGGAAATGTTGCGGTCATTCGAAAAGCCTGGCGGCAATTGCGCCTGGTGATAGAACTCGCCTTGCACGGCGAGCGGATCAGGCGACGTGCTCAGGCTCTCGCGACGGAACTCGGTACCGACCGCCAGGCCGACGGCGCCAGCAGGCAAGTTGAACAACTCACCGGAAATCTTGCCATCGATTTGCGTCAGGCTGGACTTGAACGTGTTTTTCGAATTCGCCGTGATCGAGTCATACAGGGCCTGATTGGCTGCGCCGCCGCCAAAGATGAAGGTGCCGTTCTTGTAGGCATTGACGAAAGGCGTCAGCATGATCGCGCTGGTATTGCGCGAAGTGACTTGGCTATCCGTACGCAACAGGGCCGTTTCCCAATCCCAGTTCTTGAAGTCACCCTTGACACCGACCAAGTAGCGGCCGAAATCGGTGGTGTTGTCCTGGCCCTGGCCCGGGAAGTCGCGCAGCGAGGCGCGTACGCGCACGGTGCCGTTACCTCCTGCCAAGGTCTTGCCATCTGGACCGATCAATTCTTTCGGATATTGCGGATGCGTGATTGGCAAGGCAGGGGTCGGTTGACCAGTCTGGCCGGCAACCCAGTGCAGCAGGCCAGTGACGGTGGCCTTGTTGCGGTTGAACATCAGTTCGCTGAACACCGTAGTGCTGGCGGTCGGCTGCCAGGTCAGGCGGCTGGTGATGCCGAAACGGTCGGTCTTGCCGGCGGAATTGATGGAGCTGTCCTGGAAGTCATCGAATACGCAAGCATTGCCGACAGCACCAACGGCCAGCACCGGCGAGGCGGGGACAAGGCGGTCCGCCGGGCAGTTGTTATCCAGCGTGCGCGAGACCAGCTTATTGGTAGCCTTGTCGGTCCAGTAGATATTGCCCGGGTAGGTGTACAGCGAGCGGCGGTCCTTGTAGCCATACGCGCGCAGATCCTGCGTGCTCAGGTAACCGTCGCGCTTGCGCATGTACATCGGATCGCGCTGACGCACGTCCAGGGTGGCGTAGGCATTGAAATGGTCCTTGACCAGGCTGCCGGTACCGAAGCTGATGGTTGCACGCTTCTGCTCGCCATCGCTGCGGCTGGACTGGCCCAGCGAACCGCCCACTTCCAGGCCTTCGAAGCTGTCGCGCAAAATGATGTTGACCACGCCGGCCATCGCTTCCGAACCATAAATGGCCGATGCGCCATCTTTCAGGATTTCGATGCGTTCCACGGCGCCCACGGGAATCGAGTTCAAGTCGACAAACGTCGTCTGGAATTCAGGCTGCGCATATGGCGCCAGGCGGCGGCCATTGATCAGGGTCAGGGTTGCCTGGCTGCCGAAACCGCGCAGGTTCAGGCCGGCGGCGCCAGCGCTGAAACCGTTGGTGCGGTTTTCGTCGATACCGCCGACGTTCGACGAGATCGTGCGCAGCACTTCATTGAGCGACGTCGCGCCGCCACGCGTCAGTTCATCACGCGTGATGATCTGCACCGGCGACGCCGATTCCAGCGTAATGCGGCGCACGTTCGAGCCAGTCACATACACTTTATGCACCGCGCTGCCATCGGTCTCGGCCGCAGCCTTCGCCGGCGCCGCCGCCTGAGGTCCCATGCTGGCGTCCTGCGCATGAGCTACTTGAGTCAACAAACTGGTACCGGCAATTACGCCCAGCGCCAAGCGAACTAAGGCCACACTAGTTTTTTCTCTGATGAACATTACTCTTCCCTTTGTGCTTTTTTATATAGTCAATTTTGTTATTGCAACTCAGATTCAGGCAGCCAGCGGCGTTACATATTCCAGGCAGGCAATACGTATCCCTGACGCGGTTATGCGTTGTCTGCATGAAAGTTTATTATGCATGCAAGTTTTTTCATTTTGTTACAAATGTTAGTTTATGTTGCTATAAAACGACTTAACGGAATATTAAATATGCAATAAAAAATTTACCGATATTAAATTCGAAAAATATCGATAAATTAGAATTAAATTTAACTGTATAAATAGTTTCCAGTTTGGTATTTACGTTCTTATCAGAATCATGTAATGCTGAGGACAACTGGTTTTTATTACAACTGAGAATGACAATAGCGGTCTGCGAGGCAAGCGGAATAGGATGCGGCAGCAGGACTCTGCGGCAGAATGGAGCGAGGGGTTTTGTCCAGCACAGGTGGCGAGAAAATGTAACTAACGGTAGTCATGCACAACACGCCACCGGGACTGAAAAACACCGGCGATGCGCGTGCAAGATGTGCGCGCATAAAAAAACCGCCCTGTCAGACAGGGCGGCCCGGCACCCCTCAGGGTGCGTTTACTGCAGCGTTTTGATGAATTACTTGGCCGACATCAGTGCTACGGTGGTGTCGAGCATGCGGTTCGAGAAACCCCACTCGTTGTCGTACCACGACGATACTTTCACCAGACGGCCCGAGACCTTGGTCAGGGTCGAATCGAAGTTCGACGAAGCCGGGTTGTGGTTGAAGTCGATCGAGACCAGCGGTTCGGTCTGGTACGTCAGGATGCCTTCCAGGGCGCCTTCCGACGCGGCTTTCATCAGCGCGTTGACTTCTTCCACGGTGGTATCGCGCTTAGCGATGAAGGACAGGTCGACCAGCGACACGTTGATGGTCGGCACGCGGATGGCGAAGCCGTCCAGCTTGCCATTCAGCTCAGGCAAGACCAGGCCCACGGCGGCGGCAGCGCCCGTCTTGGTCGGGATCATGCTCATGGTGGCCGAACGGGCGCGGCGCAGGTCTTCATGCATCACGTCGGACAGCACTTGGTCGTTGGTGTAGGCGTGCACGGTGGTCATCAGGCCCGTTTCGATGCCGATGGCGTCGTTGAGCGGCTTGACCAGCGGTGCCAGGCAGTTGGTGGTGCACGATGCGTTCGAGATGACGGTATCGGTCGATTTCAGTACCGAGTGGTTTACGCCGAACACGACGGTTGCATCGACGTCCTTGCCGCCTGGTGCCGAGATGATGACTTTTTTCGCGCCGCCCTTCAAGTGAGCCGAAGCTTTCTCTTTGGTGGTGAAGAAGCCCGTGCATTCCAGCACGACGTCCACGCCCAGCTCGCCCCATGGGATTTCAGCCGGGTTGCGCTGTGCGAACACGCGGATCGGATCGCCATTGACGATCATGTTGTCGCCTTCGACGGTGACCGTGCCCGGGAACTTGCCGTGCGCAGTGTCGTAGCGGGTCAGGTGGGCGTTCGATTTGGCATCGCCCAGGTCGTTGATGGCAACGATCTGGATATCCTGTTTCTTGCCGCCTTCGTAGAAAGCGCGCAACACATTACGGCCGATGCGGCCGTAGCCATTGATTGCAACTTTGATCGTCATACTCTGCTCCTGATTAAAAAAGAAGGTACATGCACGCCCCCGGCGACAACATCGCCAGGACCGTTAAAAATCAATATTAGCCAGCGATAACGGCTTTCACCTTGGCGACAACGTTCTCGACCGTGAAGCCGAAGTGCTTGAACAGCACGCCAGCCGGCGCCGATTCGCCGAACGTGTCGATACCGACCACGGCGCCTTCCAGGCCCACGTATTTGTACCAGAAGCTGGTCACGCCCGCTTCGATGGCCACGCGCGGCACGCCCTTCGTCAGCACGCTGGCCTTGTAGGCGGCGTCCTGGCGGTCGTACACGTCGGTCGACGGCATCGACACGACGCGCACATTGATGCCTTCCGAGGCCAGCGCGCTGGCGGCGGCGACGGCCAGTTCCACTTCGGAACCGGTGGCGATCAGGATCGCCTTGGCATCGGCCACGTCGTTGAGCACATAGCCGCCGCGGTAGATGTTCTCGATCTGTTCGGCGCTACGCTCCTGGTACGGCAGGTTCTGGCGCGAGAAGATCAGCGTCGACGGGCCATCCTTGCGGCGCACGGCGGCGCCCCAGGCGGCAGCCGACTCGACGGTGTCGCACGGACGCCAGTTGTCCAGGTTCGGGATCAGGCGCATCGACGAGACGTGCTCGACCGATTGGTGCGTCGGGCCGTCTTCGCCCAGGCCGATCGAATCGTGGGTAAACACGAAGATCGAACGCAGTTTCATCAGGGCGGCCATGCGCAGCGCATTGCGGCTGTAGTCGGAGAACGTCAGGAACGTGGCGCCGAACGGGATGTAGCCGCCGTGCAGGGTGATGCCGTTCATGATGGCGCTCATGCCGAATTCGCGCACGCCGTAGTTGATGTGGTTGCCAGGCTGGCCCGAACGCACGGCCACGCACTCTTTCCAGTTGGTCAAGTTCGAACCGGTCAGGTCGGCCGAGCCGCCCAGGAATTCCGGCAAGGACGAAGCCAGTGCCTGGATGGCGTTCTGGCTGGCCTTGCGGGTAGCAATGTTTTCTTTCTTCTCGACGCAGGACGCGATGGCGGCGCTCAGGGCCGCTTCGAATGCCTGTGGCAGGTCGCCCTGCATGCGGCGGGTCAGTTCAGCGGCTTGCTGCGGGAATTCGCGGCTGTAGGCGGCGAAGCGCTCGTTCCAGTCCGCTTCCAGCAGGGCGCCTTGTTGCTTGGCATCCCAGGCCGCGTACACGTCGGCCGGCATCTCGAACGGGGCGGCATCCCAGCCGATGTACTCGCGCACGGCAGCGATTTCCTTGTCGCCCAGCGCGGCGCCATGGACCTTGTCGCCGCCTTGCAGGTTCGGCGAACCCTTGCCGATGATGGTCTTGCAGCAGATCAGGGTTGGCTTCGATGCGGTCTTGGCGGCGGCGATGGCGGCAGCGACGGCGGCCACATCGTGACCGTCGACGGCGCGGATGACGTTCCAGCCGTACGCTTCGAAGCGGGCCGGGGTGTCGTCCGTGAACCAGCCTTCGACTTTGCCGTCGATGGAAATGCCGTTGTCGTCGTACAGGGCGATCAGTTTATTCAGGCCCAGGGTGCCGGCCAGCGCGCACACTTCGTGCGAAATACCTTCCATCAGGCAACCATCGCCGACGAAGGCGTAGGTGTAGTGATTGACGATGTCGTGGCCAGGCTTGTTGAATTCAGCGGCCAGCAATTGCTCCGACAGGGCCATGCCGACGGCGTTGGCGATGCCCTGGCCCAGCGGGCCGGTGGTCGTTTCCACGCCTGGCGTGATGTCGACTTCCGGGTGGCCCGGGGTTTTCGAATGCATCTGGCGGAAGGCCTTGATGTCCTCCATCGACAGATCGTAGCCCGTCAGGTGCAGCAGCGCGTAGTGCAGCATCGAGCCGTGGCCGTTCGACAACAGGAAACGGTCGCGGTTCTGCCATTTCGGGTTCGCGGGATTGTGGCGATAGTGACCGCTCCACAGGGCAACTGCGATCTCGGCCATGCCCATCGGCATGCCTGGATGGCCGGAATTGGCCTTTTGTACAGCGTCCATTGCCAGTGCGCGGATCGCATTGGCCATTTTGGTAGTCGGGAGCGTAGTTGTCATGATGGTGTGGGTCAGTCGCGAGTTTGGGATTCGTTTGCAACAGCGCGGACAGGGAAGCCGGCTGCTTTCTGTAGTCAACTATTTTACCAGACTGGGGGGCTGCAAATTAGAATTGCGGCGTACTGGCCCGCCAAATGGCTATACTTTGACGTCTTTCCACCCCACTTACCCCCCGTTGAGGATTTGCATGCCGCGTTTTTTCTGCCCCCAGCCGCTCGTCGCCGGCGCCACCGTCTCCCTGCCGGAGGCTGTCGCCCACCATATCCAGGTCGTGCGCCTGGCGCCGGGCGACGTCATCACCCTGTTCAATGGCGAAGGCGGCGAAGTGCAGGCGAGCCTGGTGGCGGTCGCCAAGCGCAGCGTGACGGCGCAAATCCAGGCGCACGTGGCGCGCGAGGCGGAACTGCCGTATGCCGTGACCCTGGCGCAGGCGCTGCCGGAAGCGTCGAAAATGGACTGGATCATCGAAAAAGCCATCGAACTGGGCGCGGCCGGCATCGTGCCGCTGGCGGCGCAGCGCTGCGTCGTGCGCCTGTCAAGCGAACGGGCCGAGAAGAAACTCGCGCACTGGCAAGCGATCATCGTGTCCGCATCGGAACAATGCGGACGCAACCGCCTGGCGCAGCTGGCGCCATTGCAGGATTTTAATGGCTGGAGCAGTCAGCAAGATTTACATAAACGCATCATCTTGACGCCGCGCGCGGAGCAGTCGCTGGCCGACTGGGCGCGCCACCAGCCGCCGCAGGCGATCACCGTGATGGTGGGACCGGAAGGCGGGTTTTCGGACGCGGAAGAAAAAGCGGCCCTGGCCGCCGGCGCCATCGGCCTGTCCATGGGCCCGCGCATCCTGCGCACAGAAACGGCAGGCCTGACGGCGCTGGCCACCCTGGGCGCCTTGTGGGGCGGGATGTAAGCCAGCGTACGACGGTCGGGCACCGAGCGTGCCAGCAAAAAAAATGCCCCGCAAGCTTTGCAGCTTGCGGGGCATTTTACTGGCATGACTGACCATGCCTTTGCTATATCCATCCGTGCATCCCGGCCTCCGCTGGCTGACGACTGTCAACCAGCAAGGAGGGAATCACATCAGAACTTGTGGCTGTACTGGGCCGACAAGCGCACGGTGCGCGGGTTCGAATACGCATTGACCATGCCGGCGGTAGGGCTGACGGCAGTACCGGCGGCGCTGGTGTTGTAGGCCTCGTCAATGGATTGCGCCACTTGACGGTTGGTTGCGTTCAGCACGTCGACTTTCAACACGATGCCTTTGATTTGCTCTGGCTTGTAGATGAAGTTCAAGTCCAGACGCATTTCCGTTGGCAGCGTGCCGTAAGCACCACGGCCGTTCGGGCCCGTTGGGCACAGGAAGAAGATCGAGCCGTATTGCGACAAGCCCAAGCCCTGTTGATCCATGGCAGCTGGGATATTGCAAGTACGCGACATCGGACGGCCCGTTGCTACCAGCAAGTTGCCACCGACGCCAAACTGGCTCGTGAACTCATAGTAGCCGTAGGTTTTCAACTGATGCGTACGGTTGTTCGGCAACAAACCGCTGCCGTTGATCATCGTTTCAGGGAAATCCCATCCCGAGCTGAAGCCCACGTCGGCCTGGCCGTTATCCGACTTGGTCTGGCCTTCCTGATTGCCTTCGCTGCGCGACCAGGTGTAGTTCATCTTGCCATACCAGCCGTTGCGCATCGGATGTTCCAGCATGAATTCCAGCGCCGTGTACGTACGCTTGGCTTGTTCCGGGAAGCCTGCATCGGCAGCCGTAATCGTCACCGCGCGTTGCGCACCGTTTGGTCCCACCGGGATCATGAAGGTGTTGTCCTTGCCTGGATTGAACAGGGCGCCGTTCCAGCCATGGTCGTCGAAGTACTCTTTTTCAGCGCCCGTCAGCTTGGCCGAAATGGCACGTGGATCCGAGTAGTCATCGATCGTGTTTTTCAGCTTGCGATAGGTGAACTTGATACCGCCGTTGAAGTCAGGCGTCAGCGCCTTCTCGAAGCCCAGGTTGATCTCGTCCTGGAAGTGGGCCTTCAAGTTGGTCGATGCCAGTTCATTGGCGCGTTTTTCCTGGCCAAACTCATTGTTAGCCGACACGACATTGCTGATCGGGTTCAAGCCCAGCGGCGCACCGGTGGTTGGATTGACGCCGGTATAGGTGTAGAAACGGTCGGTGTTCAGCGAAGCGCCAGCAAAACGTACGGCCATGTTGGCAGGCAATTGCATGAAGTAGCGGCCAGCCGTACCGAAGACTTTCAGGGAACCGTCGCCATACACATTCCAGGCCGCATTCAGGCGCGGTGCCAGCATGTTTTTCTGTTCCACGAAGGTTTCGCCGATACCGTTCATGTTCTTGAACGATTCATTGCGCAAGCCCAGGGTCACGACCAGGTTTTCGGTGGCTTGATAGCGGTCCTCGATGTACTGCGCCGACTGCTCGACGGTCGGAGTGGAGCCGCCGCGCTGCAGGTTTTCACGCACGTAGTAACCTTGGGTGCCGTAACCGCCGCCAGCTGCCGGCGACATATTGTGGCCAGACAACACCGTGTTCGGGTTGGTTTTCAGGTACGTCCAGGTACCGCCGCCAGCCGCTTCCGTGCCGTTCAGGGCATTGATCTTGTTGTGGTCAAGACCGCCGCGTATCGTATGCTGCTTGGCCAGTTTGTATTCCAGGTCAAGGCGATAACCGCGGTTGGTGTCTTGCGCACCGTCGCGCAACAGAGCCGAGCTGAAACCCTGCACCTGGCTAGGCTGGTAATTCACGCCTGGCACCTGGTTGTCCGGGGAAGCAACGACAGGACGCAAGCCTGGAATGTAGCCGAACGGATTTTGCTCGCGTTGCGTCTTGGCCTGGCCGATCAGGGCCTGCACGGTCAGATCGTCGGTCACATAGCTGGTCAGCTTGAGGATGTCGATGTTGGAACCCTGGGCTGCCGCCAGCGCAGCGCCGGTGGCATTCAGGAACAGCACGCCTGCCGAATAGTTCTTGAAGCGGGCGCCGCCGTTCTGCACATAGCCGCGCTGCTTGGTGTCGTAGTTGAAGCCGTAGTATTGATCGTTAACATTCGACTCGTCCGAAATATGCGTGTATTCGAGACGGTTGTTGTCGGTGATATTCCAGTCGATCTTGGCGATGTAGCGCGGCACCTCGGACTTCTGTACCAGCCAGCCGGTCTGGTTGTTCACCGTGCTGGTCGATGCCAGGCGCGCCGTTTCGCGGTCCATCTTGGTAAACTCACCACCCAGATAGATGAACAACTTGTCCTTGATCAACGGGCCGCTGACATAGGCGTTGTAGACCTTCTCGGTCAGCTTGTCGCCTTCGCGGTAGTTGTAGATCTTGCCATCCGTCTTGGGATTGGCGCCCGTATTCGGGAACATGATGTTCTTGGCCTTGCCGCGCAGCGAATCAGGCGCGTAGGTGAAGCCGGCACCGAATTCCCAGTTATTCGTACCGCTCTTGGTGGTGATGTTGACCACGCCACCCGTTGAACGTCCGAATTCCGCGCCGTAGCCGCCGGTGATGATTTGCGCTTCAGCAATCGAGCCGAAAGGCAGGGAAGAGTAGCCAACCTGGTACAGGCTGTTGGTGACGGGGAAACCGTTGATGTACGCCGCATTTTCCGATGCGCTGGAACCGCCGAAGCTGGCGGCATTGTTGCCGTAGCGCGAGTCGGCGCGCGTGGTGCCGCCTGCCAATTGCACGATGTTGGCGACCGTTGGCGCCAGCGGCAGGGTAGCCAGTTCGCGCGAATTGAAGGAAGAACCGGAATTGGAACTGGTGACATCGATCGCGCGGCGGCGGCTCGTCACGTTCACGGTTTGTACTTGCTGCAGCGCTACTTCGCTTTCCTGGCCGATACGCACTTCCACATCCTGCGTGCTGACGACGGAAGAGCCTTTCAGCAGCGTGACTTTGTAGTTACCAACTGGCAGGGAAGTGATGCGGAAAGTACCGCTGGCATCGGGTGAAATAGTCCGCTTGAAGCCGTTGTCAACACCGACGATCTGCACCGACGCGCCGGCATCTGGCGCAATCTTGCCGATGATGTTGCCCGTGGCATTCGACTGTGCCATTACCGCTGGAACAATCGCAACGCTCAATACCGATGCGCTGAACGCGATCGTTAATGCACGTGCTATTACAGTTTTTCTCAACATGTCATTCCCTATTATTTATATGAGCGCAGTATTACTGCTTTGGTAAAGGAGTTTTTCACTCACGCTTATGCGTTTTTGAACGCTTTTTACTCTCATCGCCTTGCTATCCCGCCACACAAGACATCCTCTCGGTCCATTTTGCATACGCAAAATAAAACAGAATGACACATCGGAACATATTGAAACAGACTGGTCAATAAAATTAGGAAAACTGTTCTGTTGACGCAACACTTCAATTTATCCGGGAAATAGGCGAGCGGAAACGCGTCCAGGCTGAATGAAAACATTCGCGGACGGCAATCAAATTTACTTGGAATGCCTGCAAACAGTGGCTTTGCGCCAATGGAATTAGAAAACTGCCGGAAGAACTCGTTCTAAAAAAGATGAATATAAAAGATCTCGAAAAATAAATGACGCACAGGACGTCATTATTTTTTCGAGACGAGGCGGAATATATTACGAAGCCACTCCGCAATAGATCAATCAGACTTTTTTATGAATGGATCTATATAAAATAAATTCCTCGCCATAATCTCAAAACAAAATCCCGCCCTCCATTGAGGAAGCGGCAGCGGCAAGATTCAGCGCTGCTCATTTCCTGGAATGCGAGCGGAACAAAGATACAGAATTGCGCCTGCAAGAAACAAAACACTATCAAATCACACGCAATGGCAAGGCGTCAACAAAATCAAGCGACCACAACAAAAAAGCAACACAAATCTGCCTCAAAAATAAGGGGAGGATTTGCGTGCCCCAACAAGGGGCGGAGAATGCACCGGAAGGGCGCCGGTTCGCACCAGTTTGTGGCAGCCGGAAAACACCGCCAGATCGCGGCACGGCACTGCGGCGACAAGGTGCGCAGACGCCCGCCCCCCCCAAAAAGTCCCGGCAAATGAAGCGGCAAGCGATGTGGAGGTAAAATAGCGCCCGGCTGCCCGCACGCGGCACCACACACTCTCCGCTAGATACGGAGCCCGGCAATTTCCAAAAATACACACCATGTTGCGACTCAACGAAGTAAAACTCCCCCTCGAACACGACGAGGCGGCTCTGCCCGCCGCCATCCTGGCCCGTCTCGGCATTGATGCCGCCGACCTGCTGGGTTTTACCGTCTTCAAGCGCAGCTACGACGCGCGCAAGCGCAGCGCCGTGGTGTTGATTTACTCGCTGCATGTGGACGTCAAGAATGAAGCGGCCGTGCTGGCGCGCCTGGGCCACGATATCCACCTGATGCCCGCGCCCGACACCGACTATAAATTCGTCGCCGGCGGCGAGCAGTTGGCCGGCCATACCAATGAACCGCGTCCCATCGTCATCGGCACGGGCCCCTGCGGCCTGTTCGTGGCGCTGATCCTGGCACAGATGGGCTTGCGCCCCCTCATCCTGGAACGGGGCAAGCAGGTGCGCGA
>Ga0182008_10001466_pt1 | contig 15780 bp, 18 predicted proteins | sample Sormic07211129_1_FD_120482 | JGI IMG/M metagenome (GOLD analysis project Ga0182008, IMG submission 120482) | Rhizosphere microbial communities from Sorghum bicolor, Mead, Nebraska, USA - 072115-129_1 metaG | ecosystem: Host-associated > Plants > Roots > Rhizosphere | place: USA: Nebraska...
CATCGGCGGGAACGTCGGATCGGTGCAGTACTTGAATGTCGCCGTCCGGTGCCCGCTCGCCGTCGCTGCGAACGCGGCCGCGAGGACGGCGACCAGCGCAATTGTCTTCATGCCGTGACCCTACGACGAAACGAGGGTGCGCAGCAACGGGATTGCCTGCGGGTCGATCCAGTGCTCGGCGGGATACTCGCGGTACAGCACGTCGGCGCCCGCGGCGAGGAGGGTGTCTCGCGCCCGCTGCGCCCATTCGACGCCGATCACCGGGTCGTAGGTGCCGTGCACGATCGCGATAGGCGGGAACGGCGACTGGAGGTCGAGCTCGAAGCCGGCGACCTGGGGCAGGAAGCCGCTCAGCGCGAGGAGGGCGGCCGGACGCGGCCGGCCCCGGAAGAGGGAGAGCGAATACGCCATCGCGCAGCCCTGCGAGAACCCACCGAGGACGATGCGCTCATATGGCAGCGAGTCGAGGAACTCGGAGAGCGCGGCGAAGCTCGCGCCGAAGGTCTCGGGCTCGGGCGTCCCGATACCGCCGAGGACGTACCAGTGCGCGCCGCCGGGCGGCAGCGCGAGCGGCCCGCGCGGCGTGTAGCCGTGCAGCGTGCGCTCGGGGTCGAGCGCGTCGAGCAGCGGGAAGAGATCGTGCTCGTCGGCGCCGCGGCCGTGGAGCAGGACGAGTGCGCCGGCCGCCTCACCGGCGGCCGGACGCTCACGCGCGCGTAGCTGCACGCGGGTTCGGCAGCGGCGTGAGGATCGGCTCGATCTGCGCGCGCAGGTGCTCGAATGCAGGCGGCAGGATCAGCGCCTCGCCGAGGTGCTCCGGATCCTCGTCCGTCGAGAAGCCGGGGCCCTTCGTCGCGATCTCGTACAGCACGCCGCTCGGCTCGCGGAAGTAGACGGAACGGAACCAGAAGCGGTCGATCAACTCGGTCGGGCGGCCGCCGGCGGCGAGGACGCGCTGCCGCCACTCGTGCTGGTCGTCCATCTCGCTCGACCACGCGATGTGGTGCACGGTGCCGGCGCCGGGAATGCCGGGCTCGTCGGGCGCGGGCTCGTACGCGATCCACCCGCCGCGTTCCGCGCCGCGTGTCGTCCAGCGGTCGCCCTCGCGCTCGAAGCCGAGGGCGTCGAGAAAGTCGGCTGTCCGCAGCTCGACGTTGCGTGCGTAGGCGCGCGCGCCCTCGAATCCCTGCAGTGCAAGCTCGCGCGGGATCTCGGGGTGGTCTGCGATCAGCGGCTGATCCGGGACGGCTGCGACGACGAGGTCGTGCCGCAGCCCTTCCGGATCCTCGAACGGGACGGCGCCCATGCGTTCGCGCCAGAACTCGAGCGCGTCCTCGGAGCAGACGCGCCAGACGATCGTGTGGATCATCCCCGCGCCGGCGCGGCCGCGCTGTGCGCCCGGGTACTCGAAGAACGTGATGTCCGCCCCCGGGCTGCCGTGCTCGTCCGCGTAGAAGAGGTGGTAGACCGTCGGGTCGTCCTGGTTGACGGTCTTCTTGACCATGCGGAGCCCGAGCCGGTTGGCGTAGTAGTCGACGTTCTGCGGCGCGTCGCCGGTGATGTTCGTGATGTGGTGGATCCCGTCGAATCTCATGTCGTCCTCCCCGCTCGCAACGCGCTCGAACGGCCGCGGATTCCGGCGCGGCCCTTCCAGCTGGTATCCCAGGGGTCGCGCAGGATCGCGCTCTGCGCCTCGACCTTCCAGCCGGCGAGCTCCACGACCTTGCGCATGCCCCGGGGATTGAACACGAACCACTCGCCCCCGTCGCGGCGAGCGTCGAGCCGCGCGAGCGGCGCCGGAACGAGCGCGAGCGGCAGGCTGATCGTGTCGAGGAGGAGCAGGGTCCGCGCAACCCGTGCGACCGAGCGCAGCGCGCCGACCGGGTCTTCGACCACCTGCAGGACGTAACCCATGAACGCCACGTCGAAGTCGCCCTCGAGGTCGTAGACGCTGCGCTCTTCGTACCGGACGTTCGACTCGACGGCGGCGAACACTGTGCGCGCCCGCTGCTGGTAATAGGACGGACGGTCGGTCGCGAGCACGTCGGCGGCACCGCGGCGTTCCATCTCGAATGCCCAGTAACCGTCGGCGGTGCCGATGTCGAGGCAGCGCGCACCGCGCAGATCCGGCCACGGAAGCTGGTCGGCCAGCCGGCCGCGGTCGAAGTGCTCGTCTCCCCAGAACTCGGACGGGCTCATCGTTTCGCCCCTTCCGGCGGCGGAGACGGTTGAGACATGCCGACCGATCAATACCACGAGCCGCCCGGAGAGCTGAGCCCCGAGGTCCGCTCCTTCGTCCGGATGATCACCTCGCTCCAGGAAGAGTGCGAGGCGATCGGCTGGTACGAGCAGCGGATCTCGCTCGAGCAGGACGAGCAGGCCCGGAAGATCATGGAGGACGCGCAGAAGGAGGAGTTCCTCCACTTCGCCATGTCGCTCGAGTACCTGATCCGCCGCAAGGACACGTGGGGCGTCGCCCTCCGGAACATCCTGTTCAAGGACGGCGACATCGTCGACAACAAGGAGAAGGCCGAGGAGAAGGTCGAGGACTAAGCGACGCCGGCGAGTAGGAAGGCGCGCGACTCCTTCGCCATCTCGCGGGCGATCACGAGTCGCTGGATCTCCTGTGTGCCTTCGTAGATCTGGGTGATCTTCGCGTCGCGCATGAAGCGCTCGACCGGATACTCCTTGATGTAGCCGTAGCCGCCGAGGATCTGCACCGCCTCGGTCGAGCAATACATCGCGACGTCGCCGCACTTGAGCTTCGCCATCGCAGACGCTTTCGTCAGCTCCGGGCCGTCGACGCCGTCGTCGACCATCTCGCCGAAACGGTAGAGGAGGCCGCGTGCGCTCTCGCACTCCGTCTCCATGTCGGCGAGCTTCGCCTGGATCAGCTGGTGCTCCACGATCGGTCTGCCCATCGTCTCGCGCGACTTCGCGTACTCGAGCGCGTAGTCGGTCGCGCCCTGCGCGATCCCGAGTGCCTGCGCCGCGACGCCCGGGCGCGACCTGTCGAGGATTCGCATGGCGATCTTGAACCCCTCGCCCTCGCTGCCGAGCAGGTTCGCACGCGGGATGCGCACCTCGTCGAAGGTCAGCTCGCCTGTCGTCGAGCCGCTGATCCCCATCTTCGGCTCCAGCCGTGCCACCTCGAACCCCGGCGTATCGGCCTCCACGACGAACGCGGAGATGCCGGAGTGCCCGGCGTCCGGATCGGTCTTCGCGAAGACGGTGTACAGGTGGGCGACGCCGGCATTCGTGATGAACCGCTTCGACCCGTTCAGCACGTAGTCCTCGCCGTCCAGCCGGGCGGTCGTCCGCATCGCCGCCGAGTCGGAGCCTGAGCCCGACTCCGTCAACGCGTACGCGCACAGCCACTCCCCGCTCGCGAGCCGCGGCAGCCAGCGCTGCTTCTGCTCGTCGGTACCGACGAGCTTGACCCCGAGCGAGCCGAGCTCCTGCACGGCGAGGATCAGGCCGCTCGTCGCGCAGACTTTCGACACCTCCTCGACGGCGATCAGCGCCAGCAGCGTCCCGGTGCCGAGACCGCCGTACCGCTCCTCGAAGAAGAGGCCGAAGATGTCGTTCTCCCGGTAGAGCTCGACGACGTCCCACGGAAACTCGTGCGACTCGTCGATCTCCGCCGCTCTCGGCGCTATCCGGGCTCGGGCAAGCTCCCGCACACTGTCGCGCAGCTCGCGCTGCTCCGGGCTCAGGGGGTCCCACGCCACGGTGCAGATTCTACGGAGGAAACGCCCGCGCACTTCTCATCGTGCTCAGCTGGAACGACGCGATCGGCACGTGGCTGCCGAGCGAAGCCGGCCGCCAGTTCTTCGCCTTCCACCGGTGCTGTTGCGGCGTCGCGACACCTAGTATCGTCGGCAGCCGATGTACGACCACGTTGGGCTCAACGTCCGCGACTACGCCGTGAGCCGCGCGTTCTACGAATCTGCGCTCGCGCCGCTCGGCTACGGCGTCGTCATGGACTTCCCCGAGTGGAAGGCCGCCGGCTTCGGCACTGGCGGCCAGCCGACGTTCTGGATCTCGGAGCGCGAGCCGTACGGGACCGGTACACACGTTGCCTTCGCAAGCGATGACCGCGCGACGGTCGACGCGTTCCATGCGGCGGCGATCGCCGCGGGCGGGAGGGACAACGGCGCGCCGGGAGTGCGCGAGCAGTACCACCCGACGTACTACGGCGCGTTCGTGCACGACCCCGACGGCAACAACGTCGAAGCCGTCTGCCACCGCAGTTGATCCTCGAGAACGGGGTCATCCGCACACTCGACCCGTCGCTCCCGACGACGCGCGCGCTCGCGATCGCGGGCGAGCGGATCGCCGGCGGGGTCGGCGTGCACGAGACGGCGCTCGCCTCGCCGGAGACGGTCGACCTCCGCGGCCGCTGCGTGCTCCCCGGCTTCACGGATTCCCACGTCCACTTCCCGACGTGGGCGATGACGCAGCGTGAGGTGAAGCTCGACGGCGCGGCGTCGCTCAGCGAGGCACTGCAGCGGATCCGCGAGAGCGGGCTGCGCCGCGGCTACGGCTGGCGCGAGGCCGACTGGACGGACGGCGCGCCGACGCGGGAGCTGCTCGACGAGATCTCGCGCGAGCCGATGGCGTTCTTCTCGAAGGACTACCACTCGCTCTGGCTCAACTCCGCGATGCTCGCGCTCGCCGGCGGCGACCTCGAGGTCGACGGGGGCGTCGTCGAACGGGACGAGCACGGCGAGCCGACAGGGATCCTCCGCGAGGAGTCGGCGTGGCGGTTCAAGGACCGCCATCTCCAGTACGCGCCCGAGGACTTCGTCGACGCGATGCGCGACGGGATGAAGCTCGCGAGCTCGCGCGGTGTGACGTGCGTGAACGACAAGGACGGCTGGCTCGGCGCGATCGGCCTGTGGCAGCGGCTCGACGCGCAGACGCCGCTGACGCTGCGCGTCTGGCAGTCGACGCCCGCCGAGAACGTCGCGCAGCTCCGCGAGCTGGGCGTCCGCAGCGGTGTCGGGTCGCCGATGCTGCGGCTCGGCTATCTCAAGGTCTTCATGGACGGCACGCTCGGCTCGCAGACGGCGTGGATGCTCGACGGCAGCGGCGTGCGGATCACGAGCGGCGAGCAGCTCGCCGAGATCGTGCGCGCGGGCGCCGCCGCGGGCTGGCCGGTCGGCGTGCACGCGATCGGCGACCGGGCGAATCGCGAGGCGCTCGATGCGTTCGAGCAGACCCGGGACGTCTGGCAGCCGCTCGGCCTCCGCCAGCGGATCGAGCATGCGCAGTGCCTCGCGCCGGATGACGTCGCCCGCTTCGCGGCGATCGGCGTCGCCGTCTCCGCGCAGTTCACACACGCGCCGTCGGACGAGGAGCTGGCGAAGCGGTTCTGGCCGGACAAGCTCGAGCAGGCGTACTCGTTCCGCTCGCTGCTCGACAGCGGCGCGATCGTCGCGAACGGCTCCGACGCGCCGGTCGAGGAGCTCGATCCGTGGGCCGGCGTCATCGCCGCCGTCGAACGGCACTGGCGCGAGGATCAGCGGTTCACGCTCGAGCAGGCGCTCCACGCGACGTGCGTCGCGCCGACGTGGCTCTCACACGACGAGCGAGTCCGCGGAACGCTCGTGCCCGGCCGCTACGCCGACCTCGTCGTCCTCGACCGGGACCCGTTCGAGAGCGAGCTCGGCGACGTGCAGGTCGCGGCGACGATGGTCGCCGGCCGGTGGGTGCACAACCCGCCCCCGTGGGACTGAGCACCGCCCTTGCGCGCGCCATTCGATATTTGATCAAATCGCCGCATGGACGTCGGGTCGTTGCACGACCTGCGAACCGACGCGTACCAGTACGCGTGGGACAACTCGTTCGAGCCGGCGCTCGAGGTCGAGCCCGGCGAGTCCGTCCTGCTGCACGTCCGCGACGCGTCCGACGAGCAGATCTCCCGGAGCTCGGCGACCGACGACGTCCTCGAGCTCGACTTCACGCACGTCAACCCCGTCAGCGGCCCGATCTACGTCAAGGGGGCGCAGCCGGGGGACACGCTCGCGGTCGAGCTGCTCGAGTTTCGCCCGCAGGACTGGGGATGGACGGCGATCATCCCCGGCTTCGGGCTCCTGCAGGAGGAATACACGGAGCCGTGGCTCCGGATCTCCGAGGTCGACGCAGGCTCCGGGCGCGTCCGCTTCTCGGAGCGGATCACCCTGCCGTTTCGCCCGTTTCCCGGCACGCTCGGCGTCGCGCCGGCCGAGCCCGGGCCGCACTCGATCGTCCCCCCGTCCCGCTTCGGCGGGAATCTCGACACGAAGCACCTGACGCCTGGGACGACCCTCTACCTGCCGGTCGGGGTCGAGGGCGCGCTCTTCTCGCTCGGGGACACGCATGCCGCCCAGGGCGACGGCGAGGTCTGCGGCACGGCGATCGAGACCGCGATGGACGTCGTGCTCCGCCTGAGCGTGCGGCGCGACCTCCGGGTCGACGCACCGCAGCTCGACATCCCCGCCGCCGCGTTCGCACAGGAGCAGACGAACTACCACGTGTGCACCGGAGTCGCGCCCGACCTGCTGGAGGCGACGCGGGACGCCGTCCACGCGACGATCGCATGGCTCGGCGAGACGCATGGGCTCGACCGCGAGGAGGCCTACGCGGTCGCGAGTGTCGCCTGCGACCTGCGCATCCACGAAGTCGTCGACGCTCCGAACTGGGTCGTCGGCTGCTTCGTCCCCGAATCGATCTTCGAAGGAGGCTGAGATGGCGGCCACGGCTGCGGCCCACGACGAGCGCGCGCACGGGCAGCTCCGGCGCGAGCTTCGCTTCTGGGAGGCGATTGCGATCTCTGTCGGGATCATGGCGCCGACCGCGGCGATGGCGCTCAACGGCGTCGTCCCCGCGAGCCTCGTCGGCCGCGCAGTGCCACTCGCGTTCCTCTTCGCGGCGATCGCGATCGGCCTCATCTCCTACTCCTTCGTTCGCTTGACGAGGCACTTCAACCACGCGGGCTCGGCGTACGCGCTCGCGGGCGCGACGCTCGGGCCGCGCGTCGGCTTCTTCGCCGGCTGGGCGCTGCTCGCGACGTACTCGTGCTTCATCGCGGCGAACATCGCGGAGATCGGCCTGTTCGGCACGTCGTTCCTCGACGGCGTCGGAATCTGGCACAACCCGTCGTGGATCGTCGTCTCGCTCGTCGCCGCGGTCCTCGTGTGGGTGCTCGCGTACGGCGACGTGAAGATCGTGACTCGCGCCCTCCTCTCGTTCGAGGGGATCTCGGTGACGCTGATCGTGATCCTGATCATCGTCATCTTCTGGAAGGTGATCGGCCACAGCGCCCCGAACGGGCAGCACTTCACGCTGAAGCCGTTCATTCCCGCATCGGGGACGACCGTCGGCGCCGTCGCGTTCGCGTCCGTGTTCGGGCTGCTCTCCTTCGGCGGCTTCGAGGGCGCCGCGGCGCTCGGCGAGGAGACGAACAACCCGCGGCGCAACATCCCGCTCGCGATCGCCGTCGCGGTCGGCTTCTGCGGCATCTTCTACACGATCGTGATGCTCGCGCAGTCGCTCGGCTTCGGCATCGACGCCGCGGGGATCAAGGCGTTCTCGAGCTCGAGCGCGCCGCTCGGTGATCTCTCGAAGTCGTACGTCGGCAGCGGAATGGCCGACGCGATCAACTTCGGCGCCACGCTGAGCGCATTCGCGAGCTGTCTCGGGTGCGCGGCCGGGGCGTCGCGGATCCTGTTCGCGCTCGGCCGGGACGGCTTCGTCACGCGCCGCCTCGGTGACGCCTCCGCGCGCACGGGCTCGCCGGCGAACGCGCTGGCCGTCGTCATGGGCGCGGGCCTGATCGCGACGATCGCGCTGCGACTCAACGACACGACCGCGGTGAACGCGTTCTTCTACCCGGGAACGATCGGCGTGCTCGCGATGCTGATCGCGTACTTCGTCATCCAGTTCGGCGCGGCGAAGTACCTCCACTGGGAGCGGCGCGAGCCGCGCTGGCGCGTGGTCTTCCTCGTGCTGGCGACGGCGGCGATCGTCTACACGTTCTACAAGCAGGTGTGGCCGAAACCGGTCTATCCGTACGACGTCTTTCCGCTCTTGATCGCCGGCTGGGCCGTGCTCGGAGCCGCGATCACGTTCGCGTTCCCGACGCTCACGCGGCAGATCGGGCGGGGGCTCTCCGAGGCCGAAGGGATGAAGTCCACCTAACAAGGGAGGCGGAATGGCGGTTGCAGAACCGGCGGGCGGCCGGCAGTTCGAGCATCTCCGCGAGCACTCGATCGGCCTGCCGCAAGTCCTGTTCCAGTCGATCACGCACATGGCGCCGGCTGCGGCCGTCGCGTACTCGATCTACATCTCGGTGCCGGACGCCCGGCAGGCGCTGCCGCTCTCGGTCGCACTTGCGTTGATCGCGTGCATCTGCGCCGCGACGGCGATCGGGCAGCTCGCGAAGCTGTTCCCATCCGCCGGCGGGATGTACACGTACGCGGGCAAGTCGCTCGGCGGCTGGGCGGGCTTCCTCGTCGCCTGGCTCTTCGTCGGCTTCCAGCCGCTCGTCGCCCCGTTCCTCTACCTCGAGTTCGGCTGGGCGATGAGCGAGGTCTTCACCAACTCGGTCGGGTGGCACTACAGCGGCCAGTGGTGGATCTGGGTCGTCCTGATGACGGTGATCGTGTTCCTGCTCACCTACCGCGACATCCGCCTCTCGACCACCGCGGGCGTCATCCTCGGCGCGTTCGAGATCGCGATCTTCGCGGCGCTCGCGCTCTGGATGCTCTTCTCGAACACCGGCCGGCTGAACGCGCAGCCGTTCAACCCGAATCACGCCGTCAACCACTGGGGCGGCGTCTTCAAGGGGATGGTCTTCGCGATCCTCGCGTTCATCGGCTTCGAGGCCTCTGCACCACTCGGCGAGGAGGCGAGGAACCCGAGACGCACGGTGCCCCGCGCCGTGATCGGATCGGCGGTCGCGATCGGACTGTTCTACGTCCTCTGCTCGTACGCGTGGGTGTTCGGCGCGGGCTTCGACGGCTTCGTCGAGCAGGCGACCGGCGCCGACCCGTGGCGCAACCTCGGGAAGGTGTTCTGGGGCACGGGCTGGGTCGTCGTGTTCCTCGCGATCTGCAACTCGATCGCGGCGAACTCGAACGCGGCGGTCAACGCGGCCACGCGCGTGTTCTATTCGCTCGCGCGCAACGGCCTTGCGCCGAAGCGCCTCGGGCACGTGCACGAGCGCTACAAGACGCCGACGGTCGCGATCGCGTGGATGTCGGGATTCGCGCTCGTGCTCTCGCTGCTCGTCGGCTGGAAGTGGAATCCCGGCACCGGCTTCGGGATCATCGCGACGGCTGCGGTGCCGCTCGTGATCATCGTCTACATGCTGGTGTGCGTCGGCTGCGTCTGGCACTACTGGTCGAAGGCGCGATCGGCGTTCAACCCGCTGCTCCACCTCGTGCTGCCGATCGGCGGGATCGTGCTGTTCTTCTTCCCGCTCTACTACCAGTACGTGAAGTTCCCGCCGCCGTACCCGTTCAAGTACGCGAACTGGGTCGCGATCGCGTGGGCAGGGATCGGCGTCGTGTTGACGCTGCTCGTGACGAAGATGGCACCCGAGCGGCTCGCGGACGTCGACCGCGTGTACGTCGAAGACGAGACGATCGCACCGGAAAGTGGCGCAGCACTTCCTACCGCGTAGCGAGGTGATCTGGTCCTTCGGGCCCGACCTCCAGCCCGTCCTGGAGGTCGAGCCCGGGGACGTCGTCACGTTCGAGACGAACGACTGCTTCACGGGGCAGATTCGGAGCGAGGACGACCTCGTCACAGACATCGACCTCGAGCGGATCAACAGCGCCACGGGGCCGGTCGCCGTGCGCGGCGCCGAGCTGGGCGACTCGCTCGTGGCCGAGATCCTCGACGTGCGCCCGATCGAATGGGGCGTCGCGACGCTCATCCCCGGCTTCGGCCAGCTGATCGAGCACGTGCAGTCCCCGCTGACGCGGTTGTTCGAGGTCAAGGACGGCGTGATCAGGATGAACGACCGCGTGTCGTTCCCGGCGAAGCCGATGGTCGGCGTCGTCGGCGTCGCGACGGACGGGGACTCGATCTCGAACGGCCTCGCCGGACGGCACGGCGGCAACCTCGACGACCACTGGCACGGGAAGGGCGCACGGATCTACTTCCCGGTGCGGCAGCCGGGCGGCATGTTCGCGGTCGGCGACATGCACGCCTCGATGGGCGACGGCGAGGTCTGCTTCACCGGCGTCGAGATCGCCGGCGAGGTGGACATCCGCTTCGACGTGCTGAAGGGCAAGCAGGCCAGGTGGCCGGTGACGGAGCTCGAGGGCGTGTGGCTCCCCCACGCCACGCACGACAGCTACGAGGGCGCCGCGCAGCTCGTCTCCGAGGAGGCGGCGAGGCTGCTCGTCGACGAGCACGGCTTCACGATGGAGGACGCGTTCATCTTCCTCTCGGTCGCGTGCGACCTCGGCGTCGCCCAGGCGTGCAAGCCGGCGCCGGGCGGCTTCGGGACAATTGCACGGTTTGTAATCCCGAAAATCGACGCGTGCCCGAGGCCGTTCCTACAATGAGGGACATGGCCAGCCGCACGATGAACCCCGTCCACAAGGCGGCGACATGCGGCGTCGCCGCGGCGGCCGAGATCATCGGCGCGAAGTGGACGGCCCTGCTCGTCCACGACCTCTCCGAGGGGCCGCGCCGTTTCTCGGAGCTCGAGCACTCCTGCTCCGGGATCAGCCCACGGACGCTCGCCGAGCGGCTCCGTGAGCTCGAGACCCAGGGAATCGTCGAGCGGCGCAGCTACCCGGAGTCGCCGCCCCGCGTCGAGTACTCGCTGACCGAGAAAGGCGAGGCGCTCCTTCCGATCATCGGCGCGATGCGCGAGTTCGGGCACGAGTGGCTCGGCTGCGAGCACCACTCGCACGCGATCTAGCGCAACGTCTGGCGGAGCTCGAAGAGCGCCTGCTCGCCCTCGGCGAGCAGCTCCTCGCGCCGCTCGAGCCAGCGCTCGCGCTCCTCGATCGTGCGCTCGCGCTGCTCGAGGAACGCCTCCGCGTCGGACATCCGGTCGAGCTGGTCGGCGAGCACCCGCTCGCGCTCGGCGATCGCCTGCTCGGCGGCGACGAGCAGGTCGCCCCGCTCGTCGAGCTCCTTGAGCACCGCCTCGACGCCGGCGGCGCGCTGCTCGGCTTCGGCCATCAGCCACGTCGCATCCTCCGCCTGGGCCGCGACGGCGCGCGCGGAGCGCATCTGGTGGGTGAGCGCCGTCTCGCCGTCGGCGAGCCGCGTCGCCCGCGTCTCGAGCAGCTTCAACCGCCGGTCGATCTCGGCTCGCTCGGCCGCGACGGCCGCCTGCGCACGTGCCAGGTCGTTCGCCTCCGCCCGCTGAGACGCCTCGCGCCGGTCGACCGCGGTCTCGCGCTCGGCGACCGCGGACTCGCGCGCTGCCAGCTCGCGCTCGTGCGCGGCGGCCGCCTCCTCCCGCGCCGTGACGGCACCCTCGGCCGCGAGGACGGCGTTCTCCGTGTCGGGCAGCGCCTGCTCGCGCTCGCGCACGCTCGCCTCGCGTCGCTCGAGGTCGACGATCGCCGCCTCCCGCCGCTCCTGGTCGTCCGTGATTCGCGCGAGCCCCGCCGTCCGCTCGTCGAGCGCCCGCTCGAGCTCGTTCAGCTCGAGCGCCCGGTCGTCGAGCTCCCTCGCCTGCCGGTCGAGCTCGTCCGCGTCGCGCTCACGGCCGGCCAGCGCCTCCCCGCGGCGCTCGAGCTCACGCTCCACCTCGCGCAGATGGCGTTCGCGGTCGGCGAGATGCTCGCCACGCTGCTGCAGGTCCTGCATCCGCACGACCTGCTGGCGCCCGAGCTCCTCGAGGTCGGCCAGCCTTCGCTGGACCGCGTCGTCGCCGAACGTCACGTCCTGGGCAACTCCGCGAACGCGCTGTACAGCTCGGCGGCCGTGTTCACCCCGGTGTCGAAGTAGCGAACGAGGAACTTCTCGTTCGGAGAGTGGACGTTCGACTCCGGCAGCCCGAACCCTGTCAAGACGGTCGGGATGCCCGCGTCGGCGAGCGCCGGCATGATCGGCAGCGTGCCTCCGGCGCGCGTCAGCAGCGGCCGGGAGCCGACCGTCCGCTCGAACGCGTCGAGGGCGAGCTGGATGACGGGCGAGTCGGGCTTCATCAGCCCGGGCGGCGTCCCCTTCCACTGCACGTCGACCTCGGCGCCCGCCGGCGCCGCCCCGCGCACGAGCTGCTCGGCGGCGCGGCCGACCGTGTCGACGTCCTGCCCCGGCGCGAGCCGGATCGTGAACTCGCCCGAGGCGTGCACCGACAGCGTCGTGTTCCGCAGGCCCGGCTTGCCGCCGATGATCCCGTTCACGTCGGCGGAGGGCTCGGCGAACGTCCGCAGGTAGAAGTCGCGCCCGGCGTCGGCGTACAGCGGCCGCGCACCCTGGTTCGCCAGCTGCTCGTCGCCGGACGGCAGCGCCGACCAGCTCGCGACCTCCTCCGCCGTCGGCGCGGCGATGCCGACGCGCAACGGGTCGGGAAGGAGGCCGTCCTCGCCGGCGAGCACCGCGCCGAAGCAGCGCATCAGCACATGGATCGCGTTCAGCGCCGCGCCGCCGTACATGCCGGAGTGCATGTCGCGCTCGCCGGTCCGCACCTTGACGTCGAAGGCGATCAGCCCGCGGGTCGCGAGCTCGATCTCCGGCACGTCGACGCTGACCATGCCGCCGTCGAAGATGATTCCCGCCTGCGCGTCGACGTCGCCGGTGCGCAGATAGTCGACGATCGTCGTGCCGCCGATCTCCTCCTCGCCGTCGAACGCGAAGCGGAGGTTGACGGGAAGCGCGTTCGCCTCGACGAGCGTCTGCGCCGCCTTGAGCAGGATGAAGACCTGCCCCTTGTCGTCGGTGACTCCGCGCGCGTACGCCCAGTCGTCGCGGACCGTCAGCTCGAACGGATCGGTTTCCCAGAGGTCGAGCGGTGCCGGCGGCTGCACGTCGAAGTGGCCGTAGCAGAGCACGGTCGGCGCGTCCTTCGCCCCGCTCGAGGCGGGGACCTCGCCGAGTGCGAGCTCCTTGTCGCCGAACGGCGTCAGCTCGGCGGAGCCGCCGCACTTCGTGCGGATGAAGTTGCAGACCCATTCGCCTGCGCGCTTGATGTCGTCGCGATGCGCCGCATCGGCGCTCACGGAGGGGATCGAAATGAACTCAGCGAGCTCGTCTTTCCATGTCTCGTTCATGGGGAGAGACATTACGCAAGTAGTGCGCGCCGCCGCCGAGCCGAGCCGCCTCGTCGTCGGGGTTGAGCAGCCGACACGTTCGCAGCGAGAGACAGCCGCACCCGATGCACCCGGTCAAGCGGGTCCGGATCGACTGCAGCGTCTCGATCCGCTCGTCGAGCTCGCGCGCCCACGCCCGCGACAGCCGCTCCCAGTCCTTCTTCTTCGGCGAGTCGCCGCCGAGCGTGTCCAGCGCCTCGCGCAGCCGCTCGAGCGGGATGCCGGCGGCCTTGCCCGCGCGGACGAGCGCGACCCGCCGCAGCGTCGTCGAGGCATAGCGCCGCTGGTTGCCCTCGGTTCGCGTCGACGCGATCAGCCCGTGCCGCTCGTAGAACCGCAGCGCGGACTGGGACACGCCGGAGCGCGTCGAGAGCTCGCCGATCGTCAGTTCGTGAGCCACTTGACTTAAACATTAGTTGAAGTTCTACGGTGTCTGCCATGAACCTCACACCTCTTCTCGACCGGCTCGACGGTGACGAGAAACACGACTGGAGCGCGCTCTCGACGCTCGACGTCCTGTGGGTGCTCTACGACCGCGTCCTGCAGGACGGCGACCGCTTCATGCTCTCGAAGGGCCATGGCCCGCAGGCGTACTACGCCGTGCTCGCGGCGAAGGGCGTGATCCCGGAGAGCTGGCTCGACTCCTGGGGCGACTACGACTCGCCGCTCGGCCATCACCCCGACCGCATCCTCCTCCCGGCCGGCGGGATCTCGAGCGGCTCGCTGGGGCACGGGCTGCCGATCGCCGTCGGGACGGCGCTCACGGGCTACCGCACGTTCGTGCTCGTCGGCGACGGCGAGCTCGACGAGGGATCGAACTGGGAGGCCGTGCAGTTCGCCGGCCGCAGGCGGCTGGGCACGCTGACGGCGATCGTCGTCGACAACGCGTCCGCGTCGTACGGCTGGCCGGACGGGATCGCGCGGCGCTTCGACCTCGAAGGCTGGGACGCCGTCACGGTCGACGGGCGCGACCGCGACGCCCTCGCAGAAGCCATGTCCCGCAACCACGTTGGGGGACCTGTCGCCGTGATTGCCGAGGTGCGGCGATGAGCATGCGCTCGCGCTTCTACACGCTCGCCGCGCAGGCGCTCGAGGACGACGAGCGCGTCTGGGTCGTGCTCGCCGACATCGGCGCCGGCGAGCTGCCGCGGCACCCGCGGCTCGTCAACGTCGGGATTCGCGAGCAGCTGATGATCGGCGTCGCCGCCGGGCTCGGTCTCGCGGGCAAGCGGCCGATCGTGCACTCCTACGCGCCGTTCCTCGTCGAGCGTCCGTGGGAGCAGATCAAGCTCGACCTCGGCCACAACGACGTCGGCGCGATCCTCGTCTCGAACGGCGCCTCCTACGACGCCTCACGAGCCGGCCGCACGCACCAGGCGCCGGAGGACGTCGCACTGCTGGCGACGCTGCCCGGGTGGCGCATCGAGGTGCCGGGGCACCCCGACGAGCTCGAGCGCGCCTTTCTCCGCGCCGTGCCCGGCGACGACCGCGTGTACATCCGCACGACGCTGGAGGAGAACCAGGCACCCGTCGGCGGCGACGGCCTCGTGAAGCTGCGCGACGGAGCACCGCTCGTCGTCGCGGTCGGGCCGACGCTCGCGCCGACCCTCGAAGCGACGGCCGAGCTCGACGCCGGCGTCGCCTACCTGACGACGGTGCGGCCGTTCCCGCGACGCGAGCTGCGCGAGGCGCTCGGCGACGGCGACGAGGTCGTGCTCGTCGAGCCGTACCTCTCCGGCACGTCGGCGGCGGAGGTCAGCCGCGCGCTCGTCGACCGGCCGCACCGGCTGCTCGCGCTCGGGATCGAGCATCCCGAGCTACGAAAGTACGGCGATCCGTCGGAGCATCGCGCCGCGCACGGGCTCGACGCCCGCGGCATCCGCGCCCGCATCGAACGGTTCGTGGCAACTCCGACGGAGGTGAGATGACGACGATCACCACACACATCGTGGCCACCGACGCGTCACGCGCCGCGCGCTGGTACCACGACGTTCTCGGCGCAGAGGAGCGCGGTCGGATCCCGGTACCGGACGGCCGGCTCATGCAGATCGAGCTGTGGTTCGGAGATTCTCAGGTGATGCTTTGCGACGAGTTTCCGGAGATGGACGTCCTCTCGCCACAGACGATCGGCGGAACAGCAGTCGTCCTCCATCTCCGCTGCGACGACGTCGATGCGGCGTGGAAACGGGCGCTCGCGAGCGGAGCGAGCGTGCGCACGGAGCTCGCCGATCAGGCGTGGGGCGAGCGGTACGGCCAGATCACGGATCCGTTCGGCCACCGCTGGGGCTTGGCCCAGCGGTAGCCGAAGGCTGCCCTCTACGCGACGTCTTTGAGGCTGAGCGAGTCGGCGAGCGCCCGCAGCTTCTTCAGGCTCTGGTTCTCGATCTGCCGGATGCGCTCGCGTGTGACGTTGAACGTGCGTCCGACCTCGTCGAGGGTGCGCGGGTGCTCGCCGTCGAGGCCGTAGCGCAGCTCGAGCACGCGGCGCTCGCGATGCGAGAGCGTGCCG
>Ga0182008_10001467_pt1 | contig 15776 bp, 18 predicted proteins | sample Sormic07211129_1_FD_120482 | JGI IMG/M metagenome (GOLD analysis project Ga0182008, IMG submission 120482) | Rhizosphere microbial communities from Sorghum bicolor, Mead, Nebraska, USA - 072115-129_1 metaG | ecosystem: Host-associated > Plants > Roots > Rhizosphere | place: USA: Nebraska...
CGCCGCTTCCCTGGCGCGTCGACCCGCAGGTTTGTTCACCCTGGCGGCGTTGCCGCGCGGGGCAGCAAAACAACAATGAGGAGAGTCTCCATGTCCAAAACCACCTATTACGCGCCTCACGGCGGGCACCCGGCACAGACCGAACTGCTCACCGACCGCGCAATGTTCACCGAAGCCTACGCCGTGATTCCCAAGGGCGTGATGCGCGACATCGTCACCAGCCACCTGCCGCACTGGGACAACATGCGCATGTGGGTCATTGCTCGTCCGCTGTCGGGTTTCGCCGAAACCTTTTCCCAGTACATCGTTGAAGTCGGCGCCAATGGCGGTAGCGACAAGCCCGAGCAGGACCCCAACGCCGAAGCGGTACTGTTCGTCGTCGAAGGCGAGGTCAACCTGACCCTGCAAGGCCAGGTGCATGTCCTCAAACCCGGCGGCTATGCCTTTATCCCACCGGCTGCCGACTGGAAGCTGCGCAACACCAGCGGCACCGAGGCGCGTTTCCACTGGATCCGCAAGCACTACCAGAAAGTCGATGGCGTGCCATACCCGGACGCTTTCGTCACCAACGAGCAGGACATCGAGCCGCGGGTCATGCCCGATACCGAAGGCCGCTGGAGCACCACGCGTTTTGTCGACATGAGCGACATGCGCCATGACATGCACGTCAACATCGTCAACTTCGAGCCGGGCGGCGTGATTCCGTTCGCCGAGACCCATGTCATGGAGCACGGCCTGTACGTCCTGGAAGGCAAGGCGGTTTATCGCCTGAACCAGGATTGGGTCGAGGTCGAGGCCGGTGACTTCATGTGGCTGCGTGCCTTCTGCCCACAGGCCTGCTACTCCGGCGGCCCGGGTCGTTTCCGCTACCTGCTGTACAAGGATGTGAACCGCCAGATGCGCCTGACCCTCAACGCAGCGCATTGATCCGATGGCAGTGCAGGGGCCGTTCTGGCCTCCGCACTGCTGAACGGCGAGTGACAGGAACCGGCGATCATTCGCCGGTTTTCTTTTGTCTGAGGGGCAGGGTAGCTGCCTATGCCTAGGACTCTCGCTGACCGAGCCGCGCGATCAAACCTTCAAGGGCCGGACGCTTGTCCTGCCACTCCTGGCGAGTAATACCTAGCAGCACTACGTCGATTCGCTCGCCGTCTTTCAGAATGTTCTGGCGCCGCAGGCCTTCCTGTACGAATCCAAATTTCAGGTGCAGCCTGATCACCGCTGTATTGCTTGCGAGCACCTCGCAGTTGAGTTTGTCCAGAGCAGCTTGATTGAAGGCATAGTCGAGCAACCAGAACTCCATGAGACTGCCCAGGCCTTTGCCTTGAAGCTCGGCGTCCAGGTAGAACGCCCAGTCGGCAGTTTTCTGCAGGGCATTGATGGCGTTCAGGGACACGACCCCCAAGGCTTGCCCGGCATCGACCGCGACAAACACCTCCTGACGCGGGTTGCCTTGAAGGCTGCTCAGCCAGTTTGCATGCTCCTGTTCGCTGATTTCATGGGAGGTGTACATGTATTTGCGCACCTCCTGCTGGTTGCGCAGCGCGCGCACTTGGGCTTGAACGGTGGGGCTGCTAGCAAGCAAAGGAATGAGCTGCATGGGAGGGTCCTGGATTGGAGGCGAGCCTGAGGTGCGATCTTCAGGCGCGAAGATTCTTTCAGACTAGAGATTATTCGGCCAGCAAGCTTGCTGCAGGTGTCGGGAGATGCTGGAGGTTCGCTTCAAGCGAGGTGGGATCGGCCTGGGCGGCCAGTGCCGGTTTATATGAGGGCTGGGTGTAATCAGGGAGGGAGCGCTGTTGCGCTGCCCTCACATCTCGATGGTTGGAATGGTGGTCTTGCCGCAGCTTATAAGTTGCCCTGCGGTTACCTGGAGCCCATTGCTGGGCTTGATGCTGTAGCCGATAAGGACGCCTGCCATTACCAAGGCCATGTATAGAGCCGTTTTTCTCAAGATCATGCCGGTGCCCACTGAATGATTGATCGGAAAGCGTGCAGCACTGATTGCCATTCTGGAAAAAGGTTCCTGCTACAGGTGAGTAACGGATACAGCGTGTGGCATTGGCCAGGGTTGTCGATTGGCTCGCCTTATCGGTAAAGTCCCAGCGCGTCGTCAGCGTGCTTGTCAGTCGTCCCAATCCACCTGCGGACACAGTCCATGGTTCATTCAGACCACCTTGCCAGCTACGTCAGTGCAAGCCTGGGAGTTGCATCGCCTCGCACCGCGCTACTTGACAACGCGAGTCAGGAAAGCCGGCTCGATCAGGGGGACACCGTCACCGCCGACGATGACAGGGCACTCATCAAGCGGCTAGCAGAGCAGGGCGGTTTCCCAGCGATGCAGCCTGCGTCGAAGGCTGGATCTGCCATGAGGGGGTTCGCCAACCTCTCGACAAAATCTCCGCCCTACTCACATCAGCTTCACCAATGAATGCCGGGATGCTTATTGGCTCAAGTACTTCTCTGCTTAGCCGCCGATTCTCTATAGCGCCGAGATATCTGCTCGAGTCGTTTCGCCGACGCTGCAGGATCAGTACTTCCATGGAGCCACGAAATGCTTGAAGAGCCGTTTTTTCCTTACCAGAGCCTGGCGTCCGACTTGCTCGCTTTCCTGCCTGAGGACAGCACGGACGGCTCTCACGATCTTTCTCATATTCATCGGGTCTGGATGAATGTTCGGCGCCTGCAGGACAAGGAAGGTGGGGACCTGGAGGCGTTGCTTGCCGCAACCCTCTTGCACGATTGCGTGGCCGTCGAGAAAAACTCGCCATTGCGGTCGCAGGCATCCACTCTTTCGGCCAATAAAGCAGCGTCTATTCTGCAGCGCATGGGCTGGCCTGCCCCGCGTATTGAGCTTGTTGCCCACGCGGTCCAGGCTCATAGCTTCTCCGCGGGCGTCGAACCCCTCACCCTGGAAGCCAGGATCCTTCAGGACAGCGACCGCCTGGACGCCATCGGCATGATCGGAGTCGCCCGTTGTTTCTACATCGCTGGGCGAATGGGCTCTGCGCTGTACGACATCACAAACCCCACCGCCATCGGCAGGCACTATCAAGACAAGCGTTTTACCATTGAGCACTTCCACACCAAGCTACTCTCCCTTGCCTCCGGATTTCAGACGGTCGAAGGGGCGCGGTTGGCGGCAGTCAGGCATGCGCGCCTGAAGGATTTCCTGGACGGATTCATGGAGGAGATCGGAGCCCCCGATTAATCGTCAGGCCGTAGGCCTGACGCGGAAGGCCAGGAACACCGGGCCGAATGGGAAGGTGCTGACTTCCAGCTCATCCAGGGGATTGAGCGTGCGCGTGCGGCCCCCTGCGTTGCTGTAGATCATGTGGCTGCTCGATACCGCGATGTTGATCTTGCCGGCCGCAGCCTGGATCAGAGTGGCCTTGAACCCTTCAGTCACATCGTCACCTATCGTGAGCGTGACGTCGGTGTCGCTAATGACCAGGATCGACTTACCTGAATCCGCCATGGTCAGGGGCCTGCTGCCGGTGATCGAGACATTGGGGTGCACATGGCCCCCCGCGTGGTAGCTGACCATCCTGGGGTCGGCGAAGACGCGGGCGAAGGAGCCGACATAATTGACACTGGCGCGCATGTCATCGAATTGTTCGACCACATAGGTACCGATGCTGCCCGAGACTTCGCCGTTGGGGTCCATGACCCATTTGCGTCCGACCATCAGCCCGATCTGGGTGTTGGCTCGTACACCGGCACGCATCTCCTCGAGAAACAGCTGGCTGATCTGGCCGCCGCCTTTGCCCTGGACATAGGTAAAGCGTGCTATGGAGTGGCTGTCCCCGGTAGGGCTGCCTTGGGCTGTATCGACTCGGTAGTCGACAAAGTCCGCTGATACGGTGGTGGTCGTGGTGTTGGCGTTAGGTGCCCAGGTGAAATCCAAGACCCTTCCGGTTTTCACCTGCTCCAGCGATGTGGTGGTCTGCGAGGTCGTAGTAGAGCCTGACTGCTTCAAATCATCGTTCATGCTGCTCATCCTTAAGTGAAGTGCGTGCTTGAGTGCGGGCCGAAATGGCCCGAGGCATATGACCGCCGCCATATCGCCACTTTTCCTGAAAAGCCGTGGTGTCTCGCTTGATACGTATGGAGTTCCTGCCTCGCTCCAGGGGCGTGAGGGGAAGCAGACAATCGGCTGTTGCGGTGCCTCCAGTGTGTGCGGTGCTGACTCGAGTTGGTTGCTGTATGTATATACAGTATTCGAAGCTTGAGCACGGCGCGACTTGCGCCGACGAACTGTAGGGGGGCTGGGTCGGCAGAACGCCGGAGGCGGGCTACAGCAGTACCCGTTCAATCCACAGCTGTAACTGAAGCGTTCGAATGCGCCCGCCCTGAGCGGGTTTTTTATTGCCTGGAGAAAAATAAATGCCGATCACCGAGCAGCAACTGCTGCAGATCCTCCCTCAAGCCCGCCAAGTCGCGGGCTTTTTTTGCCTGCACTGAATGCGGCGATGGCGCGCTTCAAGATCAACTCGCCTGTGCGGATGGCCGCGTTCATTGCCCAGGTAGGGCATGAGTCGGGGCAGTTGACGCGCATGGTCGAGAATCTGAACTACAGCGCTGATCGGCTGCGGGCAGTCTGGCCGAACCGTTTCGACGCAGCCCTGGCTGCCCAGGTGGCCCGCAAGCCTGAGCAGATCGCGAACATCGTCTACGCCGGCCGTATGGGTAACACGCTGCCAGGTGATGGCTGGAAGTACCGGGGCCGCGGCCTGATCCAGTTGACCGGTGCAAACAACTACCGAGCCGCCGCTGCCTTGGGCCTGGACTTAGTGAATCACCCTGAACTGGTAGAGCAACCAGAGGCTGCAGCTCTGGTCGCCGGCTGGTTCTGGCAGTCGAATGGGCTCAACGAACTGGCCGAATCTGGGCAGTTCGCGAAGATCACCAGGACAATCAACGGCGGGCTGACTGGCCATGCCGAACGGGTGGCCCTGCGTGATCTGGCCGCGAAGGTGCTGGCGTGAGTGCCTGGCTGTTACGTGGCGGCCTGCTGGTGCTGGTGCTTGCCTCTTACTGGGGGATCTATCAGCACGGACGGTCGAACGAGAGCGCAGAGTGGCAGGCGCGTTGGAATGCCCGTGACGCCGGCGATAAGCAGGCTTGGGCCATTGATGAGCGCGCAGAGCGCGACAAAGAACAGGATCGGCAGAACTCAATCAACAAGGCGGTGCAGGATGGACAACGGAAAATCGATAGTGCAGTCGCTGATGCTGTTACCGCCCGCTCTGCTGCTGGGAGCCTGCAGCGGACCGTCGACGATCTCACCGAGCGTCTCAAGCGTACGCCCAGCAGCAATTCCTGCACTGCCGCCGCAAGCCAGGCAGCAGCCCGCACGGCCCTGGTGCTTGCCGACCTGTTCAAGCGCGCTGACCAGCGAGCGGGAGACCTGGCAGCAGATGCTGATCAAAGCCGGAGCAGGGGAGTGACGTGTGAACAGGCTTATGATGGGGTGTGGAAATAACTATCTTGGCTTAGAGGAAAGGGCACTGAATTTCTCCCGTACATGCTCAGCGTACCCCGTACTGAAATGACCAACATCATGTGCGATGTTGGTCATTAGTGGTGTGTTTGTCAGTTTAAAGATTCTTCGATGTTATTGAACTTCCAGCGCGAGCTTGGTGATAGTTTTTCCGCGATCCTTTACAAGGCTGTCTTCTATGAAAATTTCGCTGTCAAAGGCAACGTAATATACGCCTTGTTGGGATTGGCCTTTTACAGTCATTAAGTAACCTCTTGGGTCGTTACGTTTCCATTTGTCACCCTTGTCGGGTGCCAGAGAGTAATAGGCATCACTGATGTCGCTATCTGTGCTCCAAGTACTGACTGCAACTTGGATCTCTCTGCTTCCTGCGTTCGTGATAGATATGCTCATATTTATATTCCTTTTTTGGATTGATTGTTCCATGAGTTGGCTCCCTATTCAAAGAACTTGCAGGCTTGCTACTGCTGACTTCAATAGTTGGATTGAGTCGCGGGGGCTAACTTTTGTTGGTGCTGAAGGAAATACATGCATGTCGCAAGTTTTTTGATTTAGTACGTTTGCTGCATCGAACAGTTAAGACCATCAGCGAATGAACGCAAGGCGTTCTAAATTTTTCTAGGCTTGGTGATTTTCAGGCTGTTCAAATGAGCTGAAGTGTGAACAGGCTTATGGCGGCGTCACCAATGGCTCGATCAGTTCCGGCCCATGATTCCGCACGTTTCCGACCGCGGTGCATACCCTGAACCACTTGAAGGAGTTGGCCGATTCGCCTTGGTGCAACGCCATCTGTTCGGCGCGTTCCTTCGGCGTTGCCGGATCGAGCCATACCCGGGCCAGGTCTGGTGCAAGGACCACAGGCCGGCGGTCGTGGGTGTCGACCATTCCCCCTTCGCTATCCGCTGTGATGATCACAAAGCCTTCGTGCTCGCTTCGGTCGTGGCCAGGCAACTGTCCGATTGAGGCGCAGAGGATGGGGGAGCCGTTGCGGTGCTTGATCAAGTAGGGCTGTTTCTTAGGTCCGCCTTCGTCCACCCATTCAAACCAGTTATCGATCGGGCATATGGCCCGGTGCGGCCAGATCTGGCGGAAGAACGGCCCGTGAGCCACTTTCTCGACCCTGGCATTGATCGGCGCGGCGCGGTCGGTGGCCCAATGTGGCCTCCAACCCCAGCGCACGGCGTCGGCGTGTAGTTTGTCTTCGGCGACGTGGAAGAGGGCTAGCTGCATCGTCGGCGCCGCGTTGTAGCGCCCCAGGGGCTGATCACCGACGTTATTGATCAGGGCCCCGGGCATGCTCAGGGCTGCGACGAAGTCATGGATGCCGCGGTACTGAGAGAGTCTTCCACACATGGCTGTGTCCTCGGTTGCTCTCAGCGTAGCTTTCCACGAATACCTTCAGGTATCTGCCGACCTAAAGGGGGGGGCTTTGTTGATTTCTGTTTCTGGTTCATGTGTCTAGCAAAAAGGCGAGTGCTATTTGAATTGGTTTTTATTGCTGTTGGCGATAGGGGGGGAGCAATTATTTATAGCGGATAGAAGTTTGAAAACTCTTGTTTAGAATACTATTTGCAAATTTTGACATGGGGGTTTTACCAAGCTTTAATCGACAGGGCGTATCCAAAGATTGGATTCGAGTAACAGGGAGAGGCTCTTATCAAGAGTCTCAGTAAATAAGGAAATAAGAAAATAAGGAAATTAGAATGTCTGAATCAGCCAAAAAAACAGGCTCGCAACTAGAGGCATCACCTGCTCGCAAAGATGTCACCCTCTACGACAAGGATAAAATCAAGATCCACATGTCAATGCCCGTTACAGTGAAAGTCAATCAGAGCAAAGACGTGAGCTACGACTGCGTTCCATATTTGATGAACAACACGGGCTTTCCCGTCGAGTCGGCGGAGTTCACCATCACACTCAATAATGTGAGGAATGGTGGTGGCACGAAAGACGAGATCCTGAACGTGCAGTGGTGGGACCCACAAACTTTCACGCCGTACCGGACCATGACTTTCAGGTGTGGTCGGGTTGAGGTCGGTGAAGACAAGAAGTGTGATCCCAACCCTCTTACTTGCTCTCAAATCAATTGCCACACCACAGTGACGAACGGGAACGGCACGCAGACGCTCCAAAATACCCTGAGCATTGTCTCGCTCACTTATAAACCCACAAATCCGACCTCTGATATTGGTGATGGACCGAATATCATTATTGGCTAGTTGATTTGCGATCGCGAGGCCCAGTAGTCAGGGGCTCGCGGTCGTCCCCGGCTTTATGGATTCTCCGAACAAGTCCGCAGATGTGCTGAAATACGCCTGACTACCTGATCCGAGCCGCCCATGCGCCAGTTCGCACGCCTGACGCTCAGCGCGCCGATCCCCGAAGACACCACGATCATGAACTTCCGGCACTTGCTGGAGAAGCATCCGCTCGCACCTGCGATCCTCGCGTTGCAGGAAAAAGGCCTGTCGCTGCGTCAAGGTACCATCGTTGATGCAACCATTTCCGCCACTGCTTAATGCCAGGATCAACGGCATGGCTCAGCTCGGGATGAACATCAATGGCATTGAGGAGGTCGATGGAGCCCTATATGCGCAATCGTGGTGGTGTCGCGTTGAGTAGCAATTGGGGGTGTTTTTTGTTTGGCAGGACGCCGGGGAAGGGAGAGTTTTGCAACGATTACTAAATAGTTTTGTAACGATGCTCAAGAAGCGCCGCCTGGAAAATCCCCCAGACACAAAAAAGCCCTGAAAAATCAGGGCTTTCTCGTTGAGATTTGGCGGAGGCGTAGAGATTCGAACTCTAGGACCTGTTACAGTCGGCGGTTTTCAAGACCGCTGCCTTAAACCACTCGGCCACACCTCCAGATCGCATTGCGGGCGCCATAATACCCGAATGAAACACACTGTCAAACTCTCTGCGTCGCGAGTTACAGAGCCTCTGTTATCATCCATGCCACTAAATGTTTCCCCCAACAGGAGTGTCGCCATGCGCGAACAGGATTACGCAGTTAACAACGGCGTGCAGGCCGAGCAGCTAGAGGTTAGCCGCGTCCTGCGCAACACTTACGGCCTGCTGGCCCTGACCCTCGCGTTCAGTGGGGTGATGGCCTATGTGGCACAGCAGATGCGTGTCGGTTATCCGAACATCTTCGTGGTGCTGATCGGCTTCTACGGTCTGTTCTTCCTCACCAACAAACTCCGTGACTCGGCCTGGGGCCTGGTGTCGGCTTTCGCCTTGACCGGTTTCATGGGCTTTCTGCTCGGCCCGATTCTCAACCGCTACCTGGGCATGCAGGGCGGCGCCGAAGTGGTCAGCTCGGCCTTTGCCATGACGGCACTGGTATTCGGCGGTCTGTCGGCCTATGTGCTGATCACCCGCAAGGACATGAGCTTCCTCGGCGGTTTCATCACCGCCGGTTTCTTCGTCCTGATGGGCGCCGTGCTGGCCAGCCTGTTCTTCCAGATCAGCGGCCTGCAACTGGCGATCAGCGCCGGCTTCGTGCTGTTCTCCTCGGTGTGCATCCTGTTCCAGACCAGCGCCATCATCCACGGCGGCGAACGTAACTACATCATGGCCACCATCAGCCTGTATGTATCGATCTACAACCTGTTCGTCAGCCTGCTGCAACTGTTCGGCATCATGGGTCGCGATGACTGATCACAGGTGCTGAGCCATTGAAAAAAGCCCGCTTCGGCGGGCTTTTTGTTGCCCAGGTTTTCTTTGGCTGTCCAGCTTTTCGACGCGCTCATACCTGTAGCTGTGCGGTGGTCAGCAGATGGGAGATAGCCAGTGCGCTGAACAGTGCTGGCCGCAGGGTTCGCTGTTCGCGTTCCGTCCGGCGCTGCCAAGGCGCCGGGGCGCAGAAGGGTGTGTATTCCAATCAAGGCCCGGAGAGGGTCATAGGTTATTTGAATGGGGGGCATCGATTCCATGGGTTCTGGGTTTCAGCAGGCATGAGCCTACAACCAAACTCTGGGTTTTTCCCTGTCAGAGCTTCTTCATTTCGCGCCTTTGGAGGGCCTGCGAGGCGTTTTTTCGGACCTGGAAAGCGGTCCGGACCGCTCCCTATTCCAGAGGCGGCAGGCGCCGTTTGATCGGCGATTTCTTGACAATCGCGGTGTTGGTTTCGGCGTAGTGATTGAGGTGGTCCAGCAGGCTGTCCAGTTGTTCCATGGAGCGCACCTGGAGACGGGCAATGAAGCAGTCGTCGCCGGTGACCTTGTCGCATTCGGTGAACTCGGCAATCGCGAGGATCTGCCGTTCGACCTCCTGCAACTTGCCCGGCAAGGGGCGGATGCGGACGATGGCCTGCAACTGGTAACCGAGAAACCTGGGGTCGATCTCCAGGGTATAGGCGCTGATCACGCCGCGTTCTTCCAGCCGGCGCAAGCGCTCCGAGACGCTGGGAGCGGACAGCCCGCTGATCTGCGCCAGGGCTTTGAGGGAGCGTCGCGAGTCCTGCATCAGGGCGCTGATCAGGGTTTGGTCGATGGCATCCAGCATGTCGATCTCGTTAGGTGAATGGGCTCTTTGGCCTTGATAAAAAAGGTCTGAATCGATTCTAGCCCAGGTTTTGATCTGGCGATGGGCTCTGCTGGCTGGGCATAATTTGCCCACTTGCAAAGGAGCCTGATGATGGATGCACAAACCCGACGCGGATCATTGGAAATGACCGCTGCCATGCTGATTTCCGGAACCATTGGCTGGTTCGTCCTGGTGTCCGGGCAACCGGTGCTGGATGTGGTGTTCTGGCGGTGCCTGTTCGGCGCCGGGACCTTGCTGCTGATTTGTGGAGCTTTCGGCTTTTTGCGTAAGAACATTCTGAGCAAGCGCGCCTTGATCCTCGCGGTGCTCAGTGGCGTGGCCATTGTCGGCAACTGGGTGCTGCTGTTCGGTTCCTACTCCCGGGCTTCGATCGCCATCGGCACCGCGGTGTACAACGTTCAGCCGTTCATTCTGGTGGCCCTCGGGGCGTTGTTCCTGGGAGAAAAGATCACCCCGCAGAAGCTGTTCTGGCTGGGCCTGTCGTTCGCCGGAATGCTGGCCATCGTCAGTGCCCACGGCAGCCAGGGCGAGGAGGGTGGCGACTACCTGTTGGGCATTGCCCTGGCCCTGGGCGCGGCGGCGCTGTACGCCTTCGCCGCGCTGCTGATCAAGCGCCTGAGCGGCACGCCGCCGCACCTGATCGCCCTGATCCAGGTCTGCACCGGGGTGCTGTTGCTGGCGCCCTGGGCCAACCTCGGCGCGCCACCCCAGCAGGCCAGCGCCTGGGCCAGCCTGCTGACCCTGGGCATTCTCCATACCGGGGTGATGTACGTGCTGCTGTACGGGGCGATCCAGAAACTGCCGACGGCCCTGACCGGCGCCTTGTCGTTCATCTACCCGATTGCGGCGATCCTGGTCGACTGGGTGGCCTTCGGGCACCGCCTGGGGCTGCTGCAATGGGTGGGCGTGGGGGCGATCCTGCTGGCCGCGGCCGGCATGCAGCAGGGCTGGACCCTCAAGCGCCGGCGCAGCGTTTTGCAGTAGGCGCTACAGGTTCTGGCGGGGGCCTGCAATAGGCTCCCCCGGGCCTGGCCGGGGCCCTGTACCGGTCGGCGCCTGGCCTTGACAGGCCAACCCGCAGGGCTAGATTTTACCCTGCGCTGAGGCTTTTCCAGCGCGCTTGCCCCCCTGATCCAGGCCCCTGGGCATCCTGCCCTGGCGCGCCTCGGTCACCCGCAACCACCGGTTCGCGTCGTGCAGCGCCGGGCCGGCCCTGGAGCGCTCATGAGTACTCGACGCAAGGTTCCCGGAATCCGCAACTACGATGGTCCCGCCGGTGGCTGGGGCGCGCTCAAGGCCACTGCGACCGCGGTGCGCGAGCAGATGGACACCCTCAAGGCGCCGCTGACCCTGATGCGCACCAACCAGCCCGACGGCTTCGACTGCCCGGGCTGCGCCTGGCCGGACAAGGAGCACAAGTCGACCTTCCAGTTCTGTGAAAACGGCGCCAAGGCGGTGACCTGGGAGGCTACCAACAAGCGGGTAACCCCGGCGTTCTTCGCCCAGCATCCGGTGACCTCATTGCTGCAGCGTTCGGACTACGAACTCGAAGACCTCGGGCGCCTGACCGAGCCCCTGGTCTACGACCGTGCCAGCGACACCTTCAAGCCTGTGGCATGGCAGGACGCCTTTGCCCGCATCGGCGAGATCCTGCGCAGCCTGCAGCCCGAGCAGGTGGAGTTCTACACCTCCGGGCGCGCGTCCAACGAAGCGGCCTACCTGTACCAGCTGTTCGCCCGGGAATACGGCTGCAACAACTTTCCCGACTGCTCGAACATGTGCCACGAGCCCACCAGCGTCGGCCTGCCGCGGTCCATTGGCATCGGCAAGGGCACGGTGTCGCTGGAGGACTTCGACCTCTGCGAGCTGATCATCTCCATTGGCCACAACCCCGGCACCAACCACCCGCGGATGATGGGCACCCTGCATGAAGCTTCGCGGCGCAAGGTGCCGATCATGGTCTTCAACCCTTTGCGCGAGCGCGCCCTGGAGCGGTTCGCCGACCCGCAGAACATGGTGGAGATGGCCACCTACGGCTCCACCCGCATCGCCTCGTCGTACTTCCAGGTCAAGGCCGGCGGCGACGCGGCGGCTATCAAGGGCATCATGAAGGCGCTGCTGGCCCTGGAGGACAGCCTGGGGCAAGTCCTGGACCAGGCATTCATCGCCGAGCACACCCAGGGCTTCGAGGCCCTGGCGGCGGACCTGCATGCCACCGCCTGGGCAGACATCGAGCAGGCCAGCGGACTGCACCAGGCGGACCTGGAAATGGTCGCCGCGGCCTATGCCAAGTCCAACGCCACCATCGTCACCTACGGCATGGGCATCACCCAGCACAACGAAGGCACGGCCAATGTCCGGCTGATCTGCGACCTGCTGATGCTGCGGGGCAACCTGGGCAAGCCGGGGGCGGGGATCTGCCCGTTGCGCGGCCACTCCAACGTGCAGGGCAACCGCACCGTGGGCATTACCGAGAAGCCTTCCCCGGCCTTTCTCGACAAGCTGCAGCAGACCTTCGGCTTCACCCCGCCGGCGCATCACGGCCACGATGCGGTGCAAGCCATGCAGGCGATGATCGCCGGCAGCGCCAAGGCCCTGCTGTGCCTGGGGGGCAACTTTGCCGTGGCCCTGCCGGACCCGGGCCAGTGCTTCCCGGCCATGGGCAAGCTGGACCTGAGCGTGCACATCGCCACCAAGCTCAACCGCAGCCACCTGCTGGTGGCCCGGGAAACCTTCCTCTTTCCCTGCCTGGGCCGTACCGAGCTGGATATGCAGGACGGCCTGCGTCAGGCGATCACCGTCGAAGACTCGATGTCCATGGTGCATGCCTCGGCCGGCAAGCTGGCGCCGGCCTCCGAGTTTTTGCTGTCGGAACCGGCGATCGTCGCCGGCATGGCCCGGGCCACCCTGCCGGGCAGCCGCGTGCCCTGGCTGGAGCTGGTGGCCGACTACGACAAGATCCGCGACCTGATCGAACAGACCGTGCCCGGCTTTGACGACTACAACGCCCGCATTCGCGTGCCGGGTGGTTTCCGCATGCCCCTGGCGGCAGCCGAGCGGCAGTGGCTGACGCCCTCGGGCAAGGCCGAATTCTTCGTCTTTCCCGGGCTGCATGAGGACAAGGAAGTGGACGGCGCCGATGTGCTGCGGCTGATCACCCTGCGCAGCCACGACCAGTACAACACCACCATCTACGCCCTGGACGACCGCTATCGCGGGGTGTTCGGCCGCCGCGACGTACTGTTCATCAGCCCGGCGGACCTGGCCGCCCGGGGCCTGGCCCATGGCGACCTGGTGGACATCGAAACGGTGATTGGCGGGCGCCGGCTGCGCTACGAGAAGATCACCGCCATCGAATACAAGATCGCCAATGGCACGGTGGGCGCCTACTACCCCGAAGCCAACCGCCTGGTGCCCCTGGACTACCTGGACGTGGACAGCGGCACGCCGTCCTACAAATCGGTGCCGGTGCGAGTGTTGCGCTCAAGCCCCGCTTGAACGGAGCCACAGCGTCACAGCGCCTCGCGACTCGTGCAGCCGCTGCCGCAGGCTGCGCACGGTCGCGTAGCGGCCGCGGCGATCCGGAAAACGCTGATGCCCGGCGGGAGATCGCCAAGCAAGGCCCTGCGGTCCTTTGCGCAGCCTCGCAGGCTCGGCAGCGGCTACAGGGTCGTGCGCTGTGGGAGGCCAGAGATGCTTGATGGCCCGGGGATTCGGTGAATGGGAGGGCGGCACCTTCCAGGGGGAGCAATCTCCCTGGCCAAGGTCACAATCTGCTATTTTCCTGTCGGTGATTTTTCCGACCGCAGCCTGTGGAACCCATAATGACCCAGCCGTCCTCCCTGGCCGAGCGCAAGCCCGAGCCCCAAGCCATCTGCAATCCCATCACCCGTAGCGCGATCTTCATCGTCGCCACCCTGGCGCCCGGCGCCGCTGCCGCGCAAACCGTGCGCGACTGGTGCGCCGATATCGCCGCCTTGACCCGTTCGGTGGGCAAGCGCGTCCCGGGGGGCAATCTGTCCTGTGTCTGCGGTTTTGGCTCCAGCGCCTGGGACCGCCTGTTCGGCGGCCCGCGCCCGGCGTCGCTGCACCCGTTCATCGAGGTGGGCGTGGAGGGGCGCCGCGCGCCATCGACTCCCGGCGACCTGCTGCTGCACATCCGTGCCGAACAGATGGACCTGTGTTTCGAGTTGGCCACGCAGTTGCTCAAGCCCCTGGGGGATTCGATCAAGGTGGTGGACGAGGTCCAGGGCTTCCGCTATTTCGACATGCGCAGCATGGTCGGCTTCGTCGACGGCACCGAGAACCCGGAAGGCCGCGAGGCGGTGGATTTCACCCTGGTGGGGGACGAGGACCCGCAGTTCTGCAATGGCAGCTACGTGCTGGTGCAGAAGTACCTGCACAACATGACCGCCTGGAACGAACTGACGGTGGAGGCCCAGGAGCGCATCATCGGCCGCACCAAACTGTCGGATATCGAACTCGACGATGCAGTCAAACCCAGCTGCTCACACAGCTCCCTGACCACCCTGGAAGAGAACGGCGAGGAGGTGAAGATCCTGCGCGACAACATGCCGTTCGGCCGCCCGGGCGCCGGGGAGTTCGGCACCTATTTCATCGGCTACGCCCGCTCGCCACGGCCGGTGGAGCAGATGCTGGAGAACATGTTCGTCGGCCGCCCTGCAGGCAACTACGATCGCCTGCTGGACTTCAGCACCGCGGTCACCGGCGGGCTGTTCTTCGTGCCCTCCGCCGACCTGCTGGAAGACCTGGCCGAGCGCGCGCCCACCGGCCTGTAGGCGCAAAAAACCGGCCCGCTATTGCGGGCCGGGGTTGCAGGCGTTATCGCCCCTGCTCAGTGGCTGTGCATGCCGGCGGCTTGCATCAGCAGCCGCAACACGCCGGCCACCAGCCCCAGGCCCACCACACTGGCCAGCCAGATACCCCCCATCCACAGCAACCGCTGCCAGGTGGATGCCGGCCGCGTCGATAGCCTATCCATGCGCCAGCTCCAGCATCAGTGCGCCGCTGCAGGCGAGCATCAGCAGTGCGCCGATGAACAGCAGGCTCAGTTGCGCCACAGCCTTGTGCCAGGGCAGGGGTGTAGCTCGATCAATGGTAGCCATCGCCAATCCTCACTTTGCCGCGGAACACGTAGTAGCTCCAGCAGGTGTACATCAGGATGACCGGCAGGATGAACAGGGTGCCGATCAGGATGAACAGCTGGCTGGACAGCGGTGAAGCCGCCTCCCACAGGCTGATGGACGGCGGCACTATGTTCGGCCAGATGCTGAACGCCAGGCCGATGTAGCCGAGGAACACCAGCACCAGGGTGAACACGAACGGCCAGTGGGAATGGTGCTGGCGCAAAGTGCCCAGCAGTCCGCACAACGCCAGCAGGCCCAGCACCAGCAACGCACCGAAGATCACGATATGGGCATGGCTGAACCAGCGGTTGGCGATCTCCGGGTGCAGCAGCGCGGTCCACACGCAGAGCACCGCCACCACCGCGGTCAGCGCGAACGCCAGGGGCCGGGTGTAGTGGCGCATGCGCGCTTCCAGCATGCCTTCGGTCTTGACCAGCAGCCAGGTGCTGCCCAGCAGCGCATAGGCCACGATCAGCCCCAGGCCGCAGAACAGCGGGAAGGGCGCCAGCCAGTCCAGGGTGCCGCCGGCGAACTGCCGATCGACCACCGGGATGCCGCTGATATAGGTGCCGATCACG
>Ga0182008_10001468_pt1 | contig 15761 bp, 15 predicted proteins | sample Sormic07211129_1_FD_120482 | JGI IMG/M metagenome (GOLD analysis project Ga0182008, IMG submission 120482) | Rhizosphere microbial communities from Sorghum bicolor, Mead, Nebraska, USA - 072115-129_1 metaG | ecosystem: Host-associated > Plants > Roots > Rhizosphere | place: USA: Nebraska...
GATGGCCGTCTGCAATATACACCGCAGGTATTTGAGCAAAGGCAGACACCAGCGCTTCAAGATCCGCCTGATCCGTTATAGCCCAAACCTGATGCACCGTTCTATCTGCGAAAGTGAAATCGAGAATCGGTTTTTGCTCTATTGTTTTTGAAATAACGGCATCTACAACAGCATCGGGGTAATAAGTAATCAGGACAGGATTGGCATCCAATCCGGTTTGCTGAAGATAATCTGCAAGCAATCTTTCCCGGCGTTCTACAGTATGTTCGTGTTTTTTGATCTTGCCTTCCAGATAATCATTAATATGAGTTAATGTCCAGATTCCTGTCTGTACAAGCCCATCATGAGTTGTACGATAAACGAATATCGCTGGTTCTCCCTGTCTGACCAGTACCTTCCTTTCCAAGAATACATCCAGGTTCTCACCAATCTTTTTAAAAATTAATTCCTGCCGGGTTCCCCGCAGATAAGGATTTTCCAGTTCAGGATTAATCAGATGTAAAAAGCTGCAGTCATTTTCAGACGCAATCAGCTTAGCTTCCCCGGTGCTGTAATTTTCAAGCGGACGTGTGACCACTTGTTCCTGTAGATCAACTGCAGGAATCAATGCATTAAACGGCTTTATATTTGGCATGTGACGATCAATAACGCATAAAGGAGTCATTCACAGACTCCTTTATGCGTTTAAACTTATTTATTAAAGTGCTCTATGATTAAAGTAGCAAGCTCTGTACCTATCCGCTCCTGCGCTTCATTTGTCGAAGCACCAATATGCGGGGTAAGAGAGATTTTAGGGTGCTGCAAAATTGCCTGCTGAGGAGTAGGTTCATTATCAAAAACGTCAAGTCCTGCAAAAGCAACTTTACCACTGTCCAAAGCTGCAATTAAAGCAGTTTCATCAATAGTTCCACCTCTTGAGCAGTTCACAATTCCTACACCTTTTTTCATTTTGCTAAATTCCTCTTCTCCTAAAATTGGTCGGTCAGCAAATGGAGTATGCAAACTGATGAAATCACTTTGACTGATCACTTCTTCCAGTGAAATCGTCTGAACAGGGATATCAACCGAAATACCTCCCTGAAAGCTCAATGAAATATTTCCGCTAAACGGATACAGATCATAAGCCACCACGTTCATTCCCAGTCTCAAACCAATTGCAGCAGTTTCTCTTCCAATGCGGCCAAAACCAATCACCCCTAAAGTTTTCCCTTTAAGTTCTATTCCTTTAGCGTAAGCCTTTTTCAGGTTGTTGAAATTCGTACCACCTTCAACAGGCATTTTTCTGTTAGAATCCTGCAAAAATCTGATTCCTGTAAACAGGTGTGCAAAAACAAGTTCAGCAACAGATAATGAAGAAGCGGCTGGTGTATTCACAACTGCAATGCCTTTACTTCTGGCATATTCAACATCAATATTATCCATGCCCACTCCACCACGTCCGATTAACTTCAGGTTTGGACACTGATCAATAACATCCTGACGGACTTTAGTGGCACTCCTTACAGTTAAACCATCATAATGCTGAAGGGCTTCTATAAGTTTATCCTGAGGCACTGTTTCTGTATCTACTACAAAACCTGCCTGTTCTAATAATGATTTACCAACGGGATCAATCCCGTCGTTCGCTAGTATCTTTGTCATTAATCTATTTATTGGTGTTTCTCTGCAAAAACTTGCATTAATTCAATTAAAGTATGTACGCTGGTAATTGGCAAAGCGTTATACATAGACGCCCTGAAACCACCAACACTTCTGTGCCCTTTGATACCTTCAATACCATTTTCTTCTGCAAATTTCAGGAAAGGTTTTTCCAGCTCAGGATTGTTCATTACAAAACAAACATTCATTCTGGAACGATCCTCAACAGCACAAGTTCCTTTAAATAGTGGGTTCCTGTCAATTTCTGCATATAAAGCATTCGCTTTAGCAATGTTTTCTTTTTCAATTTCAGCAACACCACCTTTAGATTTTAACCATCTCAGATTAAGCATAGCTACATATATAGAAAATACCGGCGGTGTATTGTACATAGATCCACCTTCAATATGAACTTTATAATCTAACATAGATGGAATCTTTCTGCCCGATTTGCCCAGAATTTCATCTTTTACAATAACAACAGTCAAACCCGCAGGACCAATATTTTTTTGCGCACCTGCATAGATCAGATCATATTTAGATACATCAATTACCCTGCTCATGATGTCTGAAGACATATCACAAACTACAGGAACCTTAGTTTCCGGCAGGAAAAACATTTCAGTACCATAGATCGTATTGTTTGAAGTACAGTGGAAATAAGCACTGTCATCAGGAATAGCGAAATCTTTAGGAATGAAAGTATAATTGGCATCTTTCGAAGAAGCCACAACATTCACTTTACCAAAAGTAGCTACTTCTTTAATTGCTTTGTTTGCCCAAACGCCCGAATCCAGGTAGCTGGCGGTTTTACCGTCTGGAAGCAAGTTCATTGGAACCATTGCAAACTGCAAACTGGCACCTCCCTGCAAAAACAAAACCGAATAACCTTCTGGTACATTTAACAACTCCTTAACTAATCTTCCGGCCTCTTCCACCACACCTTCAAATTCAGGTGTACGGTGTGAGATTTCCAAAATTGATAGGCCGTCTTTAAAATCTAAAACCGCCCTGGATGCTTGCTTAAATACTTCCTGAGGTAAAATACAGGGGCCTGCGCCAAAATTATGTCTCATGTTTTATACTAATTTTATTGACGGTAAATGTAATAGTTTTATATCAGTAATTGGTTGAAAAACTCAAACTTTAAGTTCATTTTTTTTAACCGAAACCTCTAAAAATAACCACATTATGGCGCAGGAACACCTATTTAAAGGCAAATAGCCTTTATTCTATAGAAATAATCGTCTTTTAAGCCTGAACGCTGTCTGTTCTGATGTTTTTTAATTCAGAAATCATTTGTTCAGGCGAGTCTGCAGCAAACACTGCATTTCCGGCCACAAAAGCATTTGCGCCCGCCTCCGCCAGGCTGGCCAGATTATGCGCACCCACTCCTCCATCTACCTCAATAATCAATTCGGGATTTAAATTTAAAGCCATGGCCCGTAATTCCCTCAATTTATTCAATGTATTTGGAATAAATTTCTGCCCGCCAAAGCCTGGGTTAACCGACATGACCAAAACCAGGTCAAGATCCGGAAGAACCTCTTTCAGCAAACCAACAGGCGTATGCGGATTGATCGCCACACCTGCTTTACAACCAGCCAGATGAATTGACTGAATGGTACGATGTAAATGTACACAAGCTTCGTAATGTACGGTAATATTTGAAGCACCCGCTTCTGCAAAACGCTCAATATACTGATCCGGGTTAACAATCATCAAATGCACATCCAAAGGTTTCTTCGCATTCTTTTTAATTGCTTCCATAACCGGAAAACCAAAAGAGATATTTGGCACGAAAACGCCATCCATTACATCTACATGAAACCAGTCGGCTTCGCTGGCATTGATCATTTCTATATCCCGCTGAAGATTACCAAAATCTGCAGCAAGTAAAGAAGGTGCTATTAAATGGTTCATGAAGGTAAAGATAATCAAAACCTGTTTTAAACCAAAAAACCCTGCAAAAAGCAGGGTTTTAAATGATATTTCAACAAAAGACTAAGCAGGTTTGTTTTCTGTAGTCTCTGGTTTTGGTGGACGAGGCATTAAAGCTTTTCTGGAAAGCTTCATTTTACCTTGTTTGTCTACATCTAATAATTTAACCGTTACTTTATCACCTTCTTTAAATACACCGTCCATCGTTTCTAAACGTGTCCAGTCAATCTCAGAAATGTGCAGTAAACCATCTTTTCCTGGCATAATTTCCACGAAAGCACCAAATGGCATAATTGATTTTACTTTACCTTCGTAAGTAGCACCAATTTCTGGTTTAGCAGCAATGGCATTGATACGGCCAACAGCAGCATCAATAGCAGCTTTATTATCTGCAAAGATTTCTACGATACCTTTGTTTCCAACCTCTTCAATAGAGATCGTAGCACCGGTTTCCCTCTGCATTTCCTGGATGATTTTACCACCTGGGCCAATTACAGCTCCAATAAATTCTTTATCAATAGTTAAAGAAACAATACGAGGTGCGTGATCTTTGTAATCTTCACGAGGCTGCTCAATCGTTTTCTTCATTTCATTCAGAATATGCAAACGGGCCTCATTAGCTTGTTTCAAGGCAGCAGTTAACACTTCCCATTTCAAACCATTGATCTTTAAGTCCATTTGACAAGCAACAATACCTTTTTCAGTACCAGTTACTTTAAAGTCCATATCTCCTAAGTGATCTTCATCTCCCAAGATATCTGAAAGGATGGCATATTTACCAGTTTTCTCATCAGTGATCAATCCCATAGCAATACCTGATACAGGAGCTTTGATTTTAATACCGGCATCCATCAATGCAAGTGTACCCGCACAAACTGTTGCCATAGATGATGAACCGTTAGACTCCAGGATATCAGAAACAATACGGATGGTATATGGATTTTCTTCCAGCCCAGGTAACACTTTCTTTAATGAACGCATTGCAAGGTTACCGTGTCCAATCTCACGACGGCCAGCACCCCTGTTCGGACGAACCTCACCAGTAGAGAAACCGGGGAAGTTATAGTGCAACAGAAATTTATTGTAACCATTGATGAAAGCTCCATCAATCATTTGCTCATCATCTTTGGAACCCAGGGTTACTGTAGTTAAAGATTGAGTTTCACCACGTGTAAATACTGCAGAACCGTGAGCAGAAGGTAAATAACCAACTTCACTCCAGATAGGACGTACTGTACGTACATCACGTCCGTCTAAACGCATACCTTCATCTAAAACCAGATTTCTGATCGCGTCATATTGCACATCATGGAAATATTTCTTAGTTAAGAAACTGGTTACTTCATCAACCTCTTCACCTAAAGTAACTTTAAATTCATCAAGGATCGCTGCGAATTTCTCTCCACGCTCGTGTTTAGAAGTCTGGCTTTTAGCTACAGCATATACTTTATCATAAGTAGCAGCATATACCTGATCTTTTAACTCAGGATTGCTGTCTTCATGAGAATACTCACGCTTAACTGTTTTACCCACCAGTTCAGCCAATTCTTTCTGTGCCTGAACCTGAACGATGATTGCTTTGTGTGCAAACTCAATAGCTTCAACCATTTCGATTTCAGAAATCTCGTCTGCTTCACCTTCCACCATCACGATATCTTTTTCAGTACCTGCAACCAGAAAGTCGATAGTTGCACGCTCTAAATCACTTACATAAGGGTTGATCACCAATTTGCCATCAATTCTGGCCACACGTACTTCCGAGATTGGTCCGTTAAAAGGAATATCTGAAACTGCGATAGCAGCAGAAGCCGCCAAACCAGCCAAACAATCTGGCATTATATTTTTATCAGACGAGATCAAAGTGATCATCACCTGGGTATCGGAATGGTAATCTTCAGGGAACATTGGACGCAAAGCACGGTCTACCAAACGAGAGATCAATACCTCGTAATCTGATAATCTTGCCTCGCGACGTAAGAAACCGCCAGGAATACGTCCTGCAGCAGCATACTTCTCCTGATAATCTACCGATAAAGGTAGAAAATCAACACCCGCCTTAGCACCTACTGTAGAAACTACAGTGGCCAATAACATGGTATCGCCCATTCTGACAACGACAGAACCATCTGCCTGTTTAGCTAACTTTCCTGTTTCGATTTCAATTGTTCTTCCGTCACCCAGATCGAACGATTTTTTTATTACATTCATTTAAAACTTGTTGTGGTGTGTTTTCCTCTTTCTACACACCGGATTTATGTGGTTATTTTATTTTTAAAGTAAAAAAGCCATCCCTATAGAATGGCTTTTAATGATATAAGTACTTTTATTTAATGATATCTCTAAGCTGTAAAGCCTTGATGATAGCACGATAGCGCTCAATATCTTTTTTGAATAGATATGCCAAAATACCACGGCGTTTACCTACCAGTTTTTGAAGAGCCAGCTGAGTAGAAAAATCCTTACGGTTTTTCTTTAAGTGCTCTGTTAAATGCGCAATACGATACGTAAATAACGCTACCTGACCTTCTGCAGAACCAGTATTGGTTTCTACTTCGCCGTGTTGTTTAAAGATTTCGGCTTTCTTTTCTTTACTTAAATACATTTCTTGAATGATACTAAAGTGTTTATAAATTAATTAATTGGACGCAAAGATAGTGTAAGTTTTGATGATAAGCAATAATAACTCATTCATTTCTGTTACTTTTGCAAAAAAGATTTTTCATGGAAAAGACCGGCTACAGCATATTTGAAAGCGAACTGAAAGTGAGACCCGATGACATCGATATGTTTAACCACGTGCACAACAGCAAATATTTTGACTATGTACTGGCCGCCAGGTATGAACAAATGGAAAAATGCTACAAAATGCCCATGGAAGACTTTCTCAAGAGCGGCTATGGCTGGGTAGTAAAAACAGCTTATGTAGATTTCAAACGCCCTTTAATCCTGGGAGATGTGATCGCCATCCGTACCGGAATTTTAACCATCAACGAAAAAGGCTGCCGGGTACAATTCGAGATAGAGAACAAACGGACCAAAAAGATCGCTTCCGATGGCTGGTTTGACTATGTTATGATTGACATCAGCACCGGCAGAGGCTGTAAAGTCAGTGAAGAAATGATCAAAACTTATAGTGTTTAATACCAAGAAAGCTGCAATCAGAGTATTTTAACCATTAAAAAAAAAATATTTTTGCAATTCAATTCCAATATCGCCATATTTGTTATCTAACAAAACCGCAAAACAATGAAGGTATTTGCAGTCCGTTTGAGGTTCTAAAACCGAGGACTCCCCTTTTCCGATAAAACATAGTCCAGCATTTCCTGCTGACTGCGGTTTATATATTTCACAATTTTTCCTTTTTTTATGCCAGAACATCAAACAGCTGCCCAAAGCAAGCTATTCAGAATATTTACACTTTTAAAACAAGCCCTTAAGGGCGAAGAATTAGATTATACCCAGGGAAGCATCAGAAGAGCCCTGCTCCTACTGGCCATCCCTATGATGCTTGAAATGGCCATGGAATCTATTTTTGCACTGGTAGACCTTTATTTTGTGGGCCACCTGCACAACAGCAGCCATGCCATACAAACCGTTGGTCTCACAGAGTCTGTACTCACCATTATTTATTCCCTTGCCATCGGAATGAGTATGGCCGCTACCGCAGTAGTCGCCAGAAGAATTGGAGAAAAGGATCCCGCTGCTGCAGCAAAGGCAGGTATGCAGGCCCTGATTATCGCTATAGCCCTGAACATTGTGATCAGCATAACTGGATTTATCTTTGCTGCAGACCTGTTGCTTTTCATGGGCGCATCAGCAGAAACCGCCAGACAGGGTACCCCATTTATGCAAATCATGATGAGCGGTAGTATAGTCATTATGCTCTTGTTCCTGATCAACGGAATTTTCAGAGGGGCAGGAAATGCAGCAATAGCTATGAAAAGTTTATGGCTGGCCAACCTTTCCAACATTGTCCTTTGCCCTATCCTGATCAATGGTCTGGGTCCTGTTCCTGCCTTCGGGCTTACCGGGGCAGCTATGGCCACGACTATTGGCCGTGGTATTGGCGTATTGTACCAGATCTACCATTTAACCGGAGGAAAAAGTGCCCTTAAAATCAAGCTTTCTTATTTCAAACCACACTGGGAACAGATAAAGGCGCTGTTAAAAATAGCAACCCCTGGTATCTTCCAGTTTGTAATCGCATCCTGTAGCTGGATCTTTCTGGCGCAGCTGGTGGCTACTACTGGAGGAGACCACGGCTCAGCAGGGTACCAAACTGCATTAAGGCTTATGATGTTCTTTATGCTCCCGGCCTGGGGAATGAGTAATGCTGCTGCAACCCTCGTAGGTCAAAATCTCGGTGCAAAAGAAGTACAAAGGGCACAACAGTCCGTTTTAAAAACCATAAAATACAGTATCATATATATGGCTTCAGTGATGATCCTCACTTTTGCAGGCGCGCAATTCTTTGTCGACTTCTTCACCAACGACCCACTCATTCAGGACGTTGCCATAAACGCCCTGCACATCCTGAGCATCGGGTATCTATTTTATGGTATAGGAATGGTACTAATGAGCACCTTCAACGGAGCTGGGGATACCTGGACACCAACCTGGATCAACTTTTTCGGGTTCTGGTTATTTCAAATCCCACTGGCCTTCGTTTTAGCCAAACATTTTGAACTTGGGCCAACAGGCGTTTTTATAGCGATTCCAGTAGCAGAAACCGGAATAGCCCTGGCCAGTTTCATTTTGTTTAAACGAGGCAAATGGAAAACGGTCAAAGTATAAATCCCACCCAACAAAAAGGCCGTCTATATAAACTATAGAAGGCCTTTTTTATAAAGAACCAATCTTAACCGATTGTTTCTCTAATCAGTTTGGTATAAAAATCATTCAGCTTCATTCCAGCAGCAGCAACCTGTTGCGGTATAAAACTGGTCGCCGTTTGACCTGGAATCGTATTGATCTCAATAAAATAGAAATCACTTTCATCTCCCTTAAGGATAAAATCAATACGGACAACCCCCCTGCAATTCAACTTCTGATACACATCTGCTGCTATTTTTTCCACACGTAGTCGAGTCTCCGCTCTGATTGGTGCAGGAGTGGTTTCCTTGGCTACACCAGGCGTATATTTTGCTTCAAAATCAAAAAACTCCTTCGCTGTTTCCACTTCCGTGACTGGAAGCACGGTTATTTTTCCATCTAGCTTTACAACACCAACAGTAAACTCCCTGCCCGCAATAAACTCCTCAATCAAAATCTGGGAATCTTCCTGAAATGCCCTGTCCAATGCATCCTTCAAATCATACTGGTTGGTTACCTTACTCATACCAATACTGCTTCCCCCATTATTCGGTTTTACAAAATAGGGAAGCACCAGATCTTTCTTAATCTGGTCAAGCTGATACGAACCATTCTTAAATATCTGTGCAGATTTGGCCACATGAAGCGAATCAATACCTTGAACAATAGCCTTCGTATAGCCTTTATTCATCGTAATGGCCGATGTCAGCGCATCACAAGTCGTATAGGGCAAGCCCAGCATATCAAAATAGCCCTGTAATTTTCCATCTTCACCCGGAGATCCATGTATCGCAATAAAAACACCATCAAATTTCACTTTCCGTCCCTTGATGTTCACGGAAAAATCATTGCGGTCCACTTCTATCTTCACCGAATCGGCAGGCTCATAAAACCAGCCCTGCTGGGTAAGCATAATCTTATACACCTCAAATTTATCTGGATCGAGGTTTTGAGCTATTGTTGCTGCACTTTTAACAGACACCACCCATTCTCCGGTAGTGCCTCCTGTAAGTAATGCTATTATTTTCTTCATATCGTTCTTTTAAATCTTAGTCACCCACAGGTATTTCTTCCACAACGCCCAATTTATCGGCATTAATGTCGTTTTACCTAAAGCCCTGGAGTTAATCCAGAAAGCTTAGAGATGACACCCAAAAATATAAATTAGTTCATGCAGATGTTATTTAAATTCCGATAAAATATTTTTTTAGTCTATTTTTGGAACAAATACATTCGAACATAAGAAAACTCAATGAGCAAGTTCATTACCTATCTAAAAACCAAATCCTTCAGAAACAACCTTATTGCTGCTATTTTCACAGTAGTTGCTATTCTATTTATTGCATTCTTCAGCTTAAGATATTACACCAAACACGGACAAGGCCTAAATGTTCCTGCTTTAAAAGGGCTTTCCTTTAATCAGGCTGTTAGTAAACTGGAAGGCCTTGGACTGCGTTATGAAGTAGATTCCGTATACATTATGGATAAACCTCCCGGAATCGTGATCGATCAGGATCCAGACGCAAACACTTTTGTTAAAGACAACCGGACCATATACCTTACCATCAATACTGCCCAGGCTCCTAATGTTAAATTCCCTGATATCGAATCCAAATCCCTGCGGGAGGTTCAGCCTACACTGGAAAGCTTTGGCTTGAAAATTGGTGATACAACGTATAAAGCTGATGTGGCCAGAGATGTGGTATTGCAAGCCAATTTTGGTGGAAGACCTTTAAAAGCAGGAGATATTTTGCCAAAAGGATCAAGAATAGACCTGGTATTAGGCGATGGCAGAGGTAATGAAGAAGTAGACATTCCCAACCTGTTGGGTTTAACTAAAGACGAAGCCAGGTTCTCTCTGAAAGGCGCTATGCTCATACTCGGTAATATCACCTACGAAGGTACCATTACAGACAGTGCAAATGCCATAATTGTGATGCAGACACCAATACTTTCAGATACCTTAACCAAAGTAAAAATTGGCACGCCAATAAACATTACCCTGTCCAATAAACAAAACTAGAACTCCATTTTATAATATATATGACCAGCGAGAAAACGAATGCTACCGCGAAAACCAAAATTATTTTAGCCGTAGTTTTAATTTTAATAATAGTAGGTGGATTTTTTGGCTTAAAATTCTACAAAGTATACTTCGCCCCTAACGTTACTGAAAAAGAAAAGTTTCTATACATCAGAACGGGCGATAACCTGGAAAACCTTGTAGCGGAGATCAAGAAAAAAGATATTTTGACAGACCTCAACTCTTTCAGCGAGGCCGCGGCAAAGATGGATTTGGCAGACCGCATTAAACCCGGCCGTTATAAATTATCAAAAGGAATGAACAACCGGAGCCTGATCAATAAGATTAAATCGGGAAACCAGGACCCAGTTAAACTAAAATTCCAAAACATACGCCGCAAAGAAGAATTTGCAGGTTATCTTGCCAAAAACCTAGAGTCGGATTCCCTGGCCTTTATCCATGTACTGGATTCTGCTGCCCTGGTTGAAAAATATGGATTTAATACAGACAATATTTATACGATGTTTATCCCGAACACCTACGATATGTATTGGAACACCACTCCAGTTGAGTTTTTCGACAAAATGCAAAAGGAATATGTTAAGTTTTGGAATCCTGAACGTAAAAAGAAAGCGGAAGCTTTAAAAATGACCCCAATCCAGGTCACTATACTTGCCTCAATTGTAGATGGAGAAGCCATTTTTGATAAAGAAATGCCCATCATAGCCGGATTATACATCAACAGATTAAACAAAGGAATTCTTCTGCAGGCCGACCCTACGGTGATCTTTGCCAATGGTGATTTTACAGTAAAGAGGGTAACAGGAGCTCTGTTAAGAGTAGATTCAAAATACAACACCTATAAATATGCAGGATTACCTCCGGGACCAGTGATGATGCCAAGCATTAATGCCATCGATGCCGTGCTAAACAAAGACAATAATGATTATCTGTATATGTGCGCCAAAGATGATTTCTCCGGTTATCATAATTTCGCGGTAACCAAAGAGCAGCACGAAATTAATGCTAAAAAGTATAGAGACGCCCTAAACAAACGTAACATATTCAGATAGTTTCGTAATAACGCAAGTCAACAAGAGCAGATCTCTGATGTATTTTGTACATTGGTAAGATCATGATGAAATATTAACTTTAATTAATGGAATGGGTACATCGGCATTTATTAAAAATAAGGTTCTACGCCTTGTTTATTGAATGGACCAAAGTTTATATACTTCCTGGGTTTAGCCCTATCCCACTTTATACCGTTGCTTCTTTTTTTTTAAAGGAAATACAAAAAGAGGCTTTAGTCAATAAAGCCTCTTCGCTGGCTTATAATTTTATGCTGGCTATATTTCCTGGCATCATCTTCCTGTTTACGCTGATTCCTTTCCTACCCAACGGCTTCCAGGACCAACTCATGTCATTAATTGAACTGATCCTGCCTCATAAGGCTTTTGATGCCTTTGAAACAACTTTAACCGAGATCATCAAGAAGCAGAATGGAAAATTGCTTTCCTTCGGTTTTATAGTCTCTGTATACTTCGCCACCAATGGCGTGCACAATCTGATGATTGCTTTCAACAAATCGTCCCTTATTATGGAAACCAGGAGCTGGCTAAAAAGAAGACTGATTGCCTTTGTGCTTACCCTGGTTATTTTTATTTCTATTATCATCTGCATTGGTGCAATGACCATAGGCGAAATTGCCCTGAACTATATAAAAAGCGGCCTGCATATTAAAGGTAACTTTATGTATTACCTGATCCAGCTTACCAGGTGGGCGCTTTTGGGTATTTTATATTTTGTCACCATTTCGATCCTGTATCGATACGGACCTGCTCACGCCAAGAAATGGCGGCTTTTCAGTGCCGGCTCCTGGCTGGCCACCATACTCGCTTTTCTTACCATTTGGGGATTCTCTTTTTACATTAACCATTTCGGTTCTTACAACAAAGTATATGGTTCCATAGGTACCTTAATTGTAATTATGATCTGGCTTTATCTAAATTCCTTCATTCTATTAATGGGTTTTGAACTCAATGCAAGCATTGATCTGTCCAAAAGAAGCGTCAAGATCATCCGGCCAAACTTCAATTTGTTCAAAAAAACCTCTTCTACAAACTAAAAAAGGGTGTAGAATAATTTTTTTCTAACTCTGTTTTAATAAGTTATCAATTTTACGTTAAAAAATTAATATCATAATTTGCAAAACCAGACGGTATTTGTACTTTTGCGCCGGAGAGTTGGCAGAGTGGTCGATTGCGGCAGTCTTGAAAACTGTTGAGTGTAATAGCTCCGGGGGTTCGAATCCCTCACTCTCCGCCCAGAAAAATAAAAGCCTGAAATCTTGTGATTTCAGGCTTTTATTTTTTCCAACTTAATGTACCGTGCTGTCCGCCTGCCCGTTCACCTTATTGAGCAGAAATATAGCTAGCAGGAAAAAGACCAGTGAGAACACAGGTTGTGCTACTTCCATAAAACCATAACCACTATTGCATTTCGCAATAAATGCAGAGATCATACAAATACAAAATCCAACATATACCCATTCCCTTATTCTCTGAGGAGTTTGAGGAAACAGCAATACCAATGCACCAATTATCTTCGCAATAGTCAACTCCATTCGAAAATAGGCCGGAAAGCCCATACGTCCGGTAAAATCAGCCTGATGCGTTTCAGCAAACCAGGCGGCAAACAGCATATAAAAAGACATTAGCCCAGTCAACAGCCAGTAATAAAATCGTTTGTTTTTCATTTGTTGTAGTCTTTCGTGTTTCAAATTAATTAGCCAATAATTGTTTTTTTGCTTAGTAACGACTGAAACTCTAAAACGGGGACAAGCCCGGAAAATGAAATATTTTTTATTTATGCAATTCGCCTTTCTTTTGGAAAAAGAAACGGTTAAAAATTGCCATCCATATTGTCGTGATTGCACCTCATTTTTTATGACTTACCCTCTGTAAATTTTAGTAAAAATAAACCAATAGAGACAAAATGAGAAAGATCAGAATTTTCGAACATATCTCCCTGAATGGCATAATATAACATGACGGAGATCACATCTATGGCGCATGGGCAACTCCGTACCGAAGCCCTGCTGGAGCGGCAATATCCTTGCTTACCTAAAAAACGGAAATGGCGGACATCAGTTAGATACCCGCCATTTCTATTCCGATTCTTTATCCTTATTTGGAAAGCTTACTAGAAGTTACAACTATATTAACTGACTCTGCAAGCTGAGCATCCAGGTCAGCGTGAAATACAGGGCTCGATGAAACAGTTTTTAAGGCTGCGAATTGGTTTACATTGATGTGTGAAGCATCAGCAATTACCGATACATGGCGTTCTGCAGATCCACTTAGTTTCAAAGTAGAAGCATCTTTGGTCACGGTATATACATCCTGTGCAACAACATTCACATCCACTTTGGCGTTGTCCTGTACAAATACCTGAAGTACGGGTAAGTTGAAACGGCCGGTTGATTTTACAATTGCATTTTCAGAAGCATCGATTCTTTTCAAATCATTCACAGTCAAATACACGGTTGTGGTTTCATCACCCGTAGAATTGATGAACAATTTGTTACCCTCTCTTTTGAAAGAAACTTTAGCTTCAGTTTGATCTGTCTCTACACGGAAACCTTCTTTAGTTCCCTGAGTTAAATACACCTTTAAATTTCCAGTCACTTTGATCATTGTTGTACCAGAAATGGTAGAAACTGCAGATGGATTTTTATCTCCTTCTTTTGCAAAAGTGGTAAATGCAGATGAAGTTAAAACGATAGCGGTTAATGCTGTTGCGAATAAGGTTTTGATAGCGGTTTTCATATCTTTATGTTTTAAGTTTTTTAAATTCTCTTTGTACATAAGACCTGCGCAAACCGGAAACGTTTCAACCATTTTGCCCCTATTAGACCAACAGGAGGGTATCCATCGACGAACAGACAGTTATTCACGACCAGTCCTCTCCACTCAGCCCCCTCTGCAATTTGCTACAGAAAATTTTACCCTATTTGATGAGGCGGCCTCAGAGATCTGTGCGCTTCTTCAGCGCGCCTGATATCGTTAGCCCCGAATCAATAGGGCAAAATTTTCATATGGGCAACTGTACCGCACCCACATACAAACCGCACATGCCATACAGTTAATATATTCTTCATATGAAATTTATCTGTAAGTGATATACAAAACTTATTCAAAAAATATCACATTATTGTCAAAATTGAATTGTATATTGAGCAAATTTATATTTGATGGCCTATTTGGACAGAGTGCTTGATCCGCCGGTGTACGGCTGGGCCGATGACGAGGGGACGCTGAGTAAACCCACAGCAAAACAATTATTTAAAGAGTTCTTTAAGAGACTGAACGTTATAAAATGCAGGAAAAACTGGCTTCCTTTCTTTAGCTGGTTCAGAGTACTGATACTCGTTCCACTGGTTTTCCTGTTTATATTTAAATTTTTCAGTATACCACTGCTTATTGTCTTTTTTGTATACAGCATGATTGCTATGGGTACCCATGGAACCATATGGCACCACAGGTACTGTACACATCAAGCTTACACTTTTAAGAACAAATTTTGGCGTTTCATTACCCAGAATTTAACCATAAGCATGATCCCAGAAGAAATATACGTGGTTTCCCACCACGTACATCATGCAAAATCAGATCAACCCGGAGATCCATACAATGCTTCCGGAGGTTTCCTATATTGTTTCCTGGCCGACGTAAACCATCAGCCAATATCAAAAACCTTATCTGAAAAAGATTACTCCAGAACAGTAAAACTGATGCAGCATACCGGGGTGACTCCAAACACCTATTCCCAATATCAAAGCTGGGGTTCAGTAACCCATCCTGGCACAGCGATCTTATTTTGCTTATTGAACTGGTCCTTTTGGTACGCCATTTTCTTTTTAATTGGCGGACATCCAATGGCTTGTACAGTATTTGCTGCAGCCGCTTTCTGGGCTGTTGGTGTACGTACATTTAACTACGAAGGTCATGGAAAAGGAGAAGACAAAAGACGGGAAGGTACAGACTTTAACACAAACGATATGTCCATCAATCAGATGTGGCCAGGAATTGTGGCCGGTGAATGGCACAACAACCACCATTTATATCCAAAAAGCGCCAGAACAGGATTTCTGACGCATCAGATAGACCTGGCCTGGTACTATATCTGGTCTGGAAGAAAAATGGGCATCATCAGCTCCTATCACGATTCAAAACGAGACTTTAAACTTCGTTTCGCCCAGCCTTATCAGGAAGAGAAACTAAAAGAAAAAGCGGGTATACCCGTTCAGCCCCCTTTAAGCTCATCCAGCAACTGACGGATCTGA
>Ga0182008_10001470_pt1 | contig 15751 bp, 19 predicted proteins | sample Sormic07211129_1_FD_120482 | JGI IMG/M metagenome (GOLD analysis project Ga0182008, IMG submission 120482) | Rhizosphere microbial communities from Sorghum bicolor, Mead, Nebraska, USA - 072115-129_1 metaG | ecosystem: Host-associated > Plants > Roots > Rhizosphere | place: USA: Nebraska...
AGACACCCTGATGATCACCGGTCTCGTGCCTGTGCTGTTGCTGCGTCAACACCCGCTGGACTCGGACGACCTACGCAATCCCGGAACTTGCAACCGCCCTGAGTGCCGACGGGTTCGGCGATCCAGGTGCATTCGTTCGCGCGGTGCCCGAAGAACAGCGTCCCGGCCGGCTCCTCGATCGATCTGACGGTGGCGTTGGCCTGGTTGTTGCTGCGCAGGGACCAGGACCAGCGGTGCGCTTCCGCCGTAAAGGTCGGAGCGGGGGCGTCGGCCAGCCGGTTGTGCCGTACGCCGTGCCGGGCGGCCCAGCCTGTTCCTTCCCGGCGGGACTGCAGGACGATCCCGTCGGCGCGGGGTGCCCAGGTGCCCCGGTCGCGGGCGTCGGAGAGGGTCTTGCGTGCGCCGGAGGGGAAGGGCTCGGGGCCGCCTCCTGGTCCGCCTCCGGCACACACGGTGGGGACGGGCCGGTCGGTGGCGCCCCAGCCGAGTGCTTCGGCCATGGACACCCAGCGGGTGCGGCCCGGCCCGAACAGCGACTCGGGCTCGGAGACCTGGGCGTGGGTGGGAGTAGGTGGTTCGGCCGTACGGACGCGGGAGGCGAGCAGGATGGCGCGCTTTCGCGTCTGGGGTACGCCGTAGTCGGCGGCGTGAGGATGCCGGTCCACACGGAGAATCCCCAGCGGCGGAGGACGGCCGCGTACTGCCGCCACAGCGGCAGCACGTCGGGAACCTCCTCCATGGCGACCCACTCCGGTTCGCCCACCGTGTTCAGGGCGTTCAGGTAGCGCATGGGCTCGGCGGCCAGGAGGCTGCGCTCGTCCTGGCAGGCAGCGAGCAGCTTGGCACGGGTGTCGCGGCCGGCGGCAAGATCCGCGACGGCCTGGTGCACCAGTGGCTGGTCCACCAGGCCGAGGCGCTTGCCGGCCATGGACCACGCCTGACACGGCGGGCTCGCGATCAGTCCGACGGTCCGTCCGAGGAACGGCCAGACCGGATACAGGGCCACGTCTGTGCGAATCGTCAACTGCCCTGCTGCCGCACGGGTCTTGCAGGCCCACTCGTCCCATTCCAGCCCGATGTCCCGTACACCGAGGACAGTCAGAGCGTGGCTCCAACCACCCGGCCCCGAGAACAGGTCCAGAATTATCAAGAGGCCAGTCCGAAGTCGTCCTGCGCCGGCTCGACTTCACTGCGGCAGGCCCACGGGGAACAGCCGTCGATGACGCCCTGCTCCAGCTCCTCCAGGTCTGGTCCGGTGTCGGTGAGTTCCGGCTGCATCGCCGCCCATTCGGCGGCGGTGACGTGGTCGATCGGGGCTTCGCTGAGCGGGACGCGGGAGCGGTGGAGAAATGCCTCACCGAGCAGCCTGTTGCCGGTGGCGTTGGCGCGGGCGTTCCCCTGGCGGATGGCGGCGTCGAACTCCACCACGTCCTCCCATTCCTCAGGGGAGTTATCGCGGATGTGGCGCCATTGGGCGTTTCCGTGGAACGGGCAACCGAGGCAGCTCGATTTCGGGGTGTCGGCCAGGCCGAGCGACGTCAGGTAGCGGACGCAGTCGGATCGAGACCAGCCCGTGTCGATGAGCGGATGCCGGTTGCGCATGTACTTCACGTCGGCATCCTTGGCCCGATGGAATTCATCGGTGGAAATGCCCACCCACTGCTCGACGAACACCCCCTTGGGAATGCGTGCCGGATAGGGGTAGCCGAGGAGCTCTCGAACTTTCTTCTTGATCGGTTTTATTTTGTATTCCCCTGTGCATTGCCTCCTTGTCATCCCCGCCTTGCCGTCCTGATTGAGGATGTAGAGTGGCATGGAGGCGAATCTGTGATCAGGGTCTAGCGCATCGCTGCGAATGTTCCCGGACGTCACGCGCAGAATGGGTATACCCGCCGGTTTCGCTACCTCCCGCTCCAGGCGGTCAAGATGCGAATAAACGGCATTCGGTTCCCACCCTGTGTCGGCGAAAATGGCGTAATCGACCTTGGGGAGAATTCCTTCGGCTGACAGGGCGAGCATGGCGCTGGATTGAATTCCGGCGCCGAGCGAGATCGATCGGAATACGGGGTTGTCGGAAATGAGGACGTCCTTGCGGTGAATGGGGCGCTGGCCATGGCGGGTGGTCAGCGGCGGAGAGTGGAGGCGCGATGCCCGGCGGGTGGTGGCGGAGCCGGGGTCGTGGAGGGGGCGCGAGGTGCGGCGAAGGCGGGGCGTACTTCGTCGAGACCGGCAGCGAGGTCGCGGGCGGCATCCGTGGCCGTACGCAGCCATTCCCAGGTGGGGGCGGGGAGTTGGCGCCAGTGGGCGTTGTCGCGTGCCCATTCGAGGATCTCGGCGGCGTTGCGCAACTGCTCGGCGAGCTGGGCCAGCACGGCGTGCTGCTGGTTGGGGTCGCGGGCGGTCGTCAGGGTCTGCAGGAGTTCGTCGAGGGCGGCGGGCACCGGCGGGGCCGGGTCGTGGGGGAGTCCGTAGAGCCGGGCGTGCAGGGGCCGGGCGATGCCGGTCACGGGGCCGCCAGAAGAGTCTGTCGGCTGAACTGCACTTCCCAGTACGGCTCGTGGTGCATGATCGTCCACCACTGCCCGAGGGGGTGGACGGGGTCGCAGTCGACGAACATGCCGCCGTCGGGGCTGTCGATCTTGACGTGTCCGGTGGTGGCGTCATGCTGCGGGGTCCAGCCGACGAGGTGGATCAGCGGGCCGATTGGGTCGGTGAGCCGCTCACCCGCGCCCGCCATATATCGCGGGGAGACCAGGACCCGGTCGTCGGGTCCGTACGCGGTCACCGGTGGGCTCCCTGCGTGACCACGGTCTTGGGTCCGGCGGCCACTTGGGTCGCAAGCCGAGCGGCCGGGCGCGGCTGGGCCAGGGCCTGCTGCCCCTGCTCGGTGACGGAGATCTTCTGCCCTCCCGCCCACAGGGAGGTGCTGGTGTCGTGGGTGACGAGTCCGCGCTTTTCCAGGGCCCGATAGGTGGCGATGGAGACGCGGGTGCCGTCGTTGGTGGCGACGCGGGTTACGCCCAGTCCGCGAGTGGCGCTCTCGTACAGGTAGCCCCCGCCGTTCAGGGCGGTGAGGGCGTCGTACTGGGCCGCAGTGGGCGCGGGGCCCGTCGTCTGCTGTACGGCCGCCGGCTTGTTCTTGTGCGCGGTGGTCAGGTCCTCGGTGATGCCGTGGGCGAGGTAGTGGCAGCCGATGGCGCATAGGTCGAGCTGGTGGACGGCATCGTCGAGGTGGCCGTTCATCTTCGGGATGGCCTCGGCGTGCCGGACGGTGCGCACCGTCTCGTCGTCGGCCGGGTAGCCGGCGAACTGGGCGCCCTCGTACGGGTTGGCGAGCACCACATGGGCCAGGTCGGTGCCGGCGAGCGATGACGAGGACACGATGGAGACCATCAGCTCCAGGCCGGCCCGGCTGCCGGCGACGCTCGTGTACGCGCTGTCGTTGAGCGCGCTCAGGCGCACCAGGGCGGTGGCCGTGAGGTCCTGCGCCTGCAGGAGCAGGGGGCTGATGCGGCGCAGCGCGTCCGTGCCGGGCGTGTAGGAGATGTCGCGCACGCGCGCCTTGAGGGCTTCGAAGTCGTCGGCCAGCTGCTTCAGTTGGCGGACCTGCTCGTTCAGGTCGAGTGGGGGCGTGGGGATGGATGGCTCCTTGGTTCAGCGGCTTCGCGTGGTGGCCTGCCCGGCGGCGGGCAGGGGGCGGGGTGTGGTTCCGGGCGCGGTGCGCGGCCCGGCGGGAGGCGCGTCGATGACCGAGGCGAGGGCGGTGATGCCGGCCGAGGTGAGGCGTACGCGGTCCAGGGGCGGGCCGCCGACGTAGGCGGCGCGTGCCGTGCCCGTCGTCCTTTCAGCCAGCCCCTTTGTCTCCAGGGCGCGCAGGGTGCTCATCAGCACCTTGGGTTCGCGGGAGCGGGTGAACTCGCGGCCCAGGGAGCTGCTGGCCGTTACGTGTCCGCAGGCGATCTCGGCCAGGGCGGTGCGGTGTGCGGCACCGAGCTGACCGTCGGGTGCTGGTGCAGTGGCCGAGCGCCGCCGCCTGGTCTCGGAGGCCAGCGTCACGGCGCTGGTGACGGCGGCTTCCGGAGCCAGCGCGGTCAGGTCGCGGGCGGAGCGGGTGTTCAGGTCGATCGAGGCGTCGGCGAGGATGACGAGCTGCCTCAGCCGCATGATCACTTCGGTCAACTCCTCACTCTCATAGAGTCGTTCGCCCTGGATGGCCTTGATGGCGGCACGGGTGGCGGAGGCCAGGCGGTGCGCGGAGTTGGTGTAGGCATCCGGCAGCGGTGCGCCTGCGGCGTGCAGGAGCAGGTCGAGCGCGTCGTTGTGCTGGGTGTACTGGTCGGCCAGTCGGAGCAGCCGCTCAACGGGCGTCGGCGGTGGCGCCACCTCGAACAACAGCGCGGCGGCGGGCGATTCGGTCATGCGCGAGACCAGTGAGAAGGCGCGGGCGCGGAGGATGGTGCCGGAGTGGCGCCGGGCTTCGATACCTGTTCGGCCGGGACCTGCGAGGCCGGTACGAAGGATTCGAGGACGGCGGCAACGTCGGCGATGTGCCGGGTGCAGGCGAGTGCCTGCTGGTTGGTCGCGCGGTGGCTGATGGCCCGCAGCATGACGTCGGGGTCACTGTTGCCGCATTCGAGGCAGCAGCGGTGGTCGAGGTTCCAGTCGTCGGGGACGTCGTGGATCAGTGGCAAAGGCGGTCCAGGTGGTCAGGCGGGCGGTGTGCCGAGGGAGGGTGAGGAGGCCGGCGGTCTTACGCAGCGGGGCCGAAGTCAGACTGCTTCGGGGCGGCCTTGGCGATGGCGCGGGCGGTGATGCCCTTGGAGGCGCGTGCGGAGGCGGCGGAGAGTGCGTCGGCCCCGGGCTCGAGATACCAGGGACGCAGGTCGAGCATGGCCGCGCGCATGCCGGTGGCGAACGCGAGCGCGGTGCCCTTGGGCAGCGCGCGGATGGCGTCGGCGGCCAGGATGCGTTCCTGCCGCATCGACACCGAGGTGGACTTCCCGGACTCCGACGTCGAGGTGGAGGTCGTCTCGACGTCGTGGTCGCCGATCAGGCGGGACAGCTTGTCGGCGAAGTCGGGGTCGTCGATACCCGAGCCGATGACCTTGATGGTGGAGGCGGACCACATGGCGTCCATGCCCGCGTCGCCCCACACTTTCTGGCCCTGCCTATAGCTCTGCAGGATGGTGATCGGGATGATGCCGCGAGAGCCCAGATGGGAGTACAGGTCGGGAAGGTCGCTGATCTTGCAGACGTTGGCGGCCTCGTCGAGGATCGCGAGCATCGGCGGATCCAGGCGCCCGCCGGCCCGTTCGGCCTGGGCTGTCGCGGAGCGCATCACGCTGTCCGCGCACGCGGCGATCAGGGCCGAAGCTCCGCCTCCGCCGTCCTTCGACAACAGGTAGAGCGTGTCCGTCGAGGTGACGAACGCGGAGGGCCGGAACTCGGGCACGTCCTTTTGGGGTGTCACCCAGGCGGCGATCTCCGAGTTCAGCAGGGCGGCGGCGTACTGGCGGGCCGTCTCGTAGATGCCGTCGCGGGTTTCCGGCGGCCCTTCCACGGTGCCCTTGAGCTGGGCGGCGACCGCGGTGAACTTGTGGTCGCGCAGGATGTCGAGCGGGGTGCGGTCGGCGGGGAAGGCGAGCCAGGCCATCACGTCGGTGATCGGCCGCTCGTCGAGCGCCGCGGCCAGGAACAGCTGGCTCAGGATGTTGCTGCCGGCCTTGGACCAGAAGTCGCCCTGCTGGGAGGCGTCCACGCTCGCGGCGAGGAAGTGCCCGGCCAGGCGCCCTGCGCCGTCGAGGGTCTTGGCATCGGCCAAGGGGTTCCACCACATGGCCCGCTCCGCGTGGGCGATCTGCTGCGGGTCCATCGACCAGGTCCGGCCGACGGCGGCCCGCGCGTCTAGGGTCGCGGTGTAGGCATCGCCGGCGGCCTTGTTCGAGGTGAGCAGGACCGGGCCGGGCGCATTGAGGATCGAGGGGATCGCCAGGCTGGTCGTCTTACCGGAGCGGGGCGCCATGATCGCGACGGCGACGTCCTCGTACCCCATGCGCACCTCATGCTTGGTGCCCTGGAGATTGCCGAGGAGGATGCCGGTGTCGGCGGCGGCGATGTGCTTGGCGTCTTTCAGACTTGGGCGTAGCGAGCGCGCCTTGTCGGTGATGGCCTTCGCCATCAGCGGCTCGATGTCCTTCGGCTTGGCCATGCCGGCGACGCGCTTCTTGCGCCCGCTGCCGCCGCCGCGGTGCCGCTGGTAGAGCACTGCGGCGGTGATGCCGAGCGCGACGAGTACGGCGCCGGGCAGGAGGCGTGTGCCGATCAGGAGGGACGTTTCGCTCAGGTTGGGCCACAGCTGGTCGGGGTGCAGCAGGGCCTGAACCGGCTGGTAGGGGGCGGTGTTGGAGGTGGTGGTCCAGGCGGTGAGATTGCCGCCGAGCCAGGCGAGGCTGGACAGGGGAACGGCGACGGCGATGGCGCCGAGGAGGACCTTGAAGGCTATGTCGTAGCCGTCGGTGGACGTGGAGTTGGGCTGGGGCAAGGGCTGTTCCAAGTACGGGGAAGGAGGGGGCCGGTCGCGACGGACTGGTCAGCGCGTGCGGCCTCGCGCCGGTCCGGGCGGCGTGGGGGCAACGTTGGCCACGTGGTGGTGTCGCTCGGTGAGGGCGCTGATGCGTCGCTCCAGGGCGAACGCGACGTCGGTCGCGGGGATGTGGCGGGTGTGCACGGTCATGCGGTCGCGGGCCCAGCCCGGGATGCGGCGAGGGTCGCGCATGAGGGGCGCGGGGTCGGCGAGCGCCCGTGTCACGGCGGCGATCAGGTGCAGGGGCGTGGTGCCGGTGAACACGGCTCGCCAGATCGTCGGGTCTCGGATGACGGCCGTCTCGATGTGCCACAGGTCGCTGCCGGGGTTGCCGAGCCGCTCGATACGCGTGATGCCGTCGGGGGCTGCGAGCCCGCCGAAGTGCCGGGGCGGTTCCCATCCCGCGTCCTGCAACGTCGTGAAGGGGTCGGGCGAAGCGGTGGGCGCACCGGATGGGTCGGTGAGCGCGTCGGTGAAGGCGGCGATGATCTCGACGGGGGTGCGGGCCTGGAAGGTGGCCGCCCAGGCGGGATGATCCGCGGTTCGCGCCTGCCGGATGGTCCACCAGTCCGGATCATCCGGATCGCCGGGGGCCAGACGCAGTTGCGTGAGCTGGTCCGGGCTGGTGAGCAGGACGCGAGGGATGAGCGGGTCATGTCCGTAGCTCCAACCGGAGACCCGGTGCAGGGGCTGGGTGATCCAGCCGGGATCGCCGATGCCCGCGAGGTAGCGCGGGGAGATGAACGCCTGCTCGACGGCCTCGCTCGCGCCCGTCACCTCCGGCCCATGGACGGTGTGGCGGTGGCCGTGTGTACGGGCGCCGCCGTCGACAGGGTCCGCGCGGATGCCGGCGAGTGCCTCTGCGCCAGCGCGTTGACGGCGAAGAGCGTCTGGCCGTGGATGGCCCACTGGTCGAGGTAGGACCAGGCTTCCGCGTAGCTCTCGGCGAGCGGTTCCTCGTACGCCTTCGTACCGGGCCGCGCGCTCGCGGGCAGCGCGGCGCGTACCGCACTCCACTCGTCGTGGACCGCGTAGAGGCGCTGCGTGGCATCCCGAAGTTCTCGGACCTGCCATGCGTAGCGGCGGGTCCGGCCGGACGGCGCTAGCAGGGCGAGCTGCCGCTGGGCGACATCCACGAGTTCGTCGGCGTGGTAGTACACCCGGCCGAACGCGGACAGGGTGTCGGCGTCGCGTTTCTGCTGACGCCGACCATAGGCATCCTCATCGTGGGGCTGGAACGTCTCGGGGTCGGAGTGCCGGTCGGAGTAGAGGTCCCAGGCGGCGAGGATCTGCCTGCTGTGTCGCAGATAGACGGCGAGCTGGCTCAGATAGAGCCGGTGGGCCGGGCTCCCGGGTTCGAGTGTGATGGTCAAAGAGGGCCTTTGGGCGGGCAGTTGTGATGGAGGGGCGGGGTGCGGAGCGGCCGGAGCCGCTCCGCACGGTCAGCGGCTGCCGGCCGTGGGCGTGGTCGACTCGGCGGCCGGGCCTGTCGACGGCCGGGTGCTGGGGGTGGCGCTGCGGCGGGCGTTGCGGGCGGCGGCCCGGCTGGCCTTCAGCCGAGCTTCGTGGGCGGCGGCGAGCTGCTCGCCTTGGGCGCCGCGTTCCACCTGCGCGACGAGGTGGTCATGCGGGACGTCGTATCGGCCGCGGGAGACGGGCTCGGCGTCGACGAGGGCCGTGGCGAATCCGGCGATCAGGTGGCGTGGGGTGCGGTCGTCGAAGTACGCGTGCCATAGCCGGTGGTGGCCGCCGAGGCCGGTGGGCAGCGCGACTTCGGCCTTCCAGCTGAAGTAGTCGCTGGTCAGCGTCGCCGACCGCTCCATGGCGGTGATGCCGTCCGGATGGCGGGCGTACTCGTTGCCCCGTTCGTCGCACTCGTACGTCCAGCCCGCTGCCTGCAGCGTCGGCCAGATGTCCGGCTCGGCCGCGGGCGGGGAGCGTAGGAGCGCGTCGGTGAATCCGGCGATGATTTCCACGGGTGTGTTGGCGCCGAAGGACGCGTGCCAGTGCTGTGACGAGATCCGCCACCAGGAGCCGTAGGTATCCGGGGTGGGTTCGAGGACGAGCGTGTGCCGGTAGTCGGGGCTGGCCAGAACAACGTGGGGGAAGTCGGGGTCGCCGAAGTTCTTCCACCCGCCGGCCCGCAGAGCCTGGGTGACGTGGCGCGGGTCACCGGCTCCGGCGAGGTGGCGGGGCGTGGTGTCGCACCAGATCCGCGACCAGGGATCGTCGGCTGCGCTGGCGATATAGGGACGTGTCACGGCGCCGAGGGAGCGGCGGGCTCAGGCGCGTGGCCGTTCAGGCGCTGTACGTCCCAGTGCAGGACGTGCAGGGCGGTGGCCTCCTGGGCGGCTTCCCGAAGCCCGGTGACGATCAGGTGGATCTCGTCGCTGTCGGCCTTCGCCTCCTGGGCGATGAGGCGTGCGGCGTTGCGAAGGATGTCGCCGAGCAGGATGGGGACGCCGGTGTCCTCGTCGAGGAGGACGGCGAGCAGCGGCAGCACGTCGGATACGGACGGATTGGTGTGCAGGTAGTTCTGGACCTGGGCCAGGGTGGCGGTCGCCTGCGCGACGTCGTCGGCGCTGGGGGCGGAGGGGGTGGGCAATTTTCTCCTTGGATGGAAGGGACGGGGCCGCGCTCACCATGGCCGGACTGGGCGCTGTCCTCTGGGTATGCGTGTGACGTCCGGGGAGAAGGTGCGGAACTGTTCGTCGAGTCCGTTGAAGCGATCTCTGAGGTCGGTCAGGTCGCTGTACGCGTCGCAGCAGAGGTCCTGCAGATCGTTGGCGTAGGGGTCTTGGACAGCGAAGTCGGCACAGGTGGTTGCGATCACGTCGAAGATCTGGGCGATGAGGTGGAGTGCACCGTGACTCCGGTCGACGATCGGAGTGAGGACGTTGGCGAGATCCTCGGGGCGTTCGGCTCTATCAAGCTGCCGGCCGAGGCGCAGGAGTTCGGCGGTGAGGGCCTCAACGCCACCGGGCGGGAGGTCTTGTGACTGAGTCAAGGTGATGCGCTTTCGATGGGGCGGCGGGCTGAGGTGAGACGGTCAGCGGCGGACGCGTGCTCCGGCTTGGGCGTACGGACGGGGCGTACAAGCCCCCGGGGTCAGCGGTGTCTCTTGTGGCGACCTAGTCCGGGTGGTGGCGGCGCGGGCGAGGCGGTGCCGGTGCGTTGAGCGGCTTCGAGGCGCCGCAGATGCTGCAGGCGGTGCTGTTCCGGTGTGACGGGGCTGCGGCGGGAGTTGAGGAAGCCGAAGGCGTGCCGCGGTTCCTGCCCCTCCCAGCGGTGGCAGCGGGGCCGGATCGGTGAGCGCGTTGATGAACCCGGTCAGGGCTGCGGGCGGGGCGGCTTCGTCGATGGAGGCATTCCAGATCCACCGGTGCCGCTTCTCGGTGAGCGGTACGGAGACCTGAACTGCCCAGCGGTGGATGGGTGTTTCGGCGAGTGAGGACTCGCGGGACAGGTAGGCGGTCTCGTCCGGGGGCAGGGCGGCACGCTCCCTGCCAAGCCAGCCGCATGGTCCACCCGTGGCTGGCCGCGAGGCGCCACAGCTCGGCCTCTTCGGGCCGTGGCCCGGTGCTGTGCAGAGCGTCGGTGAAGCCCGAGATGATCTCCACTGGGGTGTGGATGCCGAATTTGGCCGACCATGCGTGTCCCTGCGCCGGGTGGACGCGCCAGGAGGACATGAACTCGTCCTCTTCGGGTTCCAGCGTGAGGTGCAACCGTCGGTCGGGGCTTTCCAGCAGGACATGCGGATAGCCCGGGACCGAGTGGTTGCTCCAGCCGGACGCGAGCAGATACTCGGTCACATGTCGGGGGTCGCCCCCGTCGGCCAGATGGCGCGGGGTTACCTCGTCGAGCCAGCGGACGGCGTTGACGCGGTGCAGGGTGGGGCCGTTGACCTTGGAGTAGAAGCGCTCGGGGCTCACCGCATCCGCCCGGCCTTGGCATAAGGGCGGGCCCCGGGACCTTGAGGACGTGCCCGGTTGCTGGCGAAGGTGTTGCTGGCCCAGGTGGCGGCGCGGGCCGCGGTGATCCGGGCCTGCTGCCATGCGCCGAGTTGCGAGGGCAGCACGGACACCGAGGTCGTGCGGATTCTCTGCGAGGGCGGGACGTGGCCGAGGGGCCGCATCACCGGCTGCGGGTCGGCGAGCGCGGTGCTGAACGCCTGCACCAAATGCATCGGCGTGGTCGGCGTGAACGTCGCCTCCCATACCGTCCCGTGCTCGTTGCGGGCGCCGGCCCACCAGTGCGCCTGTCCGGGGGCGGACTGGTGGAAGCGGACGACGGCGTCGCCGTCCGGACTGCGGGCGGTGAAGTGCTGTCCGCGCTCGGTTTCCCATCCCTGTGCCTCAAGCGGCGCCCACACGTTGGGGGCGTGTGCGGAGCGCGGCCGGGTCAGCGCGTCGGTCATTCCGGCCACGATCTCGACGGGGACCTGCCGGCCGAGAGTGGCGTGCCACGCCTCCTCCGTCCTGGTCTGCTTCCCGCTGATCGTCCAGCCGCCGGGCTGGGTGAACGGGTCGTACCCGATGCGCACGGACTTGTCGGGGCTGTCGAGCACGACGGGACCGCCGGTCTTGGACTTGTCCTTCCAGCCCGAGGCGCGCAGGTACTCGGTGACGTGGCGCAGGTCTCCGCCGCCGGCGAGGTGGCGGGGTTCGACGAGGTAGTGCTGCTGGGCCTGCTGACCGGTGGGGCCCCAGCCGGACCACTGCTTGTTCTTCTTCACCGGTGCCGCCTGACGACCATCGCCGATGCGACCGGCGCGACGGTGGGCCCGCTGGAGCTGAGGGCGGGCGCGGCGACCTTCTTGATGGCGCCGGTGTGCTCAGTGAGGTCGACGCCCACGCTGTCGAGTTCGTTGGCGGCGCGGCCCAGCGCTAGCCAGACCTCGGGCGGCAGGATGCCGCGCTCGGAGTTGACCTTCGCGAAACGCGAGCCGGTGGAGACGAGTTCGGTGACCTCACCGAGGAGACCGGTGTCGTAGTCCAGGACGTTGGCGAGGATCTGGGCTGCCTCGCCCGGCGGCGCCAGGGCGAGGTGACGGCGGAGCTGGCCGATCTGGGCGGTGATGGCGTTGGCCAGCTGTATGGAGGGGAGATTCGAGTCGGGCATGGGCCTCCTGAACAGGCCATTCGGGGCTGCTAGTTGTGGTGACGGATGCGGTAGCTCTCCACGAGGAGGGCGGCGTCGCGGCGGCGGGCTTCGTCGAGGGCCGCCTCGGGGCGTCCGCCGGCCAACGGGATGGTGCGCTCCCAGCTGCAGACGGTCACGGCGCGCAGGTAGCGGCGGAACAGGGCGGTGACCAGGCGGGGTTTGCGGTCGGCGGTGATGGGCGGGGGTGTGCGGTCGGGAGTGTGAGTGACGGCGGGCTCCTGGGGAGGGTGGGGCCGGCCCCGATGGGCCGGGGCCGGCGAGGGTCGGGTGGTCAGCGCGTACGGCGTGCTTGCGCGGCGGGTGGTGTGGGTGGCGGTGCTGGTCGGTGTGCTGCCTGTTCGGCGAGTGCTGCGCGATAGGCAGTGCCGCCGAAGAGGCCCGCGTCGATGTCGACCCGGTATCCGGCACGGGCCAGCAGCGGCGCGGCCTGGTCGGCCAGGGCCTTCATGGCGATCTCGTCCATCTCGTCCGGGATCTGATGCCAGACGTCACCCTCGGCCTGGTACCGGTCGAGGCCGAGGGCGTCGAGCAGCGCCCGGTGACGTCGACGTCGTAGTCATCGGCGAGGCTCACCGGCGGCGTGTCCCTGCCGGACGCCCCATGGCGGGCACGGCGAGCGGCGGGGCCGGGGCGCCGTGGTCGCGCACGGCCGTTGCGGCGTCGGTGTAGGCGGCGGCGTCCCAGACGCCATCGTCGATGCGGACCACATATCCGGCCTTGTGCAGCCAGGGCACCGCATGGGTGGCGAGCTGCTTCTTCGCGTCCTCGTCGAGGTGGGCAGGTGCTTCGTGCCAGACGTAGACGGGCCCGGGGGTGGGCAGGGTCCGGCGCTCGAAGCCGAGCTGGTCGAGGAGAGCGAGCAGCTGCTCGGGCGCGCCGGTCGGGGTGTCGGCGTGCACGGTGTCGGTGAGGGGCTTGCGGTAGAGCGTGACGTCGGTGCCTTCGACGTCGGCACGGGATCCCACGTGTGGTTTCTCCTGTGCGGGTCGGGGCTATCGCCGTCGCGCGGACGGCGCGGACGAGGTGGCGGGCGGCGCGACGGGGGTGGTGTCCAGGGCGGGCCGCGTCTGGGGATGGCGCAGCACGGTGTCGATGCCCAGCGCGGACAGCCGTTCTCCGGTGGCTCGTACGGAGGCAGCCTGGCGGGCGGTGTCGTCGCCCGGCAGGACAAGGACGGCTCGCGCTGTGTCGAGGACGAAGCCGTGGTCAGTCAGTACCCGGGTGATGTCGGCGCGGTCGGGCTTGTCGACCACCAGTGCACCGTCCGACCAGGTCATGACCAGGCGTTCTTCAGCGGACGATGCCCGCGTGAGGTGCTCGGCGTTCTTGAACACCTGGTGGGCCGCGACGTAGTAGCGGGGAAGGAGGTCGAAGGTGATGTTCTCGGCCGCGCTGAACGGGTCGGCGTCGACCGCGATTCCGTCGGGCTCGCGTACGCCACGGAATGCCTCAGCCGGTACATCGTCGGGGGCCAGGGCGGCGATGAGGTATCCCTCGGCGTGGCCGGGCTGTTCCGTGACGAACAGGCGCGTTCCGTCGTGCCGTTGCAGCACGGCGCAGTGATCCACGGGGTGCTTGGCCAGTGCTTCGGCGACCTCGTTCATGTCCCAGACCGCGTCGGTGAGGACGTGGTGGACGTTGAGGCCGCCACGGTCTGGGTGGTACGCGCTGGTCCAGGTGCCCGGCAGCTCGCCGGCGAGGACGGCGGCGAACGAGCCGAGGCTGGTGTCGGGGGTGGGGTCGTGCATGGGCTCCTCGGGAGGGAAGGGTGCGATCAGCGCCGCGGGTGTGCCGGTGCGGGTGCGGCAGGAGCGGCGACGGGAGTGGTGGTCAGGCGCGGCGGGGGCGGCGGGCAGGCGCAGACGGCGGAGGCTTCGCGCTCGTCCGGTCCGGCCTCGGCGGTGCACGCGCGGCGCTGGGGATGGTCCTGGTGCCGGTCGGCGAGGTCGTTGCGCATGTGCGCGAGGTCCGACCACAGGACGCCGAGCCGGTGCTCGGCGAGGTACTGCAGCCGCTTCGCGGTGTGCGGATCTGCCGGTTGGCCGAGGTCTTGATAGAAGGCGGCGGTGGCCGCCAGCACCTCGCCGAGGGCGATGAGCACGCCGTCGTGGGAGGCCGTCAGTTCGGTCAGGACGTCGGCGACCTCGTCGCTGCTGGTGGCGTCGCGGATCCGCTCGGCCAGGTGCGCGACGGAGGAGCCGAGCGGAAGGTAGTGAGGCTCGCGCCTCTCGGTGTCGAAGGCGTCGTCGGTGTCGACGCCGTACTTCACGGCACGCAGACGAGCGACGGCGCGGGTGGCGAGACGATTCTCCTCAGCTTCGTCGAGGCCGACGGGCAGGCGGTGATAGGTCTCGTGGAGGCGGACGACGGGGACGAAGCCGCTGCGCTCAAGGATGCTGTGGGCTTCGGGATCCCCGCCGCGGGCGAGGACTTCCCCGGAGTGCACATCGCGCCTCAAGGTCAGGAAGCGATCGGCAAGGGCCAAGAAGGGTTCTTTCAGTCGGTCAGCGGGAGAGCCGGGCGCCGGACAGGCCAGGTGCGACGATCCGCGTGGATGCACGGGGTGTTGGCCCGGCAAGGGGCGCTTGAGCGGGGGCTGGCAGGGCTGCAGCCAGAGACTCGAGACTTTCTTGGATGCCGTACAGGCGGCGGGCCACCATCTCCAGCTGGTGCGCGATGCCGGGGCCGTACGCATCCGGCAGGTCATCGAGGCGGTGGGCCGCGTGCTCGATGAGGCCACGAACCGTGGACAGCGGCCCGGTGCGTTCGGCGGCGAGCTGCCGCAGCAGCACACCGAATTGAGAAGCGGCATCGGCGGTGCCGGCTTCCAGCCGGCGCCCCGTGAACCGGGCTTGCTGGACGGGCTGCTGCGGATCCGGCCCACTACGGGGCGAGATGAGGCCCAGCTCTGCCTCGATGCGTCGGCTCTCCGCCGCCAGGAGCGCGAACAACCGGTGCGGCTGTGCGGTCCACGTGCCGTCGGCCCGGACGAGGTTGGCGATCAGATCGAGGCGGCCGGGCTGCGCCTGCACGGCGATCCAGCGGCAGCCGTGGTCGTCGCCAGGGTGTTGGATGCCGACGGCGCGGGCGATCCGGTGGGCGATCTCAGTCCACTCGGGGCGGGTCAGCTCCCGGTCGTCCGGGTGCAGCCGCACGTCCGCGTGCCAGATAGCGCGGCGGTCGCCGTGCGGACTGACCGAGACGGGGTGGCGCCAGTTGGGGTCGTCCAAGTGCTCGGCGAACTCGGCGGTCGTCCAGCTCTGCCCTTCGTCGAGGGGGGTGTACACGTCGAGGTTGTTCCAGTGGGCGACCACCGTGTGGTCGGTCAGGCCCTCGCGGGTCGCTGACCGGGCGGCCGAGGGCTTCGGCGAGCGCCTCGCCAGCGCTGAGGTCGCACGGTCCAATACGGATGATCACGGGATGGGATCCGGGCGGTTGGGGATGAGGAGGGCCAGGTCGTGCGCCGTGGTGATCAGGGCGCGTTCACGTACCAAGTCGGCGTGGACTGCCAGTTCACCGGGCGGCAGCAGCTCCAGGGCGTGGTCGATGGCGGTGAGGGCCTCGGGATACTGGCCCAGACTCCGCCGGGCCGAGGCCATGCGGAACAGAGCGATCGGATCGTTCAGCCCGCCCTCGGGGAGCAGCCCCACCAGGGCCAGCAGCATGGGCGCCCGGCCGGGCAGGAAGGTGCCCAGCCACACACCGTGCAGCAGGACGTGCAGGGTCTTGGGGTGGCCGGGTGCGGCCACGAGAACCCGGTGCAGGACGGCGAGGCCGTCGGAGCGGGACTGCCCCAACCGTGCAAAGCCGTACAGGGCTTCGCTGTACGGGTCCTCGTTCAGCACGCTCACCGGCACCTTGTTCATGAGTGACTCGATGTCGCGGCAGCGGAAGTCGTAGCGCAGCGTGCTGAGGTAGAGGTGCCGGTACGTCCGCCAGATCACCGGGTCCGGGCCGACGTCGGTGACGTGCTCGGAGGTGAGCACGACCAGCGCGCTGTTGCCG